>Ga0316187_10004403_pt1 | contig 12184 bp, 9 predicted proteins | sample CroRivburrow1_MG_FD_204927 | JGI IMG/M metagenome (GOLD analysis project Ga0316187, IMG submission 204927) | Coastal sediment microbial communities from Maine, United States - Cross River worm burrow 1 | ecosystem: Environmental > Aquatic > Marine > Coastal > Sediment | place: USA: Maine...
CTCTCACCACAGTCCGAGACAGAAGCGCACGCTTACTCCACACACGCTTGCTCTAAAGAGAGCAAGGCTGCAACATTCCCACCATTTCTCCGTTCGGCGACATGAAGACCCGCTCCGACGCCAAGACCACCGATCAGGCCACCTCCGAACACACCCCGATGATGCAGCAGTTTCTGCGCATCAAAGCGGCGCATCCGGAAGAGCTGCTGTTCTATCGTATGGGCGATTTCTACGAGCTCTTCTACGCTGATGCCGAGCGGGCTGCAGAACTTCTCGACATCACCCTGACGACCCGTGGCCAATCCGCGGGTCAGCCCATCCCCATGTGCGGCGTCCCCTTTCATTCCGTGGACGGCTATCTGGCCCGACTGGTCAGTCTCGGTGTGACCGTCGCCATCTGCGAACAGATCGGCGATCCAGCCACCAGCAAAGGCCCGGTGGAGCGACAGGTGGTCCGGATCGTCACACCCGGCACGCTGACCGACGAAGCGCTCACGGACGGCGTCAGGGAAAGCCTGCTGATGGGCATCGATCCGGTTCGGGAGGGCTATGCGCTGGCCTGGCTGAACCTCTCTTCCGGCGTCCTGCAGGCCACCTATCTGTCGAATGTGGAGGCGCTCACCGCCGAGGTGGCGAGAATTCAACCCAGCGAGATCCTGCATTGCAGCGAGCTGCCGGAGCTCGGTATCGCCACCCGACTGCTCGATACGCTCGCTTTCGATGCGGCCCTCGGCTTCTCCCAGCTGACCCGCCATTTCGGCACCCGGGACCTGAGCGGATTCGGCGTGGCCGAGGACTCACCGGTCGTGGGCGCCACTGCCGCCGTCCTGGAATACGCCAAGCTCACCCAGTGCCAGGACCTGGGCTACATAGACCGTCTGCAGCTGGTGGGCAGCGAGGAAACGGTGGTGCTGGATGCCCAGTCCAGACGCAACCTGGAAATCGACAGGCGAATCAACGGGGAAGAAGACGCCACGCTGTTCGCCCTGTTCAATACCACCCGCACGCCCATGGGCGCGCGCCTGCTGCGGCGCTGGCTGAACGCGCCGAGCCGGAACCGGGCACAGATCAGCAGCCGCCAGGCCGGTGTCGCCGCCCTGATCGGGGTGGAATACGAATCGCTGCGGGCACAGCTCAAGGAAGTGGGCGACATGGAGCGGGTGGTGTCACGCATCGCGCTAGGCAGCGCCAGCCCAAGAGATCTGGGCAGGCTGCGCAGCGCGCTGGAGGCGCTGCCCGGCCTGGTCAACGGTTTGCCGGAAGGTGATCAGGCCTCGGCCCGACTCGCCGAAGACCTGCCGCCGTTCACGGCAACCCGCGACCGCCTGAGCAGCGCGCTGGTCGAGTCCCCGCCCGCCACGATTCGCGACGGCGGCGCGATCCGCGCCGGGTTCGATGCGGGGCTGGACGAACTGAAGAACCTGACGGAGAACGCCGCCGTCTGGCTGGCCGATCTGGAGCAGACAGAACGCGAGCGCACGGGCATTCCGACACTTAAAGTCGGCTACAACCGGGTTCACGGCTACTACATAGAAACGACGCGCGGCGCGGACGAGTCCCGGATTCCACCCGAGTACGTCCGACGCCAGACGCTGAAGAACGCCGAACGCTACATCACGCCCGAGCTCAAAGCGTTCGAGGACAAGGCCCTGACCGCCCAGTCGAAGGCGCTGGCCCTGGAGAAGTCGCTGTTTCAGGCGCTGGTGGAGGCGCTTCAGGAGGATCTCGGCGCGCTGCGTCGGGCAGCGGCCGCCGCCGCAGAGCTGGACGTCCTGACGACCTTTGCCGAGCGAGCGGTGAGCCTGAACCTTGCCGCCCCCGTGCTCTGCGACGAGCCAGGCATCGAGATCCGGGAAGGCTGGCACCCGGTGGTGAAGGCGCTGTCGGACGCGCCGTTCGTGCCGAACGACCTCGATTTCTCGGACAAGCGACGGATGTGCATCATCACCGGGCCGAACATGGGCGGTAAATCCACCTACATGCGCCAGGTGGCCCTGATCACCCTGCTGGCCTGCACCGGCTCTTTCGTACCGGCCAGCGAGGCCAGAATCGGCCCCATCGACCGGATCTTCACCCGCATCGGCGCCAGCGACGATCTCACCGGCGGTCGTTCGACGTTCATGGTGGAGATGACGGAAACTGCCAACATCCTGCACAACGCAAGTGCCGCCTCACTGGTGCTGCTCGACGAGATCGGCCGGGGCACCAGCACCTACGACGGCCTGGCGCTGGCCTGGGCGACTGCTGAACATCTGGCCAGAAAAACCCAGGCCTTCACCCTCTTCGCCACACACTATTTCGAGCTCACGTCGCTGGCGGAAGATCTGCCGGCCACCGAAAACGTGCACCTGGCTGCAACGGAGCACGAGGGCAGCATCGTCTTCCTGCACAGCGTTCAGCCTGGGCCGGCAAGCCAGAGCTACGGCATTCAGGTCGCTCGGCTGGCGGGCATCCCGGACGCGGTGCTGAGCAGCGCCAGGGAGCGCCTGCAGGCACTGGAGCAGACCCAGGCCGGTCAGGATCCGGTGCAGAAAGATCTGTTCAACAGCGGCAGTTCGCCTGAGCCCGCGCTGACACCAGAGCAGGCGTCACTGCTCGAGGCCGTCGATGCGCTGGATCCGGACAACCTCTCGCCCCGGGAAGCGTTGACGGCACTCTACTCACTGAAGAACACGCTGCAGGGCTCCGACTGAACTGGCTTCAGCCGCACGCTGATCCCTGCAGGACGCCGCCGCAGACGATTCGACAGCCAGCCGAGAACGGTTAGAATAGCCGCCTTTTGCGGCCCGGGAATCAAACATGACCTTCGTTGTTGGCGAGAACTGCATCAAGTGCAAGCACACGGATTGCGTAGAAGTCTGTCCAGTGGACTGCTTCTACGAAGGGCCGAACATGCTGGTCATTCATCCGGACGAGTGCATCGATTGCGCGCTCTGCGAGCCGGAATGCCCGGTGGATGCGATTTTCTCGGAAGACGAGCTACCTGAGGGTCAGGAGGACTTTCTCGAACTCAACCAGGAGCTCTCCGAAATCTGGCCGAACATCACCGAGAAGCAGGACCCGCCGGACGACGCCGAGGAATGGGATGGCAAGCCGGATAAGCGGGAACTGCTGGAGCGCTGAATCGGGCCCGGTTGAGAACGCCGGGCTCGCCCTGCCCGCTGGACCTAGCGAACGCCTTTGACGAGCGGTACGAACCGCACCTGTTCCAGGGTTTCGGAGACGATGCCATCCGCGGTCCGATCGTAGATCATCAGCGACTGCTCTGACTCTCCACCCACCGGCACCACCAGACGACCGCCAACCGCGAGCTGCTCGATAAGGGCCTCAGGAACGGCTGGCGGCGCTGCCGTGACCAGAATACCGTCGAACGGCCCGACTTCCGGCCAGCCCTGGTAGCCGTCCCCGTAGCGATAGCGGATCCCGAAGCGACCCATCGCATCTATCCGCACGCGTGCCCGGTCGATCAGCCCGTCGAGCCGCTCGATGCTGAAAAGTCTGTCGACCAGCCCGCCCTGGCCCATGAGGCTGGCCAGTATCGCCGTCTGGTAGCCACTGCCCGTACCCACTTCCAGGATTCTCGTGCGCGGCACATCGAGCAGCACCTGGGTCATAAGGGCCACCACGAATGGCTGGGAAATCGTCTGACCCTGACCGATCGGCAGCGCGGTATCTTCATAGGCCCGATGGGCGAGCGCCTCATCGACGAAAATGTGCCGCGGCACAGAGCCAACGGCACTGAGCACGGCCTCATGATTGATGCCTTTCTCGCGCAGGCGCTCGACCAGCCTGTTCCGCGTACGCTGTGAGGTCATGCCGATACCGACCAGATCGAAGCGCTCGCTCATCTTCCGCCCCCGGCCGCCTGCACCTCGGTGACAAGTTCAGCAGTGCCGGTATCGAGCTCGAAGCGATCCATAAGCAGGCTGGTGGCATACTCACCCGGCCCGAGCGAGAAGCTGAGCTCAATGCCGTCGTCGAGGGCCACGCAGGAGAATGCTTCCGGCCACAGCAGCAAACTCCGACGCGCCTGCTTGAGGCCGGCATGCTCCAGCCCTTCCAGTATGGCTTGGTGCGGGGTCAGAGCCGCCGCCTCCAGAACGGCCGCCAGCGCATCGGTCTCGCTGCGCCCGCGACCCCAGAGCGGACCTGTAGGGTAGCCCCGGCTATCCAGACAATCCCCCTCCATCACCCGATGCCAGTTTCCCGCGCCGACCCGATGCGCGAGCACTTCGTTGAACAGGAAACTGCGCAGCACGGACAGATAGAGTCCCTGCTTGAATCGGGAGATCCGGCGCCGCCGGCGCTGGGCAAGCCACGCGGTTGCCTTCTTGAGATTATCCCAGCCGAAACGCTGCGCCCCGAAATAGTTCGGGGCGCCGGTCTCGCCCAGCCGGTTGGCGGCGGCCAGGCCCGCGACCGGGTCCACAGACCGTAAGCGGATCCTGAAGTCGTTGGCCTCGAGCTCACCACGGCGAAGCTTCTGCCGGTGTCGTGCCTGGCGGAGAACGCGCACCCCATCGATCGTTTCCACCGCGTCATCGAGTTCCGCCACACCACGGAGGCTGAACCACTGTCGGGTCACCGCCCGTTTGTCCTTCATGCCGGCGTAGCCCACGTCCACGTGATCGATGCCATGCGCATCCGCCAGCAGCCGCCCGAGTTCGGGCGTGCCGATACCGGTTTTCGAGACCTGGAGGAGCAGATGCTCGCCCTCGCCACTCGGCTCGAAGCTCAGCCGCTCATGCACCTCGAAATCTTCAGGGGTAACTTTCAGCAACGCCGGCAGCAGCGGCGCGGGGTTGCTTCTCGGCCAGCGTGCTTGCACTGATCCGACTCAGGGAGACTCAGCGTCGACCAGGTAAAAGGTCTCGCCTTCCTTGATCATGCCGAGATCGCTGCGCGCCCGAGCCTCTACCGCGGCCAGCCCGTGCTTCTGGGCCCGCACTTCTGCGGCGAGAATCCTGTTGCGCTCTTCGAGGGCCGCCAGGCGCTGCGCCTGCTTGACCACCTCGAGGCTGAGTGCCCGATCGCGGAAATGGCCCACGTCGGAGAACCAGTACTTGTACTGCAGATAGATGCCCGACAGCAGCAGCAGGCCGATGATGGCGCGCACCAGCATGATCAGAAGGACGCCGCGCCGATGCTGTCGAACTCCGCCCTGCCCTTGTAGCGGGCCGAGCCTGCGAGCGCTTCCTCAATCCGCAGCAGGCGGTTGTACTTGGCCACCCGGTCAGATCGGCAGAGGCTGCCGGTCTTTATCTGTCCAGCGCCGGTCGCCACCGCCAGATCGGCAATGGTGGTGTCTTCGGTTTCACCCGAGCGGTGCGAGATCACGGCCGTGTAGCCTGCGTCCTGCGCCATGACGATGGCATCCAGGGTCTCCGACAGGGTGCCGATCTGATTGAGCTTGATCAGGATGGAATTGGCCACCCCCCGCTCGATGCCGTCGGCCAGAATGTTGGTGTTGGTGACAAACAGATCATCGCCGACCAGCTGAATGCGGTCGCCGATCCGATCGGTGAGCTGCTTCCAGCCCTCCCAGTCGTTCTCGTCCATGCCGTCTTCGATGGAGATGATCGGATAGGCATCGCAGAGGTCGGCCAGATAGCCGACGAACTGGGTGCTGGAGTAGGTCACACCCTCGCCGGTGAGACGGTAGGCGTGTTCGCTGTAGAACTCGGAGGCGGCGCAATCCAACGCCAGGGTCACGTCGGTGCCGAGCTCATAGCCCGCCTTGCCGACCGCCTCGGCGATCATTGCCAGCGCCTCCGCGTTGGACGCCAGATTCGGCGCAAAGCCGCCTTCGTCGCCCACCGCAGTGGACAGGCCCTGACCGGCGAGTACAGCCTTCAGGGCATGAAAGACCTCAGCGCCGCAACGGAGGGCCTCGGCGAAGTTGCCCATGGAGACCGGCTGGATCATGAACTCCTGGATGTCCACGTTGTTATCCGCGTGCTCGCCACCGTTCAGGATATTCATCATCGGCACCGGCATGCGCATGTCGACGCCGCCCATCAGGGTGTTGATGTGTCTGAACAGCGGCTGGCCACTGGCTGTGGCGGCGGCCTTGGCAGCCGCGAGCGACACCGCGAGCATGGCGTTGGCGCCCAGCTTCGATTTGTTGTCGGTGCCGTCGAGCTCGATGAGCCTGGCATCCAGCGCCCGCTGATCGGCAGGATCCATGCCGTTCACAGCCGGGGCGATGGTCTCGTTGACGTTGCGCACCGCATCGAGGACGCCTTTGCCGAGATACCGGCTCTTGTCGCCATCCCGGAGCTCGAGGGCTTCCCGGGATCCGGTGGATGCGCCGGATGGCGCGCAGGCATGGCCGGAGGCGCCCGTGTCCGTGAGCACGTCTGCTTCGATGGTGGGGTTGCCGCGGGAATCCAGAACTTCCCGGGCATGCACTTCTACGATCTTACTCATGCAGATTCCTAATTCGGTATCGACCCGCGATCGTTCACCGCGCCGCGAGCCATTCATCTTCCAGATAGGGCCTGGACTTCGCCACCTGATCCAGCGCCGCGAGCTGCTCGAGCAGCTCCGCCATGCGATCGAGCGGCCAGCTGTTCGGGCCGTCCGAATGGGCCTTGTCCGGATCCGGATGGGTCTCCATGAAAAGGCCGGCAACCCCGGCGGCAACGGCCGCTCGCGCCAGCACCGGCACCATCTCCCGTTGCCCACCCGAGCTGGCGCCGAGCCCACCGGGCATCTGCACCGAGTGCGTGGCGTCGAAGACGACAGGACAGCCGGTCTGGCGCATGATGGCCAGGCCCCGCATGTCTGAAATCAGATTGTTGTAGCCGAAGCTGGCGCCCCGTTCGCAGACCATGATCTGCTCGTTGCCCGTGCTGCGCGCTTTGGCGACCACGTTGGCCATGTCCTGCGGCGCCAGGAACTGGCCTTTTTTGATATTCACCGGCAGCCCCTGCTCGCAGACGCTGACGATGAAGTTAGTCTGCCGGCAGAGAAAGGCCGGCGTCTGCAGCACGCTGACCACGCTCGCCACCTCGGCGAGCGGGGTGTCCTCGTGGACGTCGGTCAGCACCGGCACACCCACCTGCTGTTTGACCGCCTCGAGCACGCGCAGCCCTTCTTCCAGACCCGGACCACGCAGGCTCTCATGAGACGAGCGATTGGCCTTGTCGAAAGAGCTCTTGAATATGAAGGGAATACCGAGCTCGTCGGTGATGGATTTCAGCTCGCCCGCCGTGTCCACCGCCAGCGCTTCCGTTTCCACCACGCACGGACCGGCAATGAGGAACAGCGGTGAATGATTTCCGACCGTGAAGTGGGTGAGCTGCATGACCGGGCTCAGCTCGAGGTGCCGTCTTTCAGAACTTCAGTCGCGCTCGCCTCAGCGGCCTTACCGGCGGCTTCTTTACTATCGGCCTCGGCACCATGCGCGAGCGCAGCCTCGATGAAACCAGTGAACAACGGGTGACCTTCACGGGGCGACGAGGTGAATTCGGGATGGAACTGGCAGGCGACGAACCAGGGATGGTCTTCGAGCTCGATCATCTCTACCAGCTTGCCATCCTCCGAGCGACCGGACACCACCAGCCCCTTCTCTTCGAATCCGGATACGTAGGTGTTGTTCACCTCCCAGCGATGCCGGTGCCGCTCCGCGGCGAAGGTTGAGTCGTACAGCCTGGCCGCCAGACTGCCCTGATTGAGCAGGCACTTCTGTTCGCCAAGACGCATGGTGCCGCCCAGATCACCTTCTTCGCTGCGGGTTTCCCTCCGGCCATCCCGATCCGTCCATTCGGTGATCAGAGCGATCACAGGATCCGGGGTGTCGGCGTCGATCTCAGTGGAATGCGCGCCGGGAAGCCCCGCCACATTGCGGGCAAAATCGATGAAGGCGGCATGCAGCCCGTAGCAGATGCCCAGGTAAGGCACCTTGTGCTCACGTGCGTAGCCGGCCGCCAGTATTTTGCCTTCGAAACCTCTGGCCCCGAAGCCGCCAGGCACCAGAATGGCGTGTACGTCGGCCAGCCGGTCCGTGCCTTTGTCTTCCAGCTCCTGAGCGTCGATGTAGTCGATCGAGACCTTGGTCCGTGTCTGAATGCCGGCATGGGAGACCGCTTCGACCAGGGACTTGTAGGCATCGAGCAGATCCAGGTACTTGCCGACGATGGCAATGCGGATTTCATTGTCCGGGTGCAGCTCCGCGTCCACCACAGACTGCCAGCTGGACAGATCCGGCGCCGGGCAATCCAGACGCAGCCGATCGACCACAATCTCGTCCACGCCCTGAGCGTGTATGGCGCCGGGTGCCTGATTGATGGTCTGCAGGTCCGGATACGAAACCACGGCCCGCTCTTCGACGTTGGTGAACAGGGCGATCTTGCTGCGAGCCGATTTGGCTAACGGTTTTTCGGAGCGGCAGACCAGGATGTCCGGCTGCAGGCCGATGCTGCGCAATTCCTTAACGGAGTGCTGGGTGGGTTTGGTTTTCATCTCTCCCGCGGACGGCACATAGGGCACCAGCACCAGATGGATAACTACCGCGGAGTCACTGCCCTCTTCCACCCTGAGCTGCCGGATCGCTTCCAGAAAGGGCTGTGATTCGATATCGCCAACCGTGCCGCCCGTTTCCACGATCAGCACGTCGTGGCCAACGCCCGCCGCCTTGATACGCCGCTTGATCTCGTCGGTGATGTGCGGAATCACCTGCACGGTGGCACCCAGGTAATCCCCACGCCGCTCCCGGCGGATCACCTCTTCATAGATCTGACCGGTGGTGAAGTTGTTGTCCTTGGTCATGATGGCGCTGGAGTAGCGCTCGTAGTTGCCGAGGTCCAGATCGGTCTCGGCACCATCCACGGTCACGAATACCTCACCATGCTGGAACGGGCTCATGGTGCCCGGATCGACATTGATGTAGGGATCCATTTTGAGGATGTTGACCTTGAGTTGACGCGCTTCCAGCACGGCAGCAAGGGAGGAGGTGATGACGCCTTTCCCGAGGGAAGAAACGACACCGCCAGTAACAAAAATATATCGGGTCATTTAGCGAGTACGCCATCTTGCCAAGTAACGCACGCTGAAAAAGGAGGGCTGAAGGCGTGCGCAAGATGGGAGGGCAAGATAGCAAAACCGGGCTTTCGACTCAACGCGCATCATCCGTTTCGCGACTTACCGCCATCCAGCGCACGACGACCGGGATCGCGCCGTTCTCGCCCGTTCCGGCTGCTGGGTCGGCGTCACGAGCCGCAACCCCGGCAATGAGTGCCAGGCCCTGGGCATCCAGAATCAGCGGCTGGGTATCCCTGAGCCATGGCGCCACACCCGCATCGCGCATGAGCTCGCGAACGCCCCGGCCGTGGCCACGGAGGTGCAGCCGCGCGCCGCTCTGCTGATCGGCAAAGCTGACGCTGATCGGCGGTATCAGCTGGACCGCCTGTTCCGCTTCTTCAGGCGCCGCAGCCCGCAAGATCAGCTCACCGTGAGGCAGGCGCAGGACGCCCGGCACCTCCAGCGGGTAGCTGGCGTGCAGCTCGGGCGCTGGCGGTATCAGGTGGAGGGCACGCCGGTATCGCACCAGCCTGCCGTCAGGCAGCGACAGGCTGGGGTAGCGGTCGTTTGCCGCATCGAGCTGGCGAAGAAACTCCATGATCGCGGCCCGGGATACGCCGCCGGCCCCTGCGTGGCGAACCAGCCAGCGCCGCAACAGGGCGACGCGCGCGGGCAGACTCCGGCCGTCGAACACGGACTGCGGCAGGGGCGCCCGATCGAGCCCGGCCAGTTCATCCAGCGCGGCGGACAGATCGGCAAGATGCTCACCCACCTGGCCGATTCGCCTGGGCAAACCCGGGAAACGCTCAGAAATCGACGGCAACAGCTCGTGGCGCAGATAGTTGCGGTCGAGCGCGGTATCCGTGTTGGAAGGATCTTCTATCCAGTCGAGCCCATGACTGCGGGCATAACCGGCCAGAGCATCCCGGGAGAGCCCGAGCAGCGGTCGCATGAGCCGCCCGGCGCCGAGTGAACGGCTCGACGGCATGCCATACAGGCCCCGACCCTGAAACAGATGCAGCAACTGGGACTCGAGCTGATCAGCCGCATGGTGCGCAAGCAGGAGAACGTCCGCCTCACCCAGCAGGCTTTCGAACACCTGATAACGGGCAGTCCGAGCCCGGGCTTCCAGATTCCCCCCCGCTGCAAGATCGAGTCTGCGCGATTCGAACTCGATGCCGAGCGCCTCCGCCTGAGTCTCACAGCGCGTCACCCAGCCCGCACTGTCCGGATCCAGCCCATGGTCCACGTGGACCGCCAGCAGCCGCTCCTGCGCGCCATGCCGTGAGGCCGCAGCGGTCATCGCATGGAGTAGCACCTGGGAGTCCATACCGCCGGAGAAGGCAATCAGGAAGCGACCCTCTGCGCTGACATCATTCTCGAAAAGCTCGTCACAAGCGTTCGAAACCGGATCCACTATCCGCCCTGCCCGGCCTGCAGCCCGGGGTAGCTGAGCCCCACCTGCTCTTCTCCGAACTCAGCTTTGAGCATCTTCAGCAGATCGTCACTCGGGTTCACCCGCCAGTCCGGCCCAAGCAGCACCTTGCCCTCCGCCGCCAGACCGTCGTCCCGCTCTTCCCGGCAAACCACCGCTACCTGACAGCCTGCCTCGGCCTGGCGATGCGGCTCCAGGCTGCTGCGAAGCCTGGAGACCAGATCCATCGTCATCGGCTCGCCCCGAAGGCGGATGGTCACACCACGAGAGAACCGCCGCCGGGCTTCTTCCATGGTCAGTACCGACTCCACCTCCATCTTCAGGGCGCCGGTGTAGTCATCCTCCTGAACCTCGCCCTCGAGCACCAGCACCCGGTCCTTGCCGAGCTTCTGCTGAGCCGCTTCGAACTTATCCGGATAGAGCACGGCCTCGAGCCGGCCGCTGCGATCGTCCATGGTCAGGAAGGCGATGGAACCGCCACGACGACTCTTCATGTTCCTCTGAGCCACCACCAGACCGGCGATGTACTGCTTCTTCCGCTCTGCTTTGAGCCGGGCGAGTCTGGCGCTGCAGAACTGCTGAAGCTCATCCAGATACTCTTCTATCGGGTGACCGGTGAGGTACAGCCCGAGGGATTCCTTCTCGAATTCCAGGCGCTCCCGACGCTCGAGCGGGGCGACCGCGCGAGGCTTCGCGCTGGCCTCGTCGGTGAGCCCGCCGAACATGTCCGCCATGCCTGCTGCCGCATTCTGCGCCACCTGCTCTGCGCCGTGCATGGCGTCGCCGAGTTCGGCCAGAAGCCTGGCCCGAACCGAATCGATGTCCTCGTCTTCAGCGGCGAACTCATCCATCGCCCCGGATCGGATCAGTGCCTCCAGCACCCGCTTATTCGCTTTCCTGGCATCCACCCTGAGACAGAAATCAGCCAGGCTCTCGAACGGGCCGTCCGCTTCCCGACTGGCGACCAGAGCCGATACTGGGCCTTCACCGACACCCCGAACCGCACCAAGCCCGTAGATGACGCCGCCGTCTTTAGCGGTGAAGCGGAACTGGCTGGCGTTCAGGCTCGGTGGTGTGAGGGTCACCCCCATGCGGCGGACCTCGTCGACCAGGGTGACGACCTTGTCCGTATTCTGCATATCCGCAGAGAGCGTGGCCGCCATGAACTCTGCAGGATAGTGGCGCTTCAACCAGGCTGTCTGGAAGGAAACGATGGCATAGGTGGCGCTGTGCGATTTGTTGAAGGCGTAGCCTGAGAACTTCTCCATATCGTCGAAGATTCCGTCGACGATCTTCTGCTCCACCAGCCGCTCGGTGGCGCCGCTGACGAATTGCTCGCGAACCTTGGCCATCTCTTCCGGCTTTTTCTTGCCCATGGCCCGGCGCAGCAGATCGGCGCCGCCGAGGCTGAAACCGGCCATGTCCTGAGCGATCTGCATCACCTGCTCCTGGTAGAGCATCACTCCGTAGGTGCCCTGCAGAGCGGCCGCCGTGCTCGGATGGGGAATCGCCACTGCTTCGCGGCCGTGCTTGCGGTTGATGTAGTCGTCCACCGCGCCCGACTGCAGTGGTCCGGGTCGGAACAGGGCGACCAGCGCGATGATGTCGTCGATGTTGTCCGGCTTCAGGCGTTTGATCAGATCCTTCATGCCCCGGGATTCGAGCTGGAAGATAGCGGTCGTTTCCGCATCCTGGAGCAGCGAAAAAGTTTCCGGATCGCCGAGG
>Ga0316187_10004404_pt1 | contig 12183 bp, 13 predicted proteins | sample CroRivburrow1_MG_FD_204927 | JGI IMG/M metagenome (GOLD analysis project Ga0316187, IMG submission 204927) | Coastal sediment microbial communities from Maine, United States - Cross River worm burrow 1 | ecosystem: Environmental > Aquatic > Marine > Coastal > Sediment | place: USA: Maine...
CCGGCCGCAACGCCCTCGCCGCCGCCCATGCAATCAGAGGTGCCTCGCGAGGGATGCCCGTGGACGACACCTAAGGCTCACCGGCTCGCGATCGATCCGGTGCAACCTCGAATGGCCCGCACGCGCACGGCTGCACGACAGCGCCGGACCGGTCACGAAAAGAACGCCCCCGACATCGTCGGGGGCGTTCAGGATTCTGCGGCTCAGTACGTGGGGGGCCGGAGCCGGGCCTAGTAGTACGGGTTGGTTCCCGCCATGTGGTCGGTGGCGTCGACGATCTCTTCTATCTCGGGGATATTGTGCAATATCGCCGCCTGGATCCCATCACGCAGCGTCATTGCCGCCAGTCCGCAGCCCTGGCAACCGCCCCCCATTTCCAGCTGAGCCGTGGAGCCGTCAACGTCGAGGAGACGAACGTAGCCACCGTGCGAGGCGATCGAGGGATTGATGTGATCATCCAGGAGCTGGGTGATCCGCTCCTCCACCGTGCCGGTCAATTCGATTGCAGGACCCTCGGTCGCCAGCTGCGGAGTTGCCGGATTCGGGTTGCGAATCACCAACCCGCCGGACTCCGTGATATCGAGGACGGAGCCCCTGAGCTGGTCCAGGCTTGTCTGCGGAATCGCCACCGGCAGGTCGCCATGCTCCTCTTTGTGGTCGCTCTCGGCGACATCTTCGCTTCGCGTGAAAGCCGTCTCGTATACGAAGCCGTTGGCTCCGACGCCGGCCACACGAAGGCCGAGCGTCAGGTTGGGAACCGCCTCGAGTTCGCGCAGTTCGAGTATCTGCTCGAGCGCGATTTCAGTGATCTCGACGATGTTGGAGCTGGTTTCCATTGATCTTCAATCGTAGTTGGGGTGCGGGGAGTGCAAACCTGAGAGGCGGCCTCACTATTCCCCGTACATTGCGCCGATCTCAGCCGCGAAGTGCTCAGACACCTTGTTGCGCTTGACCTTCAATGTCGGGGTGAGCTCACCGCCCTCGATTGAGAGCTGGCGGGCGAGCACGGTGAATTTCTTGATCTGCTCAACCCTTGCGAAGTTCTTGTTGAGCTTCTCGACAGCGTCGTCGAGTTCCTGGACAATCTGCTCGGATTCGTGGGCCGGCCCGGAGATGTTGTGCTCTTCCAAGAACGCCGCACTGGTCTCCTCGTCGAGGGTCACCAGTGCCGACAGGAACTTGCGGCGATCGCCGATGAGTACAACCTCGCTAACGAGTGGATGGCTCTTCAGAGCAGCCTCCAGCGGCCGCGGCGCTACGTTCTTGCCGCCCGCCGTGATGATGATGTCCTTCTTGCGCCCGGTGATCCATAGGAAGCCGTCGGAATCGAACGCGCCCAGGTCGCCGGAGTGCAACCAACCGTCGACGAGCGTCTCCTTTGTCTCGGCATCGTCGCGGTAGTAGCCGAGGAACACATTGCGGCCCTTCACCAGGATCTCGCCGTCGTCGGCAATCTCAACTTCGGTTCCAGGCCAGTTGGGCCCCACGCTGCCAAAACGGACCTTGCCGGGACGGTTGGTCGTGCTGGGGCCGGTGTCCTCAGACTGGCCGTAGACCTCGTGGATGATCATGTCGAGACTCCCGAAGAATTCGAGGATGTCGGCGTTGATCGGCGCCGCTCCAACCCCCAGGACCCTGCCGTTCGTCATGCCGAGTTGCGGCTTGATCTTGTCGATCACCAGCTTCTTGGCGACGGCATATTGCCCCGCCAGCAGGCCTGACGGCTCCTTGCCCTCGCAGCGCAAGTCGGTCACCTTGGTGACGACGCCGCGCGCCCAGCCTGCGATCTTGGCCTTGGCGCCGGTTGCCTCATCGAGCTTGGCGACAACTCCGGCGTGGAATCGCTCCCACACCCGGGGCACAGCAAAGAAGACCGACGGCTGTACCTCGCGCAGGTTGTCGGCCAGCTTCTCGATTGATTCCGCGTAGTAGACGGCACCACCGGACGAAGCCGGAACATGAATCGAGAATATCTGCTCGGCAATGTGACTCAGGGGTAGGTAGCTGAGCGTCGTGTCGCCGGTCCCGATCTGAAACATCTGCACCGTTTGGGCGGCCGTCCACGCCAGGTTGTCGTGGGAGAGCATCACCCCTTTTGGCGGGCCGGTCGTACCGGATGTGTAGATGAGGGTCGCCAGTTGATCCATCTCGAGACCATCGAGGCGCGCCTGAAACTCGGCATCAGACGTTGCGGAGCCCCGGGCCATGAACTCGTCCCAAGACATCACCAGTTCGTCGTCGATTTGTGTGCCCTTCATCATTATGACGTGACGCAGCGCCGGCAGCTCGTTTCGGACCTGGTCGATCTTGTTCCACTGATCTTCGTCCTCCAGCAGGATGATCGGAGCCTCGGCGTGCCCGATGATGTACTGGCACTCTGCCGGCGAATTGGTCGTGTAGATCCCGGCGGGGACCCCGCCGGCGGCCATCGCCGCGATGTCGACTATCACCCACTCGGGGCGGTTGAACCCGAGAATGCCTACCGGCTGACCGACCTCGAGACCGAGCGCCATCAGCGCCTTGGCGGCCGTCTTGACCTCGTCGGCGTAGGTAGCCCAGGAAGTTGCCTTCCAAGCGCCGCCCTCGCGAACGTTGTATGCCGGGCTGTCCGGGGTGCGCTCTCCATGAAGCAATACCTTGTGGGGGATGGTTTCGGCGGGCACGACGGCTCCTCTCACGGGTCGGATTGCGTCAGGAACCGACAGAGGCTCCTCAATTGGAATTCAGACCAGGATAGTGACCAGCAGCCGGCTATCGATTGGTGGGCTCGTTATCGCGGAAGGGCTACCAGTTGGAGAGTTGTGAGATCGAGCAAGCGTTCCACGTCGCTACGGCTTTCCGCGATCCACCTGGCGAGCTCTTCGCCCTTGGCACGCACCAGCCACCAGGCGACATCCGTCGTGGGATTCCTTCGAAAGTCGTGCCAGGCGGCACGGGCGACCGCTACCGCGTCCGCCTCGTCCTCAAAATGCCCAAGCGAAGTCTCGATCGGATCGGTCGGCCGCTCGCCGGGCACCAGCGCCGGTTCGCGAAACTCCACGGCCTCAAAACGTTTGCCGGCCTCCTCAGCCACCTACGCCCTCCTCTGTCTGCTGATACGGATTGTAGGCCGCAACCACCGACGGTGTGAGGCATCAAAAAGGGCCGCAACCAACTGTCTAGTCCTTTTGGCCCTAAGCACGAGACCGGCAGGGGTCTACCTTGGAGGTACTCGAGATGGGGTGGAAGTGGACAGCTCGCTCGTATTGATATCGTCAGACGCCGTTAACCTCGAAGGTGAGCTCGCCCTGCCCAATGACGCCAAGGGGATTGTCATATTCGCTCACGGCAGTGGAAGCGGACGCCACTCGCCACGGAATCAGGCGGTCGCCGCTCACCTGCAGGAGGCAGGTTTGGCAACACTGTTGATGGATCTCCTCACTGCCGAAGAGGAACACGAGGAGCGCTACACCCGTCACCACCGTTTCGACATCCAGCTCCTGTGCGACCGGCTCGTCGCGGCAACCGACTTTGCGAGCACGTTGGACGAAACGGCGCATCTGCCCATCGGCTTCTTCGGCGCCAGCACAGGAGCCGCCGCGGCGCTGGTGGCGGCGGCCGCTCTCGGCGACCGCGTGGAAGCCGTTGTATCTCGCGGCGGCCGTCCCGACCTGGCGGGGAGCACACTGGCGGTGGTGGCTGCGCCGACTCTGCTGATCGTCGGCGGGGCCGATGGCCCGGTGACCGGCATGAACCGAGACGCGATGGGCCGGATGATAAGTACGAGCGTCCGACTCGAGATCATTCCCGAAGCGACCCATCTCTTTGTGGAACCGGGCGCTCTCGAACGTGTGGCCGACCTGTCCGCGGCCTGGTTCCGAAGGTACCTCGGAAGATATGGCCCCGAAGCGATCATCTGACGAGGACACAAAGGTGTAGGGACTACTCCGCGCCCGCCCTGGGAACAAGAGAAGCCGTTCTCTGCTCTGCGGCTTGCTGGGTGGGAGGACGCAGGCTGAGCCGAAAGGTGGACCCATGGCCGGCGCCGCCAGATTGAACCGAGATACCGCCGTCCATGGCTCTCATGAGCGAGGTGCTGATCGCCAGCCCAAGCCCGCTGCTGCTCCCGTGCGTCACTCCGTTGGCGCCGGACTCAAACGTGTCGAAGATCCAGTCGAGATCCTCGGGGGCGATACCAATGCCCTGATCCTTTACGGCCACTACCGAACTGCCGTCCATCTGCTGGAATGCAGATATTGAGATTGTGCCACTGTCTGAGTACTTGATGGCGTTGGCCACAACGTTGGTGAGAACCTGACGAAGCCGCAATGGATCAGCGCGGCACTCCATCCCTTCCTCCACGTCGGTCGATATCGCCAGACCCTTGTGCCGTGCAAGCGGCATCAGTCGGACGGCAACATCCTCGATCGCGTCTTCACAGGAGACGAGTGAGATCTCGATCGGAATACCGCCTTCTTCGAGTTTGGCGGCATCGAGCAGGTCATTGACCATGACAAGCATGGCGGTGGCCGCGCCGTAGATCTCAGACAGGTAGCCGGACAGTTCCGGTGGCTCGGAGGCGACGTCTTCGGCAAGTCCAGTGAAGCCGACGATCGTTGCCAGCGGTGTACGTAACTCATGTGTCGCCGCGGCGTGGAATCGCCTTCGGGTCTCCAGCCTCTGGGCCAGCTCGACATTGGCGGTGTGGAGTTCAGCCGTCCAACTGGTCTCTATCTGGCGGGCGGTCGCCTCAGTTCTTGCCTTCGACCTGGCCAACCTGGCGTACAGGGCACCAATCACGGCCCCGAGGATTGCCAGCACGGCCGGGGCGAGATCCACCACCCACATGGTCGGATGAGCCTCGTGAAGCTCTCCAAAAGCCAACTGTCCGCTCTCAGCGACCGCGAGCCACCACGCCGCGAGCAAGAACAGAAGCCCGAAAGCCGCCCCGGCGATCGTCCATCGGATCACGTGCGAGCGGGGAGGGTCCTTGTGGGGAACAACCATGTCTTGGTACCTATCGGCATCTCGAGCGGTTTTGTTGAGGTCGCCACGAGGCTCCTCACTCCCCCGGATCGGGCACTCGTCCACGCTCCCTCTGTACGGTCCCGAGCACGCCGGTACTCAGCAATCGTTGCTGCCGGCTGAATCCGCTGGAGGGGGTAGCCTCCTCGATTGCACCTATGGACACTCCGGCATCTCCCAATTCGCGGCCGCTCGCTCGGCTTGGCGTCCCTCGCATTATCGAAGCGATCTCGGCGATCCGGGTTTCGGTGATCGCGGCGCTCTCGGGTGCCGTGATCACCGTCTTCACGATTCTCGGTGTTCTCCAGCGGACCGTCTACCCACGGTGGGATCTGGCCAATCTCGATTCTGAGCTCTCCGTCGCGACATACTTCTCCGCGACGTTGCTGTGGGCGGCGGCCGCCGGCTGGCTGCTCGTTGCGCTGTCCGCCCGGCCGCGAAATCGCTCGCTGTGGATCTGGTGGCCCGTCCTCGCCTGGCTGGCACTCGATGAGGGGGCTGCAATTCACGAGCGGGTCGAGAAGTGGTCCGGTATCGACTGGCAGGTGCTGTACCTCCCGATCATCATCATCGCGGCGCTGGCCTGGTGGGGCGTCGTGCGCCGCTACCGGAAAGCCGGCTCGATTGATGTGCTGCTGATCGTCGGTGCAGTCTGCTGGGCGGGCGCTCTGCTCCTCGAGCTGATCCAGCACTGGGGCGGAGAGCCCGCCGCCGCGGCCATTTACAACCCGGCGATGATCACAGAAGAAGCGTTCGAGATGGCCGGATCAACAGTCTTCCTCATCGCCGCCGTGCTGGCACTGCGTCCGACCGCCTCTCGGAACGGAACCTCGACAGCCGGCACCACCTGAACTCACGATCGGTCGGTTCCTAACCGCCGGTGACGCTGTCGGACGCGTTGATGAATGTGCATTCCACAACATCTTCCGAGCCGACAATGATGCCGGACACTGCGTCGAGACCGTTCGATGTTCCGTTGTCCGTGGCCCCGACGCAACCGGCACCGAGGAGCGAGTATCCGGCCTGCGAGATCTCGAACAGGTTCACCAACGTCTCGTCAGAGGCGGCCGGAGCGGTGTCCGGCGCGATGTTGAACAGGACTGAACCCGACCCATCGGTCGCTGCGCGCTCCGGATTGGCCGAGCCGACTGGGACCTCCGGCCACATGACCCAGCCCTCGCCCGGCGTCTGGTCGCCCGTCGTTGCCAGCGATCCGTCGGCGTCTATGAGCTTGTTCACCGTGATCGTGCCGCGGCACCGTTCGATGGCGATCTCGGCGAGGATCTCTACGAGGCCTTCAAAATCGTCGGTTGTATAAACATCGTCACTGCTCGAAGCAATCGCTTCGAGATTTTCCACCCGCAAGCCACTTTCAATACCAATAGCAATGATCCGCGCCCCGGCAGCCTTCGCCGCGTCAGCCTCCACAACCGCAGCCGCCAAACCCGCTTCCCGATCAAACACCTTCGAACCATTGACCTTGTTCGGCCGCCCATCGGAAGCAAACACAATCAAATCAGGCGCCGCCGAATGCGGGAACAACCCACGCGCCACCAACAACGCATCCTGCCAATTGGTCCGCCCATCTCTCTTGAGCAAATCAAACGAGTCCTTCACCGCCGTCGCATCACTCGTGAAGCCCTGCAACACCTCAGCAAAATTATCGAACTCGACCACCGCAATCTGAGACGGCGTCGCCGGCAATATCGCATCCACAAACCCACTAAATGCGTCCCGCATCACAACCAACTCAGACTCTTGGATACTCCCCGACGAATCCAACACCAACGCCACATCCAGACCACAAGAAACCCCATTGGCCTGGCCGGCCGCGGGCGTAGTGTCGGCCATAGCTACTACGAGTGACGCCAACGTGAACATCGCGACGAGCCACACGGCCCTCTTGCGCCACCCGAGTCCTGCGCCGAAATCGCCGGTAGTAGCTGTCATCTTCGCCTCCCAATCAAACCCCGTGGCTGTCGAGCCCCGACAGCCGTGTGCCCGTCATCATATTCGCCTCCCGTCCACTACGGGAGGGAATATCGCGGTCGCGGCCCGGTGCTACTGGCCGGCACCCAACGCGACAACAACCCACCTAACCGCCCGCTAGCACGTGCTCCCGGCTCCGGCGCGCAGGAATGCCGGTCTTGCCCCCGGTGCCGACGGGTCGGTTTCGTAGATCACATGGATGACATCTCAGGTCTCGCGATCTCCGATCAGAACCGGCCACCCGCCGGTGCACTCCTCGAAATCCGGGGCAACCCACAACTCATCCGGATGCTGGCGCTTCAACTCGCCGAGTGATGAATCGACCGAGAGTCCCCCCGGGGTGCGCAACGATGCCGGTGCACCGCCTGAAAGATGCCATGCCATCAGATGCAGCACCCCATCGGTACGGAAGTAATCGGCGTCCGAGAAAACCACCCTGAACCCAACGCCGTCCCAGCGGAGCACACGCACCAGGTTGCGGGCGCCAAACCCGAAGGGCAACGCGTAATCGGCCGTCGACTCCTCTTCCACCTGGGAAGGTGGACCCAACAACTGGGTGAGTCGGTCGGTCGCGACCGACACTTCCACTCCAAACCGGAGGGTGCCTACGCCATCGGGGCGCAGCGCGAGCAGCGATGGATCGAAACTCACGTCCCGGCTCACTTCGGTTGAGTTACCCGCAGCGTCAACAGCTTCAAAGGTGACCTCCTGGCTGCCTTCCCTGAGCGGGACCCACACCTCGAATTGTCCGTCCTGCGCAACCCCGGTCTCGAGCCCATCCACGTAGATCGTGGCATCCGACTCGGTCAAGCCGCTGAACCTGAATGGCGAGTAGGCGGCAACCAGCTGCATCTCGAGGGGCGAAATCGCGATCTGTGGCGGCTCCGTATCGGGAAGCACGATCGTGAGACCGTGACCGGAACTCCGGGCCGGGGGGCAGTCCTGGTAGGGGGGTTGGCCATCGCCCTGGTGGACCACCACCGCGGCGTCGGGGGCATCGCAGAGCACCCGGCCACCGAAGACGGGTTCGGCCGCCAGCATGAGGTCGGCGACCGCTTCGACTTGAAGTTCTGTCGCGAGGGGTGTTCCCGCGGCAGGCTCCGTGGTGAAGACGAGAAGCAGCCGATACTCGTCCGTCGGGTCCCTGACTGCAGTGACCAAGCCCGGCTCGCCCCTGGTCGCCACAAAATCTCGCAGTACAACCATCGGCAATCCAATTGCGCGAACGCATGTATCCATCCAGTAGCCGTAGCGCGGATTGGCCAGCCACACCGCGGTGAGCGACCGAGACCCATCCATAGTCGTGGCAATCAGCTCATCGCCGGCCGCCACGCACATTTCGGAAAGCACCTCGGTTCGGGGTCGCGGTTCACCTCGCGCAGCTGGGCAAAAAAAACGGTTCCCACAATCTCAGCGACACGATCCACCCACCAGGCGTGGAGTGCGGCATCGTATTCGGCCTCAGCCACCTCTTGGGCTTCGGCAAACGCGGAGTTGATGCGCTTCTGCTCGTTGTGCTCGAAAACTGCGGATGCTGTAGCCCACGCAAGGATCGTCAACCACACCGCAACCACAGTGCCGAGCATCCACCCGTGGACCCGGCCCAGGCCTCGGCCCGACGTGCGAATCCACCCGGACACGACGATCACCGACACCACGACCGCCACCACGAGACCGACGCCTACGACAGTCGCCAGGACACCGAGACCACAAAACGGATCGCCAGTCGCGAAGCACGGATCGGACACCCACACAAACCCGCCGGTGATGGTGCTGGCAACCAGCCACACCAGGATGAAGAATATGAACCAGGAGAACACGAGGAAACAACCGTGACGCTTCAAATCCTCCAAGCCCCCTTTAAAGACCGTGAACAGCCGGACGTAGCGAGGGCTGGTGAGGTGCGGTCGCTGCGAGCTTCATGGTGCCGAGATCCGGCCACGCCTGCGCCGCACAGAAAGGCACACACTGGTGCCGATCGCCCACCGTCCCAACATGAACGCAGCATTGCACCAGACGCTCCTCGATCATCGTGTGGATGTCCATGAAGGGCTTGACATTGATGCGCTTGACCCGGGTACCCGCCAACTTGCGAAGGGCTTCGGGATCGCGCACCGCCCGCCCCGCCAATCGGAGCAGCGTGGTCACCCCGACGTCGCACCGGCGCAGTACAACCTCGAAGAGGTCGCCTAACTTCGGGTGGGTCAACGACGAGCGTTCGCTGAAGAGGCCGTGGAGCGAGTCCTTGACGAGAACACGCAGGTCGGCATCCAGTTCGGGCTGCACAATGCAGCCGCTCACGAGGCCGAGTTGGTCGAGCAGCCTGTCATGGCCGAGAAGGCGCACGATGCTCGACCACTCTCCCACTTCGCCCTGCACCATGTATCCGACGCTGGCACAGTGGGGATGGGAGCAAGGGAGAGCTATCAGATCGCGAGCCTCCACGATGCCGCCGGTCTGCGGCCCGAGCCGTCGCAGCACGCCGGTGTTGGTCAGCCGGTCGCAGGGGTCGATCCGCTCCAGCCTGCCGGAATCGAACACCGGCTGAATTGCCACTCCCCCGATGAATGGCGTGTCCAGTGCGTAGCGGGCCACGGCTCCGATCTCGTGGTCGTTGACACCCAAGGCTGCCGTCATGGTCAGAGTCGTGAACACGCCCGCAGAGGTGAGGCGCTCAACGGCGCGCTGCTTGAGGCCGCGGAGGTCGGCACCACGGTGGTAGTGGTAGGTGGCTTCGTCGAAGCCGTCGAACTGCAAATACAGTTCGAGTCGGCTGCGGTTGCGGGCCAGGAAGTCGAGCAATCGGTCGTCGCGAGCTACCAGGACTCCGTTCGTGTTGAGGATGATGCGGGTGATATCGCGGCTGAAGAGCTCTTCGAGCAGGGGGAGGAGATCAGGATGAAGGGTGGGCTCGCCGCCGCTGATCATGAGGACATCAAGGCGACCACCCTCGAGATGGAGGCGGCGGTCCACGTTAGCGATGACTTCCGTCGCGGGCGCAACGCCGGTGAGTTGCGGCGAGGACCCCGCGAAGCAGGTCGGACACCTCAGATTGCACGCCTCCGTGATGTCTTCGAGCAGAAGGCACGTGTGCTGGATCTGTTGGGCTCCGAGGCCGTGGGCGTAACACTCAGGAATCGGATCGGTGTTCTCGGGAGAGTCGGGCGTGGGCGGCTTGGTGGGGGCCGTCCACTGCTCGAGGTAGTCGAGCAGCTCGGCATCTTCCTCATAGAGCGTCACTATGGAGCCGTGTTCGGGGCACTCTCGCACCAGCCAGACCGATCCCGCCCCCTCGACGAGAGCCGCCTCCAGCCGACGCGTCGTCGGCTTGTCGGCGATGTGACAGCGCGGGCAATAGGCCACCACGCGTCGCCGGGTCCGGTCGAAGACGGCGGGCACGGTCATGGCGCGTCCCTCGCAACGACGGACAACGCGGCAACCCCCGGCCGGCGATAGGCGTGATGCGCCAGCTGCCGCCCGAAGTAAGCGAACAGCAGCGGCATGGTCACCAGCAGGAAGATCTGAGAACCGCTGAGTCCGAGGGCGAACGTGTCGTTGCCGCGAACGAATTCCACCACGAATCGGAAGGTCCCGTATCCGAGAAGGAAGAGTTTGAAGAGCTCGCCGGGAACATCGATGCGCGGCTGCGACAGGCGCAGCAGCACATAGAGGCCGACCAGCGCCGCGATCTCATAGAGAAACGAGGGGTGGAGGGGGACGCCTGTGGCGCATTGCGGGCAGTTGGGAATCCGGGCACCCACCTCGGTCGAGACGGTGATACCCCAGGGCAGCGAGGTCGGAGTGCCGATCGGTTCCGTGAGAAAACAGCCGACCCTGCCGACAGCGATGCCGAGAGCCACCGCCGGAGCGAACAGATCGCCGGTTCGATGTGGATAGCCGACCAGTCGCTTTGTAACCAGCGCACCGAGGTAGGCCCCGGCCAAGCCGCCGAGAACGGTTTTGCCGCCGTGCACCCACAACCCCACCAAGCTCGGCTCAGGATCTTCGGCCCAGTAGCGCCATCCGGTACCGAGCTTGGCGAATACCGCGCCCGTCAATATCGCCCCGGCCGCGATGGTCCACAGCCGCGGATCGTCCACCTCGCGGCGCCGGTTCTCTTGTCGGAACACGAGCACGGCAACGACGACGCCCAGCACCACGAACACGTCGTGGGTACCGATCTCCACGTTGAAGATGCGGATGAGAACCGGGAGCATCAAACGCTGCCGCTAATGAGGACCACACAGACGCCGAATCCAATGATGAGCACGGCGAGGACGATCAGCAGAACATTGAGCCATTTGGGGTTGCCACTGGGCTTCTGTGGTTCGGTCATTCCTTCCTCCTCACTCCTTCAGCACATGGGGGTGCAGCCGGCGAGGTCGCCGGGGCCACCATGCGGGAACTCGTTCCGTGTACTCCTTCCATTGGGCGCCGAACTCGGCCGCCAACAACCGCTCCTCGTGGCGGGCCTTGACCAAAAAACGCCGGCAGTGCGGCCACGGCAAAAACCATCGCCCAGGTGCGATAGACCATGAGCGCCCCCACAGCAGCCAGGGCGATACCGAAGTACATCGGGTGACGTACGTAGCGGAATGGGCCGGCCGCGATGAGTTGGTGATCGGCGTATAGCTCGGAGCCGAGTACCGAAGAGATGTTGTACATGGACCCCAGCGTGAGCCGACCCCACAGGTACACGGCGAACCCGGAAAACCCGAGTGCTCCGCCGACGATCAGGGCGCCCGCACGAAACCAGTCCGGAGGCGTGCCCGGCAATCGGCGCCATAGGAGAATCCACACCAGGAAGTACGGGATGGCGGCCATGAGATACGTCGCCAATGCCCCGAATCGAGGGGCGAGGCCCAATCCCCGTCCTGCCGGCATGCCCTGGGTGCGCACCGCGTGGGATCCCGACACCAGCCACGCCGCCAGCAATCCGGCGGCTCCGACAAGACGGGCCGTTTGCTCGGCCCCGTCGATCATCAGGGCACCTCGTCCGCGCGAGCCGGACCCAACCGGGCCTCGAGGTCGTCGGCGAATCTCCCGGCGCGACCGAGATGAGCCAGGCACACCGGGACGATGCACCGCGACCCGTCGGTCAACTCGACACGGAGGACGGCGATCACGCTCAGCAGCAGCATGGCCACCGTTGCGATTGCGAGTACGACTGTGCCGATCGTCCCCAGATTC
>Ga0316187_10004405_pt1 | contig 12182 bp, 8 predicted proteins | sample CroRivburrow1_MG_FD_204927 | JGI IMG/M metagenome (GOLD analysis project Ga0316187, IMG submission 204927) | Coastal sediment microbial communities from Maine, United States - Cross River worm burrow 1 | ecosystem: Environmental > Aquatic > Marine > Coastal > Sediment | place: USA: Maine...
GAGTTCCCCAGTCGCTTCCTGTATATGCTGGAAGACTTTGCTTTGCGAGTAGATGGCATCAACCTGACCTTCAAGTAACGCAGTTTCCAGCGGACGGAAGGCCAGGTCATGCTTATGGTCACGTTTCAACTGCCACCAACTCGGATTGACCATGGGTGTCAGCATCTCGGGATCGTCGTACCAGTCGTCCGGATAAGGGAATTCCACGAGATCAATATCCTTTAACGACATGCCATTCATCTGCAGCATCACCAGGATAGCCTGATGTTCCTGGATGCGCCACCAGTCGTTCTTGAGGGTGTTGAGGCTTTTGGTGATTCCTATTTTCTTGCCTCTCAGATCGCTCATCCGGTAGATGTTGTCCTTGGCGCGTACCATCATGCAGCCGCCCTCGAAGGGTACGTGCGTCAAACCGAGCATCCGGGTTCTGCGCTTGTCCGCCATAACGTCGATGGGCGGGAACAGGCCCCCGAAGCGAATCAGGTTGTCCTGATTGTGAATGTAGTGGGGATACCAGTCAGTCTCGGGTCGTGAACGGAAATAGGCAAATTCGACACCGACTTTCGCAAATTCCTCTGCGGTCCAGCCTAATTCCTGGTCAATATTGCTGGCAGAGACGAGAGGGCAGTTGGTGTAATACACCTCTTTCCAGTCCAGGCTTATCGTGCTGGTTTTTTTGCCGTCGATTTCCTTGATCACGGCTCTGCCGGCTTCTTCAGCAGCGACCGCGCTACCTACAGCCCCGGCGGAAACTATTGCCGCACCGGCGGCTGCTCCTCCAATTGAGGCCAATACTTCGCGTCGCGTAACGCCATTATCTTCGTTCGTTTGTTCAATAGCCATGGTCTTTACTCCTTAGTTTCTTTATTGGCAAAACGCATTCTTTCCGGATTGGGTTGGTAGCCCCATGGTAGCCCCGAGTTCTTCCAGCCATTCCTGAGGCGTTGGCCCAGGAAAACACTTTCGGGGTCTTTAACCGGGTCGCCCTCGAAACCATCGGTAATCTGGTAAACGTCCGTGAAGCCCGCCTCGGCAAGATTGTTTACAGCCAACGCACTGCGGCCACCGGATCGGCACATCACCAGGATCGTGTCGGATGGCTGGGCGAATTCCTTTACCTGGGAGATGAAAGCGCGGTTTGGCTGCAATAAAAATTCCTGCTTATCGGCGTCCCATTCGTAGGTTTGTGATGCCAGTGGAACATTCCAGGCCATCGGAGCGTGACCAATATAGATATATTCTTCGGTCGTTCGCACGTCGAGGACGGTGACGTTTCCCGGGGCTGCTTGCCATCTGTCGTAGGCTTCCCCGGCGGTCAGGTAAAGACCCAGGCTGGTTTGTTTCTCCTCGGGCAGTTCAGAACCCGACGGCTCCCCTATGGCGCAGGGAGTAAAGCAGAGCGTTGTGAGAGCAGTCAGGGCGATAAAAACTGGAAATCGCCTGCTTCGGATATGTTGCAGATTCATTGGTTACTTAACGCTCTATCACTGGCGCCCAGTGTTCCTGAGATTTTTACACGAGCTATATAACTTAGGATTATTTTAGGGTGTAGCGATAAAATAAGAACCTCGTAAATTTACTGGTTATAGCGCTTATTACTGGCCTGGTTGCCACAATGCTATACCTTTTTTCGCACCATATCGCCCCGCCGACGGCCACTCCGATCCCGAAAGTCACTAGGCCGCTAGCGGGCATAATCAAAACGGTAATACCGGGGTGAATAACGCCAGGCGTGACCGTACATTTCCGTTGGAGAATAAGCGGGCACATGGATCACTTTGGGCGAAGTAAACTCGATAATGATGATCTAGTCTTGCTGCTGCGGAACCTGTTGCGCACGGCGGCCCGGATAAACAGCTCGCTTCCGTTGCACTGAGGCGCAGCGTCCAGATTTATATTCCCGCAATCTCTCAGGCCGCGACTGGTAAATATACGGGTAGCGGAGAATGGCGCACAGGTGTGTAATTTCAAGCAGACCTAACCCTGCATTTTCAGGGTGGCTTTTACTATTGATGACGCGAGAATGGAGTCAAAATACTCGACCTGCGCGATATTAGCGGACCGGCACATCGCACTTGCCGAAGGCGTTCGAGGCTTACTCGAAACCGCCTTCGAGACCGTTTATGTCGTCGCCGACTCCCAGTCTCTGCGGGAAGGTGCTCACCGGCTGATGCCGGGGCTGATTGTGCTGGATTTATCGCTGGCAGGTCCTGAGTTCTCCGGCTTGCTGAAGGAAGTCCGGGATCTGTCACCGGAATCCCGGGTGATCGCTCTGTCCGTCCATGACCAAGCCACCGTGGCCCGACTGGCGCTGGCATCCGGCGCTCACGGTGTTGTGCTCAAACGGGATATCGGGAGCGATCTCCAAAGTGCGATAGATGCTGTCCTTGGAGGTGACTGGTATGTGTCACATGGATTTGGTCTGCCTGAATGCGTCCCGAAGGCAACGGCATGAGAGCCTGCCAACGGTGACCCCTGCCTCTGAATTAACAAAATCTGATTACAGCTTAGGATCAGGGTGGAGATGTCCCGGCGCGGATCGCGACAAATGAGCGGCTTTAAATTTCGTTGACGCCGCTCTGCAGGGCAAAACGGATCAAATCCGCACTGGTTGAAACGCCCAGTGTTTCCATCATTGAATACTTGTGGAACTCAACGGTTCGGGGCGAGATGTCCAGGCGTGCCGCGATGGCCTTGGCCGAGTGTCCATCGACCACCAGCCGCAGGATTTCCCGTTGCCGCAGCGTCAGCTTCCGGACCGGGTCGAAATCCACCTCGTCACCCGCCCGCATCGCTTCGAGCACCTCCCCGGCTATGTCGGGGGTGACAAAGGTGCGACCCGCGGCCGCTGCCTGCACGGCCAGGATCAACTCTTCCGATGCGGAATGTTTCAGCACGAAACCCTTGGCTCCGGCATCCAGCGCCCGGCGCGCATAGGCCACATTGTGGTGCATCGTCAGAAACACCATGCGTACATCCGGATTGTCCTTTTTCAGTTCCTCGAGCGCCTCAACCCCATTGAGTTCCGGCATGGTGATGTCCGAGACGATCACATCCGGCTTGAGATCCCTGGCCGCGGCCAGCAGGGCGCGGCCGTCTTCGACCACGCCGACCAGATCAAACTCCGGCTCCAGCAGGCGCTTCAGACCTTCCGCCACGATGCGATGATCATCTGCAAGCAGTACCGATATTCGTTTCATTTTCTGGTTCCCGGTAATGGCGCTATTACACTCACCGTCGTGCCCTTGCCCAACTGGCTGCGGACGTTCAATGTCCCTCCCGCCAACTGGGCACGCTCCCGCATGCTCGACAGACCGAGGCCGGTGCCGCCGGAATCTTTCACCGCATCGAATCCATTGCCATCGTCACGCACGGTCAACTTCAACTCGTGGTCATCGCCTTCCAAAATCAGTTCGATGGTGCCGGCGCGGGCGTGCCTGATGGCGTTATGCACGGCCTCCTGCGCGATCCGGTACAGACACAAGGCCACATCACGCGGAATAAGTTCCGGTATTTCTCCGAATTTCTCAATAATAACCGCATCGGAGCGGTGGCGCAGCCGTTCGAATTCTGCCTGCAGGGCGGCAACGATGCCGAGGTCGTCGAGCAGGGATGGATGGAGGCGGTACGACAGGTCATGGACGTCCTTGCTGATGCGCACCAGTCCGGGGTGCAAGCTGCGCAGCACCTGGTTCGCCTCGTCACTGCCCTGCTCTGACGCGGCATAGCTGGCATCGATGGCCAGGCCCGCCAGGCGCTGCGACAGATCGTCGTGCAACTCGCGGGCAATGAGGCGGCGTTCGTCCTCCTGGGCTGAAATGAGCCTGCGCCCCAGCGTACCGGCCGTGTTTTTGGCCTGCCGCAGGCGCCGGCTCTGCACCCAGAGAGAGCCCACCAGCAGCGATTGAAGTATGAAAACAAGGACCGCCAGAAGGATCCATACAGCGTATTGCTCCCAGGCGGTCGGCGGCTCAAAACGAACGAAACTGCCCGCCGGGAGCAGGCTGGAGTCAATTCCCCAGACCTTCAGTTCTCGCCAGTCATACTCCGGAGCACCCAGGCCTATCTTCCTCCAGGCCGGGTCCACGCTTTTTCCCTGCAGGATTTCATTCGCGATCCTGGCGGTTTCGCGGCCCAACTGCTCGAGCAGAATTAGCCTGCCGCCCACGATGCCCCGGCCGAGGTGATCGTCGAAAGCACCAAAAACCGGGACCGCACTGGCTGCCCGAACCATGGCCAACCCGGAATAGTTGTTTAACAGGACCCCGTTCGAATCGCTATCGAAGACGCCGTAAAATACCACCGAGCCTGGGGAGAGCTGCTCCAGTCTGTTTTGCAATTTCTCCAATTCCCATTCGTTGGTGTACTCGAAGCTGAGTTGATCCGAGTAGCCATCGAGTTCCTGTTTTGCCAGCGCAGCAAGCTGCCGCTCATGTTTGGAAGCACCGAATACCATAAGAAAATGGGGCGCCCCGGGCCGGACCTTGCGGATGTCTGTAACCATGTCCACGAACGAGAACGGGGTAGCAACCACTATATCGCTGGATTTGAACTCGAATCGAGACAAGACAAAGTCGGCACCGACGGCAACAAACGGTACATTCAACAAGTTTGCGCTTCGATGAGTCAGCCAAAAAGATGCCGCCGGTGGGCCGATCGCAACCACCAATTCAGGTGGATCCACGCCATATTGCTCTAGCAGTAGCCGCGCTTTCAGTTCACTAGCGCTCTGTTCGCCTTTAACTCGCTCTTCAAGGTCGAACTGCCTGATCGACATGGGTGCCGAGTACGCTTTCTGCAGTTCTTGTATGAAGACATTTTTTGCACGGGCATAGGGCATGGCGCTTTCGTCGTAGCTGTTTAGAACAAGCACCTGCGGGGTACTGTTCGACCATGCGTTCAGCGGCAGGCAGGCAAGCGTGCAGACGGCACAGAAAATCGCAAAATAGCGCTTGGACAGAGGCGTCAGAAACATGGACTCATTTTGATGGTCTCGGAGGTGTTGTCAAATTTGGACGGAATCTCCTGGCCAGGTACATCACTGCCGATATTATCGAGGCCGTTGCACAGGAGTTCAAAAAAGGACGACGGTTGTACATAGGAACCGTTCATCTCGATGCGGGTCGTTCCGTGATCTGGAATATGGGTGCCATTGCGGCCAGCGACTATCCCCGCAAAGTCGAATTGTTCCACGACGTGCTGCAGGCATCGTCCGCGATACCCGTTGCCTTCCCGCCGGTTGTGATTCCCGTCGAAGCCGAGGGCCAAACTTACGATGAGATGCATGTTGACGGAGGCACCGGCTCGCAGGTGTTCGTTTACCCGGCGGCGATCGATTGGAAACAGATTACCAAGAAACTCAAAGTGGACGGTGCACCCAGGGTATACGTGATCCGTAATTCGTTTCTTGACCCGGACTTCCATGGCGTAAAGCGCAGTATATTCCCCATCGGGCTACGTACCATAGATTCATTGATCCGCACCCAGGGAATTGGCGATCTCTGTCAGATCTATACACTGTGCGAGCGCGATGGGAATGAGTTCAATCTGGCGTACATTCCATCAGATTTCACCGAGGAACCGGTCGAAGGCTTTGACCCGGCATTCATGGGCAAGCTGTATGACCTGGGGTACCAGATGGCCCTGCCCGGTTATCCGTGGCAGAAATCCCCCCCGGGTTTCCTGGCGCGGGAGCCCAACGAGTAACAAGTCTTCTAACTGCGCTGCAATTCAGAGCTGGCCCGATTCAGATCGCATCTTCTCGACGAGGTGCTCGAAGGTCGTCGGATCGATACCGAACCCGGCCCCGGTGCCCAGCTAGCCTGAACATCTCACTGCAATGGATGTTTTTGACCTAACAAATTACTCTGAAATAGAAATTCGAACCATGACCCCAGACGTAATTCATGGTGTCTGTCAACGCCCTGAGGGCGTGGGTTTCTATGTTTTCACTGTATGTGGGCTGAGGACGTAGTTGCCCTGTCCTGCGTGACACAGAGAACTTCGCGCGATCCCACGAATACCTCGCCGGTTTGGCCGTGGATCGAGATCACTTCACCCGCACGTATGGTGTGGGCTGCCGCTCCATCGCCATCCAGGAGGGACGCCACTCCCGGAGTCACCCTCAGGTCCGCCACACCCAGTACAGCGCTGTAAGGCCTGTCATCAATTCCATGCACGGCCACAGCGGCGTGCGATGTGGATCCTCCCCTCGCCGCCAACAACCCGCCGACTGACAGGATCAAGGGAATTTCGTCTGGAACCGGGTTTTCCAGAACCAGCAGGATGCCGTCCACTACGTTGCCCAAGTCCTGCAGCGCTGTACCGAGACGCTTGACATCCTCTTCGTCAAACGCGACCAACCCCCTGTAGGCCCCGCCGCTGATCCCGATGCCACGCCCTGCCGGTGGGCCTGGCGCCTTGAAAGTTCGAGGGCTGTATCGTGCTTCTACCTGTGCACTTCGTGCTTGCAGCACGCTAAGCACCCCGCGGTCAACGGTGAACTCGATTTCGGCATCGGTGCCGAAGAAACGCCGCAGGCGAGCACTGGTGTGGTTCAGTTTGCGCTCCAGCATTGGGGCCAGGGTATGCAAGTGCTGCACAGATTCAAAGGATTTCGCTGCCGTCAGGCCACCAACCAGGTCGTCGCCGCAGGCGCTGAACTTGACGTCACCGGTAAAAGCACGAAAACCAGTATCCTGCATATACGTTTTAGGTATCACGCCGGTTAGCGAAATTGACATCTCGTCCATTCCGGCGCGCAACTCCTGTACATTTGAACGGTTTCCTGATGCCATCTGCTGCACAATGGCCGCCGTGTGCCATCCATCGCTCAGATGCTTGATGGCCCGATAGCGGCTTGCCCGCTCACGATGCCAGGAATCGAATACCGCCCTCAGCGCGGTGTGTAGCTGAAGTTCGACGTTGTTCAGAATCGCCTCGAGTTGATCCGCGTGGCCAGCCGCGCGAATTGCATCTTTCGTGCCCTCAACCACGTCGCGCATGGCGAATCCGGAGAGTTGGGTCTTCAGCGCCGCATTGTGGCGACGCTTGGCTTCTTCGATCAGGCTGAGAGCCTCGAGGTCCAGTTCCCAGACTGCCGCGGCATAAGATACAAGAAACCGTCGGTAGGCGTCCCACGCATACCATTCATCCTCTTGTGCCAAAGCGTGCGCAACAGCGTCGGTCATGCCGATGAAAACGACCGTCGCCAGCATACCAGGCATTGAGAACGCGGAGCCGCCGCGGACCGCAAGCAGCAGCGGCGCATCAGGATCGCCGAGACGCAGGCGTGTGCCCTCATTGCAAGCGATGTCACGCTCGAGAAGACGCACATGACGCAATACTTCGCGCCGGTATCGTTCGGCGTCATTGTCGTGCAATCCTCGGCGTGGCAGTACCGCCGGGATGATGAAACCGTCGCGCGTGGGAATCCCAAGGTAAGCGATATAGATCAGCCCGCTGCCTTTGCCGCCATAGCGCGCCAGCAGGCTGGCGGCTTCCCTGTTGTTTACACGACGAACGATGTCACTGATGTCCGACAGGTGGACGAAATCCCACGGGCTCTCGCCAGGGCTCCCCTTCCCGGTCAGCGACAGATCAATGCCGCACTCTGATATATACCCTCGCGCCAGATCTGAAAAATGTGCGAGGCTGTTCAGATCATGCATAGTCCGCTGGAAATTGGCCAGCACGGCACGCATCTCGTCGACGGCATAGCCCAGGTGCACGGCCATCACTTCATATGCTTCACTGACACGGTATACGAGGCGATGGTAGTTACGTTGAATCTGAGCAAGCACGTCGAGCAGTTCGGACGGCGTGCGTTCGGGGTTGACCAGCATGACCGACATATCCCACAGTTCACGCGAGAATATTCCATCTCGATCCAGGTTGCCGGCGCAAAGGTGGACAATGCGCAAACACTCGTCCAGTACCACTCCGATCTCCATGTACTCCGAAGCGACGTGTCTCAAGGCCAGGAATCCCATTTCTTCCAGAAAGCAATCAAGCTGATGCAGCAGATAACGCTGACTGGGAAAAACTCCGGTGCCGACCAGGGATTCGAGTTCGCGACGCAGGGTGCAGCTGCGTTCAAACGCCTTAAACTGGAGGCCTCGCCGGTAAAGCTCGAGCACTTCATCAAGGGCGAGGAAAAGCGGCTCCTCGTGGGCGCCGCGTATACCATCACAGAAGTCGTTCACGGCCGTGCGCGCGTTGCGTTCAACTTCTTCCACGGAGAAGCCGTCCTCGTCCGGCAGCATGCTCTGCAGGGCCTTAAGGCTTGTTTCAAAACGTTTGTAGGTATCGGGTGCCCAGGCACCCTCGTCCAGCTTGCGTTCGAAACGCCCCAGCAGATGCTGGTATACCCATCGGTTGCGTGGACGGATGGCGGTAACGACGAGTGCTTCGAGTTCTTCTTGCAGAGTGTTCTTCGAATCACAGCGCATGAGTTCGCTTGAGTACATATCTCGCCACTCAACCAGGCGCTGCGCGATCTGTGAACTGCCAAGAAGTTGCTCAAGGCTGGAAACGATACGCCTCACCAGTTCGAGCACCATATCGTGCGCCCGGGCAGCATCGTCCGCTGGCCCGGGAACCTCTCGCCCCGGATCCGGGAAATCCGCCTTGCCGGTCTCCAGCCATTGCAGGTATGCACGCGCCAGATTCAGCGTGTGTTTGCCCATCGCATGGTGTGTGCTTCTGCGAATTTCGTTCGTAATGACGCTGCCGCGGACGTGTACTTCGGCAAGATCAATCGTGTCCTGCCAGACTTTGTCAATCAGCTTTGGCTGCGACACCAGCCCCGAAATGCTGCGCACGAGGATGCGCGTCGGCAGGAGCAGGCGGGCGGCAAAGGGGCCGTTCATGAACTCAACCAGCTCGTCACGCACCTGTCTGACTTCGGGTTTCAGGTTCTTTGCTCCAGGTGTGCCGCGGTTCGAGGTGCTGCAAAGACGTGCTACCAAAAAGCGTAAAAGGTACACGGCCTCATGGCGGCTGCCACAGGTGTTCAGACGCTTCAGCAGCCTGGCAACGTCCCGCAAACGGGCAACCCGGATGGCCGGTATGCCGTCGATCTCCAGGTGATAGATTTCACGCTCGAGGTCAATGACATCACCCTGCATGCCGGTCAGTTCGAATACCATGGCATCCGTGACAAGCGTGCCGTGAGGTAAACGCAGCTGCGTGACCAGTCGTGTCGATTTTTCCTGCAGCGCGTATATCGCCAACCGGCCATGTGCATCGTAGGGCACGATCAAGGTGCGTCCGGCACTAAAGATTCGGTGATTGGCGATTTCGAACATCCTGTAGCGGGGGCTAATCAAGGTCATGGTCCGCAGGTAGCAGCGCAGCGCATTCCTGTGATCTTTTTCACTGCCAGTTGAGCCATATGCGGTGACCAGTGCGCGGTTCAGGGCGGTGACAAGTTCACGTTCCTGAGTGTTGAACATTTCCTCCTCACCGGGAACCATATTCAACGGGGAGCTGGTCGATATATTTTCAGGATTTTCCGGCACGACGCAGTTTCCATGTTAAGCGCATCCAAGGCTACTACGGAGAATTACATGAGTAGCGTGGAATGTTGCTTCAAGACAAAAATATCAGCAGGATATTTTCCATGAGGTTGACCGACTCCAAGACGATGCCCTTTTACGTCCAGTATAATTTAAAAATACCCCTCTGTTGTCGTGGCTGTGTGTGTCAAGCCGGGTGATGAACAAACACTCACCTGGTCTTCACATACACTGTAGCAGCAGTGGGTTGTTTTGCATCCAAAATTGACCCATGAATTGCATCGAATTTTAACCCATTAAAAGCATCCGGAACCGAGGTGACAACAGGATCTCGGTGGGTCAACCGTTCAATGCGAAAATTGCGAAAAGTGGGTCAATCCAGCGTGTAGTTCAACAATGTGCCGATTGGATCAGCCGACCCATTACAGCAGCGAAAGGATTCGGAACCATGCCAAGAAAACCCAGGTTGTATCAGGCGGGCGTTCCCTGCCATGTCATTCAATGCGGTAATAACCGTACAGACTGTTTCTTCACCGATCAGGATCGTCTCGTTTATCTGGAATGGCTGGAGGACGCGTACGAATTGATGACAAACCATGTGCATCTTCTGCTGACCCCTTCGATGGCTGACTTCGGAAGCGGCTTGCCGCTTGGCGCTATAGACTGCAGAATGCGACAATGTCCTCTGTGACGCGCAGCATCGACTCACCCAACATCGTCCCCATCAAACGGCATGGTCAACTCGTACCCTTCTTCGCCGTTCATGGCGAGGGCAACGTGTTTTTCTACGCGCACCTTGCAAGGCATCTCGAGAAAGACCGGCCGATGTACGCCCTGGAGGCCTGTGGTCTGGATGGCGGGCCGTTACCGTTCAGCAAGCTCATCGATTATGCGGCGGAGTATGTGCGGCAGGTCCGGAACATCCAGAGATCGGGGCCGTACTGCATCGGCGGCTATTGTTTAGGTGCCGTTATCGCGTTCGAAATGGCACGTCAGCTGCTAGATGCGGGACATGGGGTGCCACTGCTCGTAATGTTCGATACCGGGCCGGCAGATATCCCCGTTGAAGACGAACACGATCACTTGATTCCTAAGGATATCCCTGAAACGTGGAAGGATGTTCGAGACCACTACAAAACCATCGTCCGTAACTATCAACCCGGCAACTATTCCGGCCGTCTTGTACTGATTCAGTCGTCCCGGCTGCAGGCACAGGGCATGCACCGGCCGGTCATCGATCGAATTCTCGATCAATACTGTGAAAGCCCGGAACGCTACGGTGTCGACCACTCCGACGGAGCCATGTTCCGGGAACCATGCGTCAAACAGGTAGCGGCGATCTTGAACAGAAACCTTTCACTTTTGGACGACCCATCTTAGAACCGATCTCAAAATGCGTCTCGTCCGCCGTTGCGGGCCTTTCTGCGGTGCCCGTTCCTCGTACGGCCCCGGCCTTGCTCTGACGACCGGGCCATTATTCTGAGGTAGACTCCAGCGACGGTGTTTCGGCGTGAAGGTTCAGCGCTTCCGAGAGCATCGCGATGGTCGGCGTCTCCACGAGTTGGGCAATCGATAACCTCAGCCCCGTCGCGTTCTCGATCTCGGCGACGACCCTCAGGGCCTTGAGTGAGTCTCCTCCCAGCTCAATAAAATCGTCGTGTATGCCGAGAGGGGACACACCAAGGCAGGATTCCCAGATCTCGACCAGCGTCAGTTCCAGTTCACTGCGAGGCGCAATCGTCGGCTTGGGTTCTGCGGCAACATCAGGGATCCTCAAGGCCCGTCGATCGACTTTGCCCGTTGCCGTCAGCGGCAGCGTATCCAGCACAACGATAGATACGGGAACCATGTAAGAAGGTAATGATTGCCGGAGGCGCCCCATGGCGACATCGCATTGAACCTGCCGATTTCGCTCCGGCACGACGAATGCCACCAGCACCGTCTCGCCGTCCGCTGCGGTATCGGACACGACGACGGCCTGCTGGACACCTTCCAGTTCTTCGAGGGCCACCTCCACCTCGGCCGGCTCTATCCGGTACCCGCGGATCTTCACCATCGAATCTTTTCGACCGATATACTCCAGCGAACCATCGGGCCGACCACGACCGATATCGCCGGTGCAGAACTCCTGCTCGTACGGATCGATCGGGCTGCCACGAAATTTCTGCCGGGTGAGTTCGGGTTTGCCCCAGTAGCCCAGCGACATATAGCGCCCCTTGACCCTGATCTCGCCGCTTTCACCCCATCCGACCGGGCAGCCATCCTCATCGGCGAGGCGCACGTCCATCCCGTCAACGGGAAATCCTACAGGGACCACCGTGTCGCCAAGGGCCGTTTCCCGATCGATGATCACGCGTGTGCACATGCCGGTCTCGGAGGTGCTGAAACGGTGGAGCACTCGGCAATGCATGGGAACATGGGCCCATAAACGAACTATATCCTTGCGGTACAGTCTGCCCGCCGGTATCACCTGCCTCAGGGAGGGAAAATAGTGAGCCGGCTCAAGGCTTGCCAGCCACTGCCGGAAGAGAGCAACGGGGATGTGCATTATCGTGATCGATTCGCGCACGAGCCATTCGGTCAGCTCTGCCAGGCTGCTGCTCCTGACGTCAAACATTCGGACGGAGGCCCCGTTGAGCAGCGCATTGAAGATGTTTGACACCG
>Ga0316187_10004407_pt1 | contig 12178 bp, 10 predicted proteins | sample CroRivburrow1_MG_FD_204927 | JGI IMG/M metagenome (GOLD analysis project Ga0316187, IMG submission 204927) | Coastal sediment microbial communities from Maine, United States - Cross River worm burrow 1 | ecosystem: Environmental > Aquatic > Marine > Coastal > Sediment | place: USA: Maine...
GGGCCTGGTCGATGTGGGAGGGTCGCACGCTGAGCCTGCGACCTAGCGGCGCGGCGCTGCAGCACTTCGGCGAGCCGCGCACAGCGCTGTCCATCGCACGCATCGAGAACCACTATTTCGCCCACCGCTGCTGGCTGGAGCCGGACCAGCTGTGCCGCGACGCCGCGCGCCTGACGGACATCCCCGGCGTGCTGGTGCACGGCCGCTACGATGTGGTCTGCCCGGTCAAGCAGGCCTTCGACCTGCACGCCGCCTGGCCGCAGGCCGAGCTGAAGGTGATCGCCGACGCCGGCCACGCCGCCAGCGAGCCGGGCATCACCGACGCGCTGCTCGAAGCCACCGATCGCTTCGGCGCGCTACTGGCCGCACGGATGGGCGTGGTGCCGGCGTGATCGGGCTGCTGCAGCGGGTGAGCCGCGCCGCGGTGCGCGTGGACGGCGAGACGGTCGGCGCCATCGGTGCCGGCCTGCTGGTACTGGTCGGGGTCGAGCGTGGCGATGGCGAGGCGCAGGCCGAACGGCTGCTGCAAAGGCTGCTCGGCTATCGCGTCTTTGCCGATGCGCAGGGGCGCATGAACCGGTCGCTGACGGACTGCGGCGGCGGCCTGCTGCTGGTGCCGCAGTTCACTCTGCCGGCGGACACGCGCAAAGGGATGCGCCCGTCCTTCACCCCGGCGGCGGCACCCGCCGATGGCGAACGCCTGTTCGAGCACCTGCTGGCGCGCGCCCGCGCGCAGCGCGCCGGGGTGACTGGCGACGAAACGGCTGGCGCCGGAGTGGCCGGCAACGGAGCGGCCGGCGGCGAGGTGGCCAGCGGCCGCTTCGGCGCAGACATGCAGGTGGAACTGGTCAACGACGGCCCGGTGACCTTCTGGCTGCGGGTGCCGCCGGCGGGCTGAAGCCCGCCGCGGCGGCGCATACCGACTGCCGCGCAGCCGTCCGCGACCGACTCCGACTATTCGGCCGCTTCCACGCCCGTGGGCGATTCCCCGGCCGGCAACTCCTCCAGCGTCGGCTCGCCGCCGCCCTGGTAGTAGTAGTCGTACTGGTTGAGGATGTCGGTGGTGAAGCTCCAGGCCTCGTTGTAGGTCAACTGGCTGTCTTCGGGGAAGATGATGCGGATGTACAGCTCGCCGCCGAAGCGCTTCTTGAGGGCGCCGAGCTGGCTGTGCATCTGCGCCTCGCTGAGGCGCCGGAAGACGTCGTCGCCCGGCTCGCGCAGCTGGATGATGCGCTCGCCGTCGATGCCGCTATAGCGCAGCGAGACCACGTATTTGCCCTTGGTGGTGCGCGCCGGGCGCACCAGTTTGTCGTACTTGGCCTTCAGCACGCGATATTCGGCGCGCAGCTCTTCGAGACGCTCCTCGGTGAGCACTTCGCGCTCCGCGGCGGCACCGAGTTCAGCGTCGCTGCGCTCGCGCTCGGCACCGAGCATCTCGATCCGCGACTGCGCCTCGGCCAGCTCGCTCTGCCGCTGGGCGAGGAGATCGGCGCTGCGTTGGAGCTGCTCGTGCAGCAGCCCATAGCGACCGCCGGCGTCGCTCAGTTCGCGCTGTGCCGCGGTGAGTTCCCGCTGCACGCCGGCCAGTGCGCCGCGCGTCGCCGCCAGCTCGCGGCGCGCCTCGGCGAGTTCATCGCTGGTGCTCGCCAGGCGTTGCTCGGTCAGCACCAGCTGATCGCGGTTGCTGCTCACCTGCTGCTGACTCTGGCTGAGTTGGGCGCGCGTGCTGCCCAGTTCGGCGGTCAGCTGCTCGCTGCGGCTGGTGGCCCCGGCGAGCAGGTTCTCCAGCGCGCCGCGCTCGCGACCCAGCGCCTCGTTGCGCGCCTGTTCGCGCTCCAGCAGGCGCTGCGCGCGGGCCTTCTGCTCCAGGCTGCGCAGCAGTTGCAGGCGGGTCATCTGCAGCTGTTGTTCGGTGGCGACCAGGCGCTCTTCGAGGGTGGCGTTTTCGGCAATGCTGATGCGCGCCTGCTCGGCGGCCTCGCGCTCGGCCTCGGCGGTCTCGGTAATCTGCCGGATCAGCTCCCAGTTGCGCATGATCAGCACCGAGCTGGAGATGAGGAAGATCATCACCACCACCATCATGATATCGGTGAAGGACGGCCAGAAGCTCTCATCGTTCTGCCCGGCGGCAGCGTTGAGGCGCAGATCGGAAAAGGCGCGCATCGCGACCGCCGCCCTATTCGGTGTCGTCGCTGATGCGGAAGCCACGCCGCAGCGAGCGGTGCAGCTGCGCCATCTCCTCCTGCAACTGGCGCATGCGACCATCGTGCAGCGCCACCGCCTCGGCCATCTGCTGCTCGACGCCACTCTGCTCGCGCTGCGCGCTGCGCATCTCCAGCGCCACCTCGCGCAGCGCGTTGACCAGCGCTACGACGTTGCCGAGGATGCTGTCCTGATGCACCTGGAAGCGCGGCAGCAGGTGCACCGCAGTGACCTCCTCAATGCCGCTCACCAGGCGCGTCTGCACGTCGGTCACCTGCAGGTAGGCAAAGCCGAAGCAGATGTAGCAGACGATCGCCGTCATGGTGGTCGACAGCGCGGTCGACATGCCGTGGATGATCAGGTTCATGCCGTCGCCGTTGTCCGCCGCCTGCAACAGGTCGGAGGCGCCGAGCAGGCTGATCGACAGCGCGGCGATGGTGCCGAACACGCCGATCAGGATGAGAATGTTGTTGATGAAGCGCGGCACGCTGGTGCGCGTGCTCTCGTTGGCCACCAGGGTCGCCGCCAGCGCGGTGTGGTCGAAGGGCGCGTGGCGACGGTTGAGGGATTCCAGGGTCTGGTAGCGCTCGGCGATGAAGCTCTCCGCCGGCACCCCGGCGAGGCCGTGATCGGAGTCGATCTCCAGGTTGTCGAGGAGGATGCGCAGGGCGCGCTCCTCCCGGCGGTAGTGCAGCAGGATCAGGATCTGCCAGGCCATGCCGAACATGAACAGGCCGATGATCACGCCGTTGACCGCCCAGCCGGCGGTGCTCAACTGGTCGCCGAGGTAGAACTCCTCGACGAAATCCCGGTTGATCACAATCACCGCCAGCAGCAGGACGAACATCAGCGCGATGCGCACCAGCACATTGCGGCTGTGCGTAGGCTTGAAGGCGACGGTCGGCATCTCGGCCCTCCGGGTGCCTGCGACGGCAGCCGCGCATCGGGCGCGGCAGATCGCTGGCTTGATGAGTTTCGGCGCGCCGTCTCTCGCCGTCCCGGGCGCCGCGGCGCTGTTATCTGTAGCAGGCGCATTCCAGTGCGCGCCAAGTTTGGCGGAAAGCGGGCGGATCGGCAAACGATGTAATGCGGCTCAATTCGCGGATCGCGCCCGGCCGTCGGCCAACGCGGCGAGAAACTCCGCGCCGCGGCGCTCGCCGTGCTCCAGCAGGCGGGCGATGTGCGCCGCGCCGCGATCCAGCTTGCTGGCCTGATCGAGGCCCGCCGCCTGTTCCGCGGCCATGCCGATCTCGCGCACGCGGATGGGCTTTTTCTCCGCGTCGCACAGGCGCCCGTCGGCCAGCCAGCGATTGACCCGCTCGATCGCCGCCAGCTCCTGATTCAGCGACAGGTTGCCGGCCAGCTCATTGCGTCGGTCGGCGATATCCACGGCGCTGCGCGGCTCGCTGTCGCGGCGCTGCGGATTGATGCGCAGCAACCAGATCTCGTCCGGCTTGTCCGCGGCTGCCGCGTCGAGCAGCGGCGCCAGCGGCGGGTTCTGCGACAGCAGGCCGTCCCAGTAGCGGCCATCGCCGATGGCCACCGCCTTGAACAGTTCCGGCAGCGCGCCGGAGGCCAGCACCGCATCGCGGTCGATCTCGCCGCGCGCCGAATCGAAGCAGCGGAACTGGCCGCCGAGCACCTCCACCGCGGCCACCAGCAGGCGCGGCGCGGCCGTCGGCTGCAGCGCGGCGGCGCGGGCGAAATCCACCTGCTGGTCGAGCAGCTCGCCGAGATCGACGAACTCGCGCCGCGGCGCCAGCGCTTGCAATCCCTGCTGCAAGTACTCGGCGGCGGGGCTGTAGGGGGTCGCCGCGAAACTCGGCAGGTGGCCGCTGTCGCCGAGCCGCGCGCCGCCCACCAGCCACTCGTTGAACAGCCGCTCCCAGAGACCGCCGGCGCTGTTGTCGCGCCAGAAATCGGCGAGCAGATCGGCGCTGCGTCGACCGCGCTGCGCGGTCTGCGGGGTGGCTTCCGATGCCGCCGCGTCGAGCAGCAGGCCGTACCAGGCGAGCAGCGCGCAGACGGCGCCTCCGGAGGTACCGCTGAAGGCGCAGATGCGCGCCGGCAGCGTGGCGTCGCCGAGCAGCAGGGCGCGCAGCGCGCCGGCGGTGAAAGCGGTGTGGCTGCCGCCGCCCTGGCAGGCGATGGCGATGCGCGGTGCATCGGCGCCGGTGTTCTGATTCATGGTTGGGGCATCCCTGTCGGTTTCAGTCGTCGTTGGCTGGCGGCCACCCGGGTGGTGTGAACAGCTCGGCAAGCTGCCGGAAAGCCTCGCCACGCGGCGAGCTGGGGCGCCAGACGAGGCCGATGCTGCGGTACGGCGCCGGCGCGCAGAAGGGCCGCAGGCACAGCGAGGCGGCGCGCGGCGCCTCCACCGCCAGCGCCAGCTGCGGCAGCAGGGTGATGGCCTCGCCGGCGGCGACCATCTGCACCAGCGTGCTCAGGCTGGAGGCGCGGAAGTCACCCAGCTCGCTGGCGCCGACGCGACCGCAGACGCTCAGCGCCTGATCGCGCAGGCAGTGGCCGTCCTCCAGCAGCAGCAGCTGCTCACCGCCGAGGCAGAGCTCGTCGACGCATTCGCGCGCCGCCAGCGGGTGCCCGGCCGGCGCGGCGAGGACGAAGGGATCGCGAAACAGCGCCAGCCGCTCGACCTCGCCGAGATCGACCTCCAGCGCCAGCAGGAGCAGATCCAGCTCGCCGCGATCCAGCGCCGCCAGCAGGCGTTCGGTGTGATCCTCGCGCAGGCGCAGCCGCAGCAGCGGGTGGGCGCGGCGCACCGCCGGCAGCACCTGCGGCAGCAGGTAGGGGGCGATGGTGGGGATGACGCCGAGGCGCAACGGCCCGGCGAGCGGCTCGGCGACGCTGCGCGCGGCCTCCACCAGCTCGTCGCTGGCGGTGAGGATACGCCGTGCGCGCTCGACCAGATCGCGCCCTGCGGGGGTGATCAGCACGCGCCGCTTGTCGCGCTCGAACAGCTGCACATCGAGCAGCCGTTCGAGCTGCTTGAGCTGCGCCGACAGCCCCGGCTGAGAGACGTGGCAGGCCTCGGCGGCGCGGTGGAAGCTGCCGTGATCGGCCACGGCGAGGGCGTATTCGAGCTGGCGGAGGGTGGGTCGCATGACAACCACAGGTTATCAAAACAAGAAAAAAATCTCGCTTTCGATTAATCAATCAGCGGCTGCGGTAAGCGCTCCGATGCCGGGCGTCCAGCCCAGCCGGCCCAGCCGCGGGCGGTTGCGCCGGCTGGACAAGGGCTCGACGAGCTGTCAGCGCGCCCAGGTATCGCGCAGCGTGATGGTGCGGTTGAACACCAGCCGGTCGGCGCCGCTGTCGGGATCGAGACAGAAATAGCCCATGCGCTCGAACTGAAAGGTTTCGCCCACCGCGGCCTCGCCCAGCGCCGGTTCGACGCGGGCCTCGCCGAGCACGCTCAGCGAATCCGGGTTGACCACGGATTCGAAGTCCGTCGCGGCCGCCGGGTTGGCCTCGCTGAACAACAGCTCGTAGAGGCGCACCTCGGCGGGCAGGCTGTGGGCCGCGCTGACCCAGTGGATGACGCCCTTCACCTTGCGTCCCTCGGGCTTTTTGCCGAGGGTGTCGGCGTCGACGCTGCAGCGCAGTTCGACCACTTCGCCGGCGGCGTCCTTGAGCACTTCGTCGCAGCGGATCACGTAGCTGTTGCGCAGCCGCACCTCGCCGCCGGGCACCAGACGCCTGAACTTCGGCGGCGGGGTTTCGGCGAAGTCCTCGCGCTCGATGTACAGCTCGGCGCCGAAGGGCGCGCGGCGCGTGCCGCGGGCTTCGTCCTTTGGGTGATTGGTGAATTCCAGCGCCGCGGGGGCGTCGCCCGGCAGATTGGTGAGCGTCACCTTGAGCGGGTCGAGCACCGCCAGGCGGCGCGGCGCGTGGGCGTCGAGATCTTCGCGGATGCAACTCTCCAGCGCCTGCATTTCGATCCAGGCATCCTTTTTGGTCACCCCGATGCGCTCGCAGAAACTGCGGATCGCCTGCGGGCGCACGCCGCGGCGGCGCTGGCCGGCCAGGGTCGGCATGCGCGGGTCGTCCCAGCCGTCGACGATGCCGCGCTGCACCAGCTCGGTGAGCTTGCGCTTGCTGACCACGGTGTATTCCAGCTGCAGGCGGGCGAACTCGTACTGGCGCGGGTGGCAGGGGGTGCCGAGGGTATCCAGCACCCAGTCGTAGAGGGCGCGGTGGTCCTCGAACTCCAGGGTGCACAGGGAGTGGGTGATGCCCTCGATCATGTCCGACAGGCAGTGGGTGTAGTCGTACATGGGGTAGATGCACCAGGCGTCGCCGGTGCGGTGGTGGTGGGCGCGGCGGATGCGGTAGATCACCGGGTCGCGCAGGTTGATGTTGCCCGATGCCATGTCGATCTTCGCCCGCAGCACCAGTTCGCCGTCGGCGAACTCACCGGCTTTCATGCGCGCGAATAGATCGAGGTTTTCGGCCACGCTGCGATTGCGGTACGGGCTGTCGACACCCGGCTCGGTGAGCGTGCCGCGGGTTTCGCGGATGCGCTCGGCGCTCTGCCTGTCGACGTAGGCGTGGCCGGATTCGATCAGCGCCACGGCGAAGTCGTAGAGCTGCTGGAAGTAGTCGGAGGCGTGGCGCAGCTCGGCCCACTCGAAGCCCAGCCAGCGCACGTCGCGCTCGATGGCGCGGGTGTATTCGACGTCTTCCTTCTCCGGGTTGGTGTCGTCGAAGCGCAGGTTGCAGCGCCCGCCGTAGTGCTGTGCGGTGCCGAAGTTCAGGCAGATCGACTTGGCGTGGCCGATGTGCAGATAGCCATTGGGCTCCGGCGGGAAGCGGGTGACGATCTCGTCGTGTTTGCCGGCGGCCAGATCGGCGTCGATGATCTGGCGGATGAAATTTGTCGCGGCTGGCTGTTCGCTCATAGGATCCTGCGCTTTGCCCCGGCGCGCGCCGGGGGCTGGGGTCGTGGCAAAGGCCGGTGATTCTGACAGGTTTGCGGCGGGGAATGAATCGGCTGCGCGCGGCTCTCAGCGCTTGCTGCGCAGTGCCGCGGCGAGTGCGTCGCGCGCCCAGTCGCAGAGCAGCGCGGCATCTTCGAGCGCCTCGTCCGGCGCGCGGCGGTAGCTCATCACCACGTCGCGCCCGCCCTTGCGATAGCAGAAGGGCGGCAGGTCGGCGTCGATGAAGCGCTGGCGATTGCCGGCGTCGGATTTCAGGTAGAGCTGGCGATCGGCGACCAGGGCGAACATGCGGCCATCGAGAAACAGCCCCCAGCCGCCGAACATGCGCCGCGCGCGCACCGCGCCGAGGGCGGCGAGTTGCTCCACCAGCCAGGCGACGAATTCACCCTCATCGGCGGCCATCGCGGTGTGCTCAGGCGGCCTCGCGGTCGATGTCGATGTCCAGCTCGACATCCGGCCGCGGGAAGTGCAGCTCGGCGCGCAGGCCGTGCGGCTTGCTGCCGCCGAGTATCAGGCGCCCGCCGTGGTAGCGGGCGATGGCCTGCACCAGTGACAGGCCGAGGCCGTTGCCTGGCGTGGAGCGTTCGTTCTCCAGCCGCACGAAGCGCTCCAGCACGCGCTCGCGATCCTCATCGGGGATGCCCGGGCCGTTGTCGCTGATGCTGACCACGATCTCGGTGGCGGTCTGCCGCGTGGTCACCAGCACCGCGCCACCGGGCGGGGTGTACTTGATCGCGTTGTCCATCAGGTTGGTGATCGCCTGGCCGAGCAGGTGCGGATTGGCGTGGATCAGCCCCACCGGCCGCGCCTCCCAGTCGAGCACCTGGTCCTTTTCCTCGGCCACCGGCTGGTAGAGGTCGGCGAGTTCATCGACCAGCCCGGAGATGTCCACCTCGCGCCAGTCCGTGCGGTCGATGCCAGACTCCAGCCGGGTGATGGAGAGCAGGGCGTTGAAGGTGTTGATCAACCGGTCTGCGTCATCGATGGCACCGGCCATGGTCTCGCGATATTCGTAGCTGTCGCGCTGCTCCAGCAGGGTCACCTCCAGCTTGTTGCGCATGCGCGTCAGCGGGCTGCGCAGGTCGTGGGCGATGTTGTTGGTCACCTGCTGCATGGAGCGCATCAGCCGCTCGATGCGATCGAGCATCTGGTTGAGGCGCACGGCGAGCTGACCGAACTCGTCTCTGCGACTGGTCACCGGAAGGCGGCGCGACAGGTCGCCGCTCATGATCTCGCCGGTGATCTGGTTGATGCCGTCGATGCGCTTGAGCACCGTCAGCCCCATCCAGGCGCCGCCAAACAGCGCCAGGCCGAGGACGAACACCGCCGCGCCGCCGACCAGGAACAGAGTGTGTTCGAGCAGCGCCTGTTCGTTGCTGATCTCGTGGCCGATGATCATCGTCAGGCCGTCGGCCAGCTGAGTCTCGGCGACGCGCACCGGCAGGTTGGCGCGCTCGCTGTTGGCGGGCAGCGAAACCACATCGCCGAGGCGCATGGTGGAATGGGTGCGGATGGTGGTCAGGCGCAACGGCCAGTCGCCCTGGGGCACGGCGAGCTGGCCCTGTTCACTGCTGGAGAGGTAGTAGAAACGCCCGTAGTCGTCGAAGCGGTTGCGCTGCTGGATGGCGTCCATCAACTCCGGCAGCGCACCGGACTTATACAAGTTGAGGAGTACATCGGTCTCCAGCCGCAGGCGGGCGTCGATCTGCGACTCCATCTGGTCCTGGGTGGACCAGTAGACAAAACCGAACGCAGCCGCAGCTATAACGCTGAACAGCGCAGCGTGTACAAGCGTCAGCCGAAAAGCGGTGGTGTGGAGTAGTCTAGTTCTGCGCCGGTTCATTCAGGCAGTAGCCAGCCCCGCGAACGGTTTGCAGCAGGGGTTGATCGAATTCCTTGTCGATCTTACTGCGCAAGCGGCTGATCTGCACATCAATCACATTGGTCTGCGGATCAAAATGATAATCCCAGACGTTTTCCAGCAGCATGGTGCGGGTGACCACCTGGCCGGCGTGGCGCATCAGGTACTCCAGCAAGCGGAACTCGCGCGGCTGCAAATTGATCTTTTGCCCGTCGCGGGTGACTTTGCGCTTGATGATGTCCAGTTCCAGATCGTACACGCGCAAGCGGGTGGAGGTTTCGGTGGGCACTGCGCGACGCACTAGCGCCTGCAAACGGGCGAGCAGCTCGGAGAGGGCATAGGGCTTGGTGATGTAGTCGTCACCACCGGCCTTGAGCCCCTTGATGCGCTCGTCCACCGCGTCCAGTGCGGAGAGGATGATCACCGGCGTGAGGTGTTCGCAGGCGCGCAACTCCTCGATGACCGACAGGCCGTCGCGCTTGGGCAGCATGCGATCGACGACTAGCGCGTCGTAGCTGCCGGCGAGCGCCATTTCCAGGCCCTGTTCGCCATCCTCGGCGTGGTCGACGTCGTGCCCACTCTCGCGCAAGCCTTTGGCGAGGTAGGTGGCGGCGTCGATATCGTCTTCAATGATTAAGAGTTTCATAGCGTGCGGGATACTAGCGCCAAAATATTGGCTCAAGAATGACGTGTTTGTAATGCAACGGCAAGTTTTGTGAGTGGTCTCCCGAATCAGCGTGTTTTTCAAGCTACGGGAGAATCCTCAACCAATGGGCAGCAGATCCGCTTCTCGTCACCTGATCACTACCACGGCGGAGCATAACCCTCTGTCAGAACGATTCCATGCGCGGACTCACTATATTGCGCAAGTCGCAATGGTTCTGTGCACCACCCTGCTGCTGGCCGTGACAGCCAGCGCACCGGCATGGGCCGCGCCGCTGCCCGATTACGCCGAACTGGTCGAAGCGCGGGCTCCCGCGGTAGTGCGCGTCGCGGTGCACCGTCGCGCCGCTCCGGCACCGGCCAATCTGCGCGACCCGGCTACCGGCCCGGACGGCGCCCCCGGAAATGGCCCGGGAAGTGAGCCGGAGCGTTTCGGCGAACAGCTGCCGGATCTCTTCCGCCGCTTCTTCGAGCAGCTGCCGACACCCGATGGGCACCGACAGCCCCGGCAGGGCATGGGCTCCGGCTTCATCATCTCCACCGACGGTTACATCCTCACCAACACCCACGTGGTCAGCGATGCCGCGGAGATCGTCGTCCACCTGCACGACCGGCGCAGCTACAGCGCGAAGCTGATCGGCGCGGACGAGCGCACCGACGTCGCGCTGATCCGCATCGACGCCGACGGAGAGCTGCCGGTGATCACCGCCGGCGACTCCGACAAACTGCGCGTCGGCCAGTGGGTGCTGGCCATCGGCTCGCCCTTCGGCTTCGACTACACCGCCACCCAGGGCATCGTCAGCGCCCTCTCGCGGCAGCTGCCGGACGGCAGCTATGTGCCCTTCATCCAGACCGATGCGGCGATCAACCCGGGCAACTCCGGCGGCCCGCTGTTCGACACTGAGGGCCACGTGATCGGTATCAACTCGCAGATCTACACCCGCTCCGGCGGCTACATGGGGCTTTCCTTTGCCATCCCCATCAACACCGCGCTGCAGATCGCCGATCAGCTCAAGGCCAGGGGTTATGTCAGCCGTGGCTGGTTGGGGGTGACCATTCAGGATCTCGACCAGCAACTCGCCGAGAGCTTCGGCCTCGACCGCCCCGCCGGCGCGCTCATCGCCGGGCTGACCGACAACGGCCCCGCGGCCGCGGCCGGGCTGCGCCCGGGCGACGTGATCCTCGACTACGACGGCCGCGAACTGGCGCGCTCCGGCGACCTGCCGCCGCTGGTCGGCGCCACCGCACCCGGCGAAACGGTAGAACTGCAGGTGCTGCGCGGCGGCGCACGACTGAGCCTGGAAGTGCGCATCGGCGAACTGGAGGAGGATCGCCAGCTCGTCGCCAGCGCCAGCGACGCACAGCCCGACGCCGGGCGCCTCGGCCTCGCCGTGGCGCCGCTGGACGAGGCCGAGCGCGAGCAATTGGGCATCGACCACGGCGTGCGCGTGCAGCGTGTCGACCCGCGCGGCCCGGCCGCGCGCGCCGGCATCCGCAGCGGCGACGTGATCGCCAGCTTTAATCGCGCCGACATCGACAGCCCGGCGGCACTGCGAGAGCAGGCCGAATCCGCACCGGCGGATCGCGCCCTGCCGGTACTTGTTTTCCGCAGCGGCAGTCCCCAGTTTCTGGCCATGACCCTCCCCCAAGCGTGACGCCGACACCCCTCGGTCCAACGCGCTCAATTAGGCGACCATCCCCTGGTCGCCCTTTTTTTTGCTCGCGCGCGGCGGCGCGCAAGCCACGGCGGCTCACTGCCACACATTGGAAACGCCCCCCGGATGGGGAGCGGCGACTACGTCAGGGGGGATCGGCGGAGACCGGAGCGACTCAGCCGAGCAGTGACTGCACCTCGGCGACCTCATCCTCCGCCAGCAGCAGCCGCCCGTCGAGGATCTCGACTCCCGCGGCGCGCAGCTTGGCGGCCAGCGGCGTCTCCTCCAGCAGCGGCAGTGGCGAACCCTGCACCGCACCAGCGGAACGGTGCAGCAGGGCGGCGTTGACCAGATCGGTGAGATCCGGCCCGGCGCTGCCAGTGCGCTGCCAGTCGCGCACCCCAAGCGGCGTCTCCACCAGCTGCTCGTCGAAGTCCCAGGCGGCCAGCACCCAGTGGCTGACGGTCTGCGACAGCCGCGCGATACAGGCCTCCAGCACGTGTAACTCGTCGGCCGCATTGAGGCGCCCGACGGCATGCGCGATGATCGGCACCGCGCCGATATCGAACACCAGCCCGGCGAGCAGTGCGGTTTCCGGATCGGCGCAGCCACTGCGGCGGGCCAGCGCGTTGCACAGCGCGGCCACAGCAGTGGCCTCTTTGTAGATCCGTGACAGACAGCGCCGCGAAGCGGTGCTCTTGCCGTTGAACAACTGCTTGACGGCCAGCACCGTGGCCAGTTTGCGGGTCGCCTCCAGACCGAGTCGTCCGATCGCCATCTTCAATGAGCTGACCGAGCCGCCGCGACGGTAGATCGGACTATTGGCGATCTGCACCAGC
>Ga0316187_10004410_pt1 | contig 12176 bp, 9 predicted proteins | sample CroRivburrow1_MG_FD_204927 | JGI IMG/M metagenome (GOLD analysis project Ga0316187, IMG submission 204927) | Coastal sediment microbial communities from Maine, United States - Cross River worm burrow 1 | ecosystem: Environmental > Aquatic > Marine > Coastal > Sediment | place: USA: Maine...
AAGGATGGTTGGGGTATTGCCTTTTTTGAAGGCAAAGGATGCCGCTCTTTTCTGGATCCACATCCATCTGCCAACTCAACAGTATCTTCGCTGATTAAGAATTACCCGATAAAATCCTGTAATGTCATTTCACATATACGCAAAGCCACTCTGGGTGAAGTGATCCTTGAAAACACGCACCCCTTTACTCGTGAACTCTGGGGGCAATATTGGGTTTTTGCCCACAATGGTGACCTAAAATCATTTCATCCCAGTTTTCAGGGTAGCTACCTGCCGGTAGGCTCTACAGATAGTGAGCAGGCTTTTTGTCTGATACTTGAACGCCTGAAGCAGCGTTTCTCTGAGCGGCCAACAGTACAGGAAATTGCCGATGAACTTCAGGGGATTGCCGAAGAAATTTCTACTTACGGTATATTTAATTTTCTGCTTTCCAATGGCATTTGCCTGTTCGCGCACTGCACAACCAAACTCTCATACCTGGTAAGGCAACATCCATTTTCGAAGGCGCAACTTAAAGATAGAGATATTGAGTTGGATTTTAGTAAGGTCGCCGGAGTTGACGACCGAGTAGCTGTGATTGCCACTGAGCCATTGACAACAAATGAAGTCTGGACAGAGTTTCCAAAAGGAGAGGTGCTTATATTTCAGGATGGCACTGTTATCAATGAGCAATAAAAAACCAGGGTAATCGGTAGATTGCCCTGGCTTTTTCACACTTTAAAGTTACGTCACTATGCGGCTTCTTCAATAAATTGCAATCCAATATTGCTGCCAGCACACCAGGCAACAATGGCTTTTTTATGTCCCGTGGTTTTGGAATAAAACTGGCCTTCACATCCACTGGAGAGCGTTGATGCGGATTGGGATATCTGCAGTTTACAGCCACCAGCGTCGGTATAATCAGTTAGCTTCCCCTGAATGGGTGCCCCACTCTCGGCTCTGAACTGAGCACTCTCGTCGCATGACATTATCCGCAGTGGCTGTCGCTCCCGGCAGATAGGCAGCGTTATTGCTCCATTGCAAAATACTTCACGCCCCTGCTCATGCTTAATCAGGTCTGTACTGTATATCTTACCAGTCATAAGGTTGGCTGGCTGATACTTTGTGCTGGAATCAGACAGCCGTGCTAACACACTTTCATCCAGCATTTCGCCTTTATAGTCTGCTCGTCCCATTGGGCGATGAAATGGCTTAAATGCCTGCATCAGCTTATAGGGCAGAGAGAAGGAGTTATGAAGTTTACCTGTTGCATTGGGTTGAATCTTTTTGACATCATTCAGATAACTTTCATTAAATGCCAGTCCACATGCTTTAGCGCGATTAACCAGCCACATTAGCGCTTCATCTGATAGCCCCATATCTTCTGGGTAGCCACCACCCACATCTGAATGCACGCCGGCGAACCATACCTGTTTTACATCCTGTTGGTTGCCCTGTTTTGTCCACATGGCCGGGGCAAAGGTTTTTCGTTTCTCATCAATTGCACAAGCCTGATAGGCATAACTGATTTCATCGCTGATGGTGGCATTATGAAAGCCAACCCAGAGTTTTCGGGTTATTGCACCCAGAATGGGTGTGGGTGCCCCAAGCGCCCCTACCGTGTCCCATACGCCGAGAAAATGAATATTGGGCCGCTTGAGATTGAGTTCACTAACCCAATAGCCATCCTTGCGTTTCTCTATTGGGGTGCGGTAGTGCTTGTATGCACGTGGGAAAAGGTCCAGTTGGTCTTTGTTGAGTAGCCCTATACATGAGAGTAGACCGCAGAGTGAGCGTGCAGTATAGGCTCCTCGGCTAAACCCAAACATGTAAACAAGATCTCCATCAATATAGTTATTGGCTAAAAAACGGTAGCAATCCTCTATGTTGCGTGAGATCCCTTGGCCTGTTGCCCCTTCAAGAAACTTACGTGCCTTGCCTGTTCCGGTGCCTAACCCACGATGATAATAGGCAATTTGTTCACTGTTTGTTGCCTCGTCCCGTGGCTCAATGGATCTCAGCACTTTAATTACATTTGTAATGCTTGTGTCACGCAAAGAGCCGGGTGAATTCCAGGTGCCATCACAACAGATGATTATGCGCTTTCCCATGTCAGTTCCCTTTTGTGCTTACAGTGGAGAACTTAAAGAATAGGAAACAAATGACTGGGATTCAATGAATGGCAGCAATAGGCATCTCCAGCTGTCAGCTTTATTCTCTTGGTGAATCAGGATTAGCTCGTCTCGCGGTAGAGCCTACAGGCTGCAATTCGCTGTTCGATTTGTTGTTTTACCTTATTGAATTCGGGGCTGCCAATCTTTCCGAAACGTTGTTTAAATGCTTTTTCTGTCATGTTTTCTGGCAGATCATTAACCTTGGGCATCAGATCCATTTCAGTAGCACCACTGGCAAGGAGCTGCTGTACTCTCCGGGCATGTCCATGCGATGTGGTTGCTATCTCTCCAAAACGTGTGCCTGCCCTGTCTGCGGCCAGGTCAGTAAAGCTGAATCCACTTCGCCCCTTTGAATCAGCGACCTCTTTATACAATCCAACTGCATCTGCCAGCTGTGCGTCACCTGTTGCAGCCAATGCAGCTGATCCCACAAAGTGTTCAACAAAATCTTTTCGCCGATCCAGTGTTAGGGTAAATCTGCGTGGCAGAGGTAGGTCTGATATGTTTGGCATCAGTGCATTGAAACTTCTCGGCATAACATAGGCAGCCAATACAGTAAGAGCCGCTCGATTTTCTGCAATGGGATCCCCATTTTTTGATTGGAGCTGAGCATGGGCAAAGAGAGGGCGCATGATGAACATGACAGAAGATCGGTGCTTTAGTCCTGGTTGCCGTGTCAGCTCCGCCATCTTTTTGTAGTAGCGGCGGAGACGGTCTTTATCCTGCGGTGAGATGAGATGAGATTTGACCTTGGCAATCAGTTCTGGTTTCCACTTATAGTGGATCTGCATATGGCCCTTCGAGAGGCTCAGCTTTTTTATGGTGTCCTTGATTAGCTGTCTGTCTTCGTGATGAAAGAGGTATTGCATGATCTCAATTAATACAATATCTGCAAGGCGGCCAGGGACGGGAACCTGACCAATATAGAGCTTGGAAATGCTGGTTTTCCCCTGGGTTTCTGCAATGGTCAGATCCAGATTAACATAGGGGTTCACAGGGTTTTCAGGTAACTGGATGCTGGCCTGAAGCTTTAGCTCACCGGGTAGCAGCGTAATAATGGCTCCGCCGGAACCCAAGTTTCTAATCAGATAGTTGGCGGCAAGGCTCAGATCTTTTTCACTTAGGTTCAGAATGTGAAGCGCACCCGCCTTAAGCCGGTAGGGATTGTTTTTTGCGATAATCTGGCGGGCGCGTTCGATATCCTGATGGGTCAGGCTGTTTGCAACCTCGACCCTAGGTGTTGGCTCAAGACTGAACCATACCAGCAGGGCGAAGCCCAACGGCAACAGTGATAACAACAGCAGGCTGAAAAAAAGGCGCCGCATATATTTAGATCATCCATTGGCCATGAACAGGTGTGTGGCCATATTAAGGATAGGGTGTTTGCAAATAAGCAGTTTATGGCAGTATGGATTCACCCCGGTAAAGGTCTGCAATCACCTCCCGTTCACGCACAAGATGAATCTGGTCGCCATCAACCATCACCTCAGCTGCACGTGGCCTGGAGTTATAGTTAGAGCTCATGGTGAATCCATAGGCGCCACTGGATCGCACTGCAAGCAGCTCTCCATTCTTGAGCTTCAACTCTCGCGCTTTACCCAGAAAATCCCCGGTTTCACAAACCGGGCCCACCAGATCAAAGCAGCCTGGGACACCATCATTGCTTTGTATGACGGGAATAATCTCCTGTACGGCCTGATAGAGTGATGGGCGTAACAGATCATTCATGGCCGCATCAATGATTGCAAAATCTTTGTTGGGAGTGGGTTTTATGTACTCCACTTGGGTCAGCAATATACCGGCATTTCCGGCTATTGCGCGGCCAGGTTCAATGCAGATCTCAAGTGCAGAGTCACCCAGGCGTTCATACAGTGCTGTGGCATATTCTGCGGGAAGAGGTGGTTCTTCATCGGTATAACGAATGCCTAACCCGCCACCCAGGTCCAGGTGGTTGAGTTCAATGCCTCTGGATTTTAGCTTCTTAACCAGGGCCAATACGCGATCCAGTGCATCCATGAATGGGGGCAAGGTGGTGAGCTGGGAACCAATATGGCAATCAATACCAGTGATTCGAATGTTCTTCAGTTTGGTGGCCCGGTTATAGACAGCCAGTGCCTGGTCAGTCTCAAGGCCAAACTTATTCTCTTTCAATCCCGTTGAGATATATGGGTGGGTGCCGGCATCGACATCGGGGTTAACCCGTACGGAGATGGGGGCCTGGACACCCATCTCCCCTGCAACCTGGTCAAGACGTTCCAGCTCAGGGGCGGATTCGATGTTGAAACAGCGGATGCCCACCTCCAATGCCCGGCGCATCTCATCAGCGCGCTTGCCGACACCGGAAAAGACAACTTTGCTGGCATCGCCGCCTGCTGCCAGTACACGTTCCAGCTCGCCGACTGAGACGATATCAAAGCCAGAGCCTAGTCGGGCCAACACATTCAATACCGCCAGATTGGAGTTGGCCTTAACGGCAAAGCAAACCAGATGTGGCTGCGCTTTAAATGCTTCATCAAAGGCGCGCCAATGGCGCTCAAATGTAGCCCTAGAGTAGACATAGCAGGGCGTGCCCCACTTTTGTGCAATCTGCGCCAATGGCACATCTTCAGCATACAGCTGGCCATCACGGTATTGAAAGTGGTCCATAATCGATATTGCTCTACTTCTTCTCTTCTTCTTGTTCCTGCTGTGGTGCCTTTTCCGGCATATATAGCGGCCCTTTTTGTCCGCAGGCAGCCAGCAGACTGCTCGTCACAAGCAATAAAATTACAAGCCAATGTGTGGTTTTCATTCGAAAAACTCTCTCTACCCTATGTTGAGGTGGAAGTATAACCTTAAAAAGGGTTGTTGGAACGGCAGCAGGTATAACTGACTTATTGAAGGCGTACTAGGCTGAATGTGATGCTGACTTTTTCTTAAGCTGCGTTAATGCTTGATTAAGCTTTGTCTCCAGGCGTTTTTTAAGATGCAGCATCTCAATGGTGCTGTTGCTTTGATTTACTGTCGCCTCGGAAAGCTCTACACCGGTGAGATATAGCGGGTAGTTTGTATTGCCTGTTCGCCATGCTTGTACATGTTCAGCTACAGCCTGATAAAGCTGGTCGCCATATTCAATGGCGCTGAACTCTTGATCGCGGCAGAGCAGGCTATAGTGGCCTCTTGCCAGGTCAGTGCTGTTACTAAGCAGGCGTAATTCGAGATAGTTAAAGGGTATCTCGCCAATGGGTGGATGTCGCTCGACTAGAGACCATTGTCCATCAGGGTTTTTAGAGAGGCGGTAATAGTTCATGCATTCATTAGGAAGCACTACTCCTGTTGAGGACAAGAGATCACGCCGGCTGAGATGTTGCTCAAAAAAGCGTTGCTGCTGTACCAGTAGGTGGTGCTCATCGCCCCCTTTGATGCGTTGACAGAATAGTGCCCCTTGCTCATCAAGAATGTAGAGATCTGTGTAGCCTCTCGTCGGGTAGAAAAAGAGCTGGATTCGCTCAGGCTGGTTTTGCTGTAAAACGGTAGGGATGGGGCTGCCCGTCAAGGTCTGTGGATCTACTACAGTGGGGTGATAATGATTTAACGGCTGTCCAAGCTCGTCTAACAGTGCCTGCATGTCATCCATCTCAAACCATGAGAACTTCTCATCCTTATGTTGGATAAGATAGTAGTTGTCATCGATCTGAATGATATAACGACTATTCAGGCTATTGCCGCTTGGGCTAAAGTTACGATATGTATCCCGGTATACCTGCTCAATCCGTTGCGCAATGCTACTGGCCCGGTTTGAGGAGAATCCCCGTGCATTGACAACGGGCAGTGGCATCCCAGGAGGTGCCTGCAGGGCCAGTGCCAGATATTGACCAATACCCTCTAGCAATCCCTCCTTGCCATCGTGTCTGACGACCAATAGCTCACCCCAGCTGGTGGTAATAAGCTGCTCCAGATTACACAGTAGGCTGACATGCATTGCGCCAAAGCTGAGAGGGTTGCAGCGGCTGCTGGTCAGCTGTTTTCCCTTCTTTACCAGATGTGCCATAGGGTCCTGGCCGATGTTAACAAACAGAGAACATGAGACGACATAGGGTGCATTAGCCAATGCGGTTAATGGTACCTGAGGTTGTTGGTCGTGTGGACAGAGGGTGCGTAGTGCATCCAGCAGGGCACTGATATCTGCTGTGGTAACCGGGCAGGTGTCTGGATAGAGTCGAAAGTGGGTGTCGCGGCTGGTGATTTGATTTATATGGCACCAGGTTAATAGTTCCACCAGGCTGGCGCTGGTCTTTAATGGATTATGTGCATCCCGCGCTGACTCATTGATCTCACCGCGATAGAGATACCAGATGCTCTCTCCATCCGTGCGCGGCACCAGATGCAGAGTGAGCCGCTCCTCCAGCATATCGTTTGATATTCCAGGATTCAGATGCTCTATCTTTCCAGGCCGGCGCTCCAGGGCAGCGTAGAGCTTGCGTCCAAGCAAATTAAGCTCAGCTGGGTCAACACGATGCTCCTGTGCATGTTCTCGTGCAAAATTTGTCAGCAAACGATAGCTGTATGAGAGCTCCTGAACCAATCGGTTTCGCTCTTCAATCACACGATCAATTTTCCAGTTATCTCTGGAATCCAGTGTGGCAAATTCAGCTTGCCCCCAGTTCCATCCCTCGGACAGAGATAACAACATCTCTGCCTTCCAGTCCTCTTTTTGGGTGCTCTGTGTGCGGCTAAGGGATTGCGCGGTTTTAAAATAGAAGCAACGCCGTGCCAGCTCTAATCGATTGGGCTCGCCGCGCTCAAGCAGATACTGCTCAACCCGCAGATAGAGTCGGACATAAGGGTCCAGCTTGGCCAGGTCTGTGCAGCCACCATATATAGCGACCTTGGCCTCTTGGCATAACCATCTGATATCAGGGTACTCACGTGCATAGGCTTCCATCAAAAGGATTTTTAGCACTGCCTTATAGGGCGATTCGATCCCCTTAAAAAGTTGCCAGCGTGCAGCGCTAAAAAACTCTTCAATCGAGATCTTTTCCAACCCGCCAAAATCCAGGCAATCATGCTCATTAACGAAACGTTTTTTGATCAGATGGTTGGCATAGCTTCGATAGTTGAGTTCATGTTCTGGCGGCACCAGCCACCAGAGTGGGTATCGCCCGGCTATCAGGATGCCTGTGCGGTAAAACTCCTCCAGCAGCAGGCGTTGTTGAGTGGTGCCGCTGCTTTCATGGGAGATGGCTGCGCGATCCCCCCGTCGGAAAGACTCCACATCCATGACAAAAAAATGCACCTCCAGTCCTAATTCATCAGCCCAAGTCTCAAGCATGCCCGCTTTGGTGCTGAGTGCATTTTGCTGCTCTGCATCCAGCTCAGGGTCGTGTATAAGCCAGATGTCAAAGTCACTTTGGTCGGTATGTGCAATGCTGCCCATACTGCCCATAAGGTAGATGCCATGAATCAAGTAGCGGCGGTGGGCACGCCTCTGGTAAGAGAAACTTCGACTGATTATTTTGGCAACACGGATCTGTTCGTTGGAGGGTGAAAAGTCAGACAGGCCCGCCGGTGTTTCGCTATTTATATACCCTGGCAGTGTGGGGTGGTTGATGTGAAACAGCAGGGGTAGGATTTTGAGGTAGTTCTGCTGATGCGGCGGCAGCTCTTTTTGTATACGTTGCAGGCGATCTTGATGCAGGCTTAGAAAGCGGCGGCGGACTTTTTGCAGCGCCTTTCGGTCTACAATCTCCTTGCATTGCGCTGCCACAGGTTTATATGCCTATATTGGGTCAGGATGCGGCTGATGCTTGCGCTGCATCCAGAGCATGCTCAACCTGCTGGGTTAAACGTTTTGTATCCAACCCTTTTCCCCATTCAACCAGACCAAATTGCAATTGAAACTCTGGGGCCTGCTGTCCTCCAGTCGTGGCAAGATCGGTCACTCCATTGCTGATATTTTCGATCAGGGTACGAGCTGCCTCTTCAGGGGTTTCAGGCAGCATCAGCATGAATCGGTTGCCATCCCAGCGACCCAGAACATCTGCCCATCTCAATCGATCACGCAGATAATTGCTAACGGTGAGTACCAGCTCATCCGAAATGGTTTCTGAGTTCTGGGGGATAATCTCTGTGAGTGCCAGGCTTAGTGGATTCTGGTAACGGCGGCTGCGTGTTACCTGAGCTTCGAGCATCTGGGTTAAGGCGCGACGATTGGTCAAGCCAGTCAATGTATCGGTGATGGAGAGCTCTTCTGCCTGGTGCATCAGCTGCTCATTTTGTTGTCTCAGCTGATACACCTCTGTTACATCCTGAAAATAGAACAGGGTGATTGCTTCACCATCTGTCCCCTCCAATTCTCGCTTCTCTCGCTGTAACCAGCGTTCAGCCCCAGGGTCATGCAAGTGTACCAGATCATCACTTTCCAGAAGTGAACGATGCATACCTGCAGGCAGGCTTTCCCGGTTATGTTCCAGAAATTGCGTTGCAGAAAATCCGGTGATTGCCTCAAGTGCTGGATTCATGCCGCAGATGTAGCCTTGGCTATTTAGCGCTATCAAGCCAATAGGGCATGTTTTAAACCACTCTCTCTCTGAAATATTATTTTGACTTAGAGTCATTTTTCTAATCCTTAAACATGGTTTAGGATACTAATTGACATATATAGTACGGGGACAGTAGCGGCAATTTTGGATAAAACTTGAGCCTAATTGGCCCTTTTTATTTGGCGGCCTCTGTTTTATGACGTGCGCGAATAATGGCCTGGCGAACCTGTCCGGGTGCCGTGCCTCCAATGTGATTCCGTGCAGCTACTGAGCCTTCCAGGGTGAGTACATCAAATACATCCTGCTCAATGTCACTGGAGAACTGTTGCAGCTCTTGCAGCGTGCAGGCTGAGAGATCCTTACCTTTTTCCACGCAAAATGCGACAGCCTTGCCAACCACTTCATGGGCGTCACGAAAGGGTGTTCCCTTGCAGACCAGATAGTCAGCCAGATCGGTTGCGGTTGCAAAGCCCTGCATGGCTGCACTGCGCATATTGTCATGCCTGCAGCTTATGGCTGGGATCATATCGGCAAATACCTTGAGACAACCCTTGAGGTTATCAATGGTGTCAAACAGTGGCTCCTTATCTTCCTGATTGTCCTTGTTATAGGCCAGCGGCTGACCCTTCATAAGCGTTAGCAATGACATCAGATGCCCAAAGATGCGCCCGGTTTTGCCGCGCACCAGCTCAGGTACGTCCGGGTTTTTCTTTTGTGGCATGATGGAGGAGCCGGTACAGAAGCTGTCTGAAAGCTCAACAAAGCCAAACTGGGCAGATGACCAGATGATCAGTTCTTCTGAGAAACGTGAAAGGTGCATCATGATAAGTGATGCGGCTGCGCTAAACTCTATAGCAAAGTCACGATCGCTGACGGCGTCCAGTGAGTTTTCAGCGGGTCGCTCGAAACCGAGAAGTTCTGCCGTATAGTGACGATCGATGGGGTAGGTGGTGCCTGCCAGGGCGGCAGCACCCAGCGGCATGATGTTGACCCGTTTGTTGCAATCTGCCAGGCGCTCCCGGTCGCGCTGCAGCATCTCGAACCAGGCCATCATATGGTGACCAAAGGTGACGGGCTGAGCGGTCTGCAGGTGGGTAAAACCGGGCATAACTGTTTCTGCCTCACGCTCGGCAAGATCTAGCAGGGCCTGCTGCAGGCGCAGGATCCCAGAGCGGATGATCGCTATCTCATCGCGCATATAGAGCCGGATGTCGGTGGCAACCTGATCATTGCGAGAGCGTCCGGTATGCAACTTTTTGCCTGCGTCGCCGATACGCTGGGTAAGGGCCGATTCCACATTCATGTGGACATCTTCCAGTGAGACCGACCATTGGAACTCGTTGCGTTCGATCTGATCGCGGACGGCCTCCAGGCCAGCGATGATGTCATTGCGCTCTGTTGTTGTCAGGATGCCGGCTTTAGCCAGCATGGTGGCATGGGCAATTGAGCCCTGGATATCGTAGCGATAGAGCCGCTGATCGAAATCCACAGAGGCGGTAAAGGCCTCAACAAAGGCGTCTGTTGGCTCATTAAATCGGCCAGACCATGGTTTTGCGGGTATATTGTTGTCACTCATTAGGCTGCTTCCTGGGGCTTGATAGCGGGGATTATACCCAAGAGTTGAAAGTGAGATGCGTAAAAAGCAGAAAAAACCCATACCAAAGAGGATGCAGGAGAGAGGCTTTTTGCCTGATTTCTGTGCCATTGGCACTCTTTTCATCACTATCGTATCAGCAGAGCTACTGACCATGGTGCTTACGTTGAGTGCAGATGTCGCATCGGATCAGCTCCTGCATGAACTCAGTCTGCGTTCCCTCTTCATGCTGTGGATTGCGCTCGTCAGCGCTGCCCTACTCTGCGCCCTTCGTCCCTGGCTGAATCAGCAGAGCAATATCAAGGCAGGCATTTTGGCCTGGTTGATTATTCAAGCTGTTACCCTGATTGTCAGTGAGGTCGCTTTTCAAATGCTGAATAACACAGATCAGCCACTGCTGGGCGCCATCCGTGATCACGCCGATTTCCTGTTTCGCAGCCTGGGAATCAGCATGATTGTAACTGCCCTGGGGTTACACTATCTACATATCCATTTTTTGTGGCGGCAGCAGGCGGTGGCAGAGTCGCAGGCTCGTCTGCAGGCGCTGCAGTCTCGTATTCGTCCGCATTTCCTGTTCAATAGTATGAATACCATCGCCAGCCTGACCCGTACCCGTCCAGAGATTGCTGAAGAGGCAATACATGACCTGGCTGATCTATTTCGGGCGTCACTTTCATCTGCAGAGAACAGATCGACTCTGGGAGATGAGCTGGAATTGGCGCGTGGCTACCTGCGCATTGAAAAACAGCGCCTGGGAGAGCGTCTTCAGATTGAGTGGGATCTGGATGAGCTGCCTGAGGATGCGTCTATTCCACAGCTGGTGCTGCAACCCTTGCTGGAGAATGCGATATACCATGGTATCGAGCCATCACCTGAAGGGGGAAGGATTCAGATAACCGGCCGCTATCGCCGCAGTCGGGTCAATCTGGGCATTAGGAACTCCCAGCCACCAGAGGGCAGCCCCCAGCACAATGCGGGCAACCATATGGCGCTGGAGAATATTCGCCAGCGACTGGAAGGTCTGTTTAGTGGTGAAGCCCGTCTGACCATGAGTGAAATTGAGGGGGATTATCAGGTTCGTCTGGTCTTCCCTCATCCCTGGAAGCCATAAATGAAGATACTGATTGTTGATGATGAACCATTGGCGCGTGCCCGGCTACGCAGCCTTATGGATGAGATTGGCGCCCCTTATGAAGTAGTTGGGGAGGCGGAAAATGGTGATGATGCGCTACAGAAATGTGCCGCGCTGAGTGCGGATCTGGTCTTGATGGACATCAGCATGCCGGGTATGGATGGCTTAACCGCAGCTGCCCGGTTGGCTGAGCGCAAAACGCCCCCTGCCGTTATTTTTACCACGGCATACAGTGAGCATGCACTGGAGGCCTTTGAAGGCAGCGCTGTGGATTATCTACTCAAACCCATCCGGCTAAACCGGTTGCGCAAGGCGCTGGATAAGGCTCACTCAGTTAATCGTGTTCAAGTTCAGGCTCTGGAGCAGGCACAAAAAAAGAAGCAAGCGGCTGCCGAGAGCTACATCTGCGCCAACATTCGGGGTGGGATTCAGCGCATCCCAGTGGCAGAGATCATCTATTTTGTAGCGGATCAGAAGTATGTGTGCGCTTACCATCAGGGTGGAGAGGTGCTGCTGGAGGAGTCGCTACGTTCATTTGAAGAGCGCTTTGGAGACCAGTTCATGCGTATTCACCGTAATGCCCTGGTGTCCTGCAAGCATCTAATCGGGATAGAAAAAAACAGCGAAGGGCAGACCCTGGCCAAGCTCCATGGCACAAACCAACGACTACAGATTAGCAGGCGGCACCTGCCCGTGGTGAGGCAGTGGCTAAAGGGGAAATAAAATATCTGGTCTTTAACCTTTGCGCTTTAACCGATAACATTGCGCCTTTTTAT
>Ga0316187_10004411_pt1 | contig 12176 bp, 10 predicted proteins | sample CroRivburrow1_MG_FD_204927 | JGI IMG/M metagenome (GOLD analysis project Ga0316187, IMG submission 204927) | Coastal sediment microbial communities from Maine, United States - Cross River worm burrow 1 | ecosystem: Environmental > Aquatic > Marine > Coastal > Sediment | place: USA: Maine...
CTCGCCGGTATGACTAATATTCATTACAATAATTATAACTGCTGCAAGTATATAAAGAGCAGCCATAAATGGAACTATTTTGGAAGTAACTTTGGCAATACTTTTAATTCCTCCTACAATAACTAATCCTGTTAGTATGGCCATAATTACACCAAAACCAAAACCATTTGAAATACTTGGAAACTTATATGCTATTTGAGCAAAAGCCTGATTCACTTGAAACATATTACCAATACCGAAGGACCCAATAACAACAAGCACAGCAAAAAACACCGCTAATACTTGTCCAAAAACTTTCATGTTTCGAGCCTTTAAACCTCTACTTAAATAATACATGGGACCACCTGAAACTCGACCATTTTCATCAACTTTTCGGTATTTCACAGCCAAAGTACATTCTACAAATTTGGTCGACATTCCTAATAAACCTGCTATTATCATCCAAAAGGTAGCTCCTGGCCCACCAATACTAATGGCAATTGCTACACCTGCAATATTCCCTAAACCCACTGTTGCTGAAAGAGCTGTTGTTAATGCCTGAAAATGTGAAACCTGACCTTTATCTGCCGGATTAGAATATTTTCCTCGAACCAAATCTATAGCCAAACGAAAACCTCGGAAATTTATAAAGCGCATAAATATGGTAAAAAACAAAGCGCCTAAAACTAGCCAAATAACAACAAATGGGGCCTTTCGTACAATGGGTTCTCCTTTTTCATTTAAAACCACTTCACCATTTTCAATTACTTCGGGTGAATAAAATCCAAGTTTTGCAAAGGGGTCGAAGAATAATACTGCGCCAAGCTCATCAACAATTGGTGTAAACCAATTATTAATTTTTTCGCTTATTGTTAATTTTTCAACTATTACACTATCATTGTTGTGAATACTATTGGTTTGAGCAAAAATATTACTTGCCAGTAAAACACTTATCAATAAAATCATGAATTGTTTGACACCCATTACTATATATTTGATGAATTGTTTGAATTTGTTACAATAATGCAAAAAATAGCGTGAATTTCAAACCATTACTCTGCAATATTTTACAATTAGGAAAGAATTCGTAAGATATATCGCCCTTTATTCTATCCACTACTAGAAAGGGTAACCAATTCCAAAATTCCAAACTAAACTACTCCACGTAATGGGTTCATGATAAATTACCCATGACTTTTGTCCAGGAATTGAAGGATCACGTACTTTTAATCCGGCATCTAAACGAATAGCAGTAAAACCAAAATCGTAACGTATACCAACACCTGTACCAATAGCCAATTGTTTGTAAAATTTATTGATCAAAAAATCGCCACCTTCCCAAGTCTCCTGTTTATTCATTGTCCATACATTACCTGCATCAATAAAATAGGCTCCTTTCAAGGCTCTGGTAATATCAAAACGATATTCGGCATTCAGTTCTATTTTTATATCTCCATGTTGGTTAGGATAACCTCCTATGGTATCTAAATAAGTTCCAGGCCCTAAGGTTCGTGCATGCCAGGCTCGCATCCCTTCCGATCCTCCTGAAAAATACTGCCTAACATTAGGAAGCACATCAGCATTTCCATAAGGTATTGCAAAGCCGGTAAAGAATCTAAAGTTTAAAGAATTTCGTGGTGATAAATAATTATAGAAACGATAATCGAAATCAGATTTAAAGAATTGTGCATAATGCAAACCCAAAAGGGTGTAAAATCCTCCACCAGCAGTATCGCTAATGTTTGTGTTTTTATTAATTAAATATGCTAAATTCCCGGCGGCTTCAACACCCCAACGAAAATACGAATGGTTTTTATATTTACTTCGCTCTGAATTGCTTTTGGTAATTACATAGCTTGGCCCAATTATAAAATAATCTTTATAACTATTCTCAGCAAAGCCATCTTTAATTGTTTGCTCAAATTCATCAGACATATATGGGATTTGAACGAAGCTAAATCCTAGAGGATAAATAAAATGTTTTCTACTTTTTTCTCCATTCCATGCATAGCCCATATCAAAAGACATGATATCACGGATAAATTGATCTGGCTTTTCTTGTTTTCTATAACCCAATTCAAAAATTGTTTTCGGATAAAAACGCTTATAGAAACGCTCCATTCTAAAAGGTAGAATAAATGAAGGTGTTTCAAGTTTAAGTTCAGAACCCACCTCATAAATCAAACGATTATCGATATCCTGATTTACGCCTTGCCAACCAACCTCTCCAAAAACCTTAAAATTAAAAATTTCAGCTCCTTTAAAAATATTTTTATGTTGGTAATTTACATATCCACCTAATCCTACATTCTCTTTTGTATTGGTAGCTTCAACGTTAACTGAATAATTCTGATAAGTAAAAGGTGTTAGCTGCATCATACAATTCAATAAACTATCACGTCCTTCAATTTCTTCGAAATTAATGTTGTTTAAGCGAAATAATTTTAACGAACGTAAATGTTGATTTGTGTTATATACAGCAGATCGATTAAACAACTGAAGTGGTTCAATCAGATTTGTTTTTAGAATTATTTTTGGTCTTATATTGGGTTTGCCTGGGAACACGAAATAATAATTGCCATACTTTGTTGTATCAAAAGTATTGAAATAAGCTTGCTTGTTTTGTATTGACAACTGTGGCTTGAAGTCAGGAAAAAAGAAAACATCTTTTATCCAAAACTTTTTATGGGGTACTTTAGAAACAAGGTTTCCTTCTCCTGCCTTTAAAGCATAGTCAATTTCTACAAGAATCGAAGCTTTATTGTCATTGGTGTCAATAACATATCTTACATAATCTGTGTTAAACTTGTAATAACCACTATCGCGTATTTGATTTACAATTCGCCTGCGTTCATTTTGCAGAAATTCAAGTTTCATTCGTTCGCCTGACAACAACGCTTTACTTGCAGTATCGTTATAAACTAAATCTGAAATTGTTGTATCGTAAACTTTGTAGTCTACCTCATTGATATAAACAGGCTCCCCTGCTTTAATGGTATAAATTACTTTCGCTTTCTTTTTCGATAATTTTACTTCACTTTCAACCTCCGCTCCATAATATGCTTGGTTTTGCATATAGCGTAAAAACTGATTATTTGTTCTATCCATTAGAATAGAATCGAAAACAGAAGGTTCCTCTCCAATAACCCGTCCAAGCCATTTTTTCCATTTACGTGGTTTTCCTTGCTGGGATAAATTATGAGCTCCCAGATGTAAATAAAAAACCATAAATGTTTTTCTATTAGGCTTTTGCCTACAGTATGATTCAACTTCTTTTTTATCAATATCTTTGGTATTAACTTTTACTTTGTTAGCTGTAAGTAAATATTGCCCTTCAGTTAATTGTAGTGTAGGACGACAACCAATTCCTAAAAAGAAAATAATTAGTATTATAACAAATACTTTATTTTTTGATGAGTCTGACTTTAAATGCATTAAATAAATATAATAGGCTACAAATATAACCAAGTGTATTTATCTATACACCTTTAAGCATAAACTTTTACCTTTACAACAAAAAAAAATGATTTCGAAGAATACAATTAAGCTTATTCGACGCCTGGAACAAAAAAAATACAGACAAGAAAATAAAATATTTGTTGTTGAAGGAGAAAAGATGGTTGATGAACTAATTGATAGTTCATTTACAATACAGGAAATATTTGCTACTCAGGCCTATTTCAATAAAATAAACAATAATACTACAGCTCAAATTACTTTAGTTTCTGATAAAGAATTAAAACAAATTAGTCAACTAAAGACTCCTAATCAGGTTTTAGCTTTAGCAAAAATACCCGATCAGGATATTAATAGTAATATTCCCGAAAATGGATTGTTTATTGCATTAGATACGGTTCAGGATCCTGGAAACATGGGAACAATAATTCGAACTGCCAATTGGTTTGGAGTAAAAGCAATATTTTGCTCGCATGGCTGTGTCGATGTTTTTAATATTAAAGTGGTTCAATCAACTATGGGCGCACTTTTTTCAACACCAGTAATTTATACTGATTTAAAACAATTATTCACCAGTAAAAACAAAAATAAGCTACCCATTTATGGAACCAGCTTAAGTGGAGATAATTTACATTCTACAAAAGTAAAACAAGATGCTATTATTGTAATGGGTAACGAATCGAAAGGATTATCGACTGAATTGCAGGATTTTGTTGATGAAAAAATACTAATTCCAACTTATCCGGAAGATAGTAGTTCACAAATTGAATCGTTAAATGTGGCTGTTGCATGTTCAATTATTCTGGCTGAATTCCGCAGACAAGCTTAAGCTTTAATATACTTAGCAATATGAACAGCACAGTTTTCTCCATCAATGGCCGAAGAAGCAATTCCTCCTGCATATCCGGCACCTTCACCGCATGGGAATAAACCTTTAATTTGAGTGTGCTGAAAAGTCTCCCTATCTCTAGGTATTCGTATGGGCGAACTTGTTCTACTTTCAACCCCTATAAGCAAAGCTTCGTTGGTATAATAACCTTTCATCTTATTTCCAAATTGCACTAAACCATCTTGCAATCTTATTCTAATATTTTCGGGCATCCACTCGTGCATTGCTGATGATTTTAATCCTGGACGAAATGAGCTTTCAGGCAAATTATTTGACAAACGATGTTCCACAAAATCAACCACACGTTGAGCGGGAGCTATTTGACCTTCACCACCATTTTCAAATGCCAGTTTTTCATACATAGCCTGATATTCTAATCCATTTAAAACATTGGTATTTAAATCTGCACCTGTATCGGATAATTGAATTTCAACCACCATCCCTGAATTGGCAAATTTAGTGTTTCGCATAGATGGAGACATCCCATTCACCACCATTTCATTTGCCGAGGTTGATGCCGGAACAATTATTCCACCAGGGCACATGCAAAAAGAATACACCCCACGATTAGCACTTTGGTGAACTAAGCTATAACTAGCCGCAGGCAAATAAGGTCCCCTTTTATCGCAAGAGTATTGTATGGAATCAATTAGTTCTTGAGAATGTTCAATACGCACTCCCATGGCAAATGATTTTGCTTCCAATGCTATTCCTTGTTTGTGTAAACCTTCATATACGTCGCGGGCTGAATGCCCAGTTGCAATCACCACAGCTTTTGCTATAATTTTTAAACCGTTGGATAAGAGTATTCCTTTCACTTTGTTCCCATCCAACAGAAGTGATTCAAACTTATGCTCAAAATGAACTTCACCACCAAAGTTTTTAATGGTTTCACGAATATTCTCAATTACACCAGGTAATTTATCGGTTCCTATGTGCGGATGAGCATCTATTAAAATATCAGGATTTGCACCATTGGCAACTAAAGTGTTTAATACATTCTTAACACTGCCCCGCTTTTTTGAACGAGTATACAATTTCCCATCGGAATAAGTACCGGCACCACCTTCGCCATACCCATAATTCGAATCAGGATTCACACCTTTATTTCTATGTATATCTGCAATATCTCTTTTGCGCGTATGTACATCTTTTCCGCGCTCTATAACAATTGGTTTTATTCCAAGTTCAATAAGTTTTAATGCCGCAAATAATCCAGCAGGCCCTGAACCAATAATAATAACCGTTTGCTTATTTGTAACATCCTTATAATCAAAGTCATCTTTCTTTTCTTGAATTGGTGGGTGTTCATCAATAAAAACTTGCAAGCGAAGATTAATTTTAACTTGCTTTTTTCGGGCATCGACCGAACGCCCAATGACTTTTGAATAAGTAATTCGTTTTGGTGAAACTTTAAGTTTATCCGCTAAAATTGAAAGGTAATATTTTTCGTCAGAAGCCTGTTTAGGACTTAGTACTATTTGAATTTCTTTCGGCATAGAAAAGATTATTCGAAGTAAATAACCAAGGTAAGCATTTTTGTACCTATACGATCGAACATGTCAGCATATGGTTGACCGTCTTTATCTGTTCCACGCAATTCAGGTTCATAATCATATTCCATCATATTTATTAAGCCATAGCTAAATTTAAGTTCAGTGGTAAACTTAAAATAAGGGAGGTAAAAATCAATACCTGCACCCAATTCCAGAAGGATATCATGCTGTTTCAATCGTACCTTTGGTAATTCATCTTCCTTTACTTTTTTGCGGGTAGCCAAATCGAGCGTATAATTTAAACCACCAACTAAATAAGGTCGATAATTGCTTTCGCGCATGGCTCTATATTTTAATAATAGAGGGAATTGCAAATAGGTTGATTCTATTTTCATGTTATGGTAATAAGCATTTTCCCCATTATAAATATTACCATTCTCATCTATATATTGTCCTTGGCTATTGGTAGTTACTTTAGTGTAATCAACCAAGTAAGTTAAATCACGCTGACCAAAAGAAAGACCAGGTATAAAACGTAAATCTAAAAAATCATTAATTTTTAAATTGGTAACCATACTTGCTCCAAAAATTGGTTTTGATTTAGCTAAAACAGAATATGCGGGTGTCGTATCATTTAAATTCCACTGATTACTGTGTGCAACGGCAAAATCAAGCATCCCCAATGAAAAGCCAAATCCAAAATGAAACTTATAAGAATCATATAAAGGTTTATTCCAAACCTGTTTTTTTTGGCTAACTGCTACTAAGGGCAGCAATACAATAAGTATTAATATAAATCTTCTTGTCTGCATATGGCTATTTATAACGCCAAAAGTATTAAAATATTTTGCAAAACCATGCAAATGTTATTTTTAGGAAAAATAATATTTTATCTTTTAATCAATCAATTTTGTTGCATAAGACATATAACTTTAATTCTGTTTTTCTTTACAAACCAATAATTCTAGCAAATCATCCTCTTCATTCACCCATCCCCTATTAACATAAGCATTTATTGAAATTACATCACCTTTACTTACTTTAATTTTTTGTTCAGAAACTATGGCAGTTCCATCTCCGGAAACAACGTAAAAAGACACATGTATTGGTAATGTATGCACAGGAATTTCTCCTCCCTTTTCAATTTCTAGCTTCACAAGCTCATTCAAAGTTGTATCAGCAAGTTTATAACCTTTTGCATTTAATTGATCATATACCAATTCCTTATTTTTATTCCTAAAAATCATAACTTTGATTTTAAAAATTAGATGCTTAAAACTATTATAGGCTCCTAATTAATTATTGTGTAAAACTTTTTTATATTTAGTGCAAAGGTAGTGCAATCCATATGTCTTTTTTCCATAATTTGCAGGAGTTTTCAATAAAGCAAAGTAATGAATAAGTTCAAAATTAAAGGTGGTCAAAAACTTAACGGCAGTATTAAACCGCAAGGTGCTAAAAACGAAGCACTTCAGATTTTATGCGCAGTACTTTTAACCCCAGAGGAAGTAATTGTAAAAAACATTCCTAACATTCGTGATGTAAATACTCTAATTGATATTATAAATGAAATGGGTGTTGAAGTAACAAAACTTAATGGAGCTGACTATAAATTCAAAGCGGATAATATTAATTTAGAATATTTACACTCCAAAGAGTTTGTTGATAAAACTAGTAAAATAAGAGGTTCAGTAATGCTGGTTGGCCCCCTTACTTCAAGATTTGGAAAAGCATATATTCCAAAACCCGGTGGCGATAAAATTGGTCGCCGACGTTTAGACACTCACTTTATTGGGTTACAAAATTTAGGAGCTGAATTTAATTATGATGCCGAAGGTAAATTTTATAAGGTTGAAGGTAAAAACCTGAAAGGAGCATACATGCTTTTAGATGAAGCTTCGGTTACCGGAACAGCAAACATAATAATGACTGCTGTTTTAACCCCAGGTAAAACCACCATTTACAATGCAGCTTGTGAACCTTATATTCAACAATTATGCAAAATGCTAAATTCTATGGGTGGAGATATAACCGGAATTGGTTCAAACTTGCTGCATATTGAAGGAGTGAAGGAACTTAAAGGCTGTGAACATACCTTATTACCTGATATGATTGAAATAGGAAGCTTCATTGGCTTGGCTGCAATGACAGGTTCAGAACTAACCATTGAGGATGTTTCATATGAGAATTTGGGCGTTATACCAAAAGCCTTTGAAAAACTAGGAATAAAATTTGAAAACCGAAACGATAATATTTACATACCAGCTCAGGAAAACTACGAAATAGAAACATTTATTGATGGATCGATACTAACCATTGATGATGCACCCTGGCCGGGACTTACTCCTGATCTTTTAAGTGTTCTTTTAGTCACTGCAACGCAAGCCAAAGGCAGCGTATTGGTGCACCAGAAAATGTTCGAAAGCCGTTTATTTTTTACTGATAAATTAATTGATATGGGGGCACAAATCATACTATGTGACCCACACAGAGCAACAGTTATTGGATTGAATAAAGCACAAGTGCTTCGCGGAATAAATATGACTAGTCCGGATATTAGAGCTGGAATGGCACTGTTAATTGCCGCCCTTTCAGCAAAAGGAACTTCAATAATTGACAATATAGATCAAATTGATCGTGGCTATGAAAATATTGATACGCGTTTAAAAGCCTTGGGTGCAAATATTGAACGTGTCTAAAAATAATTGTATTTTTGTCAGGATTTTATTTTCCCCTCACTAATCATATAATTTACTAAAACAATTTAAGAAATTCAGCGTATTTAATTATTCGTTGAATGCTTAAACATTAAACTAATAAAAATGAAAAATACTATTCTATTACTTTTTTTAGCAATATCATTTAGTAGCTATGCTCAGAAAACAGGTATAAACCTTGGAGACAAAGCCCCTGAAATTACTTTAAGCAATCCTGACGGGCAAGTTATTAAGCTATCATCCCTACAAGGTAAATTGGTACTTATTGACTTTTGGGCTTCGTGGTGCGGACCCTGTCGAAGAGAAAACTCTACTGTAGTTTACGCATACGATAAGTTTAAAGATAAAACATTTAAAAGTGGAAATGGATTTACTGTTTACGGAGTTTCCCTTGACAAAAGCCTTACTAGTTGGAAAAATGCCATTGCTGCCGATAAATTAGAATGGCCAAACCATGTAAGCGATCTTCAATTCTGGAATAGTGCTGCTGGAAAAGATTATAGTATTCGTAGTATACCTGCAAGTTTCCTAATTAATGCTGAAGGTATAATTATTGGGAAGAATTTACGTGGACAAGCATTAATAAACAAACTTGAATCTTTGAAAACTTCGTCTCCAACAAAACTTGAATAATTAAAGAGTTGTAAACTAAAATATTTATGCCATAATGTCTATCATAGTCATTATGGCAAATTTTTTGTTTATGCTGGGTATCTGAATTGTAAAATTTATATAAGAAATGACGAAAGAAAATAAACAAGATCAAGCTGAGGAAGAGGTAATAAACAAAACCGAAGAACAAACTACTAAAGCTGATAATCAAGACACTAAAGGAACTAAAGCTGAAGATAAAAAGAAAGCCACAAAGAAGAAAAAAACTTCAAAAACTAAAAGCCCAGCTGATAAAAAAGATAAAGAAATTGAAGAACTTGGATATAAACTAAGCGAAATCAATGATAAATACATGAGATTGTCAGCCGAATTTGACAATTATCGCAAACGTACCCTTAAAGAAAAAACTGATTTAATTAAAACAGCCGGTGGTGATGCCTTATCGGATATGCTACCTGTGGTTGATGATTTTGAACGCGGTTTACAATTGATGAAAGATGCTGAGGATGTTAATGCTGTTAAAGAAGGCGTTGACTTGATTTACACCAAGTTTAAGGAATTCATGAAAAGTAAAGGCATAGTTGAAATTGATGCTGTGAATCAGGATTTTGATACTGATTTACATGAAGCATTAACTAAAATCCCAGCTCCTAGCGAAGACTTGAAGGGTAAAGTAGTTGATGTAATACAAAAAGGTTATAAAATTGGCGATAAAGTAATTCGGTTTGCCAAAGTAGTTATTGGCGAATAAGTCATTAAATAATTCTGACACATACCAACAAAATATGGCTAAAAGAGATTATTATGAGGTTTTGGGAGTTTCGAAAGAAGCATCAGCCGAAGAAATAAAAAAAGCATACCGTAAACAAGCGCTAAAATATCACCCTGATAAGAATCCGGATGACAAAGCGTCAGAAGAAAAGTTTAAAGAAGCTGCTGAAGCTTATGAGATTTTAAGTAGTCCTGAAAAGAAACAACGATACGACCAATTTGGGCACGCTGGAGTTGGCGGAGCTGCTGGTGGTGGTGGTGGTGGAATGAATATGGAAGACATATTCTCAAGTTTTGGTGATATCTTTGGCGGTTTTGGTGGCTTTGGTGGCGGTTTTGGTGGCGGCGGACGCCAACAACGCGTTAATAAAGGATCGAACTTGCGGGTAAAGGTTAAGCTAAACCTCTCAGAAGTAGTTAATGGTGTTACTAAAAAAATAAAAGTGAAAAAATATGTTAGCTGCGATACCTGTGATGGTACTGGAGCTAAAGATCGCCATTCATTTTCTTCTTGCGGAACTTGTGGAGGATCAGGACAAGTTACTCGAATCTCAAACACTTTTCTTGGACAAATGCAATCTACTTCTATTTGCCCATCGTGTAGTGGTGAAGGAAAAACCATTACTCATAAATGTTCAAGCTGTAATGGTGAAGGTATTGCTCGTAAGGAAGAAGTTGTATCTTTAAATATACCTGGAGGTGTAGCTGATGGAATGCAATTGTCGGTTAGTGGAAAAGGGAACGCTGCTCGTCGTGGAGGTATTAATGGAGATTTATTAGTAGTTATTCAGGAAGAAGAGCACCCTGATTTAATTCGTGATGGAAATGATTTAATTTATAGCTTATTTATTTCAGTCCCTGATGCAACACTTGGAACAACATCAGAGATACCTACGGTTGATGGAAAAGTTAAAATAAAAATAGAACAAGGTACACAATCGGGGAAAATACTACGCTTACGTGGAAAAGGTATTCCTGAAATTAATGGATACGGCAAAGGTGACCTGATGGTAAATGTTCAAGTTTGGACACCAAAATCCATAACAAAAGAGGAAGCTAAGATTTTAGAAAAACTAAACTCCTCGCCAAACTTTAAACCAAATCCTGATGCAAAGGATAAAAACTTTTTTGAACGTATGCGTCATTATTTCGAATAATAAATAAAATTTACAATTTAATTATATAGTCCTAAGCATTGCGCTTGGGACTTTTTTTTATTTTCATCTAATATATTATTGTATAATTTTCATCAAACACTATCTCTAATGTCATTGTTGATAATAAAAATAATTAACTTAGCTAATATTAAAAACATAAAACTTTTATATTATGAAAAGAGTTAAACAAATTATTATTATTGGAATGATTGCACTTTTTACAAGTGTACAGACAGGTTGTATTGGTTCTTTTGGACTTACCAATAAAGTTTATGACTTTAATAACGATTTGGGAGATAAATTCGTAAATGAAATTGTTTTCTTCGGATTACTAGTCGTTCAGGCTTATACTGTAACTTTTATTATTGATGGTATCGTTTTAAATTCCATTGAGTTTTGGACCGGGAACAAAATAATTTCAGAAAATTACAATGGCGAAAACATTAAATTTACAAAATCAGAGAATGGCATAAATATAAAGAATCTATCTACTAGTGAAGAATTAACTATTTTAAACGACTCTGAAACAAATACAGTTTATGCTTTACATAATAATGAAAAGATTAATTTAATTAAATACAACCAAAGTAACAATACAGCTATTCTTTACCTACCTAACCACCAAACCAAAGTGATTAATTTAAACGAACAAAATTTGGCTGATATTAGAAATGAAATTTCAAATGCTATAAATTTAGCAATGCAATAAAAATCAAATTATTTTTATCAAAAGAAGGATTCATAAAACAGGATTCTTCTTTTTTTTAGTATTAAAAATGTTTAAGTTTTAATTTTTATATTCAAGCTTTTAATTTTACTTGCCAAGTCTGATTCAAACTAATGCTACATATCTTTAAATATATTTTTGTTCTAATAACCTTTTTACTATTCAATGTAACTATTGCTGCTCAAAACTCAAAATCAGGGATAATAAAAAAAGAGTTAAGTTTGGGTTTAAATTACGGGCAAGCTGCACAAGAATATTTCCCGTATTATAATGAAAACTATTTGTACGAAAGCAAATATTTTAAAGGACAAATAAATTATTTACTATTACAAAAAAATAAATTCAGTCTTGAATTACTTGTTGAACCAGGCT
>Ga0316187_10004412_pt1 | contig 12175 bp, 12 predicted proteins | sample CroRivburrow1_MG_FD_204927 | JGI IMG/M metagenome (GOLD analysis project Ga0316187, IMG submission 204927) | Coastal sediment microbial communities from Maine, United States - Cross River worm burrow 1 | ecosystem: Environmental > Aquatic > Marine > Coastal > Sediment | place: USA: Maine...
GGTCTCTTCGACGAAATCGTCGAACCAGTCGTTGCTATTATTATTTGAGTTCTGCAAACGCCCGCTCCAGGGTCGTTGCCGAGTTTTGCAGGTGGGTCCGGGACAGGTCAAGCCAGCCCAGGCCGGACGCCAGAGAATCGTTGTGCCGAGCCAGCATCCTGACAACTTCCTGCTCCTGGGGGCCGCCGAGCCCCTTGCGATTGCGCACCATCGTGACCGGATCCATCGCCTGGCGGATTAGTTCGACCTCCACGGGCAATGACTCACCGATCGACTCTTCATAGAGTTGCGTCAGTTCCTCGTCCGTCAGGTCTTTGGGCCGCTTGCCGTGGGCGCGGCCGTAGGTCGTGAGCTCCGACGCGTAGTGATGACCGACACGAAACGGCACCTCTGCATGTCGCAGCAACACGTCGGCAACCTCGGTCATGGTCGAATAATCGATATCGACTTCCTGCAAAGATCGTGCAGGGTCGACGACAAGACTGCGCATGACATCGACATAGGCGGCGTACATTTCCTGCGCTTTGGCTGCCGCATCTGCCGCCTGTGTGCCGGGCCGGTAATCGTTCATGCCAGAATTGGTGTTGTGGGCATTGAGCGTCACGGTATGCGCGCTGCCAACAACGGAGGTCGCGAGCAGTCGCACACGGTCCAACGGCCGTGGATTGCGTTTCTGCGGCATGATGCTGCTGACGTCTGTCGATTCTTCTGCGAGCTGAATCCATGGCACCGGGTTGTGGTACTGGGTGTGAAGATTCTGCATTAACTGGCCGACCATGATCGCCGACGTTGATAGCGCATTGGCAAACTCAATCTTCGAGTCAACGGATGAAACAAGGTTGGCATCGTAGGAATTTTCGACCACGCTATCAAAGCCGAGTAACTCCGCAAGTCGCTCCCGATCGATCGCAAACCCGGAAGTGCCGAACGCCGCGGCGCCCAGCGGGCTCAGATTGAGTCGCGAGTAGGCCGCTTCGAGACGCTCGGCATCACGCTCGAATGCAGCAGAAAATGCGAGCAGGTAATGCGCAAGCGTCGTCGGCTGCGCCTGCACACCGTGCGTATAGGCGGGGATGATTGTATCGACATGCGCCGCGGCTACGTCCAGCAATGCCATACGCGCCGCGAGCAGGGCGTCATAGGTATCGAGCAAGTTTTCTCGCAAGCCCATGCGACGGTAGGTGGAACCGATATCCTGCCTGCTGCGCCCTGTGTGCAACCGCGAAGCTTCGGCACCGGCCAGCTCAAGAAGACGAGCCTCGAAATCCAGGTAATTGGCGGATCGTCGGGCACCCTCTTCTGCTTGCTCATCGATGACGCGTGCAATGCCTGTTGCGATCACGGCAGCAAGCTCGTCGGGAACGATACGTTCTTCGGCCAGCATGACGATCGACGCCTTGTTGATCTGACCGAGGTGATGGAACGCATCGTGCGTTTCACCCACGGAGGTGATGGGCAGCGCAATAAACGCAAGAGCAATCAGAAACGATGGATGGCGCAAACGAAAAACCTCGCAGTCACTCTTGATGCAACGTGCGACGCCCACGAAATCCGCTAGTTCACGCCGCCAAACGCTATACCTGTCAGCTTCGCCATATCCGGTTTGAAGGTCGTCAGGTCGTCATGGCAGAACTTGCTCAGATGATCATGCCCTGCGGCTCGTGCGAGCACGGCCATCAGGTCTGTTGATGCGAGGAAGAACCGTGCAAGTCGTTCCGCAGCAAGCTCGACCGGCAGACGGTCACGCAAATGCTGCTTCTGCGTTGCGATGCCGACCGGGCAATTGTTGGTATGGCAGGCACGCATTCCAATGCAACCGATTGCCTGGATAGCAGCATTCGATACGGCGATGGCGTCAGCGCCCAGAGCCATGGCTTTCGCGAAGTCGGCCGGATGTCTCAGTCCGCCCGTGATGACCAGTGTCACGCCTGCGGCATCGCATGCATCAAGATGATGCCGGGCGCGCGCCAGTGCCGGGATCGTCGGCACCGAGATGTTGTCACGAAATATCAGGGGCGCGGCACCGGTGCCACCGCCGCGTCCATCGAGAATGATGTAGTCGACACCGATCTCGAGCGCCGCATCGATGTCTTTCTCGATATGTTGCGCCGACAACTTGAAGCCCACCGGAATGCCGCCTGTCTTTTCCCTTACCTCGGCCGCGAAATCGCGGTATTGGCCAAGCTCAGTCCAGTCCGGGAATCGCGCCGGTGATATCGCGGCTTCGCCCTCGTTCAGTTCGCGCACTTCGGCGATCTTGCCTTTGACCTTGTTGCCCGGCAGGTGGCCACCGGTGCCCGTCTTCGCGCCCTGGCCGCCCTTGAAATGAAACGCTTGCGTCTTTTGAACCTTGTCCCAGGAAAATCCAAAACGGGCCGAGGCCAGTTCGTAGAAGTAGCGCGAATTTGCGGCCTGCTCTTCGGGCAACATGCCACCCTCGCCCGAGCATATGCCCGTTCCGGCGAGTTCAGCGCCTTTCGACAATGCCACTTTCGATTCCTCGGATAGCGCACCGAAACTCATGTCCGACACGAAAAGTGGAATATCGAGCACGAGTGGTTTCTCAGCGTTTGGCCCGATAACGACGTCGGTGCCAACCGGATCTTCGTCGAGCAGCGGCAACTTATGCAGCTGTGCAACAACAAATTGAATGTCGTCCCATTTCGGCAGCTGGTTGCGCGACACACCCATTGCCGCCGCAGGACCATGGTGGCCCGTCTTGCTCAGGCCTTCGTTGGCGAGCTTGCGAATGAACTTGACGTACGGCTCGTCGCTCGTGCCCGTAGGGTCCTGGTATACGCCCTGGTAGGCATCACGCTGGTACGGCTGCGGATGTTCACTGGCCCAGGCTTCTACCTCGTCCTGGTCAACCAGTACTTCGCCATTCTCGACCCAGGAACTGAACTTCGCCAGCGTTTCCTTGTGGTTGTATTCACTAACGCCTGAGTCGAGGCGGTAGTCCCAGAAATGCACACCGCAGATCAGGTTGTCGCCTTTGACGAAACCGTCCGACATCAGTGCACCACGATGCGCACAACGGCCGTACATCACCGACACTGCATCATCGAAACGCACGATCACGAGATCGACATCTCCAACGAGTGCATGCATGGGCTTGCGATCCTCAATGTCATCAAGTCTGGCTATGGCGATTTTTTTCATTCGTATTTAAACCTGTGTGTAGCGAGCCAGGCGACGGCCAGCGATGATAGTAGAAGAATGATCACATAGGGAACGGCAGATGCGGCACCCGACTCGAAACTAATGAGTCTGTGCAGGGCATCCATCGTCCACCCGGTCGGGGTGAAGTTCTGCAAGCCCTGCATCCACGCAGGGGTTACCTCGATAGGCCACCAGCAACCACCGAGTGCGGCAAGCACATTTGCCATGAGGACGCCGAGTCCGGATGCCTGGCCTTCAGTTCTGGCGACGCTGCCAAGCAGCAGCCCTGCCGACGCACAGAATGCAGCCCACGATGCCAGCACGAGAATGATCATCGGCACATCGGGTCCCCACTGCATATTGAACAACAGTGTTCCGATCAACACGGCCGAGCCGATTTGCAGCGTAGCCAATACCATGCGGCCAATCCATTTTCCGGCGACGACTTCAGTGCGGGACATCGGTGCGTAGGCAAGGCGTCGCAGCAGCCCCTGCTTCCGCTCGACAACGAGCATTGAGCTGCCGCTCGTCAGGAGCACCAGCAGCGTGAACATGACCAGAATTCCCGGGATCGCCTGTTGGAAGCCACTCGGTATCACCTGGCGCTTACCAGCGGCCGCAACATCAAGCTGCCAGACTCGTGTTTCACCGTTAAGTTCAAGTAACGCGGCGGCAGACAAATCGCCAGCCGTGCGCGCATCGGCCGTGACGATGTCGGCGAGCGCCGTGTAAAGACTGCGTTGTATGCGTATGACTTCGTAGTCACGCAACAGCGAGGATGCGCGCGTATCGAAACTCGCTTTGACCGGTTCGCCGGCGACAACTTTTTCACTCAGGTTGTCTGCAAAGGAGAGTACGCGCTGTGGCAGGTTCCCCTCCTCATCCGGCACCACCTCTTCGCGCCAGTCCGGCTCGAAGTCGTTGTCACGAAGCCGCAGGTCGACCTGGTCCTGCAAAAAGCCCGGCGCTTTGGCCGCGACAACAACCGGCGTCGTGGTGCCGCCCGACATCGTCCCCGCAAAACCACCTGTGACGGTGCCGATAAAATAGAAAAAGACGGGCGGCATGACAAACACCCACACCAGCGTACTACCCTGCCGCATCTGGTGGCGTACATCGTGCCAGGCGATGAAGAGAGCGTTCCTCATGTGCGCGCGAATCCGGCCCGAAGCCGCCAGGCGCAGATGGATAGCCCGACGGTTGCCGCGAGAATGACGGTTGCCCAACTCATTGCATCAATGGACCAGGCAGCGGACGCGGTGATCTCTGTGGTGAGGCGGTCGGCCATGAATCCATTCGGTGCGACTCGCCCAATTGCCGCGATCCAGCCTGGCAACACGGCGAGCGGGAAGAAACTGCCGCCCGCCATCAACAAAGGGAACACCAGCATCATCGAGAAAACGCTGGCCGTTTTCTGATTGCTGAACAGCATCTGCAGTGCACCGAACCAGGCAAACAAGGCTACCCCCGATAGCGCGATCCAGGCCAGCGATGACGGCAGCTTGGCGAACGCAATGCCGTGATACAGGAACCCGAGCACCAGCGTGAAACCGCCGACGAAGCTGATGATGACGGCTGCCGCAAGGGCTTTGCCAACAAGGAACTCACTCATTCGAGCCGGCGTGAAGACGAGGCGCCGCAAGGTGCCCTGTTCGCGCTCGCGCCAGAAGTCACCGGCCAGCCCGTTGGCCGAGAATACGACGGCCATCAGAATGATGCCTGGCATGAACAACACCGCCAACGGCGGCCCCGGCTCCTGCTGGGGTAGCTCGACAATTTCTATCTCGATAACAGGGGGATACAGCTTTGGCGTAACCGATTCGATCTTGTTCTGAATGGCAACTGCGATCGCGGCTACCTGGGCATTGCTTGGGCCGTCGGTCATTGAGGTGACTGTCTCAATTTCATCGCCGAATAGCTGGTGTGCGTAAAAACCCGCATCCAGCAGAATCTCGGTCACGTTGGTGATGATGCCCGGCAGAATTGTCTGCGACGGATTTGTGCGCAGCGTCAGCGTGACGGGCTCCGACTCGAGGAACGCCTGCGCAAAACCTTTCGGTATCACCAGCAGCCCGCTCGCCTCACCGTCGTTGACACGCTGGAAGCCCTCGTCAAAATCCGTTTTCTCAACGGAGAGCAACTCGCCGAGTTCGCCGGCGCTGTAGGCACTGACAATCAGTTCGCTGAGAAACGTCTGATCCTCGTCGACAAGTAACAGGGTTCCATGGGGTTTGACATCACTACCCATCAGCGTGGTTATCAGTCCACCGATCATCAATGGAATCGCCAGCCAGATGATTACCGCTATGTAATCCTGGCGCCAGCGCGCAATATCCTTCTTGAATGAGGTCAGCGCGAAGCTCATGACCTTACTCGCGCAATTCCGTGCCGGTAAGTAACAGGAACAGTGTTTCGAGATTCGGACTGCGCAAATTTGTTTCGGAAACGCTGCCGCCGGTTCCGGCAACAGCTTCAAAAATGGTCGGCAGATGTTGCGAGGCATTCGACAAGGTCAAGGTGATGCTGTCCTCTTCCTGCGCAAGGAATTCGAGGTCCGCATTGCCACGCTCAACGAGCGCGCTTATCGCCTGCTTGGTCGGCTCCACTGGAAAATGACCGGACAATTGCAGAACGTCGCGTGCCCCGAGTTTCGCACGCAATTCATCAACCGATCCCTTTGCAATCAACTTGCCATGGTCAATGATCGCCAGCGAATCGCACAAGCGTTCAGCTTCTTCCATGTAGTGCGTCGTGTAGACGATGCATGCACCCGCGTCGCGCTCCGCCTCAACCATATCGAACAATCGCGCCCTCGACTGTGGGTCGACACCGACGGTCGGCTCATCGAGCAAGATCACCGGGGGTCTGTGAACGATACCGCAGCCGAAGTTGAGACGACGCTTCATGCCGCCCGAGAATTCCTTGGGCATGTCCTTCGCACGGTCATTAAGCCCGATGTATTCGAGGACCTCGGTCACGCGATCTTCCAGCGCCTGGCCGCCAAGACCGTAGGCCCTGCCCCAGTAACGCAGGTTCTCGATCGCTGGCAGGTCTTCGTACAACGCAAGTTCCTGCGGCACGACGCCGAGGTTTCGCCTCGCCGCCTTACCGTCGCTGACGACGTCGTGACCCGCGACCGCAGCGTGTCCGGACGTTGGTTTCAACAGGCCGGCAATGCAGTTGATCGCAGTCGATTTTCCGGCGCCATTAGGCCCCAGCAGACCGAAAACGCTGCCTTTGTCGGCGCTGAAGCTGATGCGGTCTACAGCGACGAAGTCACCGTAGTTCTTGGAGAGTTCTTTGACGGTAAGCATGGTTGTGAACAATACCGTATCTGACTACGGCATAATACGTGCCTTGCTATCAGGGGAGGCTTGAAAGATGCGAGCAATTGCCGCGATTCTGGTGTTTATTTTCGCCGTGGCGCCTGCCACTGCTGAGACGATTGCAGTTATCGGCACGGGGAAGGTTGGCAGTGCCCTGGGCACTGAGCTGGCCGCCGAAGGCCACGCCATTGTTTATGGCTCACGTGATCCGACGAGCGAGGCAGTCCGGACCCTGGTGGACAAATCAGGTGCCGATGCCCGTGCAACCTTCCAATCCGATGCCATCAAAGACGCCGACATCGTCATCCTCGCTGTGCCGGGCATGCTGGCCAGTGACATTGCTGCAAGCCTCGGTGACCTGTCGGGAAAAATTATTATCGATCCGACGAACCCGGTGCAGTTTTCGGAAGGTGGCATCAGGCACGGCGTTGCAACATCCAACGGCGAACTTATCCAGGATGCGGCACCCGACGCTTTCGTCGTTAAAGCGTTCAACGCCCTGAGCTGGCAATACATGATCGATCCCGACGCATCAGGCGGTCCGATCACCATCCCCATTGTCGGCAACGATGCCGATGCCAAAGCCACGGTTGCCTTGCTGATCGAAAGCCTGGACCTGCATGCCATTGACCTGGGCCCGATTGAACACTCGCGTTGGGTCGAAGGCATGGCTGTACTCCTGATCAACAACAATTTCGGCCCCTTGCCCGCATTCAACATTCACTTGCGAGAACTCGAATGACGCGCCTGTTACTCACGCTTTTTTTCGTATGCTGCGTAACGCCGGCGCACGCAGACGACTACAAGCAGTTGTTCGAGGACGCCGTCGCGACCGTCGACTGGGAATTGGAGAAAAACTGGGCCTTTACTGAGTCTACTCTCGAGGATGACGAACGCTGGGTTGCAAGACACGATCCTCGTAACAATGAAGATGAACGCTGGACCCTGGTCTCAGTTGACGAACGAAAGCCGAATGAGGATGAGTTGAAAGAGTTTGCACAGAAGAAGGAAGAACACGAGACGTCTGACAGCAGCCAGCGCGTCGACATAGTCGACGTCGACACGGTCGAGCTTCTTGAAGAAACTGATGAGTATTGGCTGCTGAATTTCATACCTGATGAGGATGAAGTCGAGTTTATCGACAACGTCGATGCCACCGTGAAGATCATAAAGGACGGTCGCTACCTCGAGTCAATCGACCTGCGCAATAACGCAGACATCAAACCCGGGTTCGGCACCAAAATTGGCACGTTCATCATGCATCTTCAGTTTGGACCTGCCACGGAAGGCGGCCCGATCGTGCCGCGCAACATGGCGATCAAGGTAAAAGGCCGGGCCTTACTTTTTATCGGCTTCGACGAAACCGAGATTATCGAGTACAGCGATTTTGAATTTGCTGGCAACGGGAACGACGAATGAAAATAACAAACATCAGGATTGCGCTTGTCGTGACCTTCGGCATGATAATTACTGGCTGCAGCCAGGACGCCGCTGAACCCGAACCCGAGATAAGCGCTATTGAGGCACTGGCTGACGAAATCCTGGCCGCTACGATGGAGCGTTACCCGACGATGGGTACTTACTATTCCATCGAAGGTGCGCGCCACGATCGACTGTACGATAACTCTCTTGACGCGCTTGCCACCTGGGAAACCCGGGAAGATACCTGGCTCACCGCACTGAATGCGATCGGCTCACCTGACGACATCGGCAGCCGTGACTGGGTGACCTACGGAATACTGCACGAGTCTCTCGCAAGTTCGGTGGCATCACGCATATGCCGCAGCGAGTTGTGGCAGGCAAGTGAAACGACCGCGTGGTACCGGGGTTTGCCCTTCCTGTTCGAAATTCAGCCGGTCGATACGCCGGAACTACGGCAACAAACGCTGGCTCGCCTTGGCGCGGTCGCCGGCTTCATCGACATGGAAATTGCAAATCTTCGCCAGGGTATAGAACTCGGTTACAGCGCACCCCGGGTTACGGCTTTGGATGTCCCCGCCCAGGTACGGGCACTGGACTCCGCGGACACGATCTTCCTGGACCCCGCGAAACGAGCTGATGATGAGGAGTTCGCCGCCAAGGTCCAGGCTGTGTATGACGACGAGATCGCACCTGCGCTGCATAGATTCGCAGACTACATAGAGAGTGACTACCTCCCGCAGGCACGCGAAGAAATTGCGTTGACTGCCAATCCAAACGGCGCGGAATGCTATCCGACGCTCGTGCGCTCGTTCGCGACGATTCAACCGTCTGCCGACGAAATTCACGAACTCGGGCTGGAGCAAATCGCATCGATTCGCGGCGAGATGCGCACGATCATCGACGAGCATTTTGGTGGCGGCTCGATCGATGAGTTCATGCGCCGCGTTAATGTTGATCCTGAGTTTACGTTTGAGTCCGAAGACGCCGTCGTGCAGTACTCACTCGATGCGCTCGATGCTGCCAAAGCGGCTATGGCTGGCGTATTTGGCCGTTTGCCCAAGGCAGACGTGCAGGTCAAACGTTATCCGGAGTTTGCCGAAAGTGGCATTGGTGAATATCACCCGTCATCGGAAGACGGCACACGGCCCGGCATTTTCTATATCGCGGTAACAAACCCGGAGACTCGCTCGCGCGTGACACAGCAGTCGACTCTCTATCACGAAACGTATCCCGGGCATCATCACCAGATTGCACTGGCACTCGAACTCGGTGACAGAGTGCACCCGATTGCGCGTTACTTTGGTAATTCAGGATTCAGCGAGGGTTGGGGTTTGTACTCGGAACGGCTGGCCGACGAGCTCGGACTCTACAGCGGCCCGCTGGACTACCTGGGCATGCTTTCCGAACAGGGCGCACGTGCGTCCCGGCTCGTGATCGACACCGGCCTGCACACCAGGGGCTGGACCAGGCAGCAATCCATCGACTACATGGCTGGCAATACAGCCTGGCCGCTGGGCGACATCGAGAACGACATCAATCGCTACATTTCGTGGCCGGGACAAGCGACCTCGTACATGCTGGGCATGCTCGAAATCCAGCGCCTGCGTGCGCTTGCCGAGGAGGAACTCGGTGACAAGTTCGACCTCAGCGCGTTTCACGACCGTGTCGTCGGCTTTGGTGGCATCACGCTGCCCATGCTGCACGTCTCTATTCTGGCGTGGATCGAGGAGAGTCGTTGAATTCAGAATCGGTCACCGTCACTCCGGCGAGAGCGGCAGCGTAAATCAGCGCCAGCAATTCGGGCGTCTGCTCTGACATCGCATCGAATAGCTCGATATCACGTTCGGTCTGCAGGCGGCCCGCATCGATAAGCCGTTGTTTCAGTTTGTTGACGTCCATCACCAAGTCCTCCACATTTGCTGCTGTGTATGCAGGAGTACACAGTAGCGGGGAGGCTGCATTGGCCTCTATGCAGAACGCATCAGCACTTGGTCTTTTGGCGGCTAATTCAGGACAGGTAGGGAAATGGTGCCGGCATGTGGGATCTCATCAGGTCCTCAATTACCACTTTCGTGACGGTCAAGCTTGACCAGACCCTCCTGATCTATGTGAATGCGGTACACATCACCCGATTCGCACTCGACCCGGTAGTCCAGACGGTCGTCAACGGTATAGCTGAGAACCGAACCGCAGGTCGATCCCTGCTCAGAAATAATTTCTTCCAGGCCAGCGCGCATGATCTCTTCGTGACTAGGCGATTCCATTGGCCGATGGCAGCCAGGCAACGTCGCAAAAGAAAAAAGAATCGCGAGCGTATTTCGGGTAATCAGACAAGATTGCTTCATTGGAATTGCCGCGCAAATTGCTTCGGGTCTTCCAGGTCCTGCCAAATCATGTACCAGGCGTTGCAAAGCTGACCATGTAGGATAGTGTCCTTGTGCTGCAAATGCATCGCAATGCGCATAAGCAACACGTCATACTGCTGTTGAAGTTCGGCGATGGAATGTTGCCGGTTGTCGTCATGATAGTGCCGCAGTCTGTCCAGTAGATCGTCTATAGCTGACTTCAGTCGCAATTTTTCCAGCATACCGACAGCTTTGGATTTTTTGAGGCCGGCTGCGAGTCGTTCCAAGTCAACAATCTCTTCATCAACCGCGGGGCAGGACTGCAATGCATCGCTTCGAGCGGGCTCATTGGTGAACGCGATCGCAGGCAGCAAGAACAGCAATGCAAAAACCATCAGTGAAAACCGGAAACCAGGTACGCAGACCACGGACCCTAGATCTCTTTGCCAATTCGCTCAAGCGCGACAGGCTCAGGGCGGGAGCAGCCCCCTGTCAGCATGCCAAGCAAGAGCCGGGAAATTGTAGGTCGCGCCATCACGGCCAAATTCTACATCACAATCGTGCGGTTGTTCGCGGCTACCTAACTTGTAACAACTTGTAACAATCCAGGGTATCCAGGCCCTGAAAGTCGCCCGCATGGCAGTATTACCGCGCTAAATCCCTCAACCGAATAATGCGTTAGCACGCGTCCGCAGGAGATTACCCCTATGGTTAGTACCCCCAACTTTGCATTTCCGTCTCGCTGCCTGGCAGTAGGCCTCTCGCTGGTTTTGGCGACCGGCCCGGCCCTGGCGGCAACGCCGAGAAACGTCTCGGATATCGCTTACCAGGATGCTGGATGGGGTAGCAAGGAATTGCGCTCGCGAGGTTATGCGCGTATCAGCGCGCATCGTCACCACGGCAAGATGGTCGAATACTGGTGGAATGGTCGAGCCAATAACTGCCTGAAAGCAGTCGAGATTGATGGCAAGTACAATTCTGTCGATACCACTTCCGGCACTGACTGCAATCAGTATCACCAGGAGGCCAATGAAGGTAGTGACGCTGCCGCAATTGCGATCGGCGCTGCCGCCCTTATTGGCGTCGCGGCTCTCGCGCACAATTCTCACGAGCGTAATGAAAAGCACGGCGAGAACAAGGAGTCGGTCGCCGATTTTGATCGCGGCTACCGCGACGGTTCGCATCATGAACGCTATCACAATTACAACAATTCGAGCGCCTACGCTGACGGCTATTCCTCGGGGCAGCAGTACCGAGACGATCAGACTTCGTACCGCTCTCACAATGGGCGGCACAGTGGCCGTCATTCCTATGTTTCGCTCGAAGATCTCGTCGGTGCGCGTGCATCCAGTGCCGATTCGGAGCTGCGTGCGCGGGGTTTCAAGGATACCGGCGGCTACAAGCGACATGGCAAGTCATTCGTGAGCTGGTACAACAGAAGTACACGGCAGTGCGTAAATGCGGTTACCAAAGATGGCAGAGTTCGACGCTTCGAAACGCTTGATGAAGGGAATTGTACTTAGGCACATCGGTCAATCGACATACCATGGGCACGGCGGCCGGTTGGGACCAGCAGTAAGACGCACCGCGGAATTCGCTGCATCCGCCTGAGGAAATTGGTGCCGGATAGAAGATTCGAACTTCTGACCCCATCATTACGAATGATGTGCTCTACCAACTGAGCTAATCCGGCAGCGGCGCGAAGTATAGCCACAACGCCCTGCCTGTAAAAGGGTTTCAGGCGAAATTCAGACCTGGTCACGAACCCTGATCAGTACCTCGACGCTGGACCGTTTGGTGCCCTCGGGAAGCTCGGGCAGCTTCTCGAAAAGAACGCTGTCGTCGGGAATATCCGAGAGCTCGCCCGAGTCGAGATTGTAGAAATGGTGGTGCGGGTGCGTCGTCGAATCGTAGAACTTG
>Ga0316187_10004413_pt1 | contig 12175 bp, 10 predicted proteins | sample CroRivburrow1_MG_FD_204927 | JGI IMG/M metagenome (GOLD analysis project Ga0316187, IMG submission 204927) | Coastal sediment microbial communities from Maine, United States - Cross River worm burrow 1 | ecosystem: Environmental > Aquatic > Marine > Coastal > Sediment | place: USA: Maine...
GTCGGCAACAGGATTGGCTGCGCCATGCCCTTCAACCAGGATACGATCCTGGGCAACGTCATTACCCCAGACAAGCACTCGGGCTACCGCAGCGGCACGAGCTGCAGAGAGCTCCCAATTATCAGCAAAACGGGTTTTAAGTACTTCGCCAACCGGCAGGGCATCACTATGTCCGACAATGCGAATTGGACTGTCTCCGACTTTTAGCGCCACCTGCGCCAGATTGCCCAGAATCTTGCGTCCATCGGCATCGATATCCGTCGAGCCGGAAGAAAACAGCACCGTCTGAGGCAGGGTGACGAGCACCCCTTTAGACGATCTACTTTCAACCTTAACACCCTGATCACGAATCTCCGACTTCAGCCCAGACTGCAAATCCTTGACCACGTTCTCAAGATTTTGAATGCGCTGATTCTGTTCCTGATCACTGGCTTTGAGTGCTTTAACGTCATTCGCCGCACCTTTGAATTTATCCCAACCTTGATTAGCCAAGCAGCCCGGCAAAAGGACCAGCAAGCCCAGCATGCACACCATGCGTTTCATGTTTATTCTCCTTGTGAATAAATGCTCCAGGATCAGAACCTCACCATATAAAAAGACGAACAAGCTCTAAAACCCTACACACTTCAAGTCATGCCTGACAAGAGTGGCGCAAGCTCCTGAAAATGTAAAGCATTTCTGTGACTGCTGTCACTTTTTAACACCCGCTGCAAAGCTAAGCCTCAGCTAATCCGACTGGCCGCAGCAAGCGTGGTTTTGTTGAATCGGTGGGCACGGAACATCGCCATAAGAGCAGAATACACAGCAATCCCCTGCCTTCGGTTTCAGCAGGGCATGACAGGCTTCGCATTCATAAAACCACTGGCAAGCATCTGTCGGCATCGTCTTTTTTTTGCTGTGCCCACATTCAGGACAGGTAATGGTTGATTCAGCGATCATGTTGTCAGTCACCGCCTTTGATCCCAGATGACTCATTCCGCCGCTGGAAAATCCAGCCAGAGTTGTGGCAGCGGTGCGCGCAGCTGCATAGCCCGCTGCAAATGAGGATGGGTAAAACAAAGTCGCCAAGCGTGCAACATCAGGCCTTTCCCTCCGATGGAACGAAATGCGGCAAGCTCAACCTTGTCGGCATATTTATTGTCGCCGAGAATAGCATGACCTTCGCCTTGCAGCTGGACCCTGAGTTGATGGGTACGGCCGCTGTGCGGCTTGAGCGCCAGCAAAGCATATTCGAAACCAGCATGGTTGAATTCCATCACCACCTGATAATCGGTGATTGCTTCCTTACCCTCTTCATCATCCACCACCATACGCTCACCACCAATCACCGCCCCCTTGGCCAGCTTCGACTGCATGCGTCCGGCATAGGGGAAGGGATGCCCGGCAACCATCGCGAAATAGGTCTTCTGCATATCGCGTTCGCGGAAGGATTCACTGAGTTTACGTAACGCAATCAGATTCTTGGCCAGCAACAGAACACCTGAAGTGTCACGATCAAGACGATGTGCCAGACGAAGCTCTGGAAGATTGCGCTGTTCCTTGAGTGCCTCTATCAAACCGGCACCATGCCCACTGCCACCGTGCACCACCATGCCGGCAGGCTTATCCACGACCAACAGCCAATCATCTTCAAAAAGGACGGGGATTCCCTCTACCCTGCCAAGCAGGGATGAAGAAACAGCCGCAGCAGGCTGCTGCTCAGCTTCACGCAGAGAGCTTGGCAGGAAGATCAAATCGCCCCCCGCTACGCGCGCCTCGGGTTTACAGCGCTTTTTATTCAAACGTACATTGCCCTTGCGGATCAGGCGCATAATTAAAGAGCGTCTGGATGAGCCCAAATGTCTTACCAGCACCCTGTCCAGTCGGCTTCCATCCTCATCCACCGGGACAGTGAAATAGACATTGGACTCTTCTGAACTTGCCAAATTCACCTCCTTTGGACTATGCTGCCGGCTGGCAGATGCTCCGCGTTTACCCAATGGGCGCAAAATAGCGCCGCGCAACCGGAGAAAATTTCGATGGTGCGTCAGACTAACGGGTAATGGAAAGGCAGACCATGGCCGCAGATATTGCAGCATCAAAGTGCGCGATCTGTTGCCAATGGTAGAAAATTCCGCGTTGAGCCTGCCCAAAAAAAGCAAGGCCGCTGTAGATTAGTTTCGTCCGTTTTTTGTTTGCATTGCTGCACAAAACAGGTCGAAAATACAAAATTCGCAACACCCGTTCGGTTCAACCATGGCCGATCTGTGTTCTAATTTGTTATCCAATCCCCAGCGCCCGAAAGGACAAGGGCATGAAAAAGAAGCTCATGCTCATCAATGCCGTACACGACGAAGAAAGCCGTGTCGCTATTGTTGAGGACCAATACCTTCAGGAACTGGATATCGAATCCGCCCACAAGGTTCAGACTAAAAGTAATATATACAAGGGCACTGTAACCAAGGTCGAGGCCAGCCTACAGGCTGCCTTTGTCGAATACGGTTCTGGACGACAGGGTTTTCTTCCTCTACAGGATGTTCATCCGGACTACTGGAAAGAAGGCGTCGATAAAAGTACGGATCCGCGCAAGGTTAATATCCAGGATGTACTGGAAGCCAAGACAAGCATTCTGGTACAGGTGGTCAAGGAAGAGCGGGGCAATAAAGGTGCGGCACTAACCACCTTCATCTCTCTGGCCGGCCGATATCTGGTCCTCACGCCCAACACTGAACGGGGCGGTATTTCACGCAAGCTGGCTGAATCAGAGCGCCGCGCTATCCGTGAGATTCTGTCGCAACTTAATGTGCCGGAGAATCTCGGCCTGATTGTGCGCACCGCAGGCAAGGATCAGAAACTCGAATCCCTGCAGCGCGACTTCTCATATCTGCAACGCCTGTGGGACGAAATCCGTATCAAGAGCGATTCCGCCCCCTCCCCTTCGCTGATCTATCTTGAAGGGGATCTGGCAACACGCGCCATTCGCGATCATTTTACTGACGATATTCAGGAAATATGGGTAGATCAGCAGGATATCTACCAGAGAACCAAGCTATTTGTGCATGCAGTCCTGCCCGGCAAGGAAAAGCTGGTTAAACTGTATCGTGGCAAGAAGCCATTGTTCCGTCATTACGGTATCGAGGAGCAGTGCGAGGAAATCCACGAACGTGAAATCCGTCTGCCGTCAGGCGGATCGATTGTTCTTGATCCGACTGAGGCACTCACCTCCATCGATATCAACTCTTCGCGCTCAACCGGCCAGAAGCATATCGACGATACGGCGCTCGCCACCAACCTGGAGGCTGCTCAGGAAATTGCCCGCCAGTTACGAATCAGAGATATCGGCGGCCTGATTGTTATCGACTTTATCGACATGGTGAACCGTAAGCATGCACAACAGGTCGAGGAAATGCTTCGCGACGCCTGCAAACCGGACAAGGCACGCATACAGTTTGCGCGCATTTCGCGTTTTGGACTGCTGGAAATGTCTCGACAGAGACTGCGTCCGTCCATACGGGAATCCACGACGGAAACCTGCCCTCGCTGCCTGGGACGTGGCCGCGTGCGCATTGTCGAATCCATGGCCCTGCAAATGCTGACACGCATGGAGGACTACGCTGTTGCCGGCAAAGGCCCGACTCTGCTCGTACAGGTCCCCAAGGATACCGGCGAGTATCTGATGAATAACAAGCGTAACTACATCAATCGTATCGAAGAGAATTACGAGATGCAGATCAATCTACAGATTCGTCCTGACCTTGAGATTCCACATTATCGCATTGAGCGCCAATGGATGGATGACGGGCAACAGCGCATCGAGGTGCTTGAAGACACCATGAAGGGTAAGAAACCGGCTCGTGGCGGGCGTAAGCTCAAGCCATCCACGCCAATCGTCGGCATCCCGACGTTTGAGGATGAACTGCCACCGGAAACAGAGGAGAAGGGCGGACTGCTGAACAAGATCACCGACCTGCTTTTCGGTCCGGTACAACGACGCAAGGAAGAAGCCGAACGAAAAGCCGAAGAAGAACGCAAGGCCCAGGAGGAAGCGCAGCGGAAAGAACGCAACAGCAACCGCCGGCGCGGTGGTCGACGCCGCGGAGGCCGTGGGCGCAAACCTTCCGGAGAACGCAATAACGAGCAGGCGCAGAGCCAGGCACAAGGCGATACAGGCACCGGCGATCAAGGCTCCGAGACAAAAGGCGAGGGGAAACAAGCCTCAAGAAACAGACGCTCACGGAATCGCAAGCCTGCGGCTGAAAGAGAACATGCGGTAGGTGAGAGTAACGTTAGTGGGAATGCCGTTAGTGAGAATGCTTCCGAGCGAACAGCTGAGCCTGCAAACGAGGCACAGAACACGCCGCAGGGAGAAGCCGGAGCGGAGGGTGGAAATACCCGCCGTCGCCGTCGCCGTCGTCCTCGTCGCAGACCTTCCGGAGAGCACCAGGCTGGGGAAAATCAGACTGGAGAGAATCAGGCTGGTGAGCAGAAAGCCGGTGAGCAAAGCTCAGGCGAGCAAGGCAACAAGGAACAGGTGAAGGCTCAGCAAACCCCAGACAAGGGTTCTGAAAAACCTTCCGAACAGGGTGCTCAAGCAGAAACAGCAAAGCCTAAACCAAAAAGAGGCAGGCCGCGGAAAGTCGCATCTGATGCGCCAGCTCCTGCCGCAGCACCCGAGACTTCAAACACGCCTGCTCCTGTGACTACACCCGGCGGAGAGTGAGCAAGCCGGACGAGGCCGCCCAGTGCATCACCATCAGCATTGATGATGCACTCAGCGGCCAACGCCTTGATCAAGCACTGGCATCGGCATGCGATCTATCGCGCAGCCGGATTCAACAATTAATCGCTGCCGGAGCAGTGCTCAGGCATCCGTTTAGCCATGATGGTAAAGACGGAATGGAAACCGTGCGCAAGCACGCAGTCAGGGTTGCCACCCCTCAGGTCTACGAGATTCATATCCCTGAAAATACAGCATTGTCGCTACAGGCTGAGGACATTCCGCTCGACATCCTGTTTGAAGACGAATATCTGATTGTCGTCAACAAGGCCCCCGGCATGGTGGTACACCCGTCTCACGGACATGACAACGGCACACTGGTACACGCACTACTGCACCATTGTCCGAATCTTCCGGGTATCAACGGCGTCGAGCGCCCCGGTATTGTTCACCGCATCGACAAGGATACTTCCGGAAGTCTGGTGGTTGCCAAGACTGAGCAGGCACATCAGCGACTGGTCGAAATGTTCGCCCGCCACGATATACGTCGCGAATATCTGGCATGGTGTCGTGGTGCCCCCTCTTGGCAGGAGCAACGCATCGACTTGCCCATTGCCCGACACCCGCAACACCGACAGAAAATGAGCGTTCAGGAACATGGTAAGTCGGCCATCACCGAAGCACGCGTTGAGGTCCGCTACAAGCACGACTTCAGCCGCCTTCGCCTTCGCCTGCATACAGGGCGAACGCATCAGATCCGCGTTCATCTAAGTCATCAGCAACTGCCTATTCTCGCCGATGCTGTTTATGCGCGTAGCTACAATCCGGGAAATAAAATCCCCGCTATTGCGCGACAAGCCGTACTTGAACTGAAACGACAAGCCCTGCATGCCGAGGTTTTAGGTATGGCGCACCCTATAAGCGGGCAAGCCTTGCTTTTCAAAGCCCCCCTACCGGATGATCTTGCGCGCCTCTCCGATGCGCTGGATAGCGCCTATGCCTGAACCCTGCTTCCTGCGCTCCACACTTTTTGCCTCCCACGGTCTGCATGCCATATTCAGCCTGCGCAACGGCGGTATCAGCTCGCCACCATTCGACAGCCTCAATCTCGCAGATGACACGGGAGATGATGTAAACAAGGTGGAACACAATCTGGATACCCTGCTTCGAGAAAGCGGCATTCATGATTTGCCACACCGTGCTGCACAGGTGCATGGCTATCAAACGCTGTCCTGTCGTGGCCCCGGTCGTAAGCACCATGAGGAAGCTGATATCCTGATCAGCAGGGACGGCAGCCCGCTTGCCGTCCGTGTAGCAGATTGCACTCCCATCCTGCTGGCCGATCCCGCGAGCGGCCTGATTGCCGCAGTGCATGCCGGCTGGCGCGGTACTGCCAGTGGTGTCGCCATGCATGCGCTAAAAAGCATATTGGATGCAGGCGGAAGCCTGGAAACCACACTGGCCTGTATCGGCCCGTGTATCGGCCCGTGCTGTTTTGAAATCGGTGTGGAAACAGCCGAAGCTTTGCGGCAAAGCTGCCCTGGGAGCGATATTTATATTCAATCCAGAGATGGAAGCCTTTTTGCAGATCTGGCTGCCATGAATCGACATCAGCTATTGCAGGCCGGGATAAGTCAATCAAACATCGAACTGCTGGCAAACGGCACATCCGCCTGTACCTGCTGCAATGCACAAAACTTTTTTTCCTATCGTCGTGATGGCAAGGCCAGTGGCCGGCATCTCGCCATTGTCGCGCCCATGAGCTCTGCATAGAGTGCGCGCATGAAAAAGATTGTATGCATCCTGTTCGTTTCCCTGCTGGCTTCCGCTTGTGCCAGCGACCCTGTTGGAAAAAGTGCAGCTGAGATTGATTATAATACGGTTAAGCACAAACTTGATAAGGGGAAATACACCGAGGCCAATATGCTACTGGCCGATTACGGCACCAATCATCCCTACAGCAAATATACCGTTCAGGCCGAATTGTTGAGAGTCTTTGCTTCATACAAGGGTGGAGAACTGATCCTCTCGGAGATTCTTAGCACGGAATTCATTGAACGACACCCGCGCCACCCGGATGTGGATTATGCAAAATACATGAAGGCCATGACTCACTATCGGCAATCCGCTCCGGCAGAGAATGATCAAGAGCAGACGATGCTAGCCGTTAAAGCGTTTAAGCGACTGCTTAGTGAGCATCCCGATAGCGAATACGCCAAGGATGGTGCCCGACGCCTGCAATTGCTGTACACCCGCCTGGCTGGGCATGAACTGAATGTCGGAAAATATTATTTTGACCAGGGTCGTTACGTCGCCGCTGCCAATCGTTTTCAAGTGATTCTCGAAAAGTATCAAACCACCCGTCCCATTGAGGAAGGGCTGTACTATCTGGCTGCTTCCTACGCCAAACTGGGCGTCAAGGACAATGCCCGCCAGACGGCCATTCTGCTTAAGCACAACTACCCGAATAGCGAGTGGAGCCGCAAGGCCGAGCAGTTCCTGTAGTCCAAACCATGCGGCAAATTGGTCCTGTTCGAGCCGCCGCTGTTTGCGCCGCCCTGCTATTAAGCGCCTGCAGCGAATCCGCTGTCAGCGGTGTGAACAGCCTGCTGGATGCACGTGATGCAGCCATCAACAAGCGTGATATTTCAACCTATAGCCAACTTATTTCCGACGATTATCAAGGGCGGCTGCAGAACAAGGCTGATATCATTAATCAGATGCAGCTATTGTTTACGCAATTCAGCAAGATAAAAATGCAGAGCTTTGGTCGCGATGTCTATGTAACGGACGACGATCATGCACGGGCAGCGCAATCCTATCGCATGAAGGTAATGATGGATGGTCGTTGGCGCGAAATGCTACAACGGGAAGTATTGTCCCTGACCCGTAGCGAATCCGGTTGGAAAATAAGCAGCGGTTTATAAGTGGAAATACAAAGGGCCTCAATCCGAAGCCCTTTGTTGAATCAAACTAGCCCAAAACCTTAAAACCGAAACGTCGTCGAAAGCATGGCAAGGTGGACGTCACTCTTATAATAACCATTACGGGTAGAAATGGTTCCTACTGTATGATTTCGCTTGACTATATAGGCATAAGCATATGATAAATCTAAAGTCATGGTCTTATTAACGTCGTATCCATAGCCAAACGTAATGATATGCCTGTCGTTACCCGGAATGCGAGGCGTGAAGTCAGCATCCTTGATTGGTGTCGGATCAAACACATAACCTGAACGGATTCGAGTCGTCGGGCTATACGCCCACTCCGTGCCCAGTCTGAAGGCCGTCGTTGCCTTCCAGTTAAAAAGTGAAGTTGATGAGGTTCCGATAGCACCTATAGCTCGCCCTCTCGTAAAAACAAGTTTATCCAATGTCTTCCAGTTTACCCAATCCACATTTGCGCTAAGCAACCACTGCTCGGTTGGCTTGAATGCCAAGCCAACACTAACCATATCCGGCAATGTGGTTTCTGTTTTCACAGAAGTTGACCCCTGTGCGGCTAGCGCTCCAACACCTGTTGCCGTGCCGCTTGCATCTATCTTGACACGACTACGATAAGTGGCTCCAAAATTAAATTTCTCCCCTTTATATAGCATGCCGATATTGCCGCCCCATCCGTCACCGGTCTTGTGATGCTGGGTAAGTATTGAAGTATCAAAAATAAAATTCACAAGACTGTAGTAGCTGATACCTGCAGCAAGGGATAACTGTTCATTGACCTTAAAGGCTATCGTTGGATTGAAATGTAATAATTCAACTTTGGATAATGTTGATTTATTTGTGGCACTATCAAACGGTACATTGACTCCTGTCCAGTCAGTCGTTAATCCGAATGGTGAATTGATTCCCAAACCAAAAACAACAGGAAGGTCGGGGTTGTTATAACTTATATAGGCATGAGGGACGACAAAGGTCGATTTCTTTGGGCTAATGGTTGCCCCCCCTGCCAATGGCTGATAGTCAGTGTTTGGCATAATAAAATCTGTCCCAAGTGTTACAACCACCCCGTCCTGGAAAGCGATACCCGCAGGATTGAACCAGATTGCAGAAGCATCATCAGCTACAGCGGTAAAGGCATTACCCATACCAATAGCCTTCGTCCCTTGTTCTGGAACAGCAATACCACCGGCAAGTGCGCTGATAGAAAAACCCATCGCTATGCCGAGCACCAAGCCTGAGCGTGCAAATAGTGTAAACATAGAAGTCACTATACTCCCCTCCCTTGTTCACCCCGCCCCCAACCAGCAGAGCATAGAGGCGGCAAAGGGTGAAAAGCAAGGAAAAGGTCAAAAACGCAGCAGAAACCGCACAATGCACCGGACTTTTTCGCTGAACAGGCTCGGCGTGTAATAGCTACCCGCGATGCGCTTGTTCACCTCTGCAAGGGTTGGATAGGGCGCAATCATGCCCGCCATGGCACCAATTTTCATTTTTTGACTGATGGCCAACACCCAGGGCTGAATCAGTTCTCCGGCATGCAGGCCAACGATACTGGCGCCAAGAATCCGTCCCTTCTTATCGGTCACCACCTTGACCAACCCCTCGGTGCGCCGCTCGGCCTGTGCACGATCATTCTCAGCAAAGCCCCAACGCAGGATGCGCACCTGTTTCCCCGTTTTTTCGGCATCGGCTTCTGTCATTCCGACATGTGCCAATTCGGGATCGGTATACGTCACCCACGGAACCGCAGAATAATCCACCTTGGCCGGCAGGCGGAACAGCATATTGCGAATCACGATGCCGGCCTGATAAGCAGCCATATGCGTGAACTGATAAGGACCGGCCACATCGCCGATGGCAAAGATGCGTTTGTTTGAGCTACGCAGCCGGGCATCCACCTGAACGCCGTGCGACGTATAATCCACACCTGCCGCGTCCAGATTCAAACCACCTACATTGGCCCGTCGACCAGTTGATACCAATAGGTGCGTGCCTTGGACACATTGTTTTCCTTCATCGGTTTCACAATAGACAGAAAAACCATCCTTGCTCTTCTCAAGGCGAAGATCGCGACCGCCCTCGTAAAAGTTAATGCCCTCTTCTGCCAAACGTTCGATCACTATTTTCGTTAATTCTGAATCATCCTTGGGCAGCAGGCGTGCCACTTCCATCACGGTAACTTTAGCGCCCAGGCGACGATGTGCCTGCGCCATCTCCATACCGATCGGCCCCCCACCAATCACAACGAGGTGATCGATTGGATCCTCGTTACTAAAGATATTTTCGTTGGTGAAGTAATCGATCTGATCGAGTCCTTGAATGGGTGGCACAAAGGGAGAAGAACCGGTTGCAAGCACAAAGAATTTCGCCCGAATAAGAGTCTCGCCAGCCTTAAGCGTGTGCTCATCAACAAACTCACCAGCGCTCTGGATGACCTTTACACCCAGGCCTTCGAAACGCTCAACCGAATCATTGGGTGCAATCGCTGCAATCACCCCGTGCACATGCTGGTTTACGGCCTTCCAATCGGTTACCGGCTCATCGGTCTTAATTCCGAAGGCAACGGCTTCGCGTGCCGCCTGCGCCCTTTCTCCAGCCGCTAGCAATGCCTTTGATGGAACACAACCAGTGTTCAGGCAATCGCCCCCCATTTCACCCTTCTCAACCAGCACCACACTGGCCCCCATTTGCGAAGCTCCAGCTGCAACCGACAAACCACCAGAACCGGCTCCGATCACACAAATATCGGTCTTCAGTATGCCGTTCATGGCTTGTCTCCTTTGGCTTCTTTCTGCTTGGCAGCCGACTTGGCTTTCTGCCTGGCCCCCAGCCTTTTATATGCCACAGGCAACAAGGCCAGCAAGGCCAAACCGGTTAACGCCGCAATCATTTCAGGCGTCATCACTCCTTGAACTGTGAAAGACTCACCGCTGTCGAACACGCTCCCCAGCCCTGCACCGGCCAAAGCAAACACAAAGCCGCCCGGCAAGATGCCAAACAGCGTGGCAACCACATAGATACGTAATGGTACACCGAGAAAAGCCGGTGCCAGATTAACCAGAAAGAAAGGGAATATCGGCACCAAGCGCAGCACAAACATGTAACTCCATGCATTGGCCTCGAAACCAGCCTGCATGCGTTTAACGACAGGGCCCGCTTTAGCCAGCAGGAAATCACCCAGCGAGGACTTGGCAACAAGGAACAATAAGGTTGCCCCCACAGTTGCGCCGACCACCGCATATGCGCCACCGGCCAGCACCCCGAAGATAAAACCACCACTGACGGTCATCACAGTAGCACCTGGCAAGGAAAAGGTGACGACGAGAATATACATCCCGATATAGGCCAAAGGTGCCAGCCAGACGTGCGCTGATGTCCAGCCTAGAAGGCTTTGACGATGCTCGCTTAGTGCGGAAAATGTAAGATAGTGATTCAAATCCAGTGCAAAAAAGACGCATATCCCGCCGATCAGAACCAGTAAGGGCAATAGGCGCTGCCATGTAAAACGACTATTATGACTTGTTTCGTTCATCCTCTGCTCTCCGTGCCAATCATCATGACCCAAAACAAATCAAACGACCAGCTAGAGAAAACTGATTATCACGTATTTTTGCATATGGATGTTGCTTGGTCGGCTACGAAGCCCTGCGATTACACTTTTGTTGGGAGGGTTGAAACAAACAATGCGGGAATGTCAGGCGGCCAGCTTCAGTTCGGCCATTTCCAATTCAATCTCAGCCACATCACAACGCGATGTCCCTGCGGCCTTGAATACAAATGGCCAGAAGCAGGCTTCGCGAACGAAATAATAGGAATGCCCGCTCTGGCGTACCAGTAAGCCGCCAGACTGCTCTTCCACCTGTATCTCAGGAATACCCGAAAATGATCTGGCGATCTGTTGTGCACGCTTGATATTCATATCGGCCTCCTAAAAGATGCGATTAATCTTTCTATCGCATAATCAGGGCCAACATTAAGTCGGCAAGTCTCGAACTCCGATGATGTCTGTCACAATCTTCAGCAGAGTTATTCCAGAGAACGCATTCGCTCCATGGCCGCCATCACCTCATCCAGACGCCCCTTCAAAGCATCCATATCCCCCTCAGCCTTGGCAACCACATCTCCCGGTGCATTGGCGCGATAATTGGGATTGGACAGGCGTCCTTCTAGTTTGGCTACCTCTTTGCCAAGCTTGATCTGTGCCTTGTCCAGTCTAGCCAACTCTTCAGCCACATCTACCAGCCCTGCCAGAGGCACATAAACCGTCGCGCCCTCCATCGGCGCAACTGCTGCCCCTTCCAGCTCCGCGTCACGTGGCAACCAATTCAGTTTTTCCAAACGTGCCAGAGAGCAAATGCTGTCGGCATGCGATTTCAGCATGGCTTGCATGTCACCATCACAGGCAACCGAGGCAGAAATCTGACGCGCAGGCGAAACATTCATCTCGCCGCGGATCGAACGAATGCCTGACACAACATTCATCACATGCCGCATGCTTGTGCCAGCCTCGACAAATTCCGGACTGTTCCAGCCTTGC
>Ga0316187_10004414_pt1 | contig 12175 bp, 15 predicted proteins | sample CroRivburrow1_MG_FD_204927 | JGI IMG/M metagenome (GOLD analysis project Ga0316187, IMG submission 204927) | Coastal sediment microbial communities from Maine, United States - Cross River worm burrow 1 | ecosystem: Environmental > Aquatic > Marine > Coastal > Sediment | place: USA: Maine...
CAATCATCATGACAATTGGGATGACGATGATGGCGAATTCCTGGCGGGTGCCGTCGTTGGCGCGACGGTCGTCGGCGCCGCGGCGGCTGCCGCCACCCCGGCACCTTCCACGGTGTATGTGACCACCTTACCCTGTGAAGCGACAGCCGTATCGGTCGCAGGCGTCTCTTATTTTAAATGTGGAGAGGACTGGTATACCAGAGGTTATGCCGGCAGCCAGGTTACGTACCTTTCGGTGCCACCACCAGCAGGCTTCTAATACTATTTTCTGCGCGATTCGCGCCAGGTTGTGAGGTTTTCTCGAGCATCAGCGTGACACGGGAGTAACCATCAGGGTTTTTGGCGACGTGCTCTTTTGGTTAGCGGTCTTCCATCTTCGCCTACCACGGGTTTGGGTTTTTCTCCCTTTGCGGCTTTTGATGCGCGGCTCAGCGTAATAAGGCCCAGCGTTTCACGGTCGTTCAGTTTGGTTGCATTTTTTTCCAGTGTGTCCAGTTCTTCAAAGCTGTACACATCATTCTTTAATTTCTCTATTCTGTTCATATAGCGCTCTCCTGCGTCCTTATGAAAAGGTCATGGATTATAGTCTATGGCACAGGCAAGCTATATCCCCAATGTGGCTTGATATCAGCTTTCGTCAAGCAGCGGTGGCTGCATTAAACGCGGTCGACATCGCATAAACGAATGACCAATGAGCCACAGCGCTTGGCGAAATCATCTGGCAAATTGGTTAAGAGCAGGCTACCACTGATTACCAGCAAAATTTTGAGAAGACAGCTTAGATGGCGGGCTGGCAGGAAGGGCAGTGATAAAGTCGGCGACTGCCTACCTCCTGGCGCTGGATTTTTCCGCCGCAGGTATAACAGGGGCGGTCTTCTCTAGCGAAGACGTAAAAGCGGCGCTGACCGCGAGTGAGGCCCTGTGACGTGAGTGTCCTTGAGAGACGCGGTGCCAGGGTGATACCTGCGGTCTCATAACTGCGACGGCTGATCGTCAGGGTGCTGCGCGCAATCTTGCCAATGTCACCCCGTGAAAGCTCAGCCGGGCGTGCCCTGGGGTTTACGCGGGCATCGTGCAGTATCTCTGACCTCAGGTAATTGCCATTGCCAGCCAGAAATGCCTGGTCCAGGTATAGCGCGGCAAGTTCCTTGCGTGCAAACCTGGGCTCGCGCAGTCGTTCGGCCACGGTTCGCCAGCTCAGTGACGCATCCATGATGTCCGGGCCTATCTTGGCGAGAAAGGGGTGAGCTTCCAGTTCCGCTGTGGGCCAGACGCTGATGTCAGAAGCGCTGTACAGCACAGCGCTGTGGGTGGCGGTCTGCAGCAGCAAGCGCATGGAACGAGTGGTCTTTGGCAGCTTATGGCCCTTGACCACCTTCCAAACGCCGTAGAGCTGATTGTGTGAGTAGATACTGAGGCCATGATCGAAATGGGTTAGCAGTGCCTTGCCGCGCGTTTCAATGCGCAACACGGTTTGATCGCGCAGTTGCTGAGCGTAGTGACGCAGTCGCGGCTGGCCAAACTTAACCGTGGTAACGGTTTCGCCCTCCAGTACTTTGGCGACTTGGTCTGCGGCGCGCCTGATTTCCGGTCCCTCGGGCATGGCTACCGAGCGCTGCCGCGCGTGCGCGGATGCTGGGGTGTGATCATCATGTCATGATTTCCTCTACTGACTCCGCCAGAGCCTGACGCAGTGGCGTATAGCGCATATCCAGCTCGTCGATCGCCCGGTCGGGCTTGAACAGGAGTGAACCGGCGGCTGTGGTCTTGATGACATCCAGGGGGATGACCGGGCGACTGCCGGTGCGCCTGGAAATCCATGACATTGCCATGGCCGCGGGCACCAGCCAGTTTTCAGGAATATTAAGTTTTGGAACCGGCACGTCGGCAAGCTCCCCAATGATATTGAAATATTCGCGAGTCGTGGCGCGCTGATCGCCGATGAGATACTTACGCCCGGTAGTATCGTCTTGCAGCAGGGCCCTGGTGATGGCCTCAGCGGCATCGCGCACGTAAAGATAGGTGTAGGTGGTGTCTGCTCCTACCAGCGCAGGCATGCGTTTTTCCACCGCCCTGCGAACCTCCATGGTCTCCTTGTCATCGCCGGCGCCAATTACGGCCGCCAGGTAGACGATGGTGAGTGGCAGGTCCTCACGCTCATGGAGCTCCCATCCTGCCCGGTCGCCCAGGTACTTGGATCGCGCGTAGTCGCTGGGATGCGGGCCGGGTACGCTGTGCTCGTCGAACGGCAGCTCCGTGGGTACTCCGTAGGCAAGAGGCGTGCTGACCTGTACCACTTTTGCAACACCGGCCGCCAGGCAAGCGCGGAAGACGTGCCGTGCGCCATCACGGTTAATTTTATAGAAGTGTTCTCGCTCGCGGGCCCAGAACTCGCGATACCCCGCCAGGTTGACAACACCCCAGGCGTCTTCCATCGCAGCAGTCAGCGTGTGCGGTTGGGTGATGTCGCCTACGCAGAAACTGACGTCGCCTCCCAGCGACTCGAGGAAGGTGCGGTCAGTATCCGGGCGCACGAGGCAGCGCACCTGAATATTCTTTTCCTGTAGTAATCGTTCAACCAGCACCCGGCCGACAAAGCCGCTGGCACCGGTGACAGTGATGATCTTTTTAGCCTTTGCCATCGCCTATCCCGTTATTGGCAGCGTCATATCCATGTGCATGATGATTATGTGCCGATTTTTCCTGGAGCCCATTGATGCTGGGTTACTGGAGTTCTTACGCGGAGTGTGAGCAGCTGGATTACCGCATTACCAGCAGACTATGCGAACGTTTTTGCGGCAAATGCTGTAACGATAATACTGTCCGCAGGGTTATGCACGAGTTGTTCCCCGAGGCACGCCTTTATGATACCCAGCGGCACCTGGACCGGTTCCCCGAACTGCACTGGGAGGAGGTGCGAAGCGAAGATGAGGAGCTTCATGTGTGGTACTGCGACGATCTCGATTTTACCATCCCGCGAGGCGTGGACTTGATTGCTGCCAATGAAGACGTGCACTTTGCATCCGTCCTGGCTTATCACCGCGCATCAGGCACCATTCACGTTGACGATCCTCTGGGTGCTGCGCGGGCGGTATCGCTGTTAGCTTGGGCCCGCGGCGCTTCCTATACGCGTTGGATCGGGCACCAGAGGCTGGTCCAGCACTTTGATGATAAGCGCGTCGCGATCGTAGGGGTCGTGCTTGAATTGCACCTCGCCATCCGCCTGTACCTGCACCGTCCAGTAGACGAGGTAGATGGGAATTGGCTGACGCAGGGATACACGCCTGGTCTCGCGGCTATCAATGGCCGCGTCAATGGCGGCCAGGTTCCACAGCTGCGGATCGTCCAGCAGTAACTCGGCCAACTGCTCGATATGCTCGACGCGAATACAACCCGAACTGAAGGTGCGCTCACTGCGCTCGAACAGTTCCCGGCTGGGGGTGTCATGCAGGTACACCATGTGTTCATTGGGAAACATGACCTTGACTCGTCCCAGCGCATTATGGGGGCCGGGGCTCTGGCGGATCATGTACGGAAATCCCTGCCCCGGGTAGAGTTGCCAGTCCACGGTCGCCGGGTCCACCTCCGCGCCCTGCATGGTAATTACTTGCATATTCTTTGCTTTCAGGTAGTCGGGATCCCGCTTAATGGCGGGTAGTACATCTTTCTCGAATATGGTGGGTGGCACGGTCCAGGTAGGGTTGATCTCTATGTAAGTGATCACGTCGCGGAATACCGGCGTACTGCGATAGGGCCGCCCTATCTGGGCGCGACTGTGGAGCAGGCGCTGGCCATCGCGAAACAGCGCTACCTCGAATCCCGCGATATCGACGATCACAGCAGTCGGGGGAATACCCCGCAGCACCCGGGCGCGCTCCAGGTTAACCCGGATCTGGCCAACCCTTCGCTCGACCGGCACATTCATTGCCGCCAGGGTCTGACGACCGACGACGCCGTCCGCATCGAGTCGATAACGGGCCTGGAAGCGGATGATGGCCTGTTCGAGGCCCGCGTCAAAATAGTCTGCCTCTGCTGCCGCTCTCAGGCCGTCGCTTCCTTCCGCCTGCAGACGACGACGCAACTGCGCCACCCGGGGGTCGCGGTCGCCTGGCCTCAGGGTCGGGCCGTCGGCAACGCTCTTCCAGCCACCGCGCTCTGCAATCAAGCGATATTCCGCCAGTGCCAGCACCAGGTTGTGATACATCGGGGTTGCGGGCTTCAAACTGTCGAGGCCGGCACCGATACCCCCGTTTACAATCGCCTCGCCCAGCCAGGTGACAGGATCGATCTCCGGAAGGTCCCGGTCGAAGTTCCATGAGGCGACATATTTGCCGGGGTCAACTTTCCCCAGGGCATAGTGGTAGGTAAGGCGCACCAGTGAATCCGTGAGCAGGAGGTCGCGTTCGGCCGCATTGAGTACTAGTGTGCCCTCGAGCAGTCCCTGCACCTGGTCCTGGTGGTAGTCCCGGCCGTTCATGCCCTCGCGCCAGGCCTGGTCGATGGCGGTGGCGAGTGCCCGGACTGCGGCCGGATTGGTCCAGGCCGGCGTGGCGTGATCCCGCGCATAGAATTCCTGGGTGACCGGTATGTCGTAGACCCTGGCACCGGCCAGCTCAAGCTGTCCCTCGGCAGAGAGGCGCTGCAGTATGGGCTGCATCGTTGCCTGGCTGGCCAGGGCGGGCAATGCGAGCGGCAAAAGGCTGCAGATACACAACAGGCCGATTCGTGTAACCCTTTGGATTGAAAAAGATTTCTCTTTGATTGGCACAAAAATCCCTGTATATTTACGCCCCAATAATGGCTATCCAATCGGGGCACCATCACGTTTATGGCGGTCGACGAATCAACCAATAATGCGGTCAATCCCACCCGCCGGCTGCTCCTGCGGGCCTCCCTGGCAGGTTCGGTATTGGCCATGGCACCCCTGTCGAAGGTATGGGCGGCGAGCGAACGCAGTTTGTCGCTGAAAAATCTCCACACCGGCGAGCATATCAGCCAGCCCTATTGGATCGCAGGCGACTACCTGCCGGAATCCCTCTCCGCCATCAACACGGTGCTGCGCGATCATCGCAGTGGCGAAGTATACCCTATAGACCCTGGCCTGCTTGACCTGCTGTCGGCTCTGCAGCAGCGTGTGAATTCACGCCGCGACTACGAAGTGATTTCCGGCTACCGTTCTCCCGCCAGCAACGCCATGTTGCAGGCCAAGAGCAACGGCGTGGCCAAACGCAGCATGCATATGCTTGGCCAGGCCATTGATATCCGGCTACCCGGCACGCAGCTGGCGTCCTTACACCGCGCTGCCAGCGAGATGAAGGCGGGCGGCGTCGGCCTCTATACCGGCTCCAACTTTATTCATGTCGATACCGGGCGCGTGCGCTACTGGTAAATCTCCCCCCTGCTGTGGCTAACTGTAATGCCCCGCCGCCTACAGTTTTCCGCTTGGCAGATCAGCGAGCGCTAGTTGCTGTTGTTGCTCACTAACGCTGACAGTTCTCTCTCCGTCTGTAATTGACCAGTACCAGCATTGCTCTTTTCCTACCTGCTCAGTCAAAGGCGAGATAGTGATGGTCAGTTCCAACGAGGTATCAACAGTGAAGGGTTCGGGTAAAGGGAACAAGACCTGATCCCAATGGGTGGGCATATCATTGGGTCCCGTGCCGAGTGTCACTCCCGGGCTCAATTCTGAGCTAAACCACCCGCATAGGGCGAATATCCTGGTCTTTTTGTCCGGTTTAATAGTGCCGGAAAACACTCGTGGGGTGTCGGACTTGCTGATGCTATGCATATTAAGCGAGCCCAGGTGGGCTGTGTTCTTCAATATACTTTCAGGATCCAGTGTCACCAAATCAGTTTGCTGGAAGGGCACATGGGATATCGGTGAAAAATCAATATCATAGGGTCGCTCCCCCAGAAAGGATAAATCGTCTAATAGGTCTTCATCGCAGACCAGTCCGGCATGCAGGCTTACCTCCGCAGGAATCATGACACCGCCTTTCGCCAGGTAACGGTCACGTATGGCCAGCAAAGGTTCGAGCATGGCTTCGTAAAACAGGCAATGTCCCATCCACTCCGAGACAATAACATCGACTTTTTCTTCCAGCTGTAGCGATTGGTGATCGTCATGATAAAAATCGATGTTGTAGAAATTGTTTTGTATTGCGATTTCCTTCGCTGTCTGGATAAAGGGTGAGCGATCGACGGCGATTACCTTTCCAGCTCCCGCTCGCGCCGCAAACATGGCCAGAATTCCGGTACCGCAACCAAAATCCAGCACAGAGTGTTCCGGTCTGACTACCTCGCTAATAGATTTTTCATACGCATCAGTGCGAACGACATCCTGCAACATCACCTTATGCATCGCCACATCGCCATAGGACATGCGATAGTTTGTTGCATCTTGATCATTTCCGTTGTCGCTGCTCATGCCTATCCTGCTATTGCCGTTTATGTCCATCATGACCGGGAAGGCATAGTATCAAAAAGGGCACTTGCAAGTTGAGCCTAAGTAGAGCCCTTTTAAGCCTGCGCGGGGTGTTGCCAGTTTCAAGCGTTGAAATTGCTGGAATCGCCCCATGAATGAGTGCAGACAGGTTGTGAGTACCGGTGCGCATAGTGTTAGTGTACGCAAATCAGATTCCGCTGAAGAAATGTCGAAAGGAGGCGCCCTGCAATGAAACCATTGGCCATAGTGTTCCTGGTATCCTGGATCAGTTCATACGCTCTAGCGGAAGCTGATTGTAATGTTTCACGATGGGGCCCCGAAGATCAAGTTGGAAATGCAAACCTGATCACCGCTGAGTCTGTACTAGCGGCATCTACCCTGATAAGGGTGTAGTTGCGGTAGGTGCTGACACCTTGGGCTTGGATGTCTCTCCTCCGCCGGATCCCCGCAGGGCATCACAAGGGCATGTAATCTTGTTAAAGGAAAATGGCATTTACATTCTGGAGACGATGAATACGGGGCCTTTAGTTAGAGATGGGGCATTTGAGTTTTTGTTTGTTCTGGGGCAGGCAAAGGTAAAGGGTGCGGTACAAATGATTGTTAATCCGGTAGCTATCAGGTGATTTTCAGCGCGTCTCGTTAGTGCCTTTCGTGGTGAAATCGTGCCGCAGAGTCCTGACGATGAGCCTGAGAAAACCGGGTTGCCGATACCGGTCGACCTATTTCGGACTCAGCCTGATTACTCAGTCTCAGAGTCTTACGACAGCGAGCATCAGGTTTTTTGGCGACGAGCCCTTCGGGTCAGCGGCTTTCCATCTTCGCCTACCAGGGGTTTTGGTTTCTCTCCCTTTGCGGTCTTTGATGCGCGACTTATCGCAATGAGATCAAGTGTTTCACTATCGTTTAATTTGGTCCCATTTTGGCAATTGCTGGTCTGGTCTTTTTCTGGTTTCATCAACGGCGTACTAACAAACTTACAGAATGAGCCCATGCCACGCCTGGACCGCCACCTCAGCACCTTCCTGGATATAAAGCGCAGCGACGTGCGACTGCTGCTGGCGCAGGGCCGGGTTGAGGTTGACGGTAATGCCGCCACCGCTGTCAATCAGGTAATCACCCGCTTCAGCGATGTGCGTTTTGATGGCAAGACCACCCAGGCACGCACAGCCCGCTACCTGATGCTCAATAAGCCATGCGGCATCGTCAGTGCCACGGCTGATGAGCAGCACAGAACTGTTATCGATTTACTGGATCAGCCCTGGAAGGATCAATTACATATTGTCGGGCGACTGGATTTCAATTCCACCGGGCTGGTATTGCTAACCAATAACGGGCAATGGTCGCGGCAGTTATCGCTGCCTGAATCAAAACTGTTAAAGCACTACCGGGTACGGGTAGAAAAAGCACTAACCGAGGACCACGTTGAGGCATTCCAGCGCGGCCTGTATTTCAAGTATGAAGACATAACCACCCGTCCCGCCCAGCTCACTATACTAAGTGAGTTCGAGGCCGAGGTAGGCTTGGTTGAAGGGCGCTATCATCAGATCAAACGCATGTTTGGCCAGTTTGATAACAAGGTATTGAGCATTCACCGATTTGCGGTGGGTTCGCTAACGCTCGATACAGCCCTGGCGCCGGGCCAGAGCAGGGGGCTTACCGTGGCCGAGTTAGAGGCGCTGTCCTAACGTTTGCCATTCAGGCTCCAGTCGTACTTGAGGTAGCTGATTTTGAACGCCTCTTGCTCCAGCAGGTCCGCCACTTTCTCGTTGTCAACCAAAGGCGCCAAATAGGCCTGCAGCGAGCCAGCGGCCTCCACGAAATCCTCTTCAAACCACTTGAAGATGCTGGACAGCTCCGCGCGGCGGCTGGACGCGTCGAGCTGGTTACGTTCCGGGTCGTTGATGAAGTTCTTCGCGGCGGCCTCAAGTTGCTGATCCAGCTGCTTCAGGGTGTAAGCCTCGCTTTGGAGGATTGGGCAGGACTGGCTGGCGCAGACAATCGCGAAATGAATACGCGGTTCCTTCAGCGGGCGAATCAGCTCATGCTCCAGTGCATGCAGGGTGATGCGCTCCCCGGCCACGAGGTATTTGTCGCGCTTGAAGTACACGTAGCGGCCCAGCAGGCTGTCGGGCGAACTGCCATCCAGTATGCCGCGCGCCGCAAGGATGTTGTAGGCGTTGATGAAGAACACCAGCTTCTGCTGCCGATTCATCTCGCCCGTGTCAGTGGTGCCGATTTGCTCTACCAGTGCGTCAAAGCTCGGGTTGTTCTCCCACTGGGTGTAGTCTACGTCACCGTCGGTGACCGCCTGGGCAAGCAGTGCGTTCCAGATTTTGATGTCGAGCTCGGCCGTGGCGGGGAATGGCATCAGCAACATGGCCACGAGCAGTATTTTCTGTACGCTGAATCGAAATGATAATCTGGACATAATGGCTACTCGCGAATACCACTCTGGAGACGAAAGCGTTAGAGTAGTGTTATGAAAATACAGTATCTTTGTGTCCCTTTGATAGCGATTTTCCTGTTTGGTTGCACCAGTGCGCCAGAAAAACCCGGCGCCGATGCGATACTGCCTCCCTGCGGGGCGTTGCCCAACTGTGTCAATAGCCACAGTGGCAAAGGCGGGAGTGCTATTGCACCCCTGAATGCCACGGCTGAGCAGTGGCAAGAGCTCAAGCGATGGTTGGCCGCGCAGGACAACTGGACCATTAACGTGCAAGAGGCTGACTTTGTGCAAGCTGTCGTCAAGACGCCGCTGATGCGGTTTCGAGATGACGTGCAGCTGCTGTACAACCCGCAGACCGGTGTGATCCAGGTGCGCTCGTCTTCGCGGCTCGGGATCAGCGATATGGGCACCAACCGCAGGCGAGTAGAGAGCCTGCGGGCTCACCTTGCGGCCGACGCTGCCGGGGGCGCTCCCTGATTCTGTCTGTGTAACAGGCTGCGTCTAGCTGAGCGCCGAGCCGATGGCGTTGATCATCTCAAGTATCGTATCCAGGCGCTCTTGGGCGTTGGTCATCTCCAGCAGTGCCTGGGATGTCTCCGGGGGCATTCCCAGCAGACCAGCCGCGGCAAAACTGAACTTGTGCGCCGGCATCGCTTGCCAGTGAGCACTGTTTAGCATCTTCTGAGCCTGCTCATTGTCGTGGGTAATCGCCAGCAGCCGCTTCAGGATTTTTGCCTGGCTCTGTTGTAATGCCAGCTCGCCTGCCTCATCAAGAGCCTCGTCCAACAGTTCCTCGCAGGCCCAGATGCTAAACGGCAGGGTCTGTTTCTCTTCACCCAGTTGCAGGCGCACCTCGTTGTCCACCTGGACCAGCATCCGTCCGTCATCCAGCTCCTGCAGCAGCTGCACCGGGCCGGCGGAGAAAACTCCCTGGGGTTTATAGGTAGCCTGGTTGCTTTTGAGTGCTTCCTCGACAGTTTGTTCCCGCTCCTTGTGATGCACCACCTTCTCGGTATGGCAGACGCCCATCAGTAGATTCTGGTCAATACAGTGGCGCACCATCTGGCGGTAGCGAGGCTCGAACACATGCAGGGGACAGGGAACCCCCGGGAAGTTCACGGAGTTGGGGATGGGGAACAGGGCAACATCTATCATAGTATGGACATGAGCTCTTAAGCCAGATTAGAAATGTGTACGTTTTTACTCAGGGAATAGATTAGCATCCCCATAAGTGAAAAAGGTGCAAAAGGGACCCCTTTACCTATTAGCAAACCTTGCCCCCTGCATCGTTTGGGGACATGATAAGAGACTGAATCCGCACCAAAATGGGTATCCACAGCGTCATGGCGTCACTACTGGCTCCCTATCTTCCACTGCTTATCGTACTCGTTATTTGCGGTGCTGGCCTGACGCTGGGTCACGTCCTGCTGCTGGCACGGCACAAGGAACTGGGCAGTGAGTTAAGGCTGCCGCGGCAAATTGCTTTATTGCTGATGACGATCCTGTCCCTGGTACTAGCGATCATCGCGGCGCCACTGCCGGATGCCACTCGAGACCAGATCCTGACGCTGATGGGCATAGCAGTATCTGCGGCGATTGCTCTGTCTTCCACGTCTTTCGTCACTAACTTCATGGCGGCAATCATGTTGCGTGTTACCAGGCCCTTCAAGGTAGGTGACTTCATCAAAGTGGGTGAGCTGTTTGGTAAGGTGTCGGAGCGGGGCCTGTTCGACACAGAAATTCAGACGGAAAACCGTGAATTAATAGCAATACCCAATGCCACCTTTATCACCCAACCGGTCACTGTTGCGCGCAGCTCCGGGATTATTGTTTCTACGAAGCTCTCGCTTGGCTACGATATCAGTTTCGCTGAGGTTGAGCAGCCCATGCTGGAGGCAGCATCCGAATCCGGCCTCTCTGATCCTTACGTACATATAGTTGGTCTGGGTGACTTTTCCATTAGTTATCGAGTGTGTGGTTTGCTCACTGATCTGGAATCTATTCTCACTGCGCGCTCTGAGCTGCACCGTCAGTTGCTGCTTAAACTCCATGGCGCCGGCGTGGAGATCGTATCACCGACCATAACGCGCCATATCACCCAGTCCGCTGAACAGAAGATCATCCCGGTTGCCAGCTACGTTGCGCCGCGCGAAAATACTGTGCAAGCTGAGGAGATCGTCTTCGATAAAGCCAACGAAATATCAAAGATGGAGGCTGCCCGCGACGACCTGAAGGCGAAGGTTGAGCAGTTAAAGGAGTTCAAGAGCGCGGATGTCGACCTGGCGCCTGTATTGGAAGAACTTTCACGCGCCGAAGAAGTCCTGGAGGAGCTGAGAAAACAGACAAACTGAAATCTCAGTTGAGTTCCTCCTTATTCAATTTCAAATACCAGCGCCACACCGCGGCCGCGATTATCGGACACAGCCTGCACAATGGGGCCAATCTGCTGTATCGCCTGAATATCGCCCAGGTCGCCCCAGCTGTTTGGTTCTACCTCATAACCCAGCGCCTCCAGCCCAGCATTGGTGTCCTGTGGTATATCGCGATGATCATGACGAATCAGGTATTGCTCCGAAGAGCTCGGCGAAATTAGTTTCACCCTGCACTTCATCTACTTTAGCCTGCGCGTATTCGGCGAGATCCGCAGGGACGGCAAAGCCATCCCTGGCCAATGTAATTGTGGGCTGCAGCAATTCCTTCCAGGGTAGGCTTCCATAGCGTTTGTGGGCCTCCTGTAGGCCTCTTACCGTGCCTGGCACACCCGATGCTTTACCGCCTATCAGAGACAATGACTGAACGAAATTGCCCTCTTCGTCCAGGTACATGTCACGCTGCGCGGCCTGCGGCGCGCGCGCTCGCGAAAATCGAGAAAAGCCGCGTTGCCGGCCTGTGTTGTGCTGATAATTCCGACATAAACAACGAGTAGCAGGAAAATCTTCTTCATAGTTGGAGTATACCTACTACTGTGTACTACGCGAAATGGCGCAGGTAGATATAGCCGCTGGCTATCACTGCGGACAGCAGTGCAATCGGTATGCCGATTAACAGAAATCGAAAAAAACTGATTGGGTAACCGGCACGTTCGGCAAAGCCCGCCACGATGATATTGGCAGTGGCTCCGACCAGTGAGCCATTACCACCCAGGCAAGCCCCCAGGGACAGAGCCCACCAGACCGGCTCCATTGCCTCCTCGCCGCCCAGGTGCGGTGCGGTGCTTTGCAATACGGGAATCATGGTGGCCACGAAAGGGACATTGTCGATGATTGCCGAGGCAATGGTGGCAA
>Ga0316187_10004415_pt1 | contig 12174 bp, 10 predicted proteins | sample CroRivburrow1_MG_FD_204927 | JGI IMG/M metagenome (GOLD analysis project Ga0316187, IMG submission 204927) | Coastal sediment microbial communities from Maine, United States - Cross River worm burrow 1 | ecosystem: Environmental > Aquatic > Marine > Coastal > Sediment | place: USA: Maine...
AGAAAGATCTCCGGCTCTAAGAGAATCTGACCTGCAGCGTGAAAAGGATTACAACTGGTTCTTGAGCCAAAAATGGGTGGGCATGGCCCTGTACTGCGACCGTTTTGCCAAAGACTTGAAAGGTCTGCGCAAGGAACTACACTATTTGCAGGAATTAGGTGTCAACATACTGCACATCATGCCTATAAGCGATTGTCCTGAAGATCACAGTGATGGTGGCTATGCAGTACGTGATTTCCGAAAAATTGACCCTCGTTTTGGAACCACAGAAGACATTGAAATACTCGCGTCATCTCTTAACAAGCGAGACATGTTACTGGTACTGGATATTGTGGTTAACCACACCTCGGACGAACACGAGTGGGCGAAAAAGGCACGCAACGGAGAAGCTAAATATCAAGACTATTTCTACGTTTTTGATGATCGTGAAATACCTGACATCTACGAAGAAACCATGCCGGAAATTTTCCCTGTCACCTCACCCGGAAATTTTACTTGGGATAAAGAGATGGGCAAGTGGGTGATGACGGTATTCAACAACTACCAGTGGGATCTAAACTATCGAAATCCTGCCGTGCTGATCGAAATGATCGACATCATCCTGTTCTGGGCTAACAAAGGGGCAGATATTCTTAGGCTGGATGCGGTCGCGTTCCTGTGGAAAAAAATAGGCAGCGTATGCCAGAATGAGCAAGAGGCACATCTGATACTGCAACTGATGAAAGACTGCTGTCAGGCGACTGCTCCTGGCACACTATTCATTGCTGAAGCCATCGTATCTCCTCACGAGGTCACCAAGTATTTTGGCGAGGATGCAATCAATGCCAAGGAATGTGAGATAGCCTACAACGCAACTTTCATGTCATTACTCTGGGATGCTGTCGCTACAAAAAATGCCCTCTTGCTTAATCAGGGAATAAAAAGTCTGCCGGGCAAATTGGAACGGGCAACCTGGCTTAATTATGTGCGCTGCCATGATGACATTGGTTTGGGGTTTGCCGACGAAGATGCCATATTAGTCGGCTATGATCCGTTTAAGCATCGTCGTTTCCTTATTGATTTTTTTACGGGAACATTCCCCGGCTCTCCAGCCAGAGGACTGCCATTTGGCGTAAATGTCAAAACCGGTGATGCACGCATCTCCGGATCGCTCGCTTCACTGGTCGGTCTTGAAGTTGCAATTGAAAACCAGGACGAAAAAGCCATTGATGCTGCGATTAAAACCATCTTGTTATTACACAGCATGATTCTATCTTTCGGCGGTATACCATTGCTCTATTATGGCGACGCAATCGGCACGCTCAACAACTTGGAATATCTCGCAGATCCATCGAAACGTGATGACAATCGTTGGGCGCATCGCTCACATTTTAACTGGGAAAAATCAGCACTGCGCCATCAAATTGGCACAGTAGAACAGCGAATATTCAGCCCATTGCAAAAGATGATAGCTTTGCGGAAAGATATTTCTGCATTCGCAGATTTTGATAATCGCCAAATACTGACAACAAAGAACAAGCATCTTTTGGTCTTTTCCCGCACTGACCCGGAAGATAGCAGTAGCAAAGTACTTGTAGTTGCCAACTTCAGTGACAAACAACAACAACTGCAAACTGAGCCTTTAATACAATATGGTTTCTTCCAAAATGGCCGAATGAAAGATCTCGGTACGGACGATCAGCTCATAGCAAAAAATTCCACTACAATCATCCCGCCTCTGTCTTATTACTGGCTAACTGACTGAGCTGTGAAAGCAACCCAGGAAGATTTAATCAATGCCAACTTCTTTTCTCGAGTCAAACGCTTGATCGCCACCTCACGTTTCAGCGCTGCTGACTTGTCATCGCAATTTTCTATCCACACCATCGTCACCGGCCCACGTGCTCGAGTGTACTTGGCTGCTACGCCTTCATTGTGCGCTGCAAGACGTTTTTCCATATTGTTGGTGATTCCACAATACAACGTATCATCAGCACATTGCAAAATGTAGCAAACCCAAACCCGCTCTATATTGATGCTCAATGTTTTCTCATTGCCCATGCGCATGCAAACATCACACCCATCAACAACATTACACATGCATTACCCCAACGAACATAGGGTGTAATGCCTTTATATCCCTGCGCCATGCCACTCAACACTCCCTCCTGATGTTGTGGCAATTGCTGCAATATCTTTCCATCTGGCCCGATCATGGAAGTTACCCCGGTATTGGTTGCGCGCAACATCATCCTTCCCGTTTCCAGTGCGCGAAAACGGGAAATCTGATTATGTTGAGCGGCTGCATGAGAGTGGCCATACCACGCGTCATTGGTCAGATTGAGTAACACACTGGCCTGCGGCAGGTGGCGGATGACCTCCTCACCGAATACATCTTCATAGCAAATATCTGCTGCCACCTGTTGCCCTGCCACATGCAATGGCGGCTGATCTTCACCACCACGCGCCAGATCACCCATGGGGATATTCAACACGCCATTAATAAACCAGCCCAACAATGGTCGCAGCGGGATAAATTCGCCAAATACCACCAGATGATGTTTACGATAATGCTGTTCCTCCGCCGAACCCAACGTAAAAACACTATTATAAAAACCATCTTGGTCGCGCTCGAAAGAACCTATCACTACATCCCCACCGTTACTTCTGGCATGTTCGCGCAATTGCTCGAGCATAACCTGTGGTGTTTCATGGCGTAACAATGGCAAGGCAGTTTCAGGTAACACGGTAAGTCGCGCATCACTTTGTAACACCAATCGACGATATGTCTCCAAAGTACCAACCAATGCGTCCTGATTAAACTTCAAATTCTGTGCAATGTTGCCTTGCACCAGTGCCACACTGAACGGTTCACCGTTAGGCTGTGTCCACTCCACGACACGTAGCGCTGCACCACCTATCCACAGCGCAAGCAAGGTAGCTATAGCAGCCTTTCCGGATACATTCCAACGCATCGTAAACAATAACGCCAATAATCCTGCACTGACCGCAGCCACTAGCGACACGCCATATACGCCCAATAGTGGCGCATAACCAGCCAGCGGGCTATCACTGTGCGCATAGCCCATGGTCAACCAAGGGAACCCGGTAAAAATCGTGCCCCGCACCCATTCAAGCAGCACCCAGCTTGCTGGCATTACAAGAGCAAGACGAAGATTTTTCCCTACCGGAATACGTGCCTGAAGATATGCTGCAAGTGCAAAAAACAAGGCGAGAAAAGCAGCGAATAACAGCGTAGCTGGTAGCGCCAACAACATAGGCATATCACCATAATCGTGCAATGCAACATATATCCAGCCTATCCCGGCACTGAAGAATCCCAGACCAAAAGAAAAGCCCAGCCACACCGCAGCACGTGGTGAATCAACACAATGCATCAATGCAAACAGCAAAGCGAGTGCCAGCACTGGAACAGGAAATACGCTGAACGGTGCAAAACCAAACACGCATAGCCCGCCAGCTAATAACAAAGCACTGTGGCGCTTATCAACTATACTCATAAAAAATGCTTTGCAAGTTATCGCTTCTTAGAATTGGACTGGTGAAATATATTGCCATTGTACTGAAATACTTAACTTAACAGTCCATATTGATAAAGCCTCATCAAACGTAATTCAAATTGCTTACATCAGCCCCTATTTCCACTTTTATTTTTCCAAGCACATCGCTTTGTGCTTAAATCGAGTCTAACGCTATGTTAGCGACACCCAATCACTTAACGCAAAATCACCATGGAAATGATTCGCCTCTCCAAACGTATGTCAGAACTCGGCCTATGTTCACGCCGTGAAGCAGATAGCTACATTGAAAGAGGCTGGGTAGAAGTGGATGGTGAAATCGTCAGCAAGTTAGGCAGCAAGGTCTATGCAAGCCAGAAAGTTTTATTACGCCCTCCTGCACAAAATACCCAGCAACAGCGCGTGACCATTCTGCTCAACAAGCCTGTCGGCTATGTGTCTGGTCAGGCTGAGCATAATTACAAGCCTGCAATCACCTTGCTCGACAGCCAGACACGCTGGTCTGAGGATGAGTCACCAGTACGCTTTCACCGTAGCCAGATGCTTGGGCTTGCTCCTGCTGGCCGCCTGGATATTGACTCACAGGGTTTGTTGATACTCACCCAGGATGGACGTATCGCCAAACGTCTAATCGGAGAAGACTCAAAAGTTGATAAGGAGTATTTGGTACGCGTACAAGGCAAGTTGGAAGACAGTGGACTGGCGTTGCTCAGCCAAGGCCTCAAACTGGATGGAAAATATCTCAAACCTGCCAAGGTGACATGGCAAAATGAAGACCAGTTACGATTCGTACTTCATGAGGGTAAGAAACGTCAGATTCGCCGTATGTGCGAGTTAGTAGGATTGAAAGTTACCGGTCTGAAGCGTATTCGCGTCGGTAAAGTAAAGCTGGGGAAATTACCCGTAGGACAGTGGCGATATCTGGGTGAAAACGAACAGTTCTGACGCCGGATCAATATTACGAGGTTGCACCTTCTACAGACTCCGTCTCCTTGACCAGCAAGGAGTACAGTCTTCGACTATCCGCACGAAGTACCGTAAAAGTTAGGGGGTCAATATCGAAACTATCGCCACGCTTGGGCAGCTTTCCGGCAGCCTTTAGGACCATCCCACCTACCGTATCATATTCCTCGTCACTGTATTCCGTACCGAGTATCTCGTTAAAATCCTCTATCTCGGTATCTGCCTTGACGCGATACTGTCCTGAAGATTCTGCGATTATATTATCTTCATCATCGTCAAAATCATACTCGTCCTCTATATCGCCAACGATTTGTTCCAGCACATCTTCAATCGTTACTATGCCCGATACCCCACCGTATTCGTCTACCACAAGTGCAATGTGGTTACGGTTACTGCGGAAATCCCGCAGCAAAACATTAAGGCGTTTGGACTCCGGTACGAAAACCACCGGACGCAACATGTCGCGCACATCAAACTCCTCACCGGCGTAATAACGCAATAAATCTTTTGCCAGCAGTATGCCGATGATATTGTCCTTGTCGCCATCTACTACAGGAAAACGCGAGTGCGCAGTGTCTATCATGAAAGGGATAAATTTTTCAGTCGGCTCGCTAATGTCGATAACATCCATTTGTGCTCGTGGAATCATGATTTCGCGCACTTGCCGCTCTGAAACTTGCAACACGCCTTCCATCATTGATAATGCATCTGCATCTAGCAAGTTATGCTCGTAGGCACTATGCAACAAATCCACCAACTGCTCACGATCTTCAGGTTCGCGCGTCAAAAAAGCAGAAAGGCGCTCCAGAAGACCGATTTTTTTTGTTTCGTCCATTTTTATAAATGCCGGATAGCTTGGTAAGGTTCAGGATAACGTAATTTTAGCATCAGCGCAGTTTCCAAAGATTCCATCTTATGGGCATCAGCTTCATTCTTATGGTCATAGCCCTGTAAATGCAACACTGCATGAATAACAAGATGAGCATAATGTGCAAGCACCGTTTTGTGTTGGACAATGGATTCCCTTGCTACAACCGGCGCGCACATCACAACATCACCATGCAAAACTGGTTCAGTTGATATAGACACGGCATTTGGTGAATTCAGGTCGTCATAGACAAATGTCAGCACATTGGTAGCATAATCCTTGCCACGATACCTGCTGTTCAATTCACGTCCTTCTACTTCATCAACAATACGCAAGGCAATACTTGCGTCGCAATTTAGTGCCACTTTGAACCATCGCCGCAATTGCGAGCGAGTCGGCAAATGCTGATCCTGGCTAACATATTGAACGGCAAGCGAGAGTTTGGGTGCTGGTTTATTATTGATTAAAGCCTTGGTGTTTTTCTGGCTCATTCGATCAATGAGAAATTATAAGTTCACCACGCAAGGTGTGTCGCACGACCTGTGTGATCTTTACGTTAACGAAGCAGCCTATCATTCCCGGTACACCACTGAAATTTACGATCCTATTATTCTCAGTTCGTGCAGCTAACTCGCTATTGTCTTTTTTTGACACCCCTTCAACTAACGCGCGTTGCGTTGTGCCCAACATTGCTTGGGCCACACCATCCTCTTGCTCTGCAATACGATCTTGCAAGCGTTTCAAACGTGCTGCTCTAACTTCAAGTGGAACTTCATCTCGCAGCTCTGCGGCCGGCGTGCCTGGACGGGGACTGTACAAATAACTAAAGCTATTATCGAAGCCTACTTCATCAATCAGCTTCATGGTTGCCTCAAAATCTTGCTCGGTTTCCCCCGGAAAGCCCACAATAAAGTCCGATGTGATACATATACCCGGCCGTGCTGCACGTATCCGGCGAATAATAGACTTATATTCCAGCACGGTATGTCCACGCTTCATTTTTGCCAGAATGCGATCCGAACCGGATTGTACCGGCAGGTGCAAATGACTAACCAGTTTGGGTGTGGTTTCGTATGTATCGATCAAACGCTGCGTCATCTCCCGCGGGTGGGATGTGGTATATCGTAATCGTTCTATGCCATCCAAGGCAGCGATATGCTGAAGCAGAAAAGCGAAATCCACCGTATCACCATCGCCACCATCACCAAGGTATGCATTGACATTTTGTCCCAGCAGGGTGATTTCTTTAACCCCTGTTGCCACCAATTGATCAATTTCGCTCATCACATCTGCCAGCGGGCGAGACACCTCTTCGCCACGGGTATAAGGGACAACGCAGAAGGTACAATACTTACTACAACCTTCCATAATCGAAACGTAGGCAGTACTGGATTTCCCATATTTTTCAGACACGTCAACCATGGCAGGGGTAGGCAGATGGTCGAATTTTTCGATTTCAGGGAAGCTGATATCCACTTGCGAGCGACCAGTCTCACGGCGAGCCTGTAACAACTGGGGGAGTCGGTGTAGTGTCTGAGGTCCAAACACCACGTCTACGTAAGGAGCCCGCTGCAAAATCGCTGCGCCTTCCTGACTTGCCACACATCCGCCTACGCCTATGAGCAGGTCCGGGTTGGCAAGTTTAAGTGCACGCACCCGTCCCAGATCAGAGAATACTTTTTCTTCAGCTTTCTCTCGAATCGAACAGGTGTTGAGCAGGATCACATCTGCTTCCTCAGGTTTTCCGGTTTGCACCATGCCCTCACAGGCGTGCAATACGTCGGCCATCTTGCCAGAATCGTACTCGTTCATCTGACAGCCGAATGTCTTTATATAAAGTTTATTGCTCACGCAGAATGATTACCAAATGTACTTGTTAGCAACTTTTAAGGATAGGTTGCCAATGCTGTAGGCCCAGACCACATCAAACCCGAGCAAAAAAGTCGTATAAGATATTATCAAAAAGCTGTTACCGGCGCAAAAATATTGTGTTAGTATTTGGTTTGAATTTTGTGTTGTTGTATTTAATCTAGTTCTCTCGGGAGGGGAAAAATGGCAATTATCGCGACGATTAGTGCAGTAGGAACGGCCTTGGGTGCACTTATATTTTCTTTGTGGATGATAAAACAGGTGCTCTCAGGAAATTAATAAATACTGACTGCCAAATAAAAACCAGCTTAGGCTGGTTTTTTTATTTGGGACAAGCAAGTCTGCCTACAGACTGCTACAAAACCTATAGTCTGTAGCGCCACAGATCATTGAGTTGACCAAAGCCACCAACTGAATCGTAACCGTATCCCCCGAAAAGCCAGAGCTCTCTATTACCAGACCAGATAACGGTCTGTCGACGTGCGCCTGGCATGCTTGTCTCAGCTGCAATACCCTTAGTGCCATAGCTGCCTAATTGATTAAGCGTGTTGTCACCACTTATCCAAATCCAATTTGTACCATCGAACTTCCATAGGTCGCCGAGATAACCTAATGCACTAGTTGAACCGTAACCAAACCCCCCGAAGAGCCAGAGTTCCCCATTGTTGATCCAGCTAACGGCTGCATTGCGCGCACCCGGCACATTAGTCTTTACAGATACACCTTGTATGTCGTATCTACCAATCTGGTTAACCGCCTTAGCACCACTCACCCATGTCCAGTCTGCGCCATCGAACTTCCACAAATCGTTGAGCCGACTCATAGTTCCAACTGAATCACGGCCGTACCCCCCGAATAACCAGAGATATCCATTCTCACTCCAACTTACAGCTTGTTCACGCCCGCCAGGCACATTGGTCCCAGCAGCAATGCCTTGCACGCCATAGCTACCAGATTGATTAACCGTATCTGCACCACTCACCCATGTCCAGTCTACGCCATCGAATTTCCATAGATCATTGAGATAACCCACAGTGCCTACTGAATCGTAACCAATCCCACCGAACAACCAGAGCTCCCCATTACTGACCCAACTAACAATTTGTCGGCGTGCGCCTGGCACATTGGTCCCAGCAACAATGCCTTGCACGCCATAGCTACCAGATTGATTAACCGTATCTGCACCACTCACCCATGTCCAGTTTATGCCGTCGTATTTCCATAAATCGCTGAGAGAACCCACAGCTCCTACTGAATCGTAACCAAATCCCCCGAATAACCAGAGATATCCATTCTCACTCCAACTTACAGCTTGTTCACGCCCGCCAGGCACATTGGTCCCAGCAGCAATGCCTTGCACGCCATAGCTACCAGATTGATTAACCGTATTGTCACCACTCACCCATGTCCAATCTACGCCATCGAACTTCCATAGATCATTGAGAATGCCAACACCACCGCCTGAACCGTAACCAATGCCACCGAACAGCCAGTACTCCCCGTTAACGTACCAGCTTATGGCTTGTTCCCGCGCACCTGGCATATTGGATGCATCGGCAACCGCTTGGATACCATAGTTACCCGATTGGTTAATCGTGTTGGCACCGCTCATCCAGGTCCAATCGTTGTAAGAAACCGTAGCAGAACCGCCACCACCTCCACCACCACATCCGGCAAGTAACAATATACTGATGAAAACTTTGAAAATACCGAGTTGGGAACATTGGCTGAATTTGCTGATAAGTTTCATGTAGCTCTCCCTAACAACATATCTCTATATTAAGTTCAAACTTGAAAAGGATGATATGCATTAACATGCTACACCCGAAAAACTCTGGGCAACATAGTCGTTTGAATCTGGATTCAAAGGAAGTTATGCACATTTTAATATGTGTTAGCCTCCTAACAACTGCAAAAATTAAACCGATTTAGGAGAAATTAAATGATCCGGGTAACCAATAATATTTACTCTTTAATATACGCATAGCTTTATATCCTAGCGCAACAAAGTATTTTATAAGGGAACTCATGCATGAGTAACGGCATATCGTCCATTGATTATTTCATTATCGTAATCTACATTGTCCTTACGACAGCATTTGGAGCCTGGTTTATAAAACGCAGTGGCAACATGCAAGGCTTCACACTCGCTGAAAAAATAATCCCCGGTTGGGCAATTGGTTTGTCATTGATGGCAACCTACCTGAGTAGTATTAGTTTTTTAGCCAACCCCGGCAAAAGCTATGCCTCTGATTGGCGCCCTTTTGTTTTTTCTCTAACGCTACCTATCGCAGTCTGGATTGCAGCCAAGTGGTTCATTCCCCTCTACCGCAACCAGGTTAAAACAACTGCCTACGAATATTTAGAGCAACGTTTTGCACTGTGGGCACGGCTGTATATGGGTACCGCTTATATTCTGCTACAAATCGGGCGTTTTGCCGTGGTGCTCTATCTAACCGCGTTAGCTTTGGCGGCACTGTTGGAAGTCGACATTAAAATATTGATTCTGGGGCTTGGTTTCCTAACGGTGGTTTATACGTTGATGGGCGGTTTTGCAGCAGTTATTTGGACAGATGTCGTCCAATCAGTGGTCTTGTTGTTTGGTGGCTTGCTGTGTTTGTTTTTATTACTAAGCAACATGCCCGGAGGATGGGAACAGCTGAGTGCAACAAGCAGCCGAGAAGATAAGTTCGCCTTGGGTTCGATGGACTTTGATTTAGTCATTCAAGGTTTTTGGGTGATTTTTATTTTTGGTATTGTTGAAAACCTGAAAAATTTTTCTGTAGACCAAAATTACATTCAACGCTTTCTATCAGCATCATCCGAAGCAGAAGCTAAAAAGGCTTTATGGTTGGGTGGCTTGCTATACATCCCTGTTTCAGCCTTATTCTTCATGATAGGCACATCCTTGTTCGTCTATTATTTAAATGTGCCTGCAGCAGATTTACCCACCAAGGCAGATCAAATCTTCCCCTATTTTATAGTGCATGAATTACCGGTGGGGTTGGTTGGACTGGTGATCGCAGGCGTGCTTGCCGCCGGCATGAGCACGCTGGATTCATCACTCAATAGCTCGGCAACCGTATTCACCATTGATTTCTACAAACGTGTATTCAGAAAAGGAGCGGACGATCACTCGCAATTAAAGATGATTCGTATCGCAACTGCATTGATAGGGATACTTGCCACATTAGCCAGCTTGGTAATGATTAATGCAAAAACAGCACTGGATGTTTGGTGGCAGATGTCAGCAATCTTTGGTGGTGGCATGCTGGGGTTATTCCTGTCTGCCGTCCTGATTCCAAAACTGCAATCAAGGCAGGCAATGCTCGCTACTATTACCGGCTTGGTGTTTGTTGCCTGGGCAACGGGTAGCAAACTTTGGTTTGCTGATGCAGGTTGGGGGTTTGGCCTGCACACCATGATGATAGGGGTGATAGGCACGCTGCTGATTGTGGCAACATCTTATACGTTGCAAATATTGTCTCGTGATTAACGGGCAAAAGGGGCTCTAAGTTTTCGCATTCCACTTCTCCTGTTCAAAACAGTATTGCGATGCTGACCCCTCCAATTACTCCAATTAATCTTTAGTCTTTATGTACAAACAATTTCTGCGTCGGATAGGCGAATTCGATGCCTTCCTTTTCAAAAACTTCGTGAATAGCAAAGTAGATTGACTGTTGAATGTCCATATAGATGTTGTAATCTGGAGACAGTACGTAGTACACCGTCTCAAACATCAGTGCGTAGTCACCGTACTTCATGAAATGAGAGCGATCAAATCGGGTTTCATCCTGCGCTTGAACGGCTTCGCGGATAATCTCCGGAATACGTCTGAGTTTTTCCCTTGGTGTTTCGTAAATAACCCCGATACTGAAGGCCACGCGACGCTCGAACATCCGACCGTAATTACGTATCCTGCTATTGAGCAGATCCGAATTGGAAAACACCAGTTGCTCACCCGACAGACTTCGGACTCGGGTTGTTTTGAGGCCGACATTTTCAACACTGCCCATGTGTTCACCAATGATTATAAAGTCGCCGATAATAAACGGCTTGTCGAAGGTGATTGACAGTGATGCGAACAGATCACCAAGGATATTCTGCAGCGCTAGGGCCACAGCAATGCCACCGATGCCCAGTCCCGCCACCAGCGCAGTGACGTTAACACCAAGATTATCTAGCGCCAGCAGGCTAACAATCGACCAGAGCACGATTCTGATAACCAGCGCGATAAGGTTGATCGTCGTTACATCAGCGCGGTTATTCTCCAGCGCATGCAGCCGATAGGATTCCAGCACTCTTGTGATGAAGGTGGCACCCCATATACCGGACTGGATGAGTAGTGCAATGACGAGAAGGGTTGAAACAGCAGCCTGGATGCGATCAGGCAGATCCAGAAAAAGCGTAGCAACGAAAATGCCGACCACTATCAGAAATAACAGTTTCGTCCGGGAAATGAGTGCGACGAACATATCATCCCACTGCGTGGCAGTTCGAGTGGCGAGCGCTGCCAGTCGTCGTCCAGCCAGGTGTTGGACTATTCGCAGCAGAAGCACTGTGACAAGCAAGGCAGCTACAGCAATCAACCACTGCAACAAACTATTATTCAGAATTGTTTGATTCAAGTTTTCCAAAATTTGGATTCTCCTGGTTATATCAGCACAAATGGCCTTCGCGTACTTCAGTACGCAGGTAAATCAGAGGGAGTCCGGTAACCAAGTGGCTGATGAATGCGGATTAGCTCAAAACGATGAGGTTTTGCGAGATCACATGATACCGCACAAGCAATAAAACCCCTCGAAAGCATTAAGCCACGAGGGGTTTTTGATAGGTGCACTTGAATACTACGTTTTTAGTGGATTACAGTGGTGCACCAACTTGCAATACCCACAATTATACCCACACCAATCCTTTTTATCATAATAATGATACGGCATGCCATTATCAAATAAC
>Ga0316187_10004417_pt1 | contig 12172 bp, 11 predicted proteins | sample CroRivburrow1_MG_FD_204927 | JGI IMG/M metagenome (GOLD analysis project Ga0316187, IMG submission 204927) | Coastal sediment microbial communities from Maine, United States - Cross River worm burrow 1 | ecosystem: Environmental > Aquatic > Marine > Coastal > Sediment | place: USA: Maine...
ACATGATCTTGTTCAGGTAGCGCTTTGCGATACCGTAGTCCTGCTCAAGGATATCAGCGTCTTCGTTGACGTCAAACAGCCCCAGCGGTGATTCGAAAATAGGTGAATCCTTGATCGCGTAAATCGGTACGCGCTCCATCAAAATCTTGAGCCGATCCGCAAGCGATGACTTGCCGCCGCCAACGGGTCCCAACAGGTACAGAATCTGCTTTTTTTCCTCGAGCCCCTGCGCGGCGTGCTTGAAATAGGAAACGATCTGCTCGATCGCCTCCTCCATGCCGTAAAATTCCGCGAATGCCGGGTAACGCGCGATCATCTTGTTGGAAAAGATGCGGCTAAGCCGCGTATCCTGCGAGGTGTCGACCAGTTCGGGTTTGCCGATAGCCTCGAGCATTCGCTCCGCGGCGGTCGCGTAGACCAGCGGATCCTGTTTGCATAAATCAAGGTATTCCTGCAGCGTGTACTCTTCCTGCAGGTGTTGTTCGAATCGCTTCTGATAGCTGTCGAAAATGCTCATTTGGGCCACCTCATTCCGTCATACGGATCAGGATCGGCACCATCGATGCAGTGACATGATCTCCAGGCGCCGCCTGAAAGTAGATAATTACGTAATTAATTACGAGATAAAAGCATAGCAACATTTTAGACGATGACACTTGGATTTCGTTCGCAAAACAGATTTATTTTTCGACGAATTGGCCTATACCAGCCAGACTGTGATCCGGGTAACAGATACCGGGCATGGACGAAGCTCACAAAGCAGGCGGGGAACGCACTATTTTGGGTTATCGGTAGTACCCGGGTCACTCAGACTGAGCGCCAGCTGGTAGAGTTCATTCTTCTTTTTACCGGTCAGGCGTGCGGCTAGCTTGACCGCCAGCTTGACCGAGACTTCCTCGAGCAGAATGCTCAGCATATGGTGATCATCAGTATCCAGATGCTTGCTCGCGGTGCTCCGGGAATTATCGATCAGCACCACAAATTCGCCACGCGTCAGGTTCTTGTCGGCGTCGAAGCGCGCCAGCAATTCACTCGGCTTGCCGCACAAAAATTGCTCATGCAGCTTGGTCAGTTCCTTGGCGATCACACACTGATGATCGGCAAACAGCTGATCCAGCTGCTGCAACAGGCTGAGTATGCGGTGGCTCGATTCAAACAGCACCAGGGTGCCATCGACATCTCGCAACCCCTCCAGTTGCGTCGCCCGCTGTCGGCTCCTCGACGACAGAAACCCGTAGAAATGAAAGGTCTCGGTCGCAAGTCCGGCGGCACTCAACGCCGTAATCACGCTGTTTGCGCCAGGAATCGGCGACACCTGTAACCCGGCCGCGCGCACGGCACGCACCAGGCGAAAGCCCGGATCGGATATCAACGGTGTACCTGCATCGGAAATCAGGGCCACGTCGCTGCCGTCTTGAAGTAATTGCAGAATTTCCATGCAGCGCGATTCCTCGTTGTGCTCGTGGCAGGAAATCATGCGCGTAACGACACCCAGGTGGCTCAACAGGAACTTGCTGTGACGGGTATCTTCGGCAGCGATCAGCTCGACCGCCTTGAGCGTAGCAACGGCACGCAGGCTGATGTCATCCAGATTTCCGATTGGAGTTGCAACAATATAGAGTACGCCGGGCATATAAAAGAGTGTACACTAATAGACTGTCGTAATTGCTTCCGACCACGTTTCGAATCAACCTGACCCGCCGATGACATCACATCGTACACTTCTGTTTATGCTGGCATTACTGCTCGGGCTCGCAGCCTGTCAGTCCGGACCAAAATCGCCTGGATCCAGGTCCGCAAGTGACCGCTCGGGTCTGCCCGACCTCGACGCCGACCTTTCCGTGTTGACACCAACCGAAGAAGACATTATTCGAGCCTTCCGTTTCGAGGTCGACGAGGACTGGCTTGAAGCCGCCGTTATTTATAACAAGCTGGCACAATCCAGCGTGCAGCCGGAGCGCTCCAGATACCTGATCAAGGTTGCGCTGATGTATTACCAGGGTGGGCTTTATGACGAGATCGATCCTTTTTTCGATGCGCTTAGCGAAGAGGATATCGAGGAATCCGATGCGAAGCCCAAGCAGATTATCCAGGCAGGCGGTTATCTCGGTGAGGGCAAGATTTATCAAAGCCTGTTAAGCCTGCCCGAAATCGAGGAGATCGAAGACTATCCCTTCAAGGCACTGGCGCTCAACATACGTTCGCGAGGCGTTTTGGCCATTGGCAAACCCCTCGAAAGCGCCAGAATGCGAATGCAGATTCGTGATTTTCTAAAGACTCCAGAGGAAATAGAAGCCAATAACGATTTCATCTGGGATGCTCTGAACCGCATCAGCGAACCTGCGATGATTCGAGCACTGGCCGAGCAGCAGACTGATGAAATGCGTGGCTGGCTGGAGCTAAGCCTGATTGTGCGTCGCTCCAACATGCTACCCGCCAAGATGGAGCCCTGGATCGATCAGTGGTACCAACGCTACGGCGAGCATCCCGCCGCAGCGAACTACGCGCTGGGCTTGCTTGAAGAGAGCCGGCGGGTTTATATCGAACCAAAGCATATCGCCCTGATGCTGCCATTTTCTGGTCGTCTCGAAAAGGTCTCCGAGGCAATCCAGAACGGCTTTCTGTATGCTTATTACCAGGATCCCGGGCAGCTCGCCGAACTCGAAATCATCAATGCCAGTAGCGATCCCGCAGAATTCAACCTGCAGTATGAGCAGGCCATTCAAAACGGTGCGGATTTTATCGTCGGCCCGCTCGACAAGGATCTGGTCGACTTGCTGCAGCAACGCGAGACACTCGACGTTCCCACCCTGACGCTGAACTATGGTAACGACCAGGACGAGGCGCGACTGAATTTATACCAGTTCGGACTGCGCCCGGAAGATGAAGCCGTACAAATTGCCGATTTCGCGCTGGCCCAGGGGAGGCACCACGCGCTGGTTCTGGTACCCGACACCGACTGGGGTTATCGCCTGCAGCGCGCCTTCAGCAAGCGCTTCGAATCACTGGGTGGTCATGTCGTCGGCAGTAACATCTACCCGGCCAGGAAGAGCGATTATTCCGCGCCCATCACAAACCTGCTCAATCTGACCACCAGCAATCATCGCAGGACGATCCTGCAACAGACGATCAAGGAACAGGTCAAGTTCGAAGCGCGTCGCCGCCAGGATGTGGACATGATTTTTATCGCCGCCAACTCACGCCAGGCCAGGCTTATCAAACCGCAGTTAAAATTCCATCATGCCCAGGACCTGCCCGTTTACGCCACCTCGCATATATCCACCAGCGACGGCAATCCCACCGACGACCGCGATCTCGACGAAATCCTGTTTGTCGATATCCCGTGGATGCTCGACAATCGCAACAACGCTGATTACCGCCAGATCAGAAACTACTGGCCCGACGACAGTCAGCGTTTCAGCCGCCTGTTCGCACTCGGCATCGATGCCTACCGGATGATTCCATCACTGCGCCGTCTGATGATCAATCCCGAGGAACAGCTGCAATTCCACACCGGCCTGTTGTCGGTCGATAAAACCGGCCGCGTAAAACGTTCCCTGCTGATGGCGACCTACGCAGACGGCAAAGCGCAGTTGCTGGAAACACCGGATACATTAAACCTGCAGAGCCGACCAACCCCCTGAAGCCATGACCGACAGCCTGCGCAAAGGATTGCGTTTCGAAGACCTGGCCAGGCGCTATCTTGGCGCGCGAGGCCTGTGTTTGCAGGAATCGAATTATCGCTGTCGATTTGGTGAAATCGACCTGATCATGCGTGATGCCGAAACCCTGTGCTTCATCGAAGTACGTTTTCGAAGATCGCTAGACTTCGGCGGAGCCTCGGCCTCGATTACGCGGGCGAAACAACGCCGCATTATCAAAGCTGCCCTGTTCTATTTGTCGACAAAACGCCAGTCGATGAACCAGGCTTTGCGCTTCGACGCGCTGCTAATTCAGCAACAGGCTGACGGTAAACAGGATTTCAACTGGATTCAGAACGCCTTCTACGCCGAGTAAGCCCCGGGGGGTGGGAATCGGGCCGGATTTACTTGATGACCTTGAGAACTGGACCACTGGATTTGGCCACCTCACCATCCACGGCGGTGCCGTCGGTACCGTCTTCGCTGGGGAACATCATGCCTTCCCCGTTTTCACGCGCATAGATTGCGAGCAGGGATGCAACCGGCACGAAAAGCTGTTCGGCAACACCGTTGAAACGCGCCGAGAACGAGATGAAATCATTGCTCATCTCGAGGTTCTGAATGGCCGACGGCGCAAGATTCAACACAACCTTGCCGTCACTGGCGATCCCGTTTGGAATCGATACCTGCTCACTACTGGTGTCGACCAGAATATAAGGCGTATTGTCGTTGTCCAGTATCCACTGGTAAAGCGCACGCACCAGGTAGGGTTTGCTCGAGGTCATCGCAAATGCCGGGCCACTAGTCGGTCATATCAGGCGACCATGTCCCGCTCTTGCTCGGAGAGACTGGCCTGGAATGAAGGACGCGAAAACACCCGCTTCATATAGGTTGTGATCGGTTTAGTCGACGCCGGAAGCTCAATACCGTAATGCGGTAAGCGCCACAGTATCGGGGCGATGCTGCAATCCAGCAGGCTGAATTCAGCGGACAGAAAATACGGCATGGCGCCAAACACCTCGGTCGCATTGATCAGGCTTTCAGTGAGCGCCTTCTTGGCCTGGACCTTCTTCTTTTCGGTTCCGTGCTCGATATCGCCCAACAGCGAAAACCAGTCACTTTCGATACGGAATAGCGCCAGCCGACTCTTGGCGCGAGAAACCGGATCTACCGGCATCAATGGAGGATGCGGGAAACGCTCATCCAGATACTCGATCAAAACCCGCGCGTTGTACAGCACGAGGTCGCGATCGACCATCGTCGGTACCGTCGCATAGGGGTTGAGATCCAGCAGGTCTTCCGGCAGGTTATTGGTATCCACATCGTGGATTTCGACGGTGATGTCTTTTTCCGCAAGTACAATTCGCGCACGATGACACTCGGGGTCGGTCGGTGAAGAAAAACAACTCATCACCGAGCGGCGATTAGCCACTACTGACATAATATAAAATCCTTATTTAGTGCACGTCCTTCCAATATTCTTTCTTAAGCATGTAAGCAAGAATCAGGAATACGAACAGAAAAATGATGACGCCGGTACCCACGTTTTTACGAGTCTGCTTGTAGGGCTCGGCGAGATAATCGAGAAAAGCCACCAGGTCGTGAATGGTATTGTCGTACTCTGACTTGCTCATCGATCCCGGTTTTATTATTTCGAAACCGACAAGTATTTCGTGTTCACCACCATGCCCATCGGCCTCGCTGCGATATTTGGGAATTTGCAGGCCCTGCAATTCGGCCAATACATGCGGCATACCGACATTGGCGAAAACTCCGTTGTTCACTCCTAGCCCCTCACGACTATCGTCGATATAAAACCCGCGCAGATAGTTGTAGAGCCAGTTGACGCCGCGCGAACGCGCGATCAGCGACAGGTCTGGCGGCGCGATTCCAAACGCCTCTTCGGCGTAGGCGGTCGACATCGTGATTTTCATCAGTTCGCCGACCTTGGTTTTGTCACCTTTCAGATCGGTGGTGAAGACCAGGTTGTCGAGCACCACATCGTCGGGGATTCCGAGGTCAGCGCCGACACGGTTATAGCGCGAATACTCCGCCGAATGGCAACTCATGCAATAGTTGACGAAGGTACGCGCACCTCGCTGCATCGCTGCCTTGTCGTTCCAGTCGATTTCGATCTTGTCATTCGGAAAGGTATACCCACCGGCTGCGCCCCAGCCCAGTGTCGGAACCATCAGGCAGGCGATCATAACCAGAACTTTTCTCATTATTGCACCCTCTCTGGAACCGGTTTGGTGACTTCGTTCTTGCTGATCCACCACAGCAGCACAAAAAATCCGAAATAGCCCACGCTGAATATTTGCGAAAACGTGGTGCGGATCGGCGATACCGGCAACGCACCGAGATAGCCCAGTCCCAGAAAGCTGACCACCAGCATAACCAGCAACCACTTGAAGGTCGTGGAACGGTAGCGCACCGATTTGACCTTGCCACGATCTATCCATGGCAACAGGAACAGAAAGATGATGGCGGAAAACATCGCGATGACGCCCAGCAACTTGTCGGGAATCGCGCGCAGGATCGCGTAGAACGGGGTGAAGTACCAGACCGGTGCGATGTGCTCCGGCGTCTTGAACTGGTTGGCCGGCACAAAATTAGCGTGTTCGAGGAAATATCCGCCCATCTCCGGCATGAAGAATACGACCACGCTGAACAATATCAGGAACACCACGACCCCGACCAGATCCTTGACCGAGTAATAGGGGTGGAACGGAATACCGTCGAGCGGAATACCGTTGGCATCCTTGTTCTTCTTGATCTCGACCCCGTCGGGGTTATTGGAACCCACTTCGTGCAGCGCGATGATGTGCATCACTACCAGCATCAGCAGCACAATCGGCACCGCCACCACGTGCAGCGCGAAGAAGCGATTCAGCGTCGCATCGGAGACGACGAAGTCACCGCGAATCCACAAGGTCAGATCGTCGCCGACGACAGGCACCGCACCGAAAAGCGAAATAATGACCTGTGCACCCCAGTAGGACATCTGTCCCCAGGGTAACAAATAGCCCATGAAGGCCTCGGCCATCAACGCCAGGAAAATAAACATGCCGAACAGCCAGATCAGTTCGCGCGGCTTCTGGTAGGATCCATAGATCAGGGCACGGAACATGTGCAGGTAAACCACGATGAAAAACGCCGAGGCGCCGGTAGAATGCAGGTAGCGTATCAGCCAGCCCCAGTCAACATCGCGCATGATGTACTCGACCGAGCTGAATGCCAGATCACCGTCAGGCTTGTAGTGCATGGTCAGGAATATGCCGGTAACGATCTGAATCACCAGCACCAGCAGCGCCAGTGAGCCGAAAAAATACCAGAAATTGAAGTTTTTCGGGGCGTAATACTTCGACAGATGTTCTTCGAACATCTTGGTCAGCGGAAAGCGCGCGTCTATCCAACCGAGCAACCCGTTACTGTTGTTATTGTTTTCGCTCATTATGCTACCCCATCCTCGCCGATTCGGATTACTCCATCGCTGACATAATAATGCGGTGGTACAACCAGATTGAGTGGCGCCGGTACACCCTGGTAGACGCGGCCGGCAAAATCGAATTTGGAACCGTGACAGGGGCAAAAGAATCCCCCCTGGAAATCGGCGGTAATTTCACGCTGGTAAGTCGGCGAACAACCCAGGTGAGTACAGATGCCCACAATGATCAGGTACTCGGGCTTGCGCGAGCGGTACTCGTTGGTTGCATATTCCGGCTGAACACTATCTTTCGATTCCGGGTCACGCAATTGATCCTCCACCTTCGGCAGGGTCGCGAGCGCCGCTTTATCACGGCGAACCACCCAAACCGGTTTACCGCGCCACTTGACGATGATCTGCTGGCCCGGCTCGAGCTTGCTGATATCAGCCTGAACCGGCGCACCGGCAGTCCGCGCACGCGCGCTCGGACTCCAGCTGCCAAGAAATGGCACGGCCACGGCGGCGGTACCGACGGCTCCCACAACTACCGTTGCCGCGGTCAAAAATCGCCGACGATTATTATCTGCGTCATCTGAAGACATTCGAATTCTTCCCCGAGTGAAAGGTTTGGAGCCACGCGATAAAAAGCCCTTATCACGGACGTAAAAACGGCCGCTAGCATAGCTTACTTTGACATTTGCGTCGAGAGCTTAACGCACATAAATCAACCATTTGGCAGGCATTTCAAAAATTTATTCAAAGAGCGTCAGACCGGATTCGGAATATCGATAAATTGCTGTTGCACTGCGAAGCGGCTGGCTATCTCAAGGCCGAGCGCCTGTACACCATAACGCTCGGTCGCATGATGCCCGGCAGCAATATAGTGGATACCCATTTCCCGTGCCAGGTGAAATGTTGGCTCCGAAACCTCGCCACTGACAAAGGCATCAACCCCGGCTGCGGCGGCCGCCTCGATGAAATCCTGCGCCGCACCGGTACACCAGGCGATACGCTCGATGGCGTGGTCACCACCGCTGATCACCAGGGCTCGCGTATCGAGCCGGGCTTCGATTTGCCGCGACAAATCCTCGAGGCTCAGGCGCCCGGGCAGGCTCCCCTCGAATAACAGACCCTGCTCACCACCACTGCGCGCGAGCCGCCAGCCCATGCGTTGTGCCAGTTGCACGTTGTTGCCGACCTCGGGATGCGCATCCAGCGGCAGGTGATATGCCAGCAGGTTGATATTGTTGCGAATCAGGCTCGCAATGCGTCTGCCCTTGATTCCGCTGATGGGCTGCGCCTCGCCCTTCCAGAAATAACCGTGGTGCACGAGTAGCGTGTCGGCCCCGGCATCGATGGCAGCCTCGATCAGGGCCTGGCTGGCGGTCACCCCGCAGACGATATGCTCGACCACCGGGTTCGCTTCAACCTGCAGCCCGTTTGGGCAATAGTCATTAAAATCATCGACTTTGAGGTAGTCGTTACAGAAATCGCAGAGTTGTTTTAATTGCATTGCAGATCATCCCGAGCTTGAGCCGCTATGATACTATCGTGTGATGAAACTTTTCAAAGCTGTCGGCTTTTTATTTCAGTTTGGATTGATCGGCCTGGCACTGGCAGTGATTTACCTGATCTCGGCCAGCGAGCGCGACCAGTCCGAGATCCTGGCATTCTTGCGCGGCAGCGAGGAGCGCACCCCGGTCCAGGTCGAGGCCGGCCCGGCAGCTTTTTCCTATGCCGACGCGGTCAGTCTTTCGGCGCCCTCGGTGGTTACCATTTATACGATGAAAACCGTCACCGACAAGTCTCACCCGCTGCTCGAAGATCCGGTATTCGGCCAGTTTTTCGGTGATCAGTTGCAGCGCCGCGAACGCAGTCACAGCGAGACAAACCTCGGCTCCGGTGTGATCATCGGTGAAGAAGGGTACATCCTGACCAATCAGCACGTCATCGACGGTGCTGACGAAATCCTGATATCGCTGGCGGATGGGCGGGGTAGCCAGGCGGTGCTCATCGGCGAGGACAAAGACACCGATATCGCCATATTACAGGTTCCGATCACCGGGCTTGCCGGCATCCGTGTCGCCGATATGCCGATGATTCGCGTCGGTGATGTGGTGTTGGCCATCGGCAATCCACTCAACGTTGGCCAAACCGTCACCATGGGCATCGTCAGTGCGACCGGCCGGGATCGCATAGGGCTCAACACCTTCGAAAACTTCATCCAGACCGATGCCGCCATCAACCCGGGTAATTCCGGTGGAGCGTTGATCAATGCCCGTGGTGAACTCATCGGCATCAACACGGCCATCTTCAGTCAGACCGTCGGAGCCCAGGGAATCGGCTTCGCGATACCGATATCGCTGGCACTGGACATCATGCAGCAAATTATTGAATCCGAATCCGGTGAAGTCACGCGCGGCTGGCTCGGGGTCGAAGGCACTGAAATCAGCGCACGTGCGGCGCTTGCGACCGGCGACCCGGGCATCAAGGGCGCACTGATCGTCGGTGTCTTTATCGATAGCCCCGCCGACATGGCCGGGATTCGCGCCGGCGATATCGTCGTTGCCGTCGATGCCGCGCCGGTGCTCGGCATTCGCGACCTGCTCGATAAAATCACCCTGCACAAACCCGGTGAACCGGTACAGGTCACCATCTATCGCGGGCCCGAAAAATTGATGCTCGATATGAAAGTAACCCAACGCCCGTGATAACGGGGCCGCGCTAAACCCTGCTCGCCAACTTAACGTCATCCCCGCGCAAGCGGGGATCTTGTAGAACACCTGCAGTGGTCGGCACCATTAAATTCATTCCGTTACGTCGGACCGTAGCGCAAACGTAATTGGTGAAATTCCTTCGATTTGTTTTTAGAGCCGTTGCAAGGTCCCCGCTTGCGCGGGGATGACATTTAACTTACGCGCAGGGTTTGGTGGGAATTATAAAAAACGGCGATCCAGTCGGATCGCCGTCTCGAACCTTAAAATCAACTCTATTTAGTCTTCGAGTTCCGCCTCTTCGAACACGATGTCCGGCACCTGCAGAATTCCCTTGAACTTCACCAGTGTTCCGGGTTCCACCAGATCCAGGAATTGCTGGCTTGAGACCGGAATCTCATCGATATCTTCGAAAACCAGGCCACTCGTGTCTACAACAATTCCAAGTACTGTGACTTGCGCGCCCACTTTAGCATCCACCGCCGCTTGCAGAAACGCATCCGTATCACCCGGTTTGCTATCGATGCGGGTCGCAAGCACGGTGTTGTTGGGACCCTCGATACCGCGCACACGGATATGCCCCCCGGTAGCAGGGACTGGGTCGCCATCGGTTTCCGAGTTCGTCGTGATAACAATACCGGGAAGACCTGCGAGCGTGAACGAGTTGCCGTTCACGGACAAAACGTCGGACTCAAGTTTCACGTTACGGCGGAAGGAAATCTTGGCCGCGGTAAGGGCGCCGTTGGCAAAGCTTCCCTCGACCTCGACCTTGGCGCCTACCGCGAGATCGGTGACTGAGAAGTCCTCGGGCAGAATACGCGTGCTGCCGGTCGTCAAGACCTCCCGTTCGCCGATCTTGAAACCATCCGCAGACAACGCGGTGATAAAGCCCTCGACTTCGACGTAGGCATCGGCCGAGATCGCGCCCGCACCCTCGGCTTCGAGTTCCACTTTGGTTGCGGTGAGCGCATCCCTGGTGGCGCCACAGGCCCCTGCGCCCTTCACCTCGACGAACTGGCCGACAGCAGGCATATTGCCAGGAATATTATTATCGATCAGCGCAGTGTTGAAATTCACGTCGAGCGCGTTAATGGTGAGCATTTGAGAACCGTTGTCGACCATGTCCACGAAACCCTTGACCTCGACTTCCGTTGACGTCTTAATTTCCACGAACGACGCCTGGATCCGCTCCTGATCATCGGGCAGACCGCTGACCTCGACGATATCACCGGCCAAAATCGAATCGATCGAGCCATTGTCTACAATCGTCGTCGCATCCAGGATTACCGTCTGGCCGAGTACGCGCAGGGTTCTGATGCCATCAACTGTCGCCGGCGCATCACATACCGGACCTTCGAGGTTGTCCCGATACTCCACCGCAGTCGCCGTGCCGGTGTTAGCGCTGAAGTCTCCAAGGACCTTAACCACCATGCCCTGCTTGATGCCGCCGTGCTCGGATCCGTCACCCGGGTTACCATCGAGAGTCACGGATGCGCCCGAGTCATCGACATGGCGGCCGTTGACGAGGATGCTGCCGAAGCCGAGCACGGTGCCGTAACTGATTCCAGTGCCGCCGATGCCACTGACGAGTATCGATGCAACCGTGCCACCGCCGCAGGAACTGAGCACTGCGACGCTGGTCAGTATCGAGCCGAGAATCGTGAACCATCTAACCGGTTTGTGTCTGCTATTTTTCATTTTTCAACTTCCTGATTTTCATCGCTCGACTCATGATAGAACACGCTGACGCTGAGTTCTGTGGCCGAATCGTCATCTGTTTCATGCTGGGACAGGTAGAGATCGATTTCTTCGAGGAAAGCCTGTCCCTTGCGTTGCAAAAATTGTTTGATTTGCGGGATTGAAGCGCGTGCTACCCGGGGATTCGAGGCTTTGCGCTGAAAGCGCAGCGCCTCTTCGTCCGCGGTCAGGTTGTAGTCGATGGTTTCGACGAGCTGACTGGTGTCGTTACCCAGAATCGTCAGTTTTTCGACCGGGTCATTCGACGGCAGGTAAGCGTGGCTCATCAACCTGACCTTGCCGTCGTCGGTAAACTTGATGTTGCCCGCATTTAGCAACACTTTCTGCATCGCCGCTACCGGCATATCGCCGCTATAGAATTTGACGAGTTCGCTGAATGAATCGCTGCCGTCGTATTCCAGGTCGCGCGGTACGCCATCCTTGCGCAGGTAACGCGAATCATTGATCCACCCGCCGAGTACCCTGATGGCCCGGTTGTACTGGCGGCCGTCCGACGCGCCCTGCCCCAGGTCAAGTTCCGCCAGCTTCTTCACTTCCTTGCGGTTGAGGCCGGTGAGTATGGCGACGTTGGAAACCGTCTGTTTTTTCCCGGTCGGGGTAAAATCCCGATAAGCAACATCGACGAAAGCCTT
>Ga0316187_10004418_pt1 | contig 12171 bp, 8 predicted proteins | sample CroRivburrow1_MG_FD_204927 | JGI IMG/M metagenome (GOLD analysis project Ga0316187, IMG submission 204927) | Coastal sediment microbial communities from Maine, United States - Cross River worm burrow 1 | ecosystem: Environmental > Aquatic > Marine > Coastal > Sediment | place: USA: Maine...
TTATATCCATAACTATTTAATTATTTCACAAATAACCATATTATTGGGTGCTATTGAAAGTAGTTGAACTGAACTAATATTATTTATAAGTTCCTTATTCAATGGTGCCTTAACACGGATATAATTATCAGTGAAACCATACATAAATTCATTGTCATAATCATGCTCAAATAACACTAATCGCTCAGTGTTTAAATGCTCTTTATGAAATATCTCCTGCTTATTTTTCGCCAAATCGTGCATTACTTTACTTCGCTCTTTGCGAATATTTATTGGAACTTGATTTTCCATTTTAATAGCCATAGTATTCTCCCGTTCTGAATAAGTAAATACATGCAAATATGAAACATCAATGCTAGAAATAAAATCACAGGCATTTTTAAATTCCTCATTGCTTTCTCCTGGCACACCCACTATAACATCAGCTGCAATACAGGCTTCAGGCATTAAGCTTTTTATTTTTTCAACCCTGCTTTTAAATAGTCTTGTAGTATAACGGCGCCGCATTAAGCGTAATAAATTATCGGTTCCACATTGTAATGGAATATGAAAATGAGGAACTATTACATCCGATTGTGCAGCAAACTCAATAATCTCGTCGTTTAATAAATTAGGTTCAATCGACGATATTCGTAAACGTTTAAGCCCTTTAATTTTTACCAAAGCTTTAAGTAAAGCTAATAATGACTCATTGGTTGATTTTCCATAGTCACCAATATTTACTCCAGTTAAAATTATTTCCTTAACTCCTTTTTCAACAATATCCCTGGCTATTTTAATGGTGCTTTCAATGTTATTATTTCGGCTACTCCCTCGTGCAAAAGGAATTGCACAATAGGAACAAAAATAATCACATCCGTCCTGAATTTTCAAAAAGCTACGAGTTCTATCTCCGAAGGAATATGAAGGCTTAAAAGATTTATCTTGAACACTTTGAGAAATATCAATGTTTTGATTATTCTCAAGTTTTGTAAGCAAATTCGTTATTTCGAATTTATTATTTGCCCCTAATACCAAATCAACACCTTGTATTTGAGAAACTTCACTAGGTTTTAATTCAGAATAACACCCTACTGCTATTACCTTTGCTAATGGATTATTTTTCACCATTTTTTTAATGGCTTGCTTACTCTTTTTATTGGCTAATTCAGTAACAGTACATGTATTAATGATTATTAAACCTGCATTTTTTTCACTCTCAATTTTTGTATAACCATTATCATTTAATTGCCTAGCAATTTCCGAAGATTCAGAAAAATTAAGCTTACAACCAAGTGTAGTTATCGCAAATGTTTTATCCATAATACCAATAAAAAGCAATATAAAAACCCGCTCCTAAAATTAATAAAAGCGGGCAAATATAACTACTTAAATGTTATTACCTGAATTCAATTTAAATTTTTGAATTCAGAATGGTATAAAAAATTGACTAAAAAGATAAAATTTTTAAAAGGTAGCAGTTTACCTTGAAGAATTTTAACGTAATGAATCCGTTTTTTATCTAAATTGTATTTTTCAATTCCTTACCAACACATCAACAATACTATACTGCAGTTTCTTTTGGTGCTTGAACATGTGACCAATTTTCCCCACGTTTGATTCTTGTAATCTGCATTTCGCTAACGCAAAATAACTTGGCAATTACATTCTGGGTAATTCCCCTATTCAGCATCAATTTTATTCGTACAACATCATCAGCGATTAATTTCGAATAGGTAATCACTTTTTCTTTACTGTTTCTTCGTTTATCGTGTATGCGTTTAAACATACGTTTATAAGATTCTTCTTTAGTTACCCATTGTAAATTTGAGAAATGATTATTTGCTTTATTCCAATCCAAATGAATAACTGTGTTTTGCTTTTCATCGGTTTTATCGATAAAAAGTTCAGCTGTAATTTTGTGTACTAAAAATGATTTCTTTTTGCCATCGGACATAAAACTAACATTGTAAAAACCTTTAATTATTCCGGGCTTTACAATTTTGCCATTAACTTTATCGTAGCAAAAGCTTTTGATACGTCCGTAGTTACTTACTTCGTAATGTTTGTCAGCGTAAGGAATCATCTTCCATACTTCATCGTTAATTTTTCTTAATCGTCGTTTCATAGTTAAAAGGGTATAATAATTATTTTAAAGGTTAAATTTTTGACCTTTAACGATCAGGGTACAAATAACAAATTCCAGGCCAAAACTTATTTGCATAACGCAGTATTTATACAAATATGATGCAGGTAGATGAAATAAGTTGCGTTCAGAACAAAAATCACTGGATTTATTAATAGTATTTTAATAGATTATAATTAACCTTTTAGGTATATGCACGAAACCGTTAGTCCATTTTGTTAATAACCGTGAATAATGTTAATGATTTTTCTTTCTCAAAATAATAATGAAATACATCATGAAATATTCTATTGTTTATCATAAAACACTTCCATAAAAAAAATGCACCTTATCTATACAGAATACTATTAATATTACTTACTGGCACTTACAAGTATTATAAACATATCTACATTTTTATTTATTTACATGTATGGAAATTAAGAATCGAATTAGGTTATTAAACTTTTCATGGGGTTCAAGCGTATATTTCTTGTAATAATAATAATAAAAAAATGTTAAGAGTCTCTAAAAAATTTCAAATTTTATAGTATTTTTGAATAAAACGAATAGGATAGTTATGATTCCATTAGTAATAGAAAGCAGTGAAGAAACACCTGAAATTATACTTGATAAAAAAAGTAATACTTTTAGCTTTAAGGGGAAATCTCTTCCGGAGAATCCAATTGCATTCTACGATCCAGTTCTAGATTGGCTTGACAAATATTCTATTGACCCGAATCCGGAAACTTACGTAGATTTTACGATGATGTATTTTAATACATCAAGCTCGAAAATAATACTAAACATTATGAAGCGTTTAGAAATTATTAAAAAGAGTGGTCATAAGGTTGAAATTAACTGGGTATTTAAGGAAGATGACGAAGAAATGCTTGAAGCTGGTGAAATTTATTCTGAACGCATAAATCTTCCATTCAACATTATTTCAGAAAAAATTTAAAGATCATTATCCTATCTTTATACTAAAAACAAGCTTGTTATTAGTAAAATCCTTATGCCTACTTGGGTAAAAGCACAAATATTTCTTTATGTTTTTTAACCCCATTTAAATTGTGTTTAATGCATTTATTAATGTTTACTTTTGGATTTACTATGTAAAATTAAAATTATGCAACATAATAGTCTTTCAAAAATTCGAGCTGAAATGAAGAATCTTGGGCTTGAAGCTTTAATAATTCCAAGTACCGATCCGCATAAAAGTGAATACATTACCGACTATTGGAAATGCCGTGAATGGCTGACTGGTTTTACCGGATCGGCAGGGACAGCAATTATAACTAATGAACATGCCGGATTATGGACAGACTCAAGATATTTTATTCAAGCAGAAAAAGAACTAATAAAACCATTTGAATTACATAAACAATTAACAAAACAACCTGAATACATTGAATGGCTAGTACAAAACTTAAGCTATGACCAAACGCTTGGTTATAACGGTAGTTTATTCTCGGTAAGTGAAGTAAATTTTATTGAAAGTAAACTTAGTGTTAAGCAAATAAAGTTGGTTGATATTGGTGATATTTTCGACGAAATTTGGATGGACAGACCTGCACAACCAACGAATACAATAATTGAGCATGACATTAAATATGCAGGAAAAACACGTATTGAAAAACTCAATGCATTATACGAACAAATTAAAGGTATTGGTGCAACAAATCTTTTAATCAGTAAACTTGACGATATTGCTTGGCTACTGAATATAAGAGGTAGCGATATTCAATATAATCCTGTAGTAAGTTCATATTTCATGATAAAAGATAAACAATTTCATTTTTTTATAGACAAAAATAAAATTACTGATGATTTATACCAAACGCTAAGCAATGATAAAATTACTATTCATGCATATATGGACATAAATATTGAATTGGAAAGCATAAAGAACTATTCACAAATAATAATTGAAAAGAATGCTTTAAATAATTCACTTTATAATTGCATTCCTACCGAATGTGAAACTATAAATGTACCAGATTTAATTGCTCAAATCAAAACAATAAAGAACAATACAGAAATTGAAAATTACAAAAAAGCTCAATTGAGAGATGGAATTGCAGTTTGTGAATTCTTGCAATGGCTTGAAGATAATTACAACGTTGAGGATATAACTGAACTAAGCGCTGCTGAAAAACTTGAAAGTTTTAGAAGTGCCAAAGAGAATTTTATGGGACTGAGTTTTGGTTCAATATCGGCTTTTGGTGCAAATGCAGCTTTACCTCATTATTCGGCTACAAGTGAATCTGATACAATATTAGCTGACAATAATTTATATTTAATAGATAGTGGAGGGCAATATTTAGATGGAACAACGGATATTACAAGAACCATATGTCTAGGACAACCAAGTCCACAGCAAATAGAAGATTTCACTCTTGTACTAAAAGGCCATATAAAATTAGCATCAGCAATTTTTCCAAAAGGAACAAAAGGATACCAACTTGATACTTTAACTCGCGAAGCACTTTGGACTAAAGAAAAGAATTACGGACATGGTGCCGGACATGGAATAGGTTTTTTCCTAAATGTTCATGAAGGCCCACAAGGCTTTTCACCTGAGGCAAATGGCCCTGCAGGTAAGCCTCTGGCGCCTGGCATGCTAACTACAAATGAACCAGGATTTTATCTTGAGGGCGAATATGGAATTAGAATAGAAAATATACTATTATGCACAAACTATAGCACTAATAATATTGGTGAATTTTTAAAATTTAAAACCATAAGCTACTGCCCAATTGATACAGACTTAATAAATATAGATTTGTTGACTCAAGAGGAATTGAATTGGTTAAATAATTATCATAAAGAAACTTATGAAAAACTTGAACCATTTGCAGATTCAGAACTAAAAAAATGGTTAAAAATAAAAACAAAATCGATTTAACTGCGTAAGTATCTATAACAAAGCCAATAGGGTGATAAATTTTTATTTGAATGACTTTTAATTTTACTTTTAAACATCTTGCAATATTTCTGGGTGTACTTTCTTTTTTATCGTTTAAAAACACGAATCCCAAACAAGATGAATTCAATAAATTCTTTGAGCCTAATTCCTTGCGTGTTGATTTTTATTTAAGTGGAACGGCCCACAGTGAAATATTCATATTTCAACAATTAAAAAAGACCCAACATTGGGCTGGAAAAACTGAACTTATAAGCTATGATAGTCTGAATTTAGGTAATTACAGATACAATTTATACGACTCAGCTACCAATAAACTATTATATACCAAAGGTTTCAATTCTTTATTTGAAGAATGGCAGGCAACTCCTGAAGCAAAAACATTGCAAAAGAGTTTTTATCAGGTTAATATAATGCCGTTTCCTAAAATTGTGGTAAAGTATGAACTCCAAAAACGAAATTGGGAAAGCGGAATGTTTGAATCCATTGAGGAATTTTATATTGATCCGGATAATTATTTCATTCTGAATGAACAAGCTAAAAAATACAAATATTCCCTTATTCATGGTAGTAAGGAAGCAAACAAAAAAATAGATATTGCTTTTTTAGCGGAAGGTTATACTAAAGGCGAAATGACAAAGTTTAGAAAAGATGTAAAGCGCATGTGGGAATATTTTATTACCATTCCTCCTTTTAACCAATATAAAGATAAGTTTAATATTTATGCGGTGCAGTCGATATCAGATGATTCGGGTGTTGATATTCCTGGAACAAAAACCTATAAAAATACCGCGCTGAACTTTTCGTTTTATACTTTTAATTCAGAAAGGTACTTAACAAGTTTCGATCTTAAAGCAATGCACGATGCTGCTGAAGTTGTTCCCTACGACCAAATTTTTGTGTTAGTCAATACAGATAAATATGGAGGTGGCGGTTTTCTAAATTACTATTCTGCCACAAGTGTAGATAACGAATTATCGCTGAAAGTTGGTATACATGAATTTGGGCATGGATTTGCCGGCCTAGCCGATGAATATTACTCCAGTTCAACTGCTTACGATGGTTTTTACAATTTAAATACTGAGCCTTGGGAACCAAACATTACTACCTTAGTAAATTTCGATACCAAATGGGGAAATATGGTTGATAAAAATACTCCTATTCCTACAAAACGTGAACCAAGCTACAATTATGAGGTCGGAGTATACGAAGGTGGAGGATATTCAGCTAAAGGTATCTATAGCCCTTTTCAAAACTGTCGAATGAAATCGAATACGCCACGTGGATTTTGTCCGGTATGTTCCAAAGCCATTGTTAGGGTTATTCATTGGTATTGTGACTAATAAAGTTGGAGGTAGTGAGACAAAAGTAGCAGATTTAAAATACAACAATCTAAATTTGAACCTTTTAAACCTTTACTATAATATTCCTCCTCCTAAAATAAATATAATTCTACCTTTGAGCGTCTATTTTAATAAATAAGAATGCTGCAAAAATTCAACAAACACTCATTCATAAAACCAGAAAAATCACCAATTTTTTATGGCTACATTATTGCTATAGTGGGAACATTAGGAGTGGTTGCTAGTATGCCTGGTCAAACCATTGGTGTTTCAACATTTACCGATCCGGTTAAAGATGCCTTGGGTTTAAACAGAGACCAATTTAGCCATGCTTACCTAATTGGAACTTTATTAAGCTCCTTACTATTAGGACAAGCAGGAAAATGGTTCGATAAATATGGAGCCCGTTGGCTTTCGCTCATTGCCACAATAAGCTTAGCTATTTCATTGGGTTTATGTGCCTCATCAGAAATTATTAAGAATAAACTGAATATTCTATTTCACACCAATCATTGGATTATTCCATTCTCTATAATGGTAGTTTTATTCTTCCTTATTCGTTTTACCGGACAAGGAGTATTAACCATGTCGTCACGAAACATGATTATGAAATGGTTCGATGAATATCGTGGTCGTGTGAACGCTGTGCGCAGTATCTTAGTTTCACTGGCATTTTCAATCTCTCCTTTATGGATAAGTTTACTTATTGATAACAAAGGTTGGCAACAAGCCTGGCTATTTATGTGTTTTGCTGTTGTGGTGATGGCTGTTATTATCTATTTTTTTTATCGCGATAATCCGGAAAATCATGGACTATTACCTGACGGTAGGAAAAAGAGTAAAACAGAGAATAATCATAATAAAAAAGAATATCGTCAGTTTAGTTTAAAAGAGGCCTTAAAAACCAGAGCATTTTGGTCATATTCACTAACAATATCCTTTTATTCGTTTTTTGTTACCGGGTTTACTTTTCATGTGGTCTCAATTTTTGAAAATGCAGGTTACAATAAAAACGATGCAGTTGCTATTTTTCTTCCAATATCCATAATATCGGTTATACTTTCATTACTTGGCAATGTACTAGCCGATTTTGTTAAGCTCAACTATTTTTTATACACAATGCTTGTAGGTGGATTATTAGCATCGGTAGGATTAATTATGCTGGAAGACACTTTGGGTATATATTTATTAGTTGGCGGCATTGGATTATTAGGAGGAATGTTTGCCGTTTTAAATGCCATTACTTGGCCTCGTTTTTATGGTCGTAAAAATTTAGGTGCTATAACAGGTCAATTAATGCGTTTGTTGGTATTAGGCAGTGCTCTTGCTCCCAGTTTATTCAGTTTATCAAAAACCTTTCTAGGTAATTATCAAGTTATTGGTATTATTTCAATTGTAGCCTTAATAATTGTGGCTATAGGTTCGATAAAAGTTGCGAATCCGCAGGAAAGATAAACCTATTTAAAAGTATGAATGTTTAATATTGTATAAATAAGTAGATATTGTATAAAAAACGGAGCAAATGCTCCGCTTTTAACATATAAATTAAATATGATCAGCCATTGCGTTGAACTGCTATTTTAAATAATCGCGTGCTTTATCTAAAGCATTTTGAATGCCTGCAGGGTTTTTACCACCAGCAGTTGCAAAGAAAGGTTGTCCACCACCTCCCCCTTGTATTTCTTTAGCAATATCGCGAATAATATTTCCAGCATGTAATCCTTGTTCTTTAACCAAATTATCTGATATCATAACTGTAAGATTTGCCTTCCCATCAAGTTCAGCTCCAAGTACCAAGAATAAATTATCAAGTTCACCTTTCAATTGAAAAGCTACATCTTTGACTGCTCCAGCATTTGGCAAATCAATTTTTTGAATAATTACATTCATTCCGTTAATTTCATGAACGCTCTCTTTCAATGAGTGTTTAAGAATACCTTGTGCTTCTTTTGCAAATTTTTCAATCTGTTTTCCTAAGGCAGCCTTCTCATCAATCAGTTTCTTAACATCTTCAAAAATATTTTTATTGCTTTTCATCAGTTCACTAATCGAATCGAGCAAATGTAATTTAGAATTCACAAATTTTTCGGCCTCTAAGGCAGTAATGGCCTCAATTCTGCGAATACCAGCTGCAATTGAACTTTCCGATGTTAATTTAAAAAATCCTATTTCACCAGTAGCTTTTACATGAGTTCCTCCGCAAAGTTCAACCGAATCGTCAAATTTAATCACGCGAACTACATCTCCATATTTTTCGCCAAACAGTGCCATAGCTCCCATTTCTTCAGCTTTCTCAATGGGAATTTCACGTTTCTCATCTACTGGAATATTTTCGCGAATCTTTTGGTTAACAATCGATTCAACTTTTGCCAATTCTTCATCAGTTACTTTTTGAAAGTGTGAAAAATCGAAGCGTAAATTTTCATCATTAACCAATGATCCTTTTTGCTCAACATGCGTTCCCAATACCTCACGCAATGCATGATGCAACAAATGTGTGGCAGAATGATTGGCTTGTGTGGCTTTACGTTTTGCATTACTCACAATTGCTTTAAAATGGGATCCTATATTTTCAGGTAATTCTTTCACAATATGAATAAATTGACCATGTTCACGTTTTGTATCAAGTATCGATGTTTTTTTACCATCAATTTCAATAAAGCCTTTGTCACCCACTTGTCCACCTCCCTCGGCATAAAATGGTGTTACATTAAATATAAGCTGATAGTATGATTTATCTTTAGTTGTTACTTTACGGTATTTAGTAATATGTACATCAGCTTCAGAATAATCGTAGCCAATAAATTCTTGTTTATCATCGGCTTTTACTTGCACCCAATCATCGGTTTCCATGGTTGCTGCAGATCGTGAACGATTTTTTTGCGCTGCCATTTCCTCATCAAACTCTTTTTCATTAACAATCAAATCATTTTCTTTAAGAATTAATTGAGTTAAATCTAAGGGAAAACCGTAGGTGTCGTATAATTCAAAAGCCACTTTACCGCTTACAACTTTATAATTATCGCTTTTGGTTTTTAAAATAATTCCGTCGAGTAATTTTATACCTGTGGCTAAAGTTTTCAAAAATGATTTTTCTTCCTCCTCAATAACTTTAGTAATAATGTCTTTTTGCTTTTCAAGTTCAGGATAAGCATCGCCCATGGTTTCAATCAAACTTGGTAACAGTTTAAACATAAATGCTTGTTTCTGATTCAAAAAGGTGAAACCGTAACGTACAGCCCTACGAAGTATCCTACGAATAACGTAGCCCGCTTTATTGTTTGAAGGCAACTGACCATCGATTATTGAAAAAGCAACAGTGCGCACATGATCGGCAATAACACGCATGGCAACATCCGTTTCATGGTTTTTACCATATTCAATATTTGATAATTTACCAATTACTTTTATTATTGGTTGAAATACATCGGTATCGTAATTTGAGGTTTTACCTTGCAAAGCCATGCATAAACGTTCAAAACCCATTCCGGTATCCACATGCTTGTGAGGTAAAGCTTCTAATTTACCATCAGATTTTCGATTGTATTGAATAAATACCAAATTCCATATTTCAATAACCTGTGGATGATCCATATTTACCAATTCACGACCATCAACTTTTTTACGCTCTTCATCGCTACGCAAATCGATATGAATTTCCGAACATGGACCGCAAGGGCCGGCCGCACCCATTTCCCAGAAATTATCTTTCTTATTTCCATTTAAAATACGGTCTTCAGGTAAATATTGTTTCCAAAAACCTTTTGCTTCCTCATCCAATGAAACACCATCTTCTTTGTCTCCTTCAAAAATGGTAGCATATAAACGTTCAGGTGACAGTTTAAATTCAACAACCAATAATTCCCATGCCCAATTAATGGCTTCTTTTTTAAAGTAATCACCAAATGACCAATTGCCTAACATCTCAAACATGGTATGATGGTAAGTATCATGTCCAACTTCTTCTAAATCGTTGTGTTTACCCGAAACGCGTAGGCATTTTTGAGAATTTGCAACCCGCGAATTTTTTATTGGAGAATTACCCAAAAAAATATCCTTAAATTGGTTCATTCCCGCATTTGTAAACATTAATGTGGGATCATTTTTGATTACCATGGGTGCACTATCAACTATTTCGTGCTGTTTTTTGGCAAAATAATCCTTGAACTTTTTCCTTATATCCTTAGAATTCATATCAATACAATTAACCTGTTTAGGTGTTACTTTAAATTAAAAGGTTGTAAAATTAATTTATTTCCTTTAGATTTGTACCCAGAACGAAAAAAAGTTTGGTATTAAAAATATGCCTAAGTCAAAATATAAGTTTGATCCGGATAGTTTAAGTTACGATAGAGTAACTTTATCTCCAAAGCAAAAAGTTGCAAAATTTTTTAAACAGCTTGCATATGTTAGTGTAGTAGCAGGTTTACTCCTGTTCATTCTCTCATTTTTATTTGACACTCCAGGTGAGAGTGAACAAAAAAGAGAAAATAAACAACTCCTTCTTCAATATGAAATGCTGAATAAGAAACTTGACCATATGGAAAATACTATGGCTGAGATACAAGAGCGTGATGATAATATTTATCGAGTGATTTTTAATGCAGAACCATTATCGGCTGCAAAACGTGAAGCTGGTTTTGGTGGAGTAAATAAATACCGTGAACTAGAAGGCTATTCAAATTCGGAATTGGTTGTTGAAACCACTAAAAAGCTAGATAAAATAAGCAATAAAATGGCTGTACAATGGAGATCTTACGAAGAGGTTGTTTCCATGGCATTAGAAAAAGAAACTTTTTTATCTTCGCTCCCGGCTATTTCACCCATTGCTGATAAAGATTTAACTCGTTTTGCTTCTGGATTTGGATATCGCATTCACCCTATATACAGAACTCGAAAAATGCATAGTGGGATTGATCTTACCGCACCTACCGGTACACATGTTTATGCTTCAGGAGATGGGAAAATTATTAAAGCAGGCTATACTCCTGGTGGATATGGAAAAAGAATTATTGTAGACCATGGTTTTGGATTTAAGACTTTATATGCCCATTTACATGAAATAGATGTTAAGGTTGGACAAAAAATTAAACGTGGAGAATTAATTGGCAAAGTTGGTAATACTGGTAGATCGACTGCTCCTCATTTGCATTATGAAGTTCGTAAACATAATAAAGCTGAAAATCCGGTTAATTACTATTATAATGACCTTACACCTGAACAATATCAAGAGGTAATTGAAATATCTTCACGCATGAATATGAGCTTTGATTAATTGGTTCATTAACTCATTAACTCATGGGGTTGTTTCTTTATTTACTCATTAATTTATAGATGAATTAATGTTTTATATACCCATGTTTAATCTAATTTTCAATATTTATTTCTTAATTATTTTAAACTAATAAAAGCCGTACATATAGTTTGTTTGAAGGTATTTTAATTATTTTAGCATTTTATATTATAACAATAAAATACTATATGAGAACAATTGGTCTTTTCTTTTCTTTAATCCTATTACTTAATATAAACGTTCAAGCGTCAAAGTTAAACGACAGTGCTGCTATTAATAACGATACAATAATTTCAATAATTGGAGTTGGTGATATTATGCTTGGAACAAATTTCCCATCGAATATTTATTTACCACCTAATAAAGATGCAAATGCCCTTCTCAGTAATGTTAAGCAGGAATTAATAAATGCTGATTTAACTGTTGGTAATTTAGAAGGATGCTTTTCAGACACAGCACCGTTAGTGAAAAGGTGTAAAGACTCGACAAAGTGTTATGCTTTTAG
>Ga0316187_10004422_pt1 | contig 12167 bp, 10 predicted proteins | sample CroRivburrow1_MG_FD_204927 | JGI IMG/M metagenome (GOLD analysis project Ga0316187, IMG submission 204927) | Coastal sediment microbial communities from Maine, United States - Cross River worm burrow 1 | ecosystem: Environmental > Aquatic > Marine > Coastal > Sediment | place: USA: Maine...
TTCAGTTATGAGGGACTGAATGTTCCGGAGCGTCTGACCAAGCCGATGCTTAAGCAGGGCGGAGAATGGATAGAAGTTGAATGGCAGGCTGCGTTAGAGTATGTGGCGAATGGTTTGCGCCAAATAACAAGTGCTGCCGGAGCAGAACAGATTGCTGCGCTGGCGACACCGCATAGTACGCTGGAAGAACTCTATTTGCTGCAACGGTTAATGCGCGGGGTTGGTAGCAACAACGTTGATTTTCGTTTGCGGCAATCTGATTTTAGCGCAGATGGTAAACAGGCGGGTGTGCCATGGTTGGGTATGCCAATTGCTGAAATTAATACACAAGATCGCTTTTTGGTTATAGGTAGCTTTCTGCGAAAAGACCATCCATTGCTGGCTCAGCGAGTGCGCCAAGCTGTCAAAAAGGGTGCGCAGGTCAATATCGTTCATGCCAGCGATGATGAATTGCTGATGCCAGTAGCAAATAAAGCTATTGTTGCACCGAGTGATGTGCTTGCTACATTGGCACAGATTTTGAAGGCGCTTGCTACTGAAAAATCCAGCGCACTTTCTACGGAAGAACAGAAAGCAGTTGAATCTATACAACCCTCTGAGCAGGCAAGTGCCATTGCACGCAGTCTTGCGAGTGGTGAGAGCACTGCGGTGCTGCTGGGTAACTTTGCTCAGCAACATCCTCAAGCAACCCAAATCAATTTGTTAGCCGAGCAGATCGCTGCACTATGCGGAGCAAAATTCGGTTTCCTCGGTGAGGCAGCGAATAGTGTCGGGGGATACTTGGCAGGTTCGGTGCCATTCTCTGAAGGTGCCGCCGGTATGAATGCTGTTCAAATGTTGGCTACACCTCGCAAGGCTTACCTTCTTCTTAATGTTGAGCCGGAGTTGGATATGCATGATCCGCAGCAGGCGATGACGGCAATGCATGCTGCCGATATGGTGGTGGCTTTGTCCGCTTATAAGCATCAAGCAGCTGATTATGCTGATGTGTTGTTGCCCATTGCGCCATTTTCTGAAACATCTGGCACATTCGTGAACACGGCTGGAGCTGTTCAAAGTTTCAGGGGGGCGGTCAAGCCTCTCGGTGAGGCTCGTCCTGCTTGGAAGGTGCTGCGTGTATTGGGTAATTTGATGGAAGTGAGCGGCTTCAATTATGACAATAGCGAATCAGTACGCGACGAACTTTTATCCGGCAATGTAAATGACAAGCTGGATAACAGTATCAATGGCGTTACGTTAAATACTGTGGCAGCCGATAACAACAACCAAGGCTTGCAGCGTGTCAGCGATGTTCCGATCTATTCTGCTGATGCGCTGGTGCGTCGCGCATCCTCCTTGCAAAGTACGCATGATGCGGCTACCCCGGTTGTGCAGATGCAAAGTAGTGAATTAAACAAAATCGGCGTGCATTCCGGTGAAGCTGTTGTGGTGCGCCAAGGCGATGCGAGCGTCAAGTTGATGACTCAGGCTAACGATACTTTACCATCTGGAACAGTACGCGTGGCCGCAGGACATCCTGCCACTGCAGAATTGGGCGCGATGTTTGGAACAATTACGGTGGAGCGCGCATGATGGAGATGTTGCAACCGTTGCTAGAGTTTGGGCAGCAGCTATTTGGTTCAGCCTGGCTGCCAGTTTGGACCTTGGTGAAAATCATGGCTATCGTGTTGCCAGTCATGGGATCGGTTGCTTATCTGACCTTGGCGGAACGTAAGGTTATTGGTTATATGCAAATTCGCATAGGTCCAAATCGTGTCGGTCCTTTCGGTTTGCTGCAGCCAATCGCTGATGGTGTGAAACTGCTGCTAAAAGAAATAATCATCCCGACAGGATCAAGTAAATTTCTGTTCGTTCTAGCACCTATTATGGCGCTGGCACCAGCGCTAGCTGCGTGGGCGGTTATACCTTTCGGTGACGGGGTAGTGCTAGCCGATCTTAACGCCGGACTATTGTATTTGTTGGCGATGACTTCTTTGGGTGTATACGGTGTAATCATTGCTGGTTGGGCTTCTAACTCTAAGTACGCATTCATCGGCGCAGTTCGCTCCGCTGCGCAGATCGTTTCCTATGAGATTGCAATGGGCTTTGCTTTGGTATGTGTGTTGATGGTATCGCAAAGCATGAATTTGGGTGATATTGTGCATGGTCAACAAGGTGAGCAAGGGATACTGAACTGGTATCTTTTGCCGTTGTTTCCAATGTTCCTGGTGTATCTGATTGCTGGTGTAGCAGAGACCAATCGAGCGCCTTTTGATATGGCTGAGGGAGAATCGGAAATTGTTGCGGGATTTCATGTGGAATATTCCGGCATGACATTCGCGTTATTTTTCTTGGCCGAGTACGCCAACATGATCCTGATTGCCTTCCTTACTGCAATCATGTTTATGGGTGGTTGGCTTAACCCGTTCCACGGCTGGCCGTTGTTGGGTGTAGCTACTGACTGGATTCCTAGTTTTGTATGGTTACTGGGCAAGGTTTCTTTCATATTGCTTCTATTCTTATGGTTTCGGGCGACTTTCCCCCGATATCGCTATGATCAACTCATGCGTTTGGGCTGGAAAGTATTCATCCCGATTACCATCATTTGGGTGGTGGTTATTGCGGTATGGATGCAGACCTCTCTGTGGGTCTGGTAGGTAAAGGAAACGAATATGGAAATAATCAAAAATTTCTTCAAGACCTTCCTGCTCTTTGAGTTGGTTAAAGGTATGGCGCTTACAGGCAGATACTTTTTCGCGCGCAAAATTACCGTTCAGTTTCCAGAGGAGAAGACGCCTCAGAGTTTTCGTTTCCGTGGTTTACATGCGCAACGTCGCTATGCCAATGGTGAAGAACGCTGCATCGGCTGCAAGTTATGTGAAGCGGTATGCCCGGCACTTGCTATTAAGATCGAAGTTGCAGAGCGTGAGGATGGAACGCGTCGTACTACGCAATATGATATTGATTTGACCAAGTGTATTTTTTGCGGTTTTTGTGAAGAGTCTTGTCCGGTGGATGCGATTGTCGAAACTCGAGTATTCGAATATCACGGCGAAAAGCGCGGCGATCTGTATTACACCAAACCGATGTTGTTGGCGGTGGGTGATAAATACGAGCAACAAATTGCAAAAGATCGTTTAACAGATTCTAAGTACAGATAGGTAGTATAGAGGCAAGTTAATGAATTTTATAACCAGTAACTTTGAAGTAATCGTGTTTTATGTGTTTGCGGCCTTGACCGTATTCGCAGCATTGCGCGTTATCACTGCACGTAATCCAGTACATGCCGTATTGTTTCTGGTAATGGCGTTTATTAGTAGTTCTGGCATCTGGATACTGCTTGAAGCCGAGTTTTTGGCTATTACGCTGGTGCTGGTGTATGTCGGTGCAGTGATGGTGTTGTTCCTGTTTGTAGTGATGATGCTGGACATTAATTTGGTGCGCCTGCGTGAGGGTTTCTGGCGTTGGCTTCCTTTTGGTGCAGTGCTGGCTGGGCTTATGGTGCTTGAGATGATCTTGGTGATAGGTTCCAAAGATATATCCAAGGGAATGGTCGCGGTAAAACATGCCGCTGATTACAGCAATACCAAGGAGTTGGGCCGACTTATATACACCGATTATGTCTATCCCTTTGAAATTGCTGCTGTGATTCTGCTGGTGGCGATGGTTGCCGCGATTGCGCTGACGATGCGGCATCGTAAAGATTCGAAGTCACAGGTAGTGTCAGAGCAGATAGCAGTCAAAAAATCTGATCGCGTGCGCGTAGTCGCTATGCAATCCGAAAATCAATTTGCTGGAAAGCCACCTGAAGGTAGGGAATGAGACAAATGAAGGGACAATCAGCTTGTTAACACTATCGCATTTTCTGGTATTGAGTGCCGTGCTGTTCGCGATCAGCGTGGTTGGTATTTTCTTGAATCGCAAGAATCTGATCGTGTTGCTGATGGCAATCGAAATGATGTTACTGGCGGTCAATACCAACTTCGTCGCCTTTTCACATTATTTGGGTGATAGCGCCGGGCAGGTCTTCGTGTTTTTTATTCTGACTGTGGCTGCTGCTGAAGCCGCTATCGGACTGGCAATACTTGTGGTGCTGTTCCGTAATTTGAATACGATCAATGTCGAAGACCTCGACAGTTTGAAAGGTTGATGAGTATGCTAAGCCTTTATCTGCTAGTACCTTTGGCGCCATTACTCGGTGCGATAATTGCAGGATTTTTTGGTAAGGCGATAGGGCGCGTATGGTCGCATCGCATCACTATCTCTCTGGTTGCCGTTTCATTCATCGCATCAGTGGTAATTTTCATGGATGTGCTGGAAGGAAATCTGTTCAACGGCCCTGTATATACCTGGTTGACATCAGGTGATACCAGCTTCCAGGTTGGTTTTCTGATTGATAGACTTACGGTCACCATGATGTTGGTGGTGACTTTTGTATCATTGATGGTGCATATCTATACCATCGGTTACATGGTTGATGATCCGGGCTATCAACGTTTCTTCAGTTACATTTCGCTGTTCACCTTTTCTATGCTGATGTTGGTGATGGCTAATAACTTCATGCAACTGTTCTTTGGTTGGGAGGCTGTAGGTTTGGTTTCCTACTTGTTGATTGGTTTCTGGTACACCCGGCCAACAGCGATTTACGCTAACCTCAAGGCATTTTTGGTGAACCGTGTTGGTGACTTTGGTTTCCTGCTTGGCATCGCGCTAGTGTTGATGGTTTTTGGTACGCTTGATTATGCGGCGGTATTTGCTACAGCTGGTGATTATGCTGACCATATTGCGCCGATACCCGGTATGACAGTTGGCTTGATTACAGCGATTTGCATCCTGCTATTCATCGGTGCGATGGGCAAGTCTGCACAGTTTCCCTTGCATGTTTGGTTGCCGGACTCAATGGAAGGCCCCACACCAATATCTGCGCTGATTCACGCCGCGACTATGGTGACGGCAGGTATTTTCATGGTGGCGCGTATGTCACCGTTGTTTGAGTTGTCCAATACAGCCTTAGCCTTCGTTATGGTGATTGGCGCGATTACGGCACTATTTATGGGTTTTCTGGGAATGATCCAGAATGATATCAAGCGTGTGGTTGCGTATTCCACCTTGTCGCAACTGGGCTATATGACTGTGGCCTTGGGGGCATCTGCTTATTCCGTTGCGATTTTTCACTTGATGACACATGCATTCTTCAAAGCATTGCTGTTCCTTGCTGCTGGTAGCGTGATTATGGCCTTGCACCATGATCAGGATATCCGCAACATGGGTGGTTTGAGAAAATACATGCCAATTACCTGGATTACTTCGTTGATTGGTTCATTGGCATTGATTGGCACTCCCTTCTTTTCCGGTTTCTATTCGAAGGAAAGTATCATTGAAGCTGTTTCTATGTCGCACTCTCCAGCGGCTGGTTTCGCTTATTTTGCAGTGATGGCTGGGGTATTTGTCACGGCGTTCTATTCTTTCCGCATGTACTTTATGGTTTTCCATGGAAAAGAGCGGTTCGGCAAGGCTCATCACGACGATCACCACGCTGAAGAAGATGCTGGGTCACACGATCACCATCATGGTTTGAAACCCGGTCAAAAGCCACACGAATCACCGTGGGTGGTGACTTTGCCTCTGGTTTTGCTGGCGATTCCTTCAGTGATTATAGGTTATATTCTTTTCGACCCAATGTTGCACAAGGGTTATTTCCTTGATTCGATTGTTGTCGCCAAGGAGCATTTGATTGAAGCGGTGATGCACCACGAAGTGATTGAAAACCCACTTACTATGGCTTTGCACGCATTTAGCACCTTACCTCTGTATTTGGCGATTGCAGGTGTTGCTTGCGCGGCATTCTTTTATCTCAAGCGTCCCGATATTCCGGCAGCCATACAGAAGCGTTTCAAATTCATTTACACATTATTCGACAACAATTATTACTTCGATCGTTTCAACGACTGGTTCTTTGCTGGGGGCGCACGTGGCGCAAGCCGCTTTCTGTGGAAGTTTGGTGACGTTAAACTGATTGATGGTGTGATGGTGAACGGTACGGCAAAATTGGTCGGTATGCTTTCAGGAATAATTCGGCATCTCCAATCCGGCTATATTTACCACTATGCGTTTTTCATGATCATCGGCGTGTTCGTATTGTTGAGTGTTCGCAACTGGTTCTAATGACGCGTCAGTCGCGTGACAATTAAGGAATGACAGCATGATTTTTGGTTTACCTGTAATAAGTATTGCAATCTGGTTACCGATTATTTTCGGTGTACTGGTATTAGCTACTGGCGATGATAGAAATGCTCCACTGGCACGCATCCTTGCGCTGGTGGGTTCACTGCTGGGTTTCATGGTTACGATACCGCTATATACCGGGTTTATTCGTGATACCTCCGAGATGCAATTTGTCGAGATTTACGACTGGATTACTCGTTACAATATCCACTACCATCTCGGTGTGGACGGTATCTCGGTACTGTTTATCCTGCTCACTGCATTTTTTACTCCTATTGTTGTGTTGGCTGGATGGAAGGTCATCGAAAAGCGTGTTGCTCAATACATGGCTTCCTTTTTGATTATGTCGGGAATTATGATTGGTGTATTCGCCGCCCTCGACGCAGTGCTGTTTTATGTGTTTTGGGAAGCCATGCTGATTCCAATGTTTTTGATCATCGGTGTATGGGGTGGTCAGAATCGAGTCTACGCAGCTGTCAAGTTCTTCCTCTACACATTGCTCGGTTCGCTGCTGATGCTGGTTGCGCTGATATACTTATATAATCAATCGGGCGGCAGTTTTGCGATACTTGATTTCCATCAGGTGGCGATACCGCTGACTGCACAGATACTCATCTTCATCGCATTCTTCTTTGCCTTCGCAGTGAAAGTGCCAATGTTCCCGGTCCATACTTGGCTGCCGGACGCACACGTCGAAGCGCCCACAGGTGGCTCGGTGATACTTGCTGCAATAATGCTGAAGGTGGGTGCATATGGTTTCATCCGTTTCTCCATGCCAATTACACCGGATGCCAGCCATGAGTTGGCAGGAGTGATGATTGCATTATCGCTAATCGCAGTTGTTTATATCGGATTGGTGGCGTTGACTCAGACTGATATGAAAAAGCTGGTGGCGTACTCCTCGATTTCGCACATGGGCTTTGTTACCTTAGGATTATTCATTTTTAATGCTTATGGTATGGAAGGTGCGTTGCTGCAAATGATTTCGCACGGTTTTGTATCAGGTGCGCTGTTTCTTTGCATCGGTGTGTTATATGACCGTATGCATTCCCGGAATATTGCTGACTATGGTGGTGTTGCGAACTCTATGCCAGTGTTCGCCGCGTTCTTTATGCTGTTCGCAATGGCCAATAGTGGCTTGCCTGGAACAAGCGGTTTCGTTGGCGAGTTTATGGTGATACTGGGTGCTGTGAAGGCGAATTTTTGGTATGCCTTTGCTGCAGCAACCACGCTTATATTTGGTGCCGCATATACCTTGTGGATGTATAAGCGTGTGATCTTCGGTGCAGTGGTGAATGAAGGTGTTGCCTCACTCTCTGACTTGACCCTGCGTGAAAAAGTGATCTTCACTATTTTGGCTTTTACTGTACTGGGCATGGGTTTATACCCATTGCCGTTCAGCGAAATCATGCATGTGTCGGTGAATGATCTCTTGGTGCATGTGGCACGTTCCAAGCTACCTTAAACCAGGTGAACAACGCTACAAGAAGTTAACGACTAATTACTGATGTTGAGATGAATATGGATTTGATGACTAATTTTATGCCTGCCAGCGCGGAAATATTTCTGCTTGTCATGGCATGTGTGATCCTGATCGCGGATCTGGTGATCAAGCAACAAGCCAGAATGGTCACTTTTATGCTGGTGTTGCTCACCCTGATGGGATGTGCACTGATCACCGTCGGTACCCATACCGAGGGGGTGGCATATGCCTTCAACAATATGTTTGTGGATGATCTGATGTCTGACATGTTGAAGCTGCTAACTTATTTGTCAGTTGCAATGATGTTGTTGTACTCACGTCAGTATCTCACAGTGCGTGGCTTGTTCAGTGGTGAGTTTATGGCATTGGTCATGTTTGCGCTGCTTGGCATGATGGTGATGATTTCTGCCAGCCATTTTCTCACTCTGTACTTGGGGCTTGAACTGCTTTCCTTGAGTTTGTACGCGATGGTTGCTCTGCAACGCGATTCGGCCATTGCTACTGAGGCCGCTATGAAATACTTTATTCTTGGCGCCTTAGCTTCAGGTTTGCTGTTATACGGTATGTCCATGTTGTATGGTGCGACTGGCTCATTGGAATTAAGCGCGATATCAAATGCGATCGAATCTGGCGGTTCTAACCAAACCTTGCTCGTGTTCGGTTTAGTCTTTATTGTTTCTGGACTGGCGTTTAAGCTTGGCGCCGTTCCGTTCCATATGTGGGTGCCAGACGTATATCATGGCGCACCTACAGCAATGACTATGTTGATTGGTACGGCACCAAAGCTCGCGGCTTTTGCATTTGCTTCACGTATTCTGGTGGAGGGTATGCAACCATTGGTAGAGCACTGGTCTGGGATGTTGATCATATTAGCGATTGCGTCGATGGCAATCGGTAATATTACCGCGATTGCGCAAACCAACCTTAAACGCATGTTTGCTTATTCTACTATTGCCCACATGGGCTTCATGCTGCTCGGATTTTTGAGTGGTAGCATTGAGGGATACGGTTCAGCAATGTTCTATGCTGTGATATATGTATTAATGTCATTGGGTGCGTTCGGGATGATCATGCTGTTGTCGCGGGAGGGTTTTGAAGCCGACAACCTCGACGATTTCAAGGGGCTCAGCCAACGTAGTCCGTGGCTCGCCTTTTTGATGTTGTTGCTAATGTTCTCTATGGCGGGCGTGCCACCGACTGTCGGATTCTACGCCAAGTTTTCAGTGCTCAATTCAGTCGTGCAGGCAGGACACATCTGGCTTGCCATTACAGCAGTAATATTTTCGCTTATAGGCGCCTTCTACTACTTACGGATTGTTAAGTTAATGTACTTTGATGCGCCGGAAAGTCGTGCGCCAATTATTTTCGGACAGGATGCCGTGTTGCTTATCAGCATAAATGGCTTGGGCGTATTGTTCCTCGGTTTGTTGCCAGGTTCCTTGATGTCGGTATGCGCTGTATCTATCCAGCAATCGTTGTTGTTACATTAGAATTTTAGCGAAACTAAATGACTCCCGCTGTACGCGGGAGTTTTTTGTTTCTCTTTTTTAGACAACGCCTCCGTGAAATAACGTGTTTCCACACAGCTTTAACGCTCCGTTACGATTGTGATGGAAGGTGGATTTGCGGTATCATCGCGCCCTTATGACCAAGTACATATTCATTACTGGCGGAGTGGTTTCTTCACTCGGCAAAGGTATAGCTGCCGCTTCTCTCGCCGCCATCCTTGAGTCGCGTGGGCTCAAGGTGACGATGCTCAAACTTGATCCTTATATCAACGTTGATCCGGGTACTATGAGTCCGTTTCAGCATGGCGAGGTGTTTGTTACCGAAGATGGTGCGGAAACTGATCTTGATCTGGGTCATTATGAACGTTTTATTTCTGCCCGAATGCGTAAGGCGAATAACTTCACCACAGGTCAGATTTACGACAGTGTGATTCGCAAGGAGCGCCGTGGTGAGTATCTGGGTAAAACGGTGCAGGTGATTCCGCATATCACCAACGAAATTCAGGCATTTATTGAGCGTGGTGCAGCCGCTTCTCACGATGGGGCTGCCGATGTGGCAATCATTGAGATCGGTGGCACGGTAGGTGATATTGAGTCGTTACCTTTCCTTGAGGCTGCGCGTCAGATGGGTTTGCGAATGAAGCGGAATGATGTTGCCTATGTGCATCTTACTCTGGTTCCCTATATAGCTACTGCAGGAGAGTTGAAAACCAAGCCGACTCAGCATAGCGTGCAAAAATTGCGTGAGATTGGTATTTTCCCCACAGCACTCTTATGTCGTGCAGATAGGCCTATACCGGACGATGAACGTGCCAAAATTTCTTTATTTGCGAATGTGAGAGATGAGGGTGTCATATCGATGTGGGATGTCGATAGTATTTACAAGGTGCCACAGATGCTGCATGAGCAAGGGCTGGACCAGATAATTTGCAAAGAGCTGGCTTTGGATCCTCCTTCTGCGGAGCTTTCAGTATGGAAAAAACTGGTTAACGCGCAGGAGCATCCGCAACACCAAATCACTATCGGCATGGTAGGAAAATATGTTGACTTGACTGAGTCTTATAAATCACTGATTGAGGCGCTGCGTCATGCGGGTATTCACGCCTCAACAAAGATTAAAATTGAATATATTGATTCGGAAGATATCGAGACAGAAGGAACACAGAGTTTGACTCATTTCGATGCGATACTGGTGCCGGGCGGTTTCGGGAAACGTGGAACTGAAGGTAAAATCGCAGCGATTCGTTATGCACGCGAAAACAAAATACCCTATTTAGGCATCTGTCTTGGTATGCAACTTGCGGTAGTTGAATATGCACGTAATGTTGCGTGTATGACCGATGCGAACAGCACGGAATTTAATTTGGAATCTGAGCATCCTGTAGTTGCACTGATAACGGAATGGTTAGATAGAGACGGTAAGGTGGCCAAGCGTAGCGCGGACTCTGATTTGGGAGGTACCATGCGACTTGGTTCTCAGCGCTGTCCGGTTAAACCCAACACATTGGCGCAGCGTATTTATGGTGATGAAGTAAATGAACGACACCGCCATCGCTATGAGGTAAATAACCATTATGTGCCAGCACTTGAAAAGACGGGACTGATCATTTCTGCAAGAACACCTTCCGAGGAGCTTCCGGAAATAATGGAATTACCACAAACCATGCATCCGTGGTTTATCGGGGTACAGTTCCATCCGGAATTTACTTCAACACCTCGTGCCGGACATCCACTTTTTAAATCCTACGTTGAAGCAGCATTGCAGCGTCATTCATTTGCCGAAGCTAAAAAGGTGGCGGCATGAACACGGTGTATGTGTTGAGGGTGCGGGCAATGCCGCCAGTCACCGAATCAAACATGCTTGAGTTTATCTGTGACCTTATTAAGGTGGCTGTATGAAGTTGTGTGGATTCGATGTCGGATTGGATCGACCACTATTCCTGATTGCAGGCCCGTGTGTGATTGAGTCGCTGCAGATGGCGATTGACACTGCAGGAAAGTTGCAAGAAATCTGCCGTGAGTTGAACTTAAAATTTATCTATAAGTCATCCTATGACAAGGCTAATCGCAGTTCGGGAAAATCATTTCGTGGCTTTGGTATGGATGCCGGGTTGAAAATACTTGGAGAAGTGAAATCGCAACTTGGCGTGTCGATTTTGACCGACGTACACAGCATTGAAGAGATTGTGCCGGTGGCGGCGGTAGTTGATGTGTTGCAGACTCCTGCATTCCTATGTCGTCAGACTGATTTTATTCACGCTGTTGCGAAATGTGGTCGTATAGTAAATATAAAAAAAGGTCAGTTTTTGTCGCCATGGGACATGATAAATGTAGTGGACAAAGCGCGTGAAGCTAGTGGAGAAGATAACATTATGGTGTGCGAACGAGGCGCGTCGTTTGGTTACAATAATCTGGTTTCAGATATGCGCTCGCTGGCAGTGATGCGTAATACTGGATGCCCGGTGGTATACGATGCGACACACTCGGTACAGCTTCCAGGCGGGCAAGGTGCAGTCAGTGGTGGACAGCGCGAATTTGTGCCAGTTTTGGCACGTGCAGCGGTAGCGGCAGGAGTTTCCGGTCTGTTCATGGAAACCCATCCCGATCCATCCAAGGCTATGTCGGATGGACCCAATGCCTTTCCGCTTGGGAACTTGCAGACATTATTAAAGACCTTGATAGTGTTGGATGAGACAGTCAAGCAGCAAGGTCTGATTGAAGAAAAAGTTAATTTAAAAAACATTTAGAAATTAAAAAATAAGGAAAAGTAATGAGTGCAATTGTTGATGTAATCGCCCGTGAGATTTTGGATTCGCGCGGAAACCCTACTGTGGAAGCAGACGTATTATTGGAGTCCGGTGTTATGGGACGTGCTGCTGTGCCGTCTGGTGCTTCTACTGGTGAAAAGGAAGCAATTGAATTGCGAGATGGAGACAAACAACGTTATCTGGGTAAGGGTGTATTGAAGGCGG
>Ga0316187_10004423_pt1 | contig 12166 bp, 13 predicted proteins | sample CroRivburrow1_MG_FD_204927 | JGI IMG/M metagenome (GOLD analysis project Ga0316187, IMG submission 204927) | Coastal sediment microbial communities from Maine, United States - Cross River worm burrow 1 | ecosystem: Environmental > Aquatic > Marine > Coastal > Sediment | place: USA: Maine...
TTACACGGCATGTTTTAAGGATGGTAGCTATTTATTATGTATCATACCAAATCTATATTGAAATGCGCTGCAAGCCATTTTGATATTTACATTGGTAAATGCCGATATATATTCACGGCGACATGATTTATTAGGCGCGATTTGAATTATAATCGGTATTACTTAGTTCAAATACTTCTCAGTCAAGACTAATTTGTGTTTTTGTTTTTGGTTCGTATTTTCAATGATTTAATGTTTTACAGACGATTAAATGTTGAATCAAAGGTAGTTGCCTCGAATTAACCCTAAATCGAACAGCAGGCATTTCGGCGTTAATAAAAAAAATAAATTAGCAAAGCGTTCTAATGTCGAACAGAGGGGTTGATTAAGAAAAATTGGTTTTAAGAGATAGAGTAATAATGCTTGTCACAAAACACCATAAGCTCACCTCAGATATATTTCTTTAAAGTTTTTATTTATTCTTATTATCCTTTATTCTGATTATAGGAATTGCATACGATGCAGTAAAACTCATCCCTGTTCTTATATTTTTTATGGCTGAACCATAACCAGGTATGAAATATGGTGTAATATTATCATCGTCCGATGAAGAAATTTTAGCTTTCACTCGTATAGTATAGCCAAGAAAAATGTTTTTAAATAGCTCACCTCGGATACCAATTACGGCTTCAACCCAGGTTAAATTTAAATTGCTTTTAGATAAATCGGTGGTTGAAACGCCCCATTCATTTTCAAAGGTAATGTTGGAACTTTGTTGCCAATACAAACTTCGTGCATACCTTGCACCAATAAAAAATATGTTTTGGTCTAAGCGATGTTGGTATTTTAGCATGTTGTAATTTAAGCCAACCCTCCAATAACTTCCTTCAGCAGTATAGTTATGTAACTCGGTATTATCTTCAATGGTATTCATACCAAATTCTACAATTGGGAAAAAGTTGTATTTAATTTCAGCATCGACCGATAATTCAAAGCCACTAACTGTAATGTCGTTCATGTAGGGCAGAATAAAACGCGATAAATCAACCCCTGAGCGAATAAATACTTCTCGTTTTGGCAGTTTTTGCTCTTGGGCAAAAGAACCAACAGCAATACATAAAAATAGTATTTTAATAAAATATCGTAACATGGTTCTTTTCTGCAGAATTAATTAAGGTATCATAAATATAAATAGAATCAATAAACTGGGAAGTGTAATAAATAGAATGTAATTCAAATTCGGTAATAAAGCCACATTCCAAGTCGTTAACTTTAATTTTATTGGAGTGAATGAACTTAACTTCATCGGTTATTTCCAAAATCGAATCAACAAATAAATGTAAAAAGGGAGTGAGTATAGTATCTGTATATCGTTTGAGAGAATCTGCGATTAAAGTAAATTTAAAATTAAGAATTGTGGAGTCAGCATTTAAATTTAGCGGTATCATTACACAATCTGTAACAGCACTACCTTCATAAAGGTCATCAGCTAAGTTATCATGGAAAATTAATAGTGTATCAATTTTCAAATTACTTTTTTGTTCCAAGCTAAGTCTTAGGTACGGAAGGTTAGTATCAGGGCATTCTTCTTCTTCGCTTGAGCAACTTATGAAAAATGTTGCAACTATGAGCATTAAAAGAAATGAGGTTAGGTGTATTTTTTTCAATATGTAATAGTTTTTATTTGCGTTCAAAAGTAAAAAATCATTTTCAAATTTAGTGCCGAAAACTACTATATAAACTCAAAACTTACTTCTTTTAAGAATTTTTCTTCAAGTAATTTGACTATTCGCTTTACCACAGTGCGTCTAATTTCTAATTCAATGGGCAGCGTAGGATCCTGATGGGCAATATTTATGCGTGTACCAATTATAATATGAATTTCATCGCATTGCAAAAATAGCTCAACAATTTGGTCGGCCGGACCTTTGCCTAAATTGTAATTACTATTATGAGCTTTTAGTATTTCGGTCACTTTAGTTAGAGTTAAAATACCTTCAGTAACAAGGCTAATTCCATCAATGTATGAAATAGGAGGCAAGTCATTGTCGGTAAATTCAAAACTGTCTCTAATTTCGAGGCCAAGTTCACGCGCAACAATTTCAGCCGATGTGGCTCCACATATAATTTTTTTGCCTTCATATTTGTGAACTGCCATGGCTAAATCAATGTCTTTCTTTTTTTCGTAGGGTGGTCCTGTAACTAAAATCAATTTACGTGGTTCACGAAAATATATCGATGCGCATGAAGTATCATCTTTAGGATGGTAATTGTCATGGCCAACAGCCATGTTAACCGCTTTCTTTGCTAATTTTCTGGCTGAAATGTAAGGCTTTTTTAAAACTGTGTCTTTTATAAATTTACTATAGGCATCGTGTCCCCAACCAAATGGGAAACGTTTACTACCTAAACCAGATTGTACAATTCCATCGGAGCAAAAAATAATTCGATCGCCTTTTTCAGGATAAAACCTGCAACTGCGAATTTCTTTTCCCTTGTTTTTTTCACTTTCAAGCATTACGCATTTCCACTCAGGTTCGTAAATTTTATTTCCTCGTAATATTATGGTTTGCGGGTTATCATATTCTAAAATATATACTTTACCATTCATGTCAATGTCAATAATGGTAAAAGTTGAATAGCTAATTTTACGTACACTACAAACCGGAAGCGTATTCATTATTATTTCGGCAATGGTATTAAAATCTTTATGTTCGCGAGTAAAGTTTATTGCCATTGTAGCAGTTAGTGTAGCCAATATGTTTGCTTTTACACCGTGTCCCATCCCATCCGATAAAACAGCAAGAATCCTATTCTCTTCCTTAACGCGTTCTGAAAGAAATACATCTCCACAAATTCTTTCGTCTTCGTGATTCTTTTGTTGGCAATTTACTTCTATATAAAAACGATCATTCATTCTATTATTCTTCGATTTTAGATCTTTGATTTTTCTTACTCCTTCCCCGATAGTTATCGTGATCAGTTTCTGTCTGCTCTATTAAAACATTGGCAGCTTGTTGAGCGAAATAAAAGCACTGCCAATTGTTTACTTCCCTTTATTGTCGGATTTGTAAGAGTTTATTATTGACTTTAACATTTGCTCGGTTTCCGAAGCTCCTTCACCCAATAAAAAGCCAATATTTTGCACCATTTTCAAGTTTTTATCAATAACATCAGTAATTCTGTGCATTACCTCTTCGCGCTGAACTTCAGGCGAATACATGTCCTTAATAACCGCCCCAGCAATTTCATCTTTTTTGATTGGAAAAATAGAGATATTTAGCAATTGTTGTTCAATCTTTATATCCCGGTTTTCAACACCATCGTTGCTGCTAATGGCATACTGAAAAAGATTAATAATATTCGGTGGTAGTAGCGTTTTTAAATCAGCACCAGTAAGCCCCGGAATCACTTCATTGATGGTTTCGGCATCTTCACCCAACAAATTAATAAAACTATGATTCGAGTGAATTACCTTCATGTTTTTGTCAACAATTACAACACCTGACGGGATTTTTTGTAGCATAATATTGGTTGTTGCAGAAAGTTCTTTCACTGTTTCTTTTTCTTCCAATGCTCGTTTTTCCGATTCTTCAAGTGCTTCACGAGTTTTTTCAAGTTTTTCGTTGGTTATTTTTAATGTTTTAATGGACTCTTGTTTATTGTTTAAGGTAAACGAGATACACATGTCGGGGTTTGCTAATCCTTGGTCTATGGCAATGGCAAATTCACGACAGGTATTGTAACCACAAGCTCCACAATCCATTTGCGAATCACATTGATCTTTTCGTAATGTCGTTAATACTTTATTTATTTGAGTATCGCTTGGTAGGGCTATGCGTTGATCGTCTTTTTTAAATTTACGAGTTAAATCAATGGATAAATATTCGGTAATGTTATTTTCCCACTCTTTATGCTCGGGTTCGCTTAAACGCTTTTTGGTGTATTCAATAACTAATGAACGGCGATAAAATTTCTTTCCTCCTGGTGAGGTTCCTGGTCCCATTGCACATTGCCCATCGCAATAGAATAAATCAATGTGTTTTTTTAAACTTTTTAGGTCTTCAAACTCTTTAATTGCTTCAATGAAATTTGCTCTTCCGTTGGTGTTTATTAATCGTCCGGTAAGTAAATCTTCATTAATTCCGACCGATTGTAATAAACCTCTTTTTATTGGGAATAGGGTTCCTTTTCCACCCAATGGCGGATCAAAGCTTGAGTATTCAACAGTATTTTCACTAATTTGGTAGTGGTTAAACATCTGACGAAGTTCTATAAATGTAATAACTTCATCTATTTTGCCATCATCTTGAAAACGTTCTGTATCCAATTTAGCAGCTGTACATGGACCTATAAAAACAGTTTTTGCATCGGCTCCATATTTTTTATGTACAACTTTTGCCATAGCTATCATTGGCGATACAATTGGAGCAAGGTTTACAATACTTTTGGGGTAGTATTTTTCAATATAATAAACCACTGGTGGGCAATTTGCTGCCAGGTAGTATTTCCCTTTAAAATCGGATAAAAGTTCACGGTATTTATGTGCAACTAAATCGGCCCCAAAAGCTGACTCAACTACAAAATCAAATCCAATAGCTTTTATCATTCCAACAAAATTCCTACGGCTTGTAATGTCTTCAAATTCACCAGCAATAGCCGGATCAACAATGGCAACAACCTTTTTGTCTGATTTTATTAAATTTTTAACACGACCAATAGAGTCGGTATATTTTAATGCTTGAGGAGCACATACAGCAACACAATTTCCACAACCAATACATCGATCTTGAATTACTTTAGCATGTTGATCTTCAATTTTAATTGCTTTTGAAGGACAAACTCTAATGCAAGCATAGCAAAGGGTACATCTTTCTTTTATCGATTCAATCAGTTTCATTGGTATAAAGAGTATTTAAAATTTTATTTTCTTACAGTTTAATAAATAATTGATCCATAATAATTTGACTATTCATTCATCTCTTTGGCTAAAATGTCAATTACACTGGCAGGATCTATTTTCTCAAAGTATTTGTCATTTACTTTTAATATTGGACCTTTTTCACATTTTCCAAAACAATGGCCCCCATGGAAGTATACTTTTTCTTCAAGTTTATTTACCTTAATGTAGCTATCAATTTCTTGTACTGTTTTTTTATTACCTCGAGCAAAACAGGAACTACCTAAACAAACAATTATTTCAGTTTTATTACTCATAATTCTTTATGCATCTCAATGTAACCAAAAATAGAAAACTTTTATTTATCTTCACTTTTACTAAAAATTTTATCGAATACGTTGGATATCAACATAAAATTAGCAAAGTAGATTTTGATTATGGAGCAACGAATTGCCACTGTATTAATATTAATCGAAGATAGAGAAAAAGTAGCATTACTTAATAAAATAATTTCAGAATATGCCGAAGTAATTATCGGTAGACAAGGGATACGACTAAGTGATAGAAATAAAAGTATAATTTCATTGGTGATTGAGGGTAATACTAACGAAATTGGAGGACTTTCTGGAAAACTGGGTCGTATATCAGGAATAAATGTAAAATCGGTGGTTTTAAAAACAAATTAAGTACAATGGTTGGTACATTGGTAAATGTAGGTGCAATATTGGTTGGTGGTTCTATCGGATTGTTTTTTCGATCCTCCATACCCAAAAAATACATTACAATAGTATTTCATGGGATTGGTTTATTCACGCTTTTTGTTGGAGTAGCCATGGCTTTAAAAACTGAAAATTACTTGATTCTGATTGTGAGTATTGTGCTAGGTGCTGTTTTAGGTACTTTACTGAAAATAGAGCAAGGTGTAAACAAAGTTTCTGATTTGGTTGCTAAAAAGTCAAAATCGGATAATAACAAATTTTCAGAGGGTTTGGTTTCAGCCTTTTTGCTTTACTGTATGGGCTCAATGACAATTCTTGGGTCGTTTGAAGAAGGGCTAGGAAATGCTCCAAACCTTTTATTAGCCAAATCCTTAATGGATGGGGTTTCATCAGTAGCTCTTGCTGCCGGTTTAGGATATGGTGTTTTATTTTCAGTAGTTCCATTATTTATTTACCAAGGCGGATTAACCCTTTTTGCTCAATTATTGAGTAAACATTTAACGGATCCAATCATAAATGAACTAACTGCTGTTGGGGGTTTATTGCTCATTGGAATGGGATTAAATATTCTTGAAATCACTAAAATTAAAATATTAGATATGCTACCTTCGTTAATAATTGTTGTTGCATTAGTGCTAATATTTGTTTAAACAGTAGTAAAATTGACACTTACAGGGTGTATATTATAAATTTTATATTATTTTTGGATAATATAAGTTTCAAATTAAAAAATACTGATAGCTAGCTGTTTAGCTGGTTTAAGAAATATAGGGAATAGATTATAATGGTTGCAAAATTAAACTATAGCTTTGGTAGCATATCTCAGTTAGGAAAAGAAAAGGAATTCAATACCGATTCAATAATCGACTTTGCCATTCAGGATGGACATGTATTTTTATTGTGTGATGGCCATGATGGAAATGAAGGCCATGGAGCCTTAGCTGCAAAATTAACTGCTGAGAGTATTAAAAAATACTTTTTTAACCGCACCTATAAAAATTTACTTGCAGCCCTTACAAACGCAGTTACTTCTGCAAACTTTTCGGTTCATGAACAATCGCTAAAAGATGCAAAATACAACAATATTGGAGCAACCTTAGCTATCCTTATTTACAAAAACAACAAAGTTTATTATGCTTATGCTGGCGATAGCCGCATTTATTTATACAAAAACCAAGCATTAAAAGCTCTTACTCTCGATCATGTGGCTGATAGATACAATCCAGCTGGATCTGATGTTAACGTGTTAGTTGGACGAAATAGAGATATTAAATTTGGTGTTTGCAAAAGCCCATTGGAAATAACTGTTGGGGATAAAATATTGCTTTGTACCGATGGTTTGTCTGATGTGGTAATAAAAGAGGACATAGCTGAAGTATTACAAGACGATGATACTTCACCTGATCATAAAGCAATGTTACTGGCTAAAAAGGCTGATGAGAATGATGGGGCAGATAACACTTCGGTTTATGTAGTTGAATTCGACAATAATATTCCAGTTCCAAAAGCAAAGAAAAATATTAGCAAATTATTAAAAACAGGAGTGTTGGCTATATTGGTTGCTGGTATTTTGGGGTTTGGAGGATTTAAAGCATATGAGTTTTTTACAAATAGAGATAACTCAAAAATTGAAAAGGAGGCTCTTGTTATGCAAGAAGCAGAAAAGCCTATTGTTAAAGAAAGCGTAGTAAAAGATAGTGTAACTGTATTAGCTAAAGCTAAAATTGAAAAAGAGTTAGCTGTTAAAAAATCGGAAACAGTTAAGAAGAAAACACCAAGTCACACCAATACAAATCAAAACAGTTTATTTGAACATAAAATTAAATTTGGAGAGAATCTTTATCGTTTATCATTACGATATGGTATTTCGCAACAACAACTTATTAATATCAATGGTAATAAAGCTAAAAATTTAATTGCCGGTAGTATTATTAAAATTCCTGTTAAAGCTGTGCATATTGTTGCAAAAGGGGAATCGTACAGTTTTATTAGTGATAAATATAATGTAAAAATAGATGTTATATGCCGAGCCAATAAACTGGATAAAAACCAGGCCTTGTCTGAAGGAAAGAAAATTGCAATTCCCAAAAAATAGGGGTCATTAATTTATGATTCAACAAAAACTACTTAAACAAATACTTCCAGGTTTTATTCCCTTAATTATTTTTATTATAGCCGACGAAATTTGGGGTACCAAAATTGGTTTAATAGTAGCAGTAGCTATTGGTTTACTGAGCTTAGTATATTTTTGGGTTAAAGACCATAAATTCGACAAATTTATTCTTTTCGATACAATACTTATAGTTGCCTTAGGTGTAATATCAATTCTATTGGATAATGAAGTGTTCTTTAAATTGAAACCTGCCTTAATTGGTGTTTTGGTTTGTGCTATACTTGCTGTTTCAGTATTTACTCCAAGCAACATCATGTTTAACATGTCTAAGCGTTACATGAAAGGAATTGAATTTAATGATGCTCAGTTCCGACAAATGCAAAAGAGCATGAGAGTTATGTTCTGGTTATTTACTATTTATACCCTATTGGTTTTTTACTCGGTATGGTTTATGAGTAATAAGGCATGGGCGTTTATAAGTGGTGCACTTTTTTATATAATGTTTGGTGTTTATTTAGCATTCGAGTTTATTAAAAGCAAGCTTAAGCAACAAAAGCTTTTAAATGAAGAATGGTTGCCTCTTGTTAACGAAAAGGGAAAAATTACAGGTAAAGCACCCCGTAGTGTATGCCATTCCAATAAGGCATTATTACACCCTGTGGTTCATATGCATGTTATAAATAAAAAAGGAGATATTTATTTGCAAAAAAGGCCAGGTCATAAAACAATTCAGCCAAATAAATGGGATACTGCCGTTGGCGGTCATGTGGAATTTGGTGAAACAATAGAACTTAGTTTAAAAAGAGAAGCCATTGAGGAGATTGGAATTCATGATTTTCAGCCCAAATTAATGTCAACATATATTTGGAAATCGGAAGTGGAATCGGAGTATGTATTTTGTTTTACTACTTTATATAACGGAGAATTTAATATAAGCAAAGAAGAATTAGAAGATGGTAGATTTTGGACCAAGGAAGAAATAGAAAAGAATTTAAAACAAAATATTTTTACTCCAAATTTTGAATTGGAATACAAGAAGATTATTAAAATATTTTTAGAATAAAAAAGCCGCTTAACGCGGCTTTTTTTATTTTATAAGTATCCAGGTTTGTTCATTTTCATTGCGCATATTCCGCCATTCTTGCAGGGCTTCATTCCAATTGTATAAAGTTTTGTAGCTAACCGTATGGAAACCATTGTTACGTACAACAATTTCCGACTTATAACCTTCGTCAATTAGTTTCTGACTATAATTGTCGGCATTTGTAGGAACTTTAAAACTACCAGCAACAATGTAATATCGTTTTGTATTTTGATCAATAGCTGGCTCTTCAACCACTTTTGGTTCTTCTTCAATTACAATTGTTGTATCAACTTCAGGAGTTGTATCAATAACTGGTTCAGGAACAGGAGCAATTTCAACAACAAGTTCTGATTTATCAAACAAGCCAAAGTGCCATGCAGCCCATCCACCACCACCTAATATAATAATAGCAGCTACAACAATAATAATAACTTTTGAACTGTTTGATGAGCTACTACTTGTAGGTTTTTTATTCAATATTTCTGATGCAATTTTTTTACTGTTATCCGTTGTTTTTGCAGCAGGTTTAGGAGGAGTACGTGCAGTTTCTGGTTTAGGAGGAGTTGCAGGAGGAGCAGAAGTAACTGTTTTTTTCTCAGGAGCAGCAGCTGCAACTGTTTTTTCAGCAGGTTTTTCTATCGGCTTAGCGGCAGTTTCCTTTTTGGGTTCTGCTTTTTTATCTGCCGGTTTAGCGGCTACTTTTTTCTCAGGCTTCTTTTCATCCAAAACAATGGTAGGTTTTGCATCAGTTTTTGGAGTGCCAGCTTTAGGGCCGGTTAATTCCTTTTCAAACTTAATGTTGCCATTATTGTCTTTAACTAAAAAGCCAAGTTCTTTAACTTCAAATGATTCACCTTTGCTAAAAGCTTCATCAATGCTTTTTACAAATTCTTTTACTTTATCTGCAGCATCATTTTTGCTTATTTTTTCCGCTTTAATTATTTGGTTAACTAATAATCCATCATTGAATTTAAGGAAATCGTTAAATGATATTTGTTTACCATCGGGAGTGCTTTGTACCATAAAGGCACCAAAATCAGGAATAATAATTCTGTTATTATTCTCAACTAATTCTTTTAAGTACTTATTAATCATGTGTAATTGAATTAATTTCTCGTAAATTTACAATAAAAAATTAATTATTAACAGTTGTTATAATTTCATTTGAAAAAAATAATGATAAATAAACCTAAAATATATTTTGCTGGCTCTATTCGAGGAGGTAGAGAGTATGCCAATATGTATACCAAAATAATTCAAGAGTTGGAAAAATATGGTACTGTTTTAACTGAGCATGTGGGGAGTTCTAAGGTTTCTGATCTGGAAATGAACAAGTCTGATGAAGAAATATATAGTACTGATATGAATTGGCTGAAACAAGCCGATGTAATTGTTGCTGATGTTTCAGTAAACTCCATTGGAGTGGGTTATGAATTAGGTTATGCTGCAAGTTTACAGAAAAAAATTATTTGCCTTTATTATACCAAAAGTCAAACTAATTTATCAGCAATGATAACAGGAGATAAGACCTTGAAAGTTGAAACATATAATGAATTAGGTGACTTGAAAACTGTGTTTAAAAACTATTTTTTATTGAAGTAGGAAAACAACTTTATATGTATATTGTTAAATGATGTATTAGCAATAAAAAAAATTAAGATATGATGAATTTATCAACCAATTTTGCAGGATTAAAACTAAACAATCCAATAATTGCAGCAAGCTCTGGATTAACTGATTCGATTAAAAGTATAAAATCATTAGCTAATGCTGGTGTAGGGGCAATCGTTTTAAAATCTATTTTCGAAGAAGAAATTTTAATGGAAATGGAACAAATTAAGCAACAAATGACTGGCAGACCCTATGTATATCCTGAAACTTTAGATTATTTAGATGAAGAACCTCATGTTGATTTAATTAGCTCGTATATTGAACTTATTGAGAAGGCGAAAAAAGAAGTAAAAATACCTATTATAGCTAGTGTTAATTGTGTATCTAATCAGAAATGGACCTACATAGCTAAAGAAATTGAAAGTGCAGGGGCCGATGCCATAGAACTAAATTTATTTTCATTGCCGTCTGATTTAGAAAAACCTGCAGGAGAAATTGAGCAAATGTATACCGATTTAGTAAACGAAGTTTGTAGTCAGGTAAAAATCCCTATTATTTTAAAGATAAGCCCATATTTTACGAGTTTGGGGCAAATGGTAAATAAATTTAGTAAGTTACCAATTAAAGGAATAGTATTATTTAATCGTTATTATTCGCCCGATATTGATATAAACAATTTAGCTTTAGCTACCTCCTTTGTGCTTAGTTCACCTTCAGAAATTGCTCAACCTTTACGTTGGATTGCACTTTTATCGGACAGTGTTAAAACTGATTTTGCAGCTTCAACTGGAGTACACACTGGAGCCGATGTAATTAAAATGTTATTAGCCGGAGCATCGGTAGTACAAGTTGCTTCTACAATTTACAATAATGGAGAAGGTGTAATAAAAGAAATGACAGATTTCCTAAGCAACTGGATGAAGGAGAATGAATATAAATCGATTAAGGATTTTAGAGGTAAACTTAGTTTGAAGGGTTCAAATAATAAGGCACCATGGGCCAGAGTACAATTTATGCGTGAGTTCAGGAATTTTATTAAATAAATGAGTACGCACAATCCCAATTTTATTGATTCTTATTATCAATTACGAAAGCAAATTGATGATAGAGCCAAGGAACTTTCTCAGTTACATACCGATCATTTAAAGTGCCGAAAAGGATGTGATTCTTGTTGCGAATCTATTCATGTTTTTCCTTTGGAGTTTTCGGCTATAAAAAGGGAGCTTAAATTACAAGGAAGAGGGTTACCAGTACGCAAGTTTAACAAGTTTCGAAAATCGTGTGTGTTTTTAAAAGACGGAGCATGCTCTATTTACTATTCGAGACCCATTATTTGTCGCACACAAGGCTTGCCACTTATGTATCAAAACTTGAGTGGCAAAGGCTATGAGATATCACATTGCCAATTAAATTTCACAGCATTTGATTTATCAAACTTCACCGTCGATAATTCGATGTATATGCCTGATTTTAATAGTAAGCTATTCCTTTTGAATAAAGAATATGTAGAATTAGAGGATTTACATAATAAAAATCCGAAAAAAAGAATCCCACTCTATAAATTGGCCTAGTTTTTCAGGTTCTAGATTAATTTAGTGAGCTTTCTGTGTTAGGTATTTTATGTCGAACTTGGGTTATTAAGATTGGGTGAAATAGACTTGCAGGTATTTTTATATACCCTTAGTATGAGGAGAATAAGTAGGCATTGGTCGTAAGCCAAATTTTAGATATGTGATTTATTTTCTGTCAATTATCATTAG
>Ga0316187_10004424_pt1 | contig 12165 bp, 7 predicted proteins | sample CroRivburrow1_MG_FD_204927 | JGI IMG/M metagenome (GOLD analysis project Ga0316187, IMG submission 204927) | Coastal sediment microbial communities from Maine, United States - Cross River worm burrow 1 | ecosystem: Environmental > Aquatic > Marine > Coastal > Sediment | place: USA: Maine...
CAGCTCGGTTTCGTCGAGGGTGGTCAGATGGCGCTCGCGCAGCAGTTGGCGGCCGTCCACCCAGACGTGGCTGACCTGCTGGCGGCCGCTGGCGTAGACCAGCTGGGCGACCGGGTCGTAGAGCGGCTGGGTCTCGATGGTATCGAGATCCACGGCGATCAGATCCGCCGCCTTGCCGGTCTCCAGCGAGCCGGTGAGCGCATCCAGCCCCAGCGCGCGGGCGCCGTCGATGGTCGCCATGCGCAGCGCGCGATGGGCGGGCAGGGCGGCGGCGTCGCCGCTGACACCCTTGGCCAGCAGCGCCGCGCTGCGCAGCTCGCCGAACATGTCGAGATCGTTGTTCGAGGCGCTGCCATCGGTGCCCAGGGCGAGATTCACCCCGGCGTCGTCGAGTCGCGCCAGCGGACAGAAGCCGGAGGCCAGCTTGAGGTTGGATTCCGGGCAATGCAGCACGTGGCTGCCGGTTTCGGCGACGCGCTGGATCTCCGCCTCTTCGAGCTGGGTCATGTGTACCGCCAGCAGCTGCGGGCCGAGCAGGCCCAGCTCGTCGAGGCGCGCCAGCGGCCGGCAGCCGTGCTGGGCGACGAAGTTGGCCACCTCGCCGGCGGTCTCGTGGAGGTGGATGTGTACCGGGATATCCAGCTCCGCGGCCAGCGTGGCGATGCGCTGCAGCGGCTCGCGGGACACGGTGTAGGGCGCGTGCGGGGCGAAGGCGGTGCCCAGGCGCGGGTGGTCGCGCAGCGCATCGTGCAGTGCCAGGCCGCGGCGGATGTACTCGTCGGGGCCGCTGCCCCAGGCGCTGGGGAAGTCGAGCACGATGATGCCCAGCAGGCCGCGCAGGCCGGCGCGCTCGGCGGCGCGCGCGGTGGCTTCGGGGAAGAAGTACATATCGTTGAAGCAGGTGACGCCGCCGCGGATCAGCTCGGCCATGGCCAGCAGCGCGCCCTGTTCGCAGAAGCGCTCATCGGCGAAGCGGCCTTCGGCGGGCCAGATGTGCTCCTGCAGCCAGCTCATCAGCGGCAGGTCGTCGGCGTAGCCGCGCAGCAGGCTCATCGCCAGATGGGTGTGGGCGTTGATCAGCCCGGGCATCAGCGCCTGGCCGGGCAGTTCGAGTTGCGGCGCCTCGGCGTAGCGCCGGCGGGCCTCGGCGCTGGGCAGGATGTCGGCGATGCGGCCATCGGCGATGGCCAGACTGTGCTCGGTGAGGACGCGGTCGTCGGCGTCCACGGTCACCAGCCAGGCGGGGTGTATCAGCAGGTCCGGGTTTTTCATCGGCGCACCTTAGCCGCAGGCTGGTGCTCCGGCAAGAGATGCGGGGTGCTCAGCGCGCGCGGCGCAGCAGGAAGCTGGCCAGCGCCGGCAGCAGCAGGATTGCGCCGAGCATGTTGACCAGAAACATGAAGGTCAGCAGCACGCCCATGTCGGCCTGAAACTGCAGCGGTGAGAAGATCCAGGTGGCCACGCCGATGGCCAGCGTCAGCCCGGTGAAGACCACCCCGCTGCCGGTCACCGCCAGCGTCTGTCGGTAGGCTTCGCGCAGCGCCAGGCCGGCGCCGAGGTACTCGCGCAGGCGACTGAAGATGTAGATGCCGTAGTCGACGCCGATGCCTACCCCCAGCGCCGCCACCGGCAGGGTGTTGACCTTCAGGCCGATCTGCAGCCAGGCCATCAGCGCGTAGGCGAGCAGCGAGACCAGCGCCAGCGGCAGGACGATGCACAGCGTCGCCGCCAGCGAGCGGAAGGTGGCCAGGCACAGGGCGATGATCGCCGCGAAGACCAGTGCGAGGATCGGGAACTGGGCCGCCTCGACCTCCTCGTTGGTGGCCGCCATGACGCCGACGTTGCCCGTGGCCAGGCGGTAGCGGATGCCCTCATCGGCGTGCGCCGCGCGGTAGGCTTGCACCGCCTCGACCACGCTGGCGATGGTCTCGGCGCGGTGGTCGGCGGTGAAGATCAGCACCGGGATGGCGCTGCAATCCTTGTTCAGCAGCCCGGTGGAGGTGGGTGTGTAGGCCACCGCCTGGGCGAGATTCTGCGGGTCGCGCGGCAGCACCCGCCACATGGGGCTGCCCTCGTTCCAGCCGGCGTTGACGATCTTCGCCACGCGCGGCAGGGAGAGCACCGACTGCACCCCGGGCAGGTTCTCCACGTGCCAGGCGAAGCGATCGATGGCGTCCATCGCCGCCCAGTCGATGCAGCTCTCCGGCTCGCCCTCGGCGATCACCTGGATCAGATCCACGCCGATGGCGAAGCGCTCGGTGATCAGCGCCGTGTCGCGGTTGTAGCGCGAGTCGCTGCGCAGCTCCGGCACCCCGGTGTGCAGATCGCCGATGCGCACCTCGCCGCCCTTCCACAGGCCCACCGCCAGGGCCGCGGTGCCGAGCGCGACCACCACCGCCGCGCGGCGCCGCTCGGCCACCACGGACAGCCGCCGCCACAGCGGTGCCAGGCGTGCCGAGCGGCGCCGCAGGCGGGCGCGGTAGTCATCGCCCAGCGGCACGCAGGAGATCAGCAACGGTAGCAGGAACAGATTGGTGAGGATGATCACCGCCACGCCGAGGCTGGCGGTGACCGCCAGATCCTGGATCACCTGGATGGGGATGGTGGCGATGGTGACGAAGCCGATGGTGTCCGAGATCAGGGCGATGGCGCCGGGCAGCAGCAGGCGGCGGAAGCTGGCCCGCGCCGCGCTCTCCACGTCGGCGCCTTCGTACACCTCCGCGCCCACCGAGCTGACCATCTGCACGCCGTGGCTGACGCCGATGGCGAAGATCAGAAACGGCACCAGTATCGCCATCGGGTCGATACCGTAGCCGAACAGCGGCAGCAGGCCGAGCTGCCAGATCACCGCGATCAGCGAGCAGCCCAGCGGCACCAGCGCCACGCGCAGCGACTGGCTGTACAGCCACACCAGCAGCGCGGTGACGACGAAGGCCACGGCGAAAAAGCCCACCACCCGGGTGGCGCCGTCGGCGATGTCGCCGACCACCTTGGCGAAGCCGATGATGTGCAGCGAGATGCCGCTGCCTGCGTGCTCGGTGCGGATTTTCTCCAGCGCCGCGGCGACCGCGACGAAGTCGAGTTTCTCGCCGCTGTTCGGATCGATCTCCAGCAATTGCGCGCTGACGATGGCGGCGGAAAAATCGTTGGCCACCAGGCGGCCGAGATAGTTGGATTTGAGCAGGTTCTCGCGCACCCGCGCCAGATCCTGCGGCGTGTTGGAGAATTGCGCCGGCACCAGATTGCCGCCGGAGATGCCGTCTTCGACCACCTCGGTGAAGCGCACATTGGGGGTGAACAGCGAACTCACCCGCGCGCGGTCCACGCCGGGGAGGAAGAACACCGCGTCGGTGACCGCCTTGAGCTTGTCGAAAAAATGTGGTGTGAAGATGTTGCCCTGGTCCACGGCCAGGGCGATGAGCACCCGGTTGGCGCCGCCGAACTCGCGCTGGTACTCCTTGAAGACCTGCATGTACTCGTGCTGCATCGGCAGCTGCTTCTCGAAGCCGGCGTCGACGCGCAACTGGCTGGCCTGCCAGAGCATCGCCGCGGTGAGCAGCGCGAACAGCGCGATCACCGCGCGGCGGTGGCCGAACAGCAGTGCCTCCAGTGCGGCGGCGAAGCGACCGGCCGGGCCGGCGATGGCGTTCACTGGGCGCGCTCCGCGCCCGCCGGAAGGTGGTACAGGCCGCCTTCGCCGGTGGCGATTAGCGCGCCGTCGGCACCCGGCATCAGGCAGGTCGAGTCGCGCCGGTCGAGATCGCCGCGGGTGCGAAAGCGCTCGCCGTCAGTGCTTTCCAGCAGGCTGCCGCCGAGGCCGGCGATGTACTGCCGGCCGGCGTGGGAGAGGCCGTGCATCAGCAGCGTATCGCCGCCGCTGGGCAGCTGCCGCCAGCGCTCGCCGCGGTCGTCGCTGCGGAACAGGTGGCCGCGCAGGCCGAAGGCCAGCAGGCCGCCGCCGTCCAGTGCCAGCAGGCCGAAGAAGGAGCCGTGATAGGGCGAGGGCAGCGCTCGCCAGCTCGCGCCGCGGTCGTCGGAGCGATACAGGAAGCCGGCCTCGGCGGCCAGGTAGAGGGCGCCGTCGCCGCCCTCGGCGATGGCGTTGAGGTGGTAGTCCGGCGGCAGCGGCTCCTCGCCGGGCAGCAGGCCCTCGGTGTCCGGGTTCTCCAGCAGCAGCTCGTCGAACTGCCAGCTATCGCCGCCGTCCGCGGTGCGCAGCAGCAGGCCGTAGGCACCCACGGCGATGCCGTTGCGGGCGTCGGCGAACCAGATGTCCAGCAGCGGGCGATCCTCCTCCGGCTCGCGGTGTTGCAGGCGCCAGCTCTCGCCGCCGTCATCGCTGCGCAGCACGGTGAGATCGTGGCCCACCGCCCAGGCGCGGCCGTCGTCGCGCAGTAGCGCCGCGGTCAGCGTGCTGCGGGTGGGTACCGGCACCTGGCGCCAGCTGGCGCCGCGGTCGGTGGAGAGGAGGATGTGGCCGCGCTCGCCGACGGCGATGCGCCGTGGCCCGGCGGCGGCGCAGCCGAGCAGCAGTGAGCGCTCGGCGAGCGGAGCGATCGCGGCGGGCTCACCCTCCACCGCGGCGCCGCCGCCCGCCGCCAGCGTGGCGGCGAGCAGGCCGATGGTCAGCCGTTGGAGCAAGCGGCGCGGTGGCCGACGGTCAGCGCCGGCCGAGGCGGCGCAGGGCACTGGTGGTGTAGTCGCGCGGGCTGCGCTGGATGTTGAAATCGTACATCTCGCTTTCGTTGTCCAGCCCGATGGCCAGGTAGCGACCGGCCTGCAGATCGGTGTGCACCTCCAGCGTGGTCCAGTAGCTCGGCACCTCGTAGTAGTTGATGCCGTGCCCCTCGGAGACCCGCCACAGCTGGTCGCGATTGTCGTACTGGTCTACCAGCAGGATCTGCCAGGAGTCCTCGTCGACGTAGAAGGTGCGCCGCTTGTAGACGTGCCGCTGGCCCTCCTTGAGCCGCGCCTCGACCACCCACACGCGGTGTCGCTCGTAGCGCAGGTGCTGCGGGTTGATGTGCAGCGGGGTGAGGATGTCGTCGATGCCGAGCTGGTCCGAGTGCAGCGCGTAGCTGTTGTAGGGCACGTACAGCTCGCGCTTGCCGAGCAGTTCCCAGTCGTAGCGCTCGGGGCTGCCGTTGTACATGTCGAACTGGTCGGAGGTGCGCATGCCATCGGCGGCGGTGCCGGGGTTGTCGAAGGCCACATTGGGCGCGCGTCGCACGCGTCGCTGACCGGGGTTGTAGACCCAGGCGCGGCGCGGCTCCTGGTGCTGATTGAGCGTTTCGTGGACCAGCAGGATGCTGCCCGCCAAGCGTGCCGGGGAGGTGACCTTCTGCACGAAGAAGCCGAGGACGTTGTTCAGATCCGCCTCGCGCATGTCGGCGTGGCTGTACTGGGTGTACACCTCATCCTCGAACTTGACCAGCGTGTAGGCGCCGTCGCGGGTCGGCGCCGCCTGGGCGATGTGCCGCGCCACCTGATCGCCGCGAAAGCGCAGGATGTGGTTCCAGACCACTTCGAGGCCGTTCTGCGGAATCGGGAAGGGGATGCCGTTGATCGCCCCGGTGACGCCGTTGCCGTCGCCCACCAGTTGCGCCGTGGTGGCGATCTTTGCGGTCCGGTCGTAGATGCGCTGTGGCGCCGCGGCGCTGCGCCGCGTCGGGTAGACCTGCATGCGGAAGGTGTCGGGGTAGGTTTCGAACATCGCCGCGTGGCCGGCGGCGAGCAGCTCGCTGTGCTCCTCGAAGTTGTCTGCGGTGATGGTCAGTAGCGGCTGGTCATCGGCGTAGGGATCGGGGTGGTGATCGCCCGTGCTGTAGCCGGCGGGCGGCGTGCTGATGCCGCCCTCCCAGGGCGGGATGCTGCCGTCGGCGTTGCCGGCGCGCTCGGCGCCCAGCGGGGTCAGTTCGGCGCCCAGACGCGCGGCCTCCTCGGCGGAGACGGCAGCCAGCGCGCCGCCGGCGGCGGTGGCCGCGGCGCAGCCCAGCGCGGCGGCAATGACGAAGCGGGTCAGTTTGCTCTGCATGGTCGCGGCTCCGGAAATCAGAAAGAGTACTTGGCGTTGAAGGCGACGAAGTCGCGATCGCGCAGCAGGTTGTAGCGCCCGGCGCCGCCGTAGCGGGTGTAGCTCAGGTCCAGCGCCCAGCGGTTCTGGTAGGTGGCCTGCAGGCCCAGTGTGGTGGCGTAGCGGCCCTCCAGAAAGTTGCCCAGCGGTAGCGGCGTATTGCCGTTCACGTCCTGCGAGTAGGCGATGCGCGGCAGCAGGTTCCACGAGCGCCAGGCGTTGTTGTAGGTCAGCCGGCCGACCAGCCGGTAGCCCCAGGAGGTGGCGTCGGCGAAGTGGCTGCCATCCTCGTAGAAGCCGGCGACGTGTGCGCCGTGGGCCGAGGCCAGCGCCTGGTTGCCGCTGACGAAGGTGGCCGGGCCGTCGAGGCGCAGATCGCTCTTGTCGGGCATGTCGTGGACGTAGGTGACGCCGGCCTCGGCGACCAGCGCGAACTCGTTGGCGCCCATGCTGGGGCCGAACAGCTTGGTGGCGGTCATCTGCAACTGGGTGATGTCGCGCAGGATGAAGCCGGGGATGTCGGTGCTGGTCTGGCCGCTGAAGTCACCGACCTGGTTGTTGCCGGCGAGGCCGCTGTTGATCGGTCCCAGGGCGGCGAACAGCAACTCGATGTCGTCGACCTGCAGCGGCTGGTCGCGGCGGTGCGAGACCTCACCCTGCAGGGCGATGCCCGGACCTTCGAGCAGGGTGTTGAAGCTCAGCCCGAGGAGCTGGATGTCCTCGGGATACTCGACGCGATAGACGGCGGTGTCCGCATACGCCGTGGTGGCAAAGCCGGTGGCCGCGGTACTGCCGGCGGCGGCGCCGTCGCCGCCCCCGGCGGCGGTGCTGACCGCCGCACCGGCGATACCGGTGGCGGTGGCGGCATCCAGTCCGGCGGCGGTGCCGGCGGCGATTCCGGCGGCGATGGCGTCGTCCACCGAGCTGCCGCCGCCGAGCGTGGTCAGCGCGTTGCCGATCACCGCCGGCGCGGCGCCGGCGATACTGCTGGCGCTGAGCAGGCCGGCATCGCTGCCGGTGGTGGCGCTGATCACCGGCAGACGGCTGTGGTAGTTGAGGTAGTAGAAGCCGAATTCGGTGTCGTTGAGGCTCGGCGCGTAGAGCCGGTAGGCGACGCCGAACTGGCCGTCGTCATCCGGCTCGCTGTCCTCGCCGCGGCCGACGGAGAGGAAATCGCCCTCCGCCTGGGCGCCGAAACCCAATTGCACGGTGTCGCCACCGGCGCCGACGAAATCATTGGTGCTGAAGTAGGAGCCGGGCGGGTCGATTTCGGTCTTTTCCCAGTCGATCTGGTAAAAGGCCTCCAGCGCGCCGTCGTCGCCCACCGCCACCGAACCGCTGAGCATGGGCACCGGCACCAGCGCCTCGCGCAGCTCCGCGCCGGGAACGCGGAACTTGGAGGCATCCACCGGGTTGATGGTGTTGATGCCGTTCTGGATGAAGGTGCTCTCGCCCCAGCTGAGCAGCTGGTTGCCGGCGCGCAGCTCGAAGGGGTAGCGATCGCCGCCGCGATACCAGACGTAGGCGTCGAGCAGCTCGGCGTCGGAGCCGACCAGATCCAGCGCCTCGTCGCGGAGGTCGACGTGCTCGCGCTCGCCGTTCTCGTTTTCGTCGTCGTAGAACGCGGTGCCGCGGATGAACACACCGGCGTTTTCGCCGGATAGCTCCAGCTCGCTGGTCAGCTTGACGCTGTTGCTGACCAACCCCTTGTCGTAGTTGAGGTTGCCGTCGTCGGCATTCACCGAAAAGCCGGTGCCGCCGTTGGCGATGCCGATGATGTCCGGGTCGCGCTCCTCGACGCGCCAGCGCGCGCCCCAGGAGACAGTGGTGTCGAGGTTGCCGTCGAGACCGCCGGCGGAGAATTCGACCGCGCCGGCGGGTGCGCCGACGGCGATGGCCAGAGCAGCGCCGATGGCGCTCGCCAGGCGCTGCCGCGCAAAGCCGTTTTTCCGGCGCGCGGCGTTAGCCACGGAGATGGTAGTCATGCTTTCCCCCAGCGTTGAACGACTAGTGATCCGCACAAGCGGCGCGCCTTTCTTCGCGGCGCTTTACAGAATCGTAACCGGGGTTCAATTTGCCTTAAACAAACGTTCGCATCAAGCGCTTGAGGTGTCGCCTTCGAGCAGTTCGCGGCGCAGGATTTTGCCGTCGGCGCCGCGCGGCAGGTAGGTGCGCTGGCTCACCGACGCCGGCACCGCGAAGGCCGGCAGGCGTTCGCGGCACCAGTCGATCAGCTCGTGTTCGCCGACTGGCCGACCCTGTTCGGTGACCACCACCGCGTGGAAGGCGCTCAAGCCGCGGGTCAGCGCACAGCGCACGCAGGCTGCCTGGCGCACCAGGGGATGCTGCCGCAGCGCCGCTTCGACCTCATCCGGGTAGGCATCGCCGTGGCAGCCGTGCAGCACGTCGTCAGCGCGCGCCAGCCAGTCGAGACTGCCGTCGGCGCACTGGCGCACCAGATCGCCGCTGCGCAGCCAGCCATCCGCGCACAGCGTCCGGCCACTGGCGGCGCGGTCGCCCCAATAGGCGAGGGTGATCTGCGCGCCGCGCAGCCACAGCTCGCCGGCCTCGCCGCAGGCCAGCGGATCGCCCAGCGGCGAGCGCACACTGATCTCCACATCGCCCAGCGGGCGACCGAGGTTGCCCAGCGTGGCCTCGTTTTCCAGGCAGGTGAGGCCGCTGCACTCGGCGCTGGTGTAGGCGTTGATCAGCGGCACCTGACAGGCCGCGCGCCAGGCCTGGCGCAGCGTCGGCTCCAGGCTGGCGCCGTAGCTGATGCACAGGCGCAGCGCGCCCAGATCGCGCTGCAGCGGCGGTCGCGCGAGCAGATCGCGATAGGTTGAGGCCGGCGCCAGCAGCAGGCCGCAGCGCTGCCGCGACTGGCTGTGCCGCAGGCCCTGCACGCCGGGCTCGGCGATCACCACGCGGGCGCCGCGCAGCAGCGTCGCCAGCCAGCCGCAGGGCATCTCCGGTGCGTATAGCGGCGGGCGCACCAGCAGGCAATCGGCCTCGCGCAGCGCCGGGTCGCCCTGCAGGGCCTGGGCGAAGTGGCGTGCGCTGGAGACCAGATTGCGGTGGCTGAGCATCACCGCCTTCGGCGTACCGCCGGTGCCGGCGCTGAATTGCAGCATCGCCGGATCGTCGCCGTGCAGTAGCGGCGCGTGCCAGTCGAGCTGCGCGCCGCGCTGCAGCGCGCAGCGCAGTTCGATGGCATCGGGCAGCTTGCGGCGGTCGCGGCGATCCAGCCCGAAGCGACGCAGGGTGCGGCCGACGCGGGCATCGGCGCGCCGCGAAATATCGCTGTCGTGGGCCACGATCACCCGGCTGACGCCGGTGTCGTAGATGATCTTTTCCAGCAGCCTGAGCAGGCGCTCGTGGACGATCACAGTACTCGCCGAGCAGGCGTGCAGGCGGTCGATCAGGCTGCGCCCATCGAGTTCGTCACCCAGCGGCACCACCACCAGCCCGGCGCGCCAGGCGGCGAAGGTGGTCACCGGCAGGCAGATATCGTGGGGTTGCAGCAGGGCGATGCGCTCGCCGACGCCGAGTTGCAGCTCGTGGCGCAGAAAGGCGGCCAGCGACAGACTGAGCTGGTCGAGCTGCTGGTAGGCGAGCCGCCCGTGCGGCCCGCAAAAGGCCACCTGTGCAGCGCTGCGGCGGGCGCTTTCGGCGAGCAGGTCGGCGCAGCTCTCGTGATCGGAGACCACCGCCGGCAGCGGCCCGTCGGCCGGTTGATCGGCGATGTCGTCGCGCGATGCCGCAGCGTTCGAGGGTGTGCCGAAGGCGGGGCTGTCGGGAAGGCTGAGTCCGGAGCTGAACATGTTCCGTCAATAGTTCGGCGTTATCGCCAAGGCTTTGTAACCTAGCGGCAGGCGCGGCTCCATGCAATGACGCACGCTTTGTCGGCTGATTGCGGGATTTGTGCGGGTAGTCACGGGCTGTCGGGGCCGTCGCGGCCGCGCGCCGCGCGCTGTTGCCGGGGGAGGGCGGGAAGGTTGGCGTTCGGTGCGGAGAATCCGCCCACCATAACAGCGGCAGGCCGCCGCGCCGGCTCGCATCGCCGGACGGCCTGCCGCTGAGGGCGCGCGTTACAGCCGTGCCAGCACCGCCTCGGCGCTGCTGACTTCGAACTTGCCCGGCTGCTCGACCGCCAGATCGCGCAGCACGCCGTCTTCGACCACCATCGCGTAGCGCTGCGAGCGCTCGCCGAGCCCGGCGCCGCTGGCGTCGAAGGTCAAGCCCAGCGCGCGGCTGAAATCGCCGTTGCCGTCGCCGATCATCCGCACCCGGTCGTCTGCATTGTGCTCGCGGCCCCAGGCGTGCATGACGAAGGCGTCGTTGACCGACAGGCAGACGATCTGATCGACGCCCTTTTCGCGCAGCTCGTCGGCTTTCACCACAAAGCCCGGCAGATGCGCCGCCGAGCAGGTCGGCGTGTAGGCGCCGGGCAGGGCGAAGAGCACCGTGCGGCCGCTGCCGAGCAGCGCCGTGCTGCTGATGGCCTGGGGTCGGCCGTCGCCCATCTCGTGCAGTGTGGCCTCGGGAATCTTGTCTCCGGGCTGGATCATCGTCTCTCTCCTCGTTGTATTGGCGTCGTTCGGCGGCGCTCGCGCGACGCGGCGACCGACCATTATGTGGGCTGCGACTGCGCCCACAAGGGGGCGCCGATGCACGGTGCGTCGCCATTGTCGCAGCCATTGCCAGCGCAGGCGCAGCCACTACACTGGTCGCACCGCGAGCGCCGCCCGCTGCCCAGCCATGCCACCGATGCCAAAACGACTGCCGCCACACATAATTATTGCCGCCGCACTGCTACTCATCGGCGCCGCCCTGTCCGCCCCGCTGGTCGCCGCCCAAGCCGCCGCCGAGGGTGACCTCGCCCGCGCCCTGCAACTGCAGCGCGACGGCGACAGCGAGGGTGCGCGGCGCCTGCTCGGCGAGCTGGCCGAAGGCGGCGACGCGCTGGCCCAGTACAACCTCGGCGTGTTGCTGGCCGCCGGCGACCCGGCGCTGGCGGCGCGCTGGTACGCCCGCGCGGCGCGTGGCGGCGAGGCGCGCGCCGCGCACAACCTCGGCCATCTCTACCTCTCCGGCGACGGCCTGCCGCGCGACCCGGCGGCGGCCCGCGAAGCCTTCGCCCGCGGCGCGGAACTGGGCCTGGCCGCGGCCCGCTACAACCTCGGCGTGCTGCGTGAGAGCGGCATCGGCGGCAGCGCCGAGCCGGGCGCCGCGCAGGCCGAATACCGCGCCGCCGCCATCGCCGGCCACGCTCCGGCAGCGCTGCAACTGGCGCGCTCGCTGGCCGCGCAGAGCGGCGGTGTGGCGCAGTTGCGCGCCCTGCACTGGCTGGCCGCGGCCGGCGATGCCGGCAAAGGGGATGCGGGCGATGCCCTGCGTCGGCGCTTGCGGCGCGGCGAATGGCTTAGCGTCGGTGGCCGCGTGGTCAACCTGCGCGCCGCGCCGAGCACCGATTCGGCGGTCATCGAAAAACTGCAGCGCGGCGAGCGCCTGCTGTTGCTGGAATCGCGCGGCGACTGGCGGCGCATCGGCCGCCCCGGCGACACGCCGCGGCGCGGCTGGGTGTACGCACCGCTGCTGCGCCGCGCCGACGGGCCGTGACCAGCGCATCGCCGACCGAGTGCGCATCCGCCAAATCAGTGGCTTGAGCGCCGCGCCGCCAGCGTTTAACTTGCCTTCGGTCTGAATTGCACAACAAGCACAGCCGCAGCCGGGAGGCGGCCCAGATGGCGACAGAGAAGACGGATCAGATCACCCTTTATTTGCAGGTTTGTCCCGCGGGCGGCGGTGCGGAGCGCGCGAGAGAGGCGATCAGCCTGCAGGAATGCCTGCGCGATGCCGGCCTCGACGCACGCCCCGCGGCCGCGCAGACCGCGCCGCCCGGCAGCAAGGGCGAGCTGCTGGAATTCGGCCGGCTGCTGCTGGACATCGCCAGCGCTTCGGAATCCTGGCTGGCGCTCAGCTCCGCCGCGGCCGGCGCGCTGGCGGCCTGGCTGAAGGCCAACCCGAGGCGGCAGACGATCATCAAACGCGGCGATCAGGAATACCGCCTCAACGGCGACATGAGCGCCGAC
>Ga0316187_10004426_pt1 | contig 12164 bp, 13 predicted proteins | sample CroRivburrow1_MG_FD_204927 | JGI IMG/M metagenome (GOLD analysis project Ga0316187, IMG submission 204927) | Coastal sediment microbial communities from Maine, United States - Cross River worm burrow 1 | ecosystem: Environmental > Aquatic > Marine > Coastal > Sediment | place: USA: Maine...
GCCCGTGCAACGAGTTGCGGCAAAACCAGCGAATTGAAAAGGCCGGTGTGTTGGTGCGCCCGATGATGATGGCACCGGCAGCGCGCAGGTTTGCCACCACCGGATTGTCCTGTTCCGCCACCAGGTCTTTCTGGAGGCGAAGACCGTTTGTGGTGGCAAAGCCTTTTTGATCGACATTGACCTTTACGGTGACCGGAACGCCGACGAGTGATGGCAAGCGATCGCCCCGTGCAACGGCTTCATCCGTGGCCGCCGCAGTTGCCAACGCCTCTTCGGGCATGAATTGCACAACGGCGTTTATGGCCGGGTTGACTGCATCGAGCCTAGCAAGAGCGTCACGCGTAACCTCGACTGCCGAAACGGCGCCCAGCCGGATGAGCTGGGCGATTTCGGTGGCGGGCTTTTTCCAAAGATCAGACATGCGGGTTCCGATTGTTGTGAGTATGCGATTGGCGAGTGTGTTTCCGAGACCTTCATCACGTCAAGGGGCCTACATTGGGACGCAGCCATGCCCCGGTACTAACCCATCGTCAACAATCCTGCTTGATTGCTGATGTAACCCGGGTAAGCTGCAATCAGGACGGCAATTGCATTGTATGGGAAATGGAGGCCGTGATGACTGCCAAGGAAGTCAAACAAACATTAGCGGACGAAGCCGAACTGCTGGAACACATGATTGCGGCGGTCGAAAAATTTGACAGCAGCGGGTTCACCAACCAGGCGCGGTTTATCAAGGATAGCTGGGCAAGATTTCTGGGCGATCGGTGTCAGACGAACAGGTCACTTGCCAAGGTTGATGACCTTGAGCTGGTCATAGATCTAACCGAAGAAAAGTGTCAGATTGAGCAGTATGTCAAGGCTACCGACTCGACTGCGGGCTATACCGAGACGTGGGAGAAGTTTCTCACATGCGAGCAGGATATACTCCAAAAACTGGTCGACAGGGCCCGGAACGGCAAATCTGCCCAGTAGGCCAAAGCGGCAAACTATCGAAATCTCTGCGTGTTCAATTGAGCTGTCCGGGGAGACAAGCACAAAATGATGAAGGCAAAGTCTGTTCGCCGGCTGGCAGCAGTGCTGGTTGCGGACGTTGCTAATTATACCGGGTTGATGGGAGTAGATGAAACCGGTACCCACGAGTTGCTGATTTCCCAACGCGAACTTATTGTTGATCCTGAGGTTGATGCTCATTCTGGCCGGATTGTGAAATCCGCCGGCGATGGCGTCATGGTTGAGTTTCCCAGTGTGATTGCCGCTGTCAATTGTGCAGTCGAATTGCAAGCCCAACTGATCAGAAAAAACCAGGAAGTGCCGGATGACAGAAAATTGCGCTGGCGCATCGGTATCAACTATGGCGACATAATAGTTGAACCCAATGACATTTACGGCGACAGCGTCAACATCGCGGCCAGGCTGGAAGCCCTGGCGGAACCCGATGGCATCTGTATCTCAGAGAAGGTGTTTCGCGAAGTTCGCGCCAAAATAGGCGTGACGTTTGAGTCAATCGGCAAGCAGCGCCTGAAGAACATTGTCGAGCCTGTTACGGTTTACCGTTCCAGCTTTGAGATGGGCAAGGAAGCAGAACCGTTCAACCCGGCTGCTCCGCCGTCGCGTGCACCGTTAAGTGACCGCCCGTCTGTGGCGATTCTTCCCTTTGTGAACCTGTCTTCCGGCAACGAGAACCAGTATCTGGTCGACGGGCTGACCGAAGAGTTGATTTTTGATCTGTCGATGTCACCGGAGTTCTTTGTGATAGATCGCGGGTCGAGTTTCATCTTCAGTGGATACAATCATGATCTGAGCGACATCGCGAACAAGTTAGGTGTCCGTTATCTGGTTACGGGCAGCCTGCAGCAGGGTGAAGGTCGTATCCGGGTTATTTCGGAATTAATCGAGGCTGACACCGGGATTCAGCTGTGGACCAGCAAGTACGACCGCAAGAACCCCGATTTGCTCGAAGTTATTGATGAAATTGCACGTTCAATAGCAGCTTCCCTGATGACCAGCTCCGGTCAGATAGCCAAGGCGGAACTGAAACGCCAGGTGATCAAAGCACCCAAGGAGTTTACGGTTTACGATCACTATCTCAGAGCGAGGGATTGTTTTCACAAATCGCTCCTGCCGCCGTGGGATAAGGGCAAGGACTGGAGTCGGCTGGCTAAGGAAAAGTTCGCAAAGACCATTGCGATGAGTGATCCGCCGTACTGGCCGGCTGTTGCCGGGCTTGCCTGGCAGCATTCCATCGACTTTGACTGGGATTACACTGATGATGATGAGGCGTCCGGGCGCCAGGCGTTCGAACACGCACTCAAGGCGGTCAAAAACGAACCTGATCTGCACTTGGGGCAATGGATTCTCGGTTGGGCATATCTGTTCATCAAGCATGATTATGATCGTGCCGAGCATCACTATAATCTGGCTCGTGAGCTGAATTTGGGAGATTGCAGACTGCTTGCTGAAATGGCGCAGCTGTTCATTCTGACCGGGCGCTATGAACAGGCAATCATGAACCTCAACCAGGCGATCAGGCTGCACCCTTATCACGAGCAGTGGTATGATGAATTTCTGGGGTGGGCTTATGAAGAAAATGGTCAGCCCGATCGCGCCGTGGAAGTTCTGGGCCGGTTCACTGAACTGGAAGGGACATGGAGTTATCTGGTTCTGGCCCGGTCATACCTGCAACTGGGTAAACCCGACAAGGTCAAAGAGTACTTCAAGCACGTTGATCGACTGCACAGACAACGCACCGGACAAGCATTCACTTTGGAAGCATGGACCGACTGGGTACGTGCAAAGGAGCCGTACCAGGACCCGGATCGCGCCAGGCGTGTGATTGATTTGACGAAGGCCGTTATAGATTGCGCCAACGGAAAAACCTGAGGCCCGCCGGAAAGGTGGGAGATATCCATGACGGGAACCTGCCTGGTCGTCATACAGATGCTCGTTTCGGCGGGCCGGTTTAGGCGGTCAAGCTTTCGTCAGCTCAGATGATGCACCTCCTGCATGCCGTATACGGGTGTGTCGAGCCCCTCATGACGGGCCTTGAGCTGCAGTGAGAGGAACTGGGAATAGTGGCGCGACTGGTGCAGGTTGCCACCGTGGAACCACAAGGCTTCCTGCTGCGTCGGTTTCCACATATTGCGCAATTCGCCTTCCCACGGGCCCGGATCCTTGGGCGTGTCCGACCCCAGCCCCCAGCACTTGCCGACCTTGTCGGCCACTTGCTTGGAGATCAGTCTCTCGGCCCAGCCGTTCATCGAGCCATAGCCGGTTGCGTAGACCACCAGGTCGGCGGGCAGCTCCTGTCCGCTGTCGAGCACCACGGATGTTTCGGTGAGACGGTCAGCCTGGCCCTTGGCGAGCTTGATCTTGCCGTCCGCCACGAGTTCCGATGCGCCGACATCGATATAGTAGCCGGAGCCACGGCGCAGGTATTTCATGAACAGGCCGGTGTCGTCTGCCCCGAAATCAAGGTCGAAGCCTGCTTTCTCAAGCCGGTCGTAAAATTCCTTGTCGCGTTTCTTGGTTTCCTCGACCTGCGGCGCCATGACGGCAGGCAGCACCTTGTAGGGCAGGGACGCAAAGATCAGATCGGCCACATCGTGGGTGATGCCGTTCTTGACCGCTTCTTCCGAATAAAGCGCACCCAGGGCGACGTCCATCAGGGTTTCTGACTTGACGATGTGCGTGGATGAGCGCTGCACCATGGTAACGTCTGCGCCTGCTTCCCACAGGGCGGCGCAGATATCGTGCGCCGAGTTGTTGGAGCCGACAACAACAACCTTCTTGTCCTTGTAGGCGTCAGGTCCGGGATGCTGGCTGGAGTGCTGCTGCTCGCCCTTGAAGATGTCCTGGCCGGGCAGTTTCGGCACGTTCGGCACAGCCGACATGCCGGTCGCCAGCACGAGCTGTTTCGGCTTCAGTGTGACTTCATTGCCGTCGCGTTCAACAATAACGGTCCATTCCCCGGCCGCTTCGTCATAGGACGCTGACTTTGCAATTGTGCTTGACCAGTAGTTCAGCTCCATCAGCTTTGTATAGCTTTCCAGCCAGTCGCCGATCTTGTCCTTGGGCGAGAAAACCGGCCAGTGATCGGGAAACGGCAGATATGGCAGGTGGTCATACCAGACCGGGTCATGCAGGCACAAAGACTTGTAGCGTTTGCGCCAACTGTCGCCGGCACGTTCATTCTTCTCGATGATGATGGTGGGCACGCCAAGCCGCCGCAGCCTGGCGCCAAGTGCAATGCCGCCCTGTCCGCCGCCGATGATCAGGCAATAGGGCTGTGTCTTGTAGCCAAGCTCCGCAATTTCCTTGTCGCGCTGTTCGGCATAGGTGAGACGTCCCTTGCCGGCACCGTGTTCGACACCCTTGGGCCGGTTGGCACCTTTGGCTTCCTCGAAACCTTTGAGTTCCTGCAGCGATGTCAGCATGGTCCATGCCTTGCCGTCGATCAGCCGCACCAGGCCCTTGCCGCGCCCGGTTGCGGTCTCAAAAGTGAACCAGGCGTCGATGACGCCGTCTGCCTCGTTGGCTTCGCCCTCAATCTGGAAGTTTTGCGGTTTTGCGCTGCCGAGAGTTGCCTTCAACATTGCAGCAATGTCGTCACGGCCTTCGCTGGTCTTGATGTTCCATGTCAGCGAGACCAGGTCGCGCCAGTAACTGTCCTCGCCGAACAGCTCGGTTGCGGCGTCTGTATCTTGTGCTTTCAGGGCGGTTTCAAGTTGCTCAAGCCAGGCCTTGACGACCTTTGTCTGCTGCGTTTCAGGCATGCATGTTTCCTCCAGGTTTTGCTCCCCAGCCTAACCCCGGAGGAAAGCTAGCACTGTGAATGAGGAAACGGCAATTGCGGAAAGCCTGGAAGTCAGCCTGTTTCCGCCTGACAGGATTCCGCCCAGATGCGTTTTGCCGTGTCGCGCATCTGTTTTGCTTCATCCCAGCGGTTGGACATCTCCTTGCCGTCCGGCCCGGTCATGGCGTATTCGGGCGGGCCCAGTTCGCACAGGAAAATCGGCGAGCCTTGCGGATTGCGTTTCAGCCAACTGTCAAAACCGCGGCGCCAGAAGTCTTCAAACACCTCGACCCATTTCCGGTGTTGCGGGAAATTGATCTGCAGCTGGATCTGCTGGCGCGATGCCACGCGGCCCTGGAAACTGTCGGAGCGTTCAATGCAGCGCTGGATGAGGGCCTGGTTGTCATCTGAAATGGGATACCAGAACTCGCGGTCCACGACGTAATGGGACAGGTCACAGCACAGCCGCATTTCCGGTACGGCGTCGAGCAGTTGCAGTGTGTAGAACAGGTCATTGGTGATGCAGTTGCGGTGGGTTTCGAACTGCACCGGAATGCCGATCTCGTCCGCCATCTCCATCCACTTGCGGATGACCGGAATACCGCCTTCGACCGACAGTGGAAACACCTGGCCGATGACGTCGACAAACGGCGAGCCGAAATCCTTGGACATTTTCAGCGTGTCGCGCAGGGATTCAACCGTCTTGGGAAACGCCACGATCAGCGGCGTCAGGTTGTTGCGCTCAAGGTGAGGGCGCACGTCGTGAGCGGTCTGGACATCGGCTGCGCCAAGGTCAATGGCCATGCCGGAAAACCCTTCCGCGGCGACCATGTCGCAGACCTCTGCCAGCAGCAGTTTCACGCCATCGGGCGAATGCGGCTGCATGGCCCACAGGGATTGGTAGACCTGCAGGTCCGGTCTTTTTGACTTAGTCATAGACAACCCGATCCAGGGTGCCGTTGCGGCGCGTAATCCAGACCTCGTTCATGGGATAATCGGCTTCCGACTTGCCGCCGGACAGCTTGCGGATCAGTTCGAGCTGGAACTCGATATAGCCCATGCGGTTCACTTCATGACCGAGTTTGCTTTCGATCTCGTCGTTCAGTTCCTTCAGTTTCCAGAACGGCACCGAGGGAAATGTGTGGTGGGCGGTGTGGTACTGCATCTGCCAGCATATCCACTTCATCAGCGGGTTGGTATCGGTGGAACGGGTGTTGATGAGGGTGTTGTCTTCATGACTGAGGCCCAGGTGCTCGATGGTGTTCTGCAACTGGTGCACGAACTTCATTGTCATCATCGGGGCCAGCCACAGTATCACTGCCGCCCATGACTGCAGGTAAATGGAAACCGCAGCAACAAGCACATAGGCCACCAGCGAAATGCGGGCTTCCTTTATGACCAGATCATGCTGAGTCTTGAAGACGTAGGGCTCGGTGACGATGCCCAGCGTAAACCGGAAAATGCGGCGGACACGCGAATACCAGTAGGCCGGGCCGAAGAACCACAAAAGGTAGGATGACAGCGTGTAGGGCTCGCGCACCAGTTCGCCGTCCTTCTCCCAGTTCTGGGTGTACTGGTGATGGGCGAAATGCTGGATCTTGTCGAAGTCACGCGGATATATCATCACAAACCCGATCAACCGGCCCAGCCACTCGTTCAGCCATTTGGTCTTGAAAACGGTGCCGTGGCTTAGTTCATGTTGCCCGGCATAGAGAAAGTTGATGAGGATGCCGTGGACCATGAATACCGGCACGGCCATCCATGTGCCCCAGGTCTGCCAGAGCAGATAGCCGGTGATGGCTATTGCGCCGAAATGCGATCCGGCCTGCACCAGACCGCGCGCATCAGAGCGTTCGTAAAGCGCGCGCAGGTGATCGCGTTCCAGCAGTTTGCGGCGGGAAAATTCAGCGTCCATGAAATTTATCTCTCATCGGTCCTTATGGCTGCCGACCATGATGAGGTGACAAATTTTGACATACAAGTGAATTTTTTCACACTATTGTTGACGTTTATTTGTCAGTGGATCGAGCGTTGTCATGAGCAAATTCAATCGGTTGCCGCCGGTAAAGGCCATGCGGGCTCTGGAAGCCCTGGACAGATTGCGATCGGCAGGTGCTGTAGCGGAAGAAATGTCGCTGACGCGGTCAGCGGTCAGCCACATGCTGCGCCGGCTGGAAGATGATCTGGGGTTTGCCATATCCGAACCAGATGGTCGTGGTATCCGCCTGACGGTTCGTGGCAAGCGCTATGCACAGGAGGCCCGGCGTGCGCTTGATATCATGTCGCGTGCAGCAGCCGATGAACCAGCCTTGTCGGGCGAATTGAAGGTGGTGGCCCCGCCGGGATTTGCCACCTTCTGGCTGGCGGACCGGATCGGTTCTTTCACGGATCAGTTTCCGGACATCAACATACATGTCGCAGCGGCGCGCGTGTTGGGCGACATCGCCGATGAAACAGCAGATGTACAGATTGCTTTCGGCGATGAGGCACAGTTGCGCGATCAGGCGGACCTGTTGGCACAGGTGGCGCTGTTTCCGGTCTGTGCGCCGTCCGCGTTGAGTGCGGAGCCGGGCCTGCGAAAACCGTCGGACCTGAACCGCATGCGCCTTTTACATCTGGTCACCCATGTGGACTGGCAGCGCTGGCTGGAGGCAGCCGGGGCCACCAAGGTTGATCCGCGCGGAGGGCTGGTGTTTTCCGACATGCCGATGGTGCAGATGGCGGCAGCGTCCGGTCACGGCGTGGCGCTGGGCGATGCCCTGACGGCGCGCGCGTCTCTGGAAAGCGGCCAACTGGTCCGGCCGTTTGCCTTGTCGATACCCAGCCGGTGGAGCTATTACATGCGGGTGAACGCGGCGGGTCCGGCAGGCGAGGCGGCGCAGGCTTTTGCGGCATGGATCACAGCTCAACTTGATGATGGAGCCAGGCAATGAAAACCACAATTGAGGCAGACGGCGTGTGGACGGCACGCGGGCGCGAGTTCAGCATGGGCGTCGTGCAACCCGAAGGCAGGGTGATCCATTTCACCGGACAGGTGGCCTGGGACGAGACCGAGCAGATTGTCGGCAAAGGCGATGTTGCCGAACAGACCCGCCAGTGTTTTCGCAACATCGAGAAGCTGCCGGTCGCCGTCGGCGGCAGGCTGGATGACCTGGTTGCGGTCACGACCTATTACACCGACCGATCGCAGTTGCCGCTGATCCAGCAGGTGCGAGGCGAATTTCTCCATGCAGACAATGCCCCCACCAGCACCTCGATCATGGTCGCAGGGCTGGGGCATGAAGGCTTCCTGGTGGAACTGGCGCCGATTGCGGTGGTGCCTGACAACCGGTTCGTCGCGCCTTAGGCAGCAGCCGATTTCGCCGACGCAGGAGCCGGAGCCTGGCTGGCTGATTCCGACATGGAAACCAGTTTCGAACGCAGGTGGTTGGCCATGTTCTGCTCCAGTACCGCGCCGATGTCCTGGTTTTTTTGCAGGAAAGCGCGCAGTTTTTCGGCTTCGAACCGGATCAGGTGCATTTGTTCTGCGACCTCGACGGTTGCGGTCGCAGGCTCACCTGACAGATAGGTTATCTCTCCGATGGCCATGCCCGCACCGGACGTGGCGATGGTCTTGTTGTTCACAATCACATTGGCCGTTCCGCTTGCCACAAAACTGAGATGATCGACCGGCTGACCTTCCCGCGTGAGCACTGTACCTGGCGTTGCATCCAGCCATATGCCCGTATCAAGCAGGGCCCGGGCCCGGTGTTCCGCCAACCCGCTCGCCATATGAGTGAGGAACAGGCGTTCGTGTCCGGAAAAACGTGACGTGACACCCAGAACATACATGCGGGTAATGCCGATAATACTGATGGCAATCCAGGTGATCTGTATGACCGCGGATGACAGGTTGAAATCCTGCATGAGGCTTGCCAGCACACAGGATGCTGCGATCAGGCAGACAGTGGGATAAACATACCCCTGACCGCGGACGAAGCCTGTCTGCAGGGCCGTGTAGTTGGCTATGTAGAGCGACACTCCGACGATACCGATGGCATTTGATACATCTATATCGGCGAACAGTTCCTGTATATCGGCGAGCAGCTCCTGCATCGATTGCCACCTTCCAAGTGATCTTTCTGCTACACGAACGCATTGTTTGATGAGTGTTCGGTACCGACAAGTCAGCACAACCACAGGTGGCGGGTCTGTGCTAAATGCCACGCAAGCGTTTGCCGCCGCGCGGGTGTGTTGAAGGTGTTGATCTAGGCCGCCGCCGATTTCCTGGCGGTTGGTGCCGGTTTCCTGCTGGCTATTTCCGACATGGAGACCAGTTTTGAGCGCAAGTGACAGGCCATGTTCTGCTCGAGTATGGCGCCGATGTCCTGGTTTTTCTGAACGAACGCGCGCAGTTTGTCGGCGTTGAACCGGAGCAATTGCATCGCTTCCGTCACCTGCACGGTCGCCGTTGCCGGACCAGCCGTGCGGTAAGTGACTTCGCCGATCGCCACGCGTGTGCTGGTAGTTGCAATGACCTTCTCGTCGACGATCATCTCAGCTCCGCCGGAGGCCAGATAGCACAAATCATCGACGGGTTGTCTCGAGTTATGCGGGGCATGCGAACACATGGGTTTGCCACTTCCCGCACAGGCCGGGTAGGGTGGCTTTCATGACACAGGCGATTCGCATTATCGGCATTGATCCGGGCTTGAGACACACCGGCTGGGGCATTGTGATGGCACAAGGCACACGGCTTTCCTATGTGGCCGACGGCACCATCAAGTCTGATGCCAAGGCCCTGCTGTCGGACCGGCTGATGCAGTTGCATGAACAACTCACCGAGGTTATCGGCGGGTTTGAACCGGACGAGGCAGCGGTGGAGGAAACCTTTGTCAACAAGGATGCGCGCGCCACGTTGAAACTGGGACAGGCCCGCGGTATCGCCATGCTGGTGCCGGCCCAGGCGGGTTTGCGGGTGGCCGAGTATGCGCCTAACCTGGTGAAGAAAACCGTGGTCGGGGCAGGCCATGCCGACAAGCACCAGATCCAGGCGATGGTGAAAATACTGCTGCCGAAGTGTATACCGGATTCGGCTGACTCTGCCGATGCGCTGGCGATTGCGATATGTCATGCGCAACATCGCGGGCCGGCATCACTGGCCGCAGCTTTAAGGGCAGCAGGATGATCGGCAGGCTTAAGGGTATCGTGGATGAATATGGCGATGATCACGTCATCCTGGATGTAGGTGGCGTCGGCTATCACGTGGCGTGTTCCGCCAAGACGCTGGCCGCGCTGCCGTCCGTCGGTGAGGCGGCGGTGCTGCACACCGAGATGCTGGTGTCGGAAAATTCGATCCGGCTGGTCGGGTTTGCCTCCGAAGGTGAACGCGGCTGGTTCCGTCTGCTCGACAGTGTGCAAGGTGTCGGCACCAAGGTGTCGCTGGCCCTGCTGTCCACTTTGACAACCGCAGAACTGACCAATGCCATAGCCCTGGGCGACAAGGCCATGGTCGGGCGCGCCAATGGCGTGGGGCCGAAACTGGCCCAGCGCATCGTCACTGAACTGAAAGACAAGGCACCTGCGTTTGCCGGCGGTGATGCAGCCCTGGCAGCGGTAGCAGGCGCGCTCGATGCACCCCGGCCAACCGCGGCGGCAGAGGCCGTCTCGGCACTGGTCAATCTCGGTTACGGGCAGTCACAGGCAGGCGCGGCAGTGTCTGCCGCCATGCGTGAGGCCGGCGAGGACGCTGCGACAGAAACCCTGATCCGGCTGGGCCTGAAGGAGTTGGCGCGGTGAACGATCGCCTCATTGAACCCGACAAGCGCGGTGAGGATGAGTTTGACACTCATCTCAGGCCCCAGGTGCTGGATGAATTCATTGGCCAGCGCCAGGCCAAGTCCAATCTGAAAGTGTTTATCGAAGCGGCCCGCAATCGCGGTGAGGCGCTGGATCATGTGCTGTTCGCCGGACCTCCCGGCCTGGGCAAGACCACGCTGGCGCAAATCGTGTCGCGCGAACTGGGGGTGAACTTCAAGGCGACATCCGGCCCGGTCATCGCCAAGGCCGGTGATCTGGCCGCACTTCTGACCAATCTTGAAGACCGCGACGTGCTGTTCATCGACGAGATCCACCGGCTTAACCCGGCGGTGGAAGAAATACTCTATCCGGCCATGGAAGACTTCCAGCTTGACCTGATAATCGGGGATGGGCCGGCAGCCCGCTCGGTCCGCATTGACCTTGCCAATTTTACCCTCGTCGGTGCGACGACGCGGACGGGGCTTTTGACCACGCCGCTGCGGGACCGGTTCGGCATTCCGGTGCGGCTGAATTTTTATGAAGAAGATGAACTGCTTGATATTGTGACACGCGGTGCACGGGTGCTTGGTCTGGCCATGACCGAGGATGGTGCGCTTGAAATTGCCCGCCGGGCCCGCGGCACACCGCGCATTGCCGGGCGGTTGCTGCGCCGCGTGCGGGATTTTGCGTCCGTCGATGGCACCGCGCAGGTTGACCGGCAGGCTGCTGACAAGGCATTGCGGCGGCTGGAAGTGGACAGTCTCGGTCTGGATGCGCTGGATCATCGCTACCTGAAATGCATCGCGATCAACTTCGGTGGCGGGCCGGTAGGGATCGAGACCATTGCGGCTTCCCTGTCGGAACCGCGCGATGCCATCGAAGAGATCATCGAGCCTTACCTCATCCAGCAAGGCTTCGTGAACCGCACACCGCGCGGGCGCATTCTGACACCGCATGCGTTCAAGCACTTAGGGCTCGCAACGCCTGATCTGCTGGCGACCAGGCAAGTGGAACTGTTCGAGGACGATGACCCGATATGAGCTTGTCCGGTCATCTCAAGGACGGCGTGCATCACCTCGATATCCGTGTTTACTTCGAGGACACTGATTTTTCAGGCATCGTCTATCACGCCAACTACCTGAAGTTCTGCGAGCGAGGCCGCTCTGACATGTTGCGCCTTGCCGGGATACACCACACAGACCTTGCCGGCGATGACATGCATTTCGTGGTGCGGCGTATGGAGTGCGATTTCAGGGCATCGGCACGTATCGATGATGTGGTACGTGTCGAGACCTGCCTCAAGCGGGCATCGGGCGCGAAACTGGTTCTGGTGCAGGCTGTGAAACTTGCCGATCAGGTGCTGTTTGAAGCCGACGTAACTCTTGCGGTGGTCAACATTGCGGGACGGCCACAACGGATTCCACCTGCAATAATGCGCGCAATGTCGCAAGCGTGAATGCACTGATGGTGTTGAAAGTAACCTTCTGTTAACTAATCCAGCGTTGAGTGCCTATGTAAGCGGGTGAAGTGTTTGTGTGGGTTTCAACGCCGCAGTTTCGACATAGTGAACAGGTTTTTGAACCCCTCCAATTCG
>Ga0316187_10004428_pt1 | contig 12163 bp, 8 predicted proteins | sample CroRivburrow1_MG_FD_204927 | JGI IMG/M metagenome (GOLD analysis project Ga0316187, IMG submission 204927) | Coastal sediment microbial communities from Maine, United States - Cross River worm burrow 1 | ecosystem: Environmental > Aquatic > Marine > Coastal > Sediment | place: USA: Maine...
GGTGTAAACTCCGTTCGCGAAATTGTGGAGGCTTGCGGCGAAATTGATGTTTCGTATTTAACACTCTATACATTCTCAGCCGAAAATTGGAAACGGCCTCAAAGCGAAGTCTCTGCGCTGATGAAATTGCTGCTCACAACGGTTCGGGCGGAAATCAGTGAATTAAACAAGAATAATGTCCGGCTGCAAGTGCTGGGCAATTTACAAGATTTGCCATTTGCCGCCAGAAAAGGAATTGAGGGGGCGATTGCGGTATTAAAAGGGAATACGGGACTTACGTTAAACCTTGCTTTGAGTTATAGCAGCCGTCGCGAGATCGTTTACGCTGTAAAACAAATCGTAGAGAAAGTGAATGCCGGAGAAATTTCAATAGACAGTATTGATGAAAATCTGGTGTCATCTCATTTATATACAAATAAAATTCCTGACCCTGATTTCTTAATCAGAACGAGCGGCGAATTAAGGATAAGCAACTTTCTTTTGTGGCAATTAGCCTACACAGAAATTTACGTTTCTTCTGTCTATTGGCCGGATTTCCGCAAAAGAGAGTTCTTTGAAGCAATTAGAGCCTATCAAAACCGAGAAAGGCGGTTTGGAAAGGTAAGCGAGCAACTTACTACCTAGGAGCCTTCGGCTTAATAACCTGAAAATCTACTGTTCTGCTCGAATATCTTTACAAGCCGTGTTTGGCAATGATTCGCAAAAAACTTTCAATATATATTCTATTTATCCTTTGTCTCCTGATTACTTTTTCGGGTGGTTTTCGGCTGTTCAACTTCAATCGAGCCTTCAACGATTTTATTTTGAGCAAGCTCCGAGCTACCATGGGCGAAAACTTCAGCATACGTGAATTCAAGCTTGGGTTTGGGTCAATGAATTTGATGGGCGTAAGATTTGCGCTCGAAGGTTCTCCTTATGAAGTTTTGGTTGAGGAATTACGTCTTGGTTTTTCTCTCGTCGGACTCTTGAGTGACGGGCCTATTTCTGAAAAAACAGCCGAAGAAATTACGCTTTATAAACCAACGCTGCGAATCTATCACACCTCTTCAGACTCTACAACAGAAAACCTGGAATTGCCGCTCAGACTAACGCCGGAAGCCAGGGAAACCTATCGATCTTTGATAAAAGAATTTCATTTTGTCAAGCGGGTCACCATATTAGAAGGTGAAATTGAATTCATCGGCGAAAATGATTCCGCCAGGGTTCGCGCCGCAAAACATATTAATGGTTGGGCATACACCAACGATAAGAAACGGGCGTGGCTGCGCCTTGCAGGACATTTGTTTCAAACAAACGAATACAATTTGCTGATATATGGGCAAATCGATTTTGCCAAAGGCAGCCTTGAACACTTAAACATAGATTTGCATGATTACAAACTCAACAACTCAGATGAGTTTGTCGCCTCAAATTATTTTGATTTACGCTCAGGTACTTTACAGGGTCATCTATCTGTGCATGAAAATGAGTCGGATGATCGAGCGTTTGAAATTGACGGTAATATTTCAATTAAAGACGCAAATCTGAAACTTCATTCAGAAAATTTGTTTTTTGAAAACGTTAACCTTTCTTCAGAGATCAAGAATTGGGATATTTCTCTTGCAGCCGGAACGATGAAAATAAATGGATCGACGGCTGTTCTTAAGGGGAAAATAACAAATATTTTCGACCCGACCGTCGAACTCAACCTTCATTCGGATAAAATTAATATCAAGCGGGTTTTTGACAAGTTTTCCCCCGGCAATCAATACCCTTTTTCAGGTTCCGCTATTGCGGATATATCTATCGATAATCGATCTGGTCTATTCAAAGCAGAAGGGAGGTTGAGTTCAGAGAGAGTCCGTTTTCAGGATAGTCCGATAGATAGTCTGCTGATTGATTTTGTCTATAATCAAAAGAAGGTAACTTTTTCTAATTTTAAAGCAAGCATAGACAGCCATTCGATCGCCGGTTTTGGGGAGATAGAGCTGGATACGCCCGCTAAACTAATTGACTTTGAGTTCACGATGGCGGGCTCTCCAACTTTGGCTATTCAGAAAATAGGCCTAAGCGCAGCTAAAAAAAGTTTCTTGCAAGCAGATTTACGTTTATTTGGTTCTTTGCAAAACCCGGTTGCAGACGGTAATCTTGACTTGCAAATATGGGGCAATGAGCAGCCGCCTTTGAACATGGCCGGTTCGTTGCGGTATAGTCGCGGCGAGCTGGGCGCGAAGCTGACAGCCAACAATGAGTTTTTAATGAACGTTTCTGTTGACAGTGTTTTTGAAAATGCGGTTTTTGATCTTGAAGCAAGTAACATGCAGTCGATTTTAACTTTTTCCAACAATCCGGCTCTTGACTTGATCCGCAGGCATTTCGATTTGAACCTGACAGCAACTGGCTCCTTAGATAGCGTGAAAATTGAAATGGAGGGGTTCCGCCGCAGCAACTATGAAAAAATCTTTAAACTTATTAGCGTTTTTAGCCATGACGGTCAGGTTAAAAAAGTAGAAAATAGAATCAGAATTTTACCAAATGATCCAGAGAAAGTCGAAGGCAGGTTTTCACTCTTGTTGGAAGAGGATCAGACATCGCTTTATGATCTTCAGATTGGAGACTGGCTGGATGGCGAAATCGATTTTTCAAATAAAAGTGAAATAAGTCATTCGGGCAAACTCAATATTTCAGGGCTTAATATTTCTACGTTGTTCGCCATGACAGGCAGGCAAAATGAGCGATATGATGGTAAAATATTTGGCGAACTGCGATTGACAGGCTTCGCCGGCGCGCCAGTTATAAAAGGCAATATGTGGCTGCACGACGGTTTTATTAATGATATGGGGCCAGTGAAGGGTGAATTAGATTTCGAAGTGGATAAGGCGCGTGTAGTTGTGAATAAAATTAACTTTGTCGACAGCGACGCTTATGTTGATGAGAACGACGCCTCCACTTTTCTTCCCGATCAAACTACTGCGTTTCGTATTTACGCCAATGGAAAATACGACTTTCTTAGCGAAGAAATTGATGCGGCAATTGTTGGTTCGAAAGTAAAAATACAAGATATCGTCAATCTGTTTGTTGATGAAAAGGATGTTATTCGCGGGGAAGGTTCGGTTCAGGTCTCTTTAAAAGGGAAAGGACCCAATTGGCCTGTTTATGGCAAAGTAATGATAAATGATCTTGAAATTTTGATGTTGAAGTTTGATGTGGCGGCGCTCGATTTTGGCAAACAAGACGCATCCAATGGATCCTATATTTCAAAAGATTATTGGAATATAGGCTTTGCTCAACTGATCAAAGGAGATGATTTTGAGCTTTCCGGGTCAGCGGCTCTTCCTTTTAGCGGACAACCACTTGACGTTGCATTGTCTGGGCATGGTAATTTTTTCTCGTCGCTTAGCGATTTAGCGGATCTTTTTGTCGACTCCGATAGCGAGGGCGCGCTGGATTTAAGAATGCAAGGCATGTACACCAAACCAAATTTTAGCGGCAGCAGGTGGACTTTTTCGCACGGAGAGCTAGCCCTGAATTCAGTCACTGAAAAAGTTACCGATTTAAATGGCGATCTGACTATTCTGGAAGAGGATTACCTGCTCAACATCAAATCATTCACTGGTAAAATTCAGGGGCAACCCTTTTCTATTGCCAATACGACCGTTGACGACACCCTGGCTCTCGGTGGCAGACGGTATGAGTCGTTGCGGGTTGCGGGAGATGACTTGAATCTTGGCGTCCTCTTTCTGAAAACACCGAAAAAGGGCCTCCCTATCAATGTTCCGGCATTGATGGGGCCAAAAGAAACGGGTTGGTATCGTCTGGATAAATACGATAATGAAGAAAGTTTTTTGATTGCCGGACCATGGCAACGACCTGTCGTCAGGGGTAAAGTTTCCGTTCGAAACGCCAATATAATGTTTCCGTTTTATGATGATGGCGGAGAGCCAAATGCCGTTGCTTTAAATATTCTCGACAATATTAATTGGGACATCTACACGGTTTCTGACAAAGACACCCGCTATGCTCAACGCTTCCAGACCGGTGTTTATGTTGATATGGAAGTGGATAAAGAAAGCAGCCGACTTGACTTCAAGGGCATTTTGAAAGACTCAACTTTTGGCGTAGCCGGAAAGGTTGAATCTACGCGAGGTTCAATCGAATATTTCGACCTCAATTTCAGGGTTGAAAAAATTGGAGCGGAGTTCAATCCGGGTTCCCTTGACCCAATTGTTTACGGGAAAGCATGGACTGTTGTAAGAGACTCCACTGCCAGCGTTCCCTCAGATGTGTATCTGACGCTGATCACGGTGGATGATATCACAAACGAAGAAAATAGCAGAGCGGGTCGTTGGGACAGGATACAGGTTAAGCTGTCCTCTGAATACCCGACTTACGCTCAAACTCAAAGTGACCTGATGGCTTCGCTGGGTTACACCTCCGATACCATTGATGATCAGGCCAAAAAAGCGGTCGGTTCAAGCACCGACAATTTTTTATTCCGCCCGCTAATAAGACCCGTTGAACGACAACTTGAACGAAGACTGTCGCTTGATGTTGTAAGATTTAGTTATGCGATTGCTCAAAATTTCCTCGATACTAGTTTCAACAATCGCAGGTTTTACTCTTCATTGGCGCTTCTGCGCAGCAGTCGTTTGATTCTGGGCAAGTATCTCACGGATGATCTCTACTTTTTGTACTCAGGTGAATTGAAAGCCGGCGTTGACTATGAATTCCAAAGTCGGGGAATCGGCCTTCAGCACATTTTGGGTCTGGAATATCGTCTGAATCCCAGATTGCTTTTACAAATGGAATATGACTACAATTCACTCTATGATGCGCAAAAAGATGACAAAAAAATTTGGTTGAGGCATTCATTCCCATTCTAGTCTCCTCTGATTGAACTTTTTTGCTCACAGCTCCTCACGGGGTTGCAATATTTGTTTCCTTTTTGCAACTCTTGTTTTTTTACCGCTTTTTTGTAGTGGCGCCCTTTTCATTTACCATTTTAATTCGTACAATTGGCCGCTTTTTAACAGCTATCCATTTCATGTTTTTCGATGTGAGGCAGTCAGATGAATATACTTGTATTAAACTGTGGTTCGTCATCCGTAAAGTTTCAAATCATCGAGACCAACCTCGACATGATAGAAACGAACTCAGATGTCAAACTCGCAGGCGGCGTTATAGAGCGGATTGGCAGCCAGGGTCTGATTACGCTGCAAAGTAACGGAGCTAAAGTTAAGAACGCCAAAGCAATAAAAGATCATCGGGAAGCAATAGATTTTATTTTGCGTTGGATTATCTCTCCTGATTCAAAAATTGATCGTCTTCAATCGCTTTCTGATATTCATGCTGTCGGGCATCGTGTTGTGCATGGCGGCGAAAAGTTTAGCAAATCTGTTCGAATTGACGCCGAAGTAATCAGCGGCATTGAAGATTGCATTGAACTGGCTCCTCTCCATAATTCGGCTAACCTGAAAGGTATTGAGGCCATTAAAGCGTTGCTGGGCGAAGGGATTCCGCAAATCGCAGTGTTTGACACGGCCTTTCATTCAACCATGCCGGAAACTTCTTATCTATATGGGTTGCCTTATCACCTTTATCGTCGTTACAAAATCAGGCGTTACGGATTTCATGGCACTTCACACCGCTATATCGGCTACCGCTATCGTCAGGAACAAAATGTGAAACTGACAGATGTAAACATCATTTCCCTGCACCTGGGCAACGGCTGCTCTGCCTGCTCAATACAAAACGGCGCCTCCATTGATACAACAATGGGGTTTACGCCTCTTGATGGTTTGTTGATGGGAACCCGTTCCGGCGATATTGACGCATCTATTTCAGAATATCTTTTTCACAAAGAAGGGCTTGACCATTCCGAAATGGATACGCTTCTCAACAAACGTTCCGGCCTGCTCGGAATCTCAGGCTTAACAAGCGATATGCGGGAATTACTGGAGGAAGAGGAAGAACACCAGGATCGGCGCGCGAAACTGGCCATCGATATTTTCTGTAAACGTGTTAGAAAATACATCGGCGCTTATTTTGTCGAGTGTGGAGGAAATGTTGACGCCCTCGTGTTCACAGGCGGAATTGGCGAAAATTCTCCGGTTATCCGTGAGAGAATTTCAAAAGGCCTGGATAGTATTGGCTTGCAGTTTGACCCCGCAAAAAACAATGTAATGTTCGGAGGAAAATTGGGGGAAGTTAGCACAGATGGCAGCCAACTGAAGGCTTTTGTTTATCCAACAAATGAAGAGTTGCTAATAGCGCGCGATACACTCAGAGTCGTGGAAAATGCGCCGCGCCGCTGGTAAGTTTTTTGAACGGGCGGCGCAACCTGAACTAAAAAGTATTCCTGGATTTACGGGCGACTTTACATGTTCTGCTCATTTTAACCAAAATCGCCTGTTCGCGCATGAGGACATCTGAAATGTTGTCGTCTCTATTTCGATTTTGAGATAAACCGATGTTAAAGGTTAACTTGCTTGTTGTATTCAATCTTGATTAGCTCTCCTGTTCATTCTTTTCAACGCCACCCATCTGATTTTTGTTATTGGGAATAACCGGGTATTTTAGATGCCGAAAATCGTAAACCAGCTTGAGTCTTTAAATCGACTTGCCCAAACATTGTCGTCAACTGAAAACCTCGAAGAGATTATTAACGCAATTATTAAAGTAGCCACCGAGTTGACTGCGGCAAGAAGAGGTTCCATTCTTTTTACAAAAAACCAGGCGCAAGCCATGTTGACAACTTTGATCCGGGTGGGGACTGATCGCCAACAGGCGCTGCTTCAAAAAATGTCAATGATGGTTGCGGGATGGATTCTGAAAAACAAAGAGTCGCTGCTAAGTGAAGATATTGCGCAAGACCATCGGTTTAAAGGTTTGCAGATGCTTGACTTGCCACGTCAGTCGATTGTCGCGGTTCCTATTCGGGCGCGCGGTCAGATCCTCGGCGTGTTAATTTTGAACAACGATGAAAATGATCCGGTTTTTCAGATAGACGATCTGCAGTTGGCAAATATTATTTCCTCACAATCTGCGCATGTCCTTGAAAATGCAGAGTTGCTTATGCAATTAAAAGATGAAAATAAAAGGCTTAAGCAGGAAGTTGCCGCAAAATACAGTTTTGACGAAATTATCGGGCGCAGTCCGGCAATGGATGGCGTGTTCAAGCTTCTTGACAAGGTCATTCCGACCCAAACCCGCGTGCTTATTCAAGGCAATAGCGGCACCGGCAAGGAGTTGATTGCCCGCGCCATTCACTATCATGGGTCGCGAAAGGAAAAGCCGTTTATTGCAGTTGACTGCGGCGCGCTTCCTGAGAATTTACTGGAGAGCGAACTGTTTGGACATGTTCGCGGTGCCTTTACCGGCGCGATTGACACAACAAAAGGCTTATTTCAGGTTGCTGACGGCGGCACACTTTTTCTCGACGAAATTAACAACACGACGCCAGCATTGCAAGCCAAGCTGCTGCGTGTCATTCAGGAAGGAGAAATTCGAGCGGTGGGCAGCACACAAACCATAAAAGTCGATGTCCGTTTAATCTTTGCGACAAGTATTGATTTAGGGCGAGCCGTTCGGGAAGGCAGCTTTCGGGAGGATTTGTATTTTCGCCTGAAAGTTGTGCCGATAGTCTTGCCGCCCTTAAATCAGCGGCCGGAAGATATTCTTGTTTTGGCAAACCACTTTTTGAAAAAATTCAGCCAAATGGTAAATAAACCGCTCAAAGGCTTTTCCAGGGATGCAGCGCAAAGAATGTTGCGTTATGACTGGCCGGGGAATGTGCGTGAATTAGAGCATACGGTTGAACGGGCGACAATCCTCGCAGAGGAAACGGAAAGTATTATTCCGGTCGACTTACTGCCTGATGAGATGCGCGGTGAAGCCGGACTCCGGCTTCCTGATTTTCAAGGGAAAACCTTGCAGGCAACCGTAGAAGCCCTTGAGCGCAGCATGATAGCCGAAGCGCTGAAGAAATTTAATGGCAACAAGACCCGCGCAGCCAAACACCTCGGGTTGAGTCGGCGCGGCATTTTCAATAAGATTGAGCGATACCGTTTAAAAGTATAAAAACATATTTTCCCCAAAGGAAAATTCGATAATTGTCAGTTTTTTGCCTGTCGTAAGCGACATCGTTTCTGTCTTAAAAAACGGAACCCTGTCGTCATTCTCATTGGAGGCGTTTTGGGCCATAGGAGTTTCCTTTCGTTTTGTGCGACGGTTTTGCGCAAAGTTTAATGTTGCGCCCGTTTCACCGATTTTTTATATTTAGACCTATTTTGCAGAATCGATAACGCAAACTTTAACAGGCGTATACAATAATATGAAGATGAAAGATATGTTAACGGAGACAAGACTCCGTCAGCTTGAAAAAGCAGTTACGGAAATCACGTCGCAAGCCCTTAATAGTAAATTTCACAACGGCGAAATTTTCAAGCTAATTGAAGTGTCGGAGCCAGCTCAGTTTGAACAAGGTCATATTGATTCGGCTCAAAACGTCACTTTGGGATATTTGCAACCCTACGCAGAAAAAAAGTTTAAAAAATACCAGCAAATTGTTTTATATACAAGCGCCGCAACATCGAACGCAAGCATTGCTTCAGCGCGCAAATTGGCGCATGCGGGTTTCAGTAATGTGCAGGCTCTCAAAGGGGGCAAGGAAGGTTGGGAAAAAGCAAATTTGCCATTAAAGGGCGAAAGGCCGCCGGAAGGGAATGACAATGATTAAAACTAAAAGTGTGTATACCAAACCGAGCCAGGATGACGGCAGCCGATATTTGATTGAATTGTTTTGGCCGGAAGGGTTGCATACGCGTTACGCAAAAGTGGACGAGTGGTATAACCAATTGGGTCCGAGCTATGACTTGCAACGCTTCGAATTCAACATTGGCAACTGGGATGATTATAAAGCAAAATATCGCGCTGAATTAATTGCAGATAAAGAGAAGCATGCTCTTTTGCAACAACTTGCCGCGCAGGCTCGCAATGGAACCATTACTTTGCTTTACGGCACAACAGATGATGAGCGCAACCACGCCAATATTGTCAAAGAACTGATTAGCAAAGGTTTAAGCTAAGCTTTAAACCGGCAGATTTTATCGCCATGTAAAATAGATGTTTGGCGCATCTTTCAACATGGCTTTTTATGGCCTGAACCGACTGGAGGCAAGATGTTGTTAAGCAATTGCAGGGCTTATGTTGACCGTGTCATACCACAGGCGGGTCTCGACATCATGAGTGAGTCTTCCATCAAATTTGAAGTGAACCGCAAAGAAGAACCGCTCTCTCGAGCTGAGTTGAGCCTGAAGCTCAAGGGTGTGCATGGTTTGCTTGCGTTGTTAACGCTTAAGGTGGACAGCGAACTGATGGAACAGGCTGGGTCTCAGCTCAAAATAATTGCAAATTACGGCGTCGGCTATGATAACATCGATGTTGACGCGGCGACGCAACGCGGCATTATGGTGACCAACACGCCGGATGTTCTGACCGACGCAACAGCGGACTTTGCCTGGGCGTTACTGTTTGCAGCGAGCAGGCGCATCGTTGAGGCAGATCTCTTTACCCGTTCGCAAAAATTTGATGGCTGGCGTCCGATGCTGCTGCTCGGCGGAGAAGTTACCGGGAAAACGTTGGGAATTGTTGGCGCCGGACGTATTGGGCAGGCAATGGCGATGAAGTCGCGTGGTTTCAACATGCGCGTTTTATATTTCAGCAACAAGCGCAACGAAACGCTTGAACGTGAACTCAATGCTCAAAAGGTGGACTTTTCCTCTTTGCTTGCGCAATCAGATTTCATTTCACTCCATGTTCCAATGAAAGCGGATACCCGCCATCTGTTTAATCAAGCCGCATTTAAAAAAATGAAAAAAAGCGCCTTTCTGATCAATACGGCGCGCGGCCCGGTTGTGGATGAAGCAGCTTTGGCGCAGGCCTTGCGCACAGGCGAAATTGTCGGAGCCGGCTTGGATGTTTTTGAACGAGAACCGCAAATCCATCCAGAATTGCTCACATGTGAAAACGCAATCCTTGCGCCGCATATTGGCAGCGCAACCGTCTTAACGCGCACGAAAATGGCTGTAATGGCTGCATCAAACCTCATTGAGGCTTTTAAAGGGAATCGGCCTCCCAACCTTGTGAATCCGGAAGTCTTGAATCAGTAATCAGGACTCTCATTTAAAACGAATGATATGAGCCTACTTGACAAAGCTGTTGTCTGGACCCTGCCGTTTGTGCCCAAACTGTTGGTGAAAAAAGCCTCCTCCAAATATATTGCGGGCGATAGCCTTGATGACGCGATTCAAGTTGTCAAAAAACTCAACCGCGAAGGATGCTGCACAACACTGGATGTGCTGGGTGAATTTATTACAAAAAAAGAAGAGGCCAACACCGCGCTCAATGATTATCTCGCGGCGCTCGAACATATCCACACTGAAAAGGTTGATTGCAATATTTCGGTCAAATTGAGCATGTTTGCCTTGCAGCTCGACGCGGAATACTGCTACGACATGATCCGGAAGCTGGTTCAGCGCGCCAAAGAACTCGATATCTTCGTCAGGCTCGATATGGAGGATTCACCTTCCACCACAGCGACGCTAAAAACATACAGCAGGCTGCGCTCGGAGTTTGATAACGTAGGTTTTGTCATTCAGGCCTATATGCGTCGCAGTTTGAAAGACATTCACCAAATGATGCGTGAGCACGGCCAGGTCAATGTGCGACTTTGCAAAGGAATTTATATTGAGCCGCGAGAAATTGCTTATAAAAACATGGCCTTGATCAATTCCAATTATACGCTTTTGTTGGAAGAACTATTAAAAAATAAGTCGTATGTGGGAATTGCCACACATGATGAAAAATTGGTCTGGGAAGCGTGTCGCATCATCAACGAACTCAAACTGAAACCGAATCAATTTGAATTCCAAATGCTTTACGGAGTCGATGAGCAGCTCCGCCGAATCATAGTAAAGGAAGGTTATAAACTTCGGGTGTATGTTCCATTTGGTCAAAAATGGTATGAGTATTCTACGCGGCGCCTGAAAGAAAATCCTGCAATCGCCTTACATGTCATAAAAGGTATGCTGAACTTGAAGTGACTTGCTTTGCTATTCAGATGAACAAAATATTTGATGACATTGAGCAGAGCTTTTGGATTGCCTCTTGAGCGTTTTCAGCGCTTCCAAACTATCTGATTGTCCGTTTCATTCCTTCAAGATTTCAATTGATGCATTGACGGCTTGATCGTTGTATTTTTCTCTATTCTCAACAATAGACTCTAACTCAGAGTCAGTTTTATGCCGAAGCTGTGCAATAAATTTATTTTCGGTCATTGTTTTTTCCAATGTATGGCAACGGTTTGGCTATGAGCAGTAGCATTCGGCAGAGCGCTATTGCATATCGGTTTTTCCGGGCAATTGATTTCTTTTTTTGTGAGGGAATTTTGAAACGCTGAGTTTTCCGTTTAAGACCGACAGAAAATAGATCATAACCACTTTGATTAAGCGCCATAGTCGCTATTGTTTTTATGCAAAGTTGTGGGTGGCGCTTATTCCGCTGTTCTGTTGAAATCCAACGCTTTATCTATCCAATATTCCAAATCGGAATCCATATCAAATCCTTGTGATGTGATAAAAATAAAACCTTTCATAGGTCTGCCTGTAAAATCCATTGCCAAGCAAACGTCTTTCTCGATTTCTTTTGCATATTGAGCTGTCCCGATTTTTGCCATTAAAAGACTGTCGCCAAACCTTTTGTCTATGTGAATACCGCAACACATTTTTTCATTCACCATAAAAATTAGTCCACCCATCATTTTCTTATCGTGAAACGGAACTTCTTTTGCTTGCAAAATTTGCCTTATTCTGTCGCCTAAATGTTCATCGTATGCCATTGGAAAGTCGAATTAAATTTTAGTGAAGGGGTTCCTTTACGAAATAGTTTAATTCCCCTGTTAGATTGTTTTCGTATTATAAGTGTGTAAAAAATTTAACCAAAAAAGCCAAATTTGACAGCGTAATTCATCATTTGTTTAACTTTTGTTGAAATGTTGTTGCATTGCCCTGACAGAAATGGACCCCAAAAACCGGACAGGCTCTTAAGTGAAATCATTTGTTGTTGATTATGCAAGCTTTTTCCATTTCAGGCCAGCAAAAAATACTAAATCAGGCGTTTTTCGTTC
>Ga0316187_10004429_pt1 | contig 12162 bp, 9 predicted proteins | sample CroRivburrow1_MG_FD_204927 | JGI IMG/M metagenome (GOLD analysis project Ga0316187, IMG submission 204927) | Coastal sediment microbial communities from Maine, United States - Cross River worm burrow 1 | ecosystem: Environmental > Aquatic > Marine > Coastal > Sediment | place: USA: Maine...
TTCGGTTGTTTCTCGCCACTCACCAGGCGCCACTCGCCCCTCCGGACGCAACACGAACGCCATAGCCTCTCCGCAATTGGGACAATACTCCCATGCATCACGCAATCCGACATGACAACTGGGGCATTGATTGGTCCCGGACCTTTTCCCACCAGCCTGCCTGATCATGGCGAGGACCACTCCTGCAACCAGGTTAGCAACAATCATAAACCAGCCAATCGGCGGGATCTGCAGAAAATCATTGACCACACAATGACCGAAATAAAGCAGGCAGAGGTTACATGCCACGATGGCAAGAATGCCTGCCAGACAGAAGCTGACAAACCAGGAGAGTCTATATTTCCCAAAGATCTTTTGCATAACACCCTAGGCGACTGAAGGCTGATTCTGATGACGACACCAGGGGCAGTACCTGACCCAGGAGTCATGTACCTTGCCACAGCCAGGACAGGTCTCTCTCAGCACGGTTCTACATTGCGGACAGACCAGCCAACCTGAGACTACTTTTTCTGCACATCCCGGGCACTCACCGGTCAATTGCAGTTCAGGCGGCGTTGGCTTGTCGAGCTCCATGCAGATGTAGTAAAAAATTATCGACAGACTGATAACAAAAAGCAGAAACATACGCCCTCATATCGCCTGCGGCAGTTGATCACGGCAGCTGTGCACATCCTTTTCAACTTGGCCATCCCGCAAATATACGGTGCGATCAAACCACTCAAGGTTCTCGCGGTTGTGAGTCACCATTATGATCGTCTGACCATCCTCGTGCAGTTCTTTCAACAAGCTCATTATCTGATGGCTGTTTGCCGTATCAAGGCTTCCGGTCGGCTCATCCGCAAGCAGCAGCGGCGGGCTGTTGACCAGGGCCCGGGCTATTGCAACACGCTCCTGCTCTCCTCCCGAAAGCTGCTGGGGCAGGTGTAGCATGCGGTCAGGAAGACCGACCCGCTTCAGCATATCATTGGCACGCCTACGTTTTTCGTCAGCGGAGAACCTGGTCACGGCCAATGGCAGCATGACGTTTTCCAGGGCATTCAGGTATGGAATCAGGTTGTGTGACTGGAAGATAAAACCAAGGTATTCACGACGGAAATCAGCCTGTTTTTCGGCTGACAGCCCGTAGACATCAATGCCATCGACAGTGACTGACCCGGACGACGGGCTGGCCAGGGCGCCCAGGAGACTTAAGAGAGTGCTTTTGCCGCTCCCGGACGGGCCCATCACGCCGAGAAACGTCCCCTCTTCGACAGTCAGGCACAACTTATTCAGAGCGATGACACAGTCGGCGCCGTTGATATAATTCTTGTGTACTTTATCAAGTGTAATCAGGCTCATGACTTATCCTAAGTTTAGAGCGCCCTGAGCGCTTCACTCGGCTCGAGACGGCTGGCACGCAAAGCCGGCTGCAAAGAGGCCAGCAGGCCGACCAGCACTGCTGCAAGAACAGCGCTGACGGCCAAAGTCGGATTCCAGTGCCAGGTTGCTTTGCCCCCTTCGAGCAATGGCAATGCGATCAAGGTAGCACCCACACCAACCAGGTAGCCCAGCGCACCGGAAAGTGTACTGACGATTGCCGCTTCCATCAGGACCATGTGCAGGACATGCCGGCGTCGATAGCCAATTGCCCGGAAGATCCCTATTTCGCGGGTCCTCTCGCTGATTGCCCCCATCATCGTGACAAACACCAGCAGGGCACCGATGATCACAACTGTGACGGCGACCCCCCAGGCAAACAACCGGAACTGGTCAAGTGCATGCATACGGGTCTTGACCACCTGCTGGACGGCCTGGACATCGGTGCCTGGCAACACCTGCTGCAGCTGGTTGACCATGTCGTCCACCGGACAGTCGTGGCAAAGAGCGGCAATCTCGACCATGCTCAGCTGCCCCTGTTTATCAAGTTCGACCTGGGCAACCGATAGAGGTGCGATCAGCAGTTGGTCATCCTGGGAGCCGGTCCTGGCCAACAGACCTACGACCGTATAGTCATGTCCGTTGACCTGCAAGATGTCCCCCATATTCAGGTTGAATCGTTTGGCAACCGAATCGCCAACCACGAGTTCATGACCCTTTTCAATCGAGCGACCGGCAATTGACCACCAGCGCTTCAGTTTCAGCTCGGCGTCCGGGTCAATACCCATCATCATAACCCGCTGTCCCTCGATCTCGACCGCCCCGAGGACCTTGGGGCCGATTGTCGCCACGTTGCGCCGGTTTGGGATATCGTCAATTTTGACCAGGTTTGCCTGCTCGATCTCTTTGGCGACCAGGTTGACACCGCCAAGCTGGACGCCGCCGTAGTTCAGAGTGAGTTCATCACTGCGGGGAGTGATGATGATATTGGCGCCGAAGTTCTCCAACTCATTCTGGGCACGCCGACCCAGAGCATCGGTCAAAGACAACAAGGTCACGACGGTTGCAACACCGATCAGCAGACCGATGACAAGAAAAACCGCCCGCCCCTTGCGACGCCGGAGATTGTGTAGAACGATATGCTCGAGTCGCACGATAAAAGCCTTTAGTTCACAGTGCTGAAGTACCAGGCACCCTTTTCGATGTCGTTGGTTGACAACACAAGGGTCTCGCCGATCAGTTGCCGTTGCAATGGAGCAGGATTGCATCCGCCCTTGATCTCATTGATCTTATCCGTGCGGAAACGCTGATCGCAGTTGTTGCAGACCATGTCGTTGCCTTCCTGGCGATAACCTTTGCGAGCCTTGTAGCAGACGTCACAGGTATCGAAAGCACTGCGGATCACTCCGTCGTGACTGCGCACGACAAAAAATTCGACCGGACCGGCTTGCCCGTTAAAGCGATAGAAACGGGCCTTGCCGTCATTGAAGTCCGCTGCGGCAAAACGGATTTTGCCATCCTGGCCTGCAGAGACCAGCTCCGGTCCACCGACAGGGCTCTGGCCAAGCATAAACCAGCCGCCGACAGCGACTGCGGCGACCATTGCGACGATGACTGGGAGCAGGAACTTCTTCCCTGAAGCAGGTTTCTGGTTGAATTGTTCTCGTTTGGTTTCACGTTCTGACATTATGTTTCTCCTGTAATGTTAGGCTTTCGATCTCAATCATATTCAGCTGTTGCAGCACGCACATCCGCTACCACCCTTGCCGACAGCTTTGAGTTGCGGGTCAAAAATAATCACTTCGGTCTCTTTCTGCAAATCGGCATACCATGCCTGCAACTGACTCTGTTGCTGACGGGGATCGTCGATGCCGGCATAGACATGGTCCTCGATGTTGCGATTGATAATCATGTCTTCACGCAGACGCGTGCGAAAATTGTCCATGCTCCCGTAACGCTGAACAACCAGTTGCTCCAAACCCTGGTGCCCCTGGCGCAAATCGTCCAGCTTTGCGTCCACCTCGCCCTCCTGGATAACAATCCGGTTTTTCTCGGCAGCTGAAAGCAGCAGCTCACGTTGCAGAACATCTTTCCATACGGCCTGCCAGAGCTGACTTTGCTGTTCGGCAGACACGTCACCACCAGCACGCTGCTGCACGATCCTTTCAAAATCACTGCGGGCGAGTAGCCGGTCACCAATGCGGGCCAGATATTTCTGGCCGAGTTGAGCCTGTTCCTGCTGTAGCGCGTTATACTCCTGCGAATCGAGCTGCAGTCGCACCCTGGCAGGATAACCGGCTTTTGTGATAGCTGCCTCGATAGCACTGCTGTCTATCTCGGCCGGATCATAAGTCACACGGCCACGGTTGCTGGTCAGGTTAACGTCCACAGAACCGACACCGTCAAGGCTGGACAAAGCACTCTCGATATTGCTGACACAAGAGCCGCACGTCAGTTTTTCGATCTGGTACTCTGCAAGAGCGGCATTGGCCAGACCACTTCCTGAAGGGATGAGCAGCCAGGTCCCGGCGGCAAGTGCCGCGGCAACAATTCCAAGCATTACGTAAAGCTTCAAACTTTTATTCACCTCTTCACCTCTTCTGTTTTATCGACTTCGGGTAGAATAATCACAATTCTGCATAGATAAATCAACATTCATGCCAATGCTGTCAGGAACTTTCAACTAGCTGATATGATTAAGAATAAAACAAAATACTCTTGAAGGGATTTTCTAGCGGGAGGTTGTTTGTACGATATTATACAGTTCAGAGGAGATTATTCTGCAACTCTAGCAGGCTGTCGAGCGATTGAGTTGCGATTCAAACGGTGGGTTACAGGATAGCAAGTTCCTGATCTGTAAAAGTCAGGTGCTTCAGCCCGTCCTTGCCCACCCAGAAGGTGTTTTCCACACCGACGGCACCAAGCCCCGGGTAGACGACCTTCGGTTCAAAGGCGAAGACCATATTCCGCTCCAGCTGGACATCGTTGAACCCCCGTGCAATGAAGGGATACTCGTCGAGTTCGACCCCGGTTCCATGGCCAATAAAAGAGACCTGTGCACCCTTGGCACCCATGAAATGATCCTCGTGACCCAGGTCACAGGCCATCTGCAGGCATTCCTCATACAAACCGCCCCAACTCACACCAGGACGGGCCACCTGCTTGGCATGTTCCTGGATTGCCACCATGTCATTGTATGCATTTGTTAACTGGTCCGGCAGTGCACCGATACTGAACATGCGGGTCTGGTCGACGATATAGCCATCAAAAATCCCGGAGAAATCGACCGTGATCGGCTCATGACGTCGAATCGTCTTGTAGCTGGCGCCCTGGGGAAACGATGGGTTGAGGCCAACGCCGCCGAGAGGTGTATCCGAATAGGTCGGTATGGCGCTGTCAGTGCCGGAGAATACGTGTCCAAAAAAGAGCTCGTTGTTGAACCCCCGCATGCGAACCAGCCCCTGGTGACCGGCATTGCGCGCTGTAAATTCGAGTTCCGCGACCAACTCAAGGTCGGTCATGCCTTCCCGGATCACTTCCCTGGCGCGCTTGCAGACTTTGTCGACAATCAGCGCTGCGTCTTTGAGAATATTGATCTCGTAATCGGATTTCACTGCTCGCACCGATCTGATCAGCGGCGTGGCATCGACAACATCTGGTTCCCCCAACGCTTTGCTGAAGCGGTTCATAACGACGACCGGGATAACATCGAGTTCCATGCCGAGTTTAGTCGGCATGGGGTAGTTGAAGTCGTTTAACAACCCCGGTATGTCCTTCGGGCTCGAGAACGGGACGACTTCCTTCAGGCCTGACTCCATGCGGGCACGGCCATGGTCCTTGCGCACGCAATAAAGAGGTTCACCTTCGAGTGGGACGAATAAAGCCCCTTGTTGAATTGATCCGGTGAAGTAAAAAAGATCGGCATTCTGCAGCATCAGAACAGCACCAAGCTTGTGGATAGCCATTTCTTTCTGCAGCTTTTTGATACGATTTATCAACTCTGTTGCAGGAGTGATGCGCATGATTCGCTCTCCTCGAAGCAAGCCGTTATCAGTCGCCCTGGAATCACTAACTTTACGGGAGTTATACGGCAAAGCCCTTTGATTTATAGGCCAGAGCCTGTAACCAGGGGCTGTTTATCCAGAGCCTTCCGGAGACAGCACAAGGCATGCTTTTTAATGTCAATAAAGTACTGATATATAAGAGATTTTTAAATAACACAATGACCGTCACTTATCAATCAAAAACACATCTGCCCATCACACATTTGTGATCAAATAACCATTTTCAAATATGCATTTATTACAAATCAACGATATCGAGGCAAACCATAAAAGTAATGATTGTTTTGTGTGCAAAAGGCTAAAACTTCTTAACCCTAGGGAGGTTTAGCTGCCGCTGCGCCTTATTTCCACAAATCTATCCACAGGCATCTGTGGACGGTGTACAGTTCTCACAAATTGATGACAAAAAAACCGGCCGGGCAAAAAGCCCGGCCGGTTGGTTGCCATTTCAAGGAATCGACTAGTTCACATCCTGCTGGTAACGCTCCTTGTAGTAGGCCTTCATCTCCTCGACACGCTTCGGATCGAAGCCCTTCGTATACCACTCATGCTCTTTACGGCCATCGATGTACTTGGCAATAATCTCTTCGTATACTTCCGGTTTGCCAGCCTTTTCACAGGCTTCTTTCGCTTCGGGAAGCAGATGTGTGTAGAAGTTCTTCGCCACATCGTAGATGCCATGCCACCAGGCGTAGTCCGGACCGCTCATGGCAGCACCGTGACGGGCACGACGGCCTTCATGATGCCAGAGCTCCCAGTAAATCCAGTCGATCTTGTCGTCGAAGTTGCCTTTGGATATCACTTCTTTTTCCATCAGGTATTCACGGATCTCTTTGGCCGGGATGGCAAACTTGTCATTGTAGAGAGCGACGAAGCTATCGAGCTGCTTGTAGAAGCCTTCGACAAACGGAGAACCGTGGCAGGCAGAACAGACGTCCTGCATATCTTCCAGCTTCTTCTCCCAGCCTTCCGTGCGCTTCGAAACCGGTGCCCGCAGGTTCCAGGCCAGGCGGGTACCGACATCATGCGTGACCGGCTGATTTGTCGTCGCACTCATATGGCATGTGGCACAGGTCGGTGCATCGTAGTAGTCCTGACCGGCAACCCACTTCGGCTTGTCCATGTTCAGGTCATCTTCAAACGCCCGGTAAAGGATGCCATGCTTGGATTCTTCGTAAACTTCTTTCTGAGGATGATCGGGGCCGAGGTGGCACTTGCCACAGGTCTCAGGCTTGCGGGCCTGTTCCTTGCTGAAACGGTGACGTGTGTGACAGGCCGAGCAGGTCCCCTTTGACCCATCCGGGTTCACGCGACCGATACCCGTATTCGGCCAGGTGTTGGTATCGAGAGAGCCGTCGTCGTTAACCTTGACGATCGAGCCATGACATTGTCGACAGCCGACAGCAACCGCGGGCTCACCACCGATTGTCTGACCAAGGATACCATCTTTGGTGTTCAGGATATCTCCAGCCTTGGCGTGGTGGCTGGCTTCCTGTTCGGCGGTCTCCTTGGGGTGGCACTGGCCACAGTCCCGCGGCGAAACGATAATCGCAATGGAGAAGCCATTGTGATCCATCGCATCCGCATCACCGCTGTCTGCCTTGTGACACTCGAAACAACCGACCCCGGCGTTCCAGTGTGCGCTGTCTTCCCACTGGGCTACAATACCCGGCATCTCACCATGACAGCCCAGACATTCCTGGGTTTCAGCGGACAATCGATCTGTCATTGCCAGGCTAACACTTGCCGTCAACAAAACCAGCGCGACCGTCATAAACCCTTGTAAAACAAAATGCTTCCTCATGCTCCTACCTCCCTTTTAAAATGTTTGGCCATCTGCTGACCGATCTATAGAAACCCTGTGGCAAATACAGGAACAACGCTTACCGAACCCGGTTAAAAGTTACCTCAGATAAAAAGTTTCACAAGTCTACGAAATGCGGGCAAACAAATATTTGACGCAGGTCAAATTCCAAAACAAAACACCCTGACAGCATGCCGGGCCGCGCAAAAGCATTATATATTTGTCTACGAGCAGCAAAGCTCCAGTGCGTATATCGACGCTGATCGCAGAGCAGTTTCGGCGCGACCGGTTCCTGCCGTCGCATTGCCAGAAAGTCCCTGTCATGTTCAGCAATGACTTCAGGATCCTCAGCCAGGAGATTCTTTTCACTCTTAACGATCAAAACTTACCCGTAATATAATGGCATGATCACGCATGACACTTGCTCTTAAATGGCTTGGATTCTATACTGCTTCAACCTATCTCATGGAGTGTCTTGCATATGTCTGAAGAATGGTGGCCGGTACTCTTTGCCGGCAGTTTTGCCGGAGCCGCAACCTTTGCCGGGATGATGCTGGTGCTGGCCCGTGAACAATGGAGTCGCCGTTATTCAGCGGTGCTGGTCTCACTCTCAGCAGGGGTCCTGCTCGGCGTCGGCATTCTCCACATCCTGCCGGAATCGCTGGAGATGACCGCCCATGCCCCGTTGTTCATTATCCTCGCATTTATCGTCTTTTATTTTCTTGAGCATCACCTGTTGATCCACGCCGGACATGAAGAGCAGCACCATATCAACCTGGATATTGATGACTGCAATGACGATTGCTGCTCACGGCCCCATCCGATGGGGCTGGTCGCCTTTGTTGGCATGGGACTGCATTCGGTTATTGACGGTGTGATTATCGGTACCAGCTTTGAAGTCGGCCACGATCTTGGACTGCTGTCGGCGTTGGGCGTTATCGCCCACGAGGTTCCGGAGGGTATAGCAATGATCGCTATCCTGCTGCATTACGGCTGGCAGCGCCGCAAGGCCATAGAATTGACAGCCTTCGTCGCCCTGGCCACACCCGGGGCAGCGATCCTGACTTTCGCCCTGGTCAACGACCTTCCGGAGCAGCTGCTTGGGATCCTGCTGGCCGGTGCCGGAGGTTCTTTCGTCTATATCGCCGCTTCTGACCTGATTCCAGAGTCACACCGCAGCCGTGGGTTCTCTGCATCCATTGCACTCTGTGGCGGCGTCCTGATTGCCTGGCTCGCCGGGCAACTGACACATTGAAGCGGGGGCTGGTCTTTGCAGGATAGAGGCTGGCAAACATTACCTTTTAAATCTTAACTGTTCAATCTCGCCTGGCCACAATCCAGCCGCTGGCAACCATCCTGGTCGATGCACTTTACGGCAGGAAGGCTGACCTGGCGTCCTTGCTATACGCACCGGCTTCCCGCTCAGACCTTGATCAACGGCGAACATTGCAACCATCAACCAGTTCGGCCGTCTTCATCAGCCTCCCGTCTTTTTGATCCGCAACTCCAGCTCCTTGCGTGCAGCAGTTGAAACGAGCGTTGACACCTGGCGACTTTTAGCCAGTTCCTTGATGTCTTTCATGGTCAGCATGGGCACAAGACGCATCGCCTTCGGCGGCGGAGTTTTGGGATGGGTGATCAGAGCCTTTTTTATTTCGTAGAGCTTCATCCACTCCTTGTTGAGCAGGATCATGCGGATCAGGTCTTCACTGGAGGTCTTGTTCTTGGCGATCATGAGGACTTCGCCGTCCGTGATTCTGGGATTCTTCAAAACCGCTGCCTGTATCAGTTTATTCGACTGCTTGATCATCAGGGTCCGCCATTCCTTGTCACCGGTCAACCCCATCTTGATTTTTTCCGCAACCTTGAGTTCTAAGGCGATCTGGTACTTGGACAAACCTTCCTGATCGGCCTCCTCCATCAAGGCTTCCAGTTCCACCTGGCTGCGGCCTTCTTCGTCTCCGTCCTGATCATCTGCAGCATCTGGCACAGCCTGGTCTTCTGCCGTCTCGGCCACAGAGCCCGGCTCGGAATCCTGTCCGCCCAGTCTTAACTTGAGTTCTTTATTCGCATTGGGATTGGCAATGATCGCCTCGACAAGTTCAGGGTGCCCGCGCAGTTTGTTCTGGTTTTCCGCTAAACGCTCCAGGACATCCTGGTCGGCCTTGCTGGCAAGGTAGAGCAGGGTCTTGATAGCGGTGGACGGGTGCATGATGACTGATCCCATCAGCTCGGTATCGGCGATCCTGGCTCTGACCAACAATTCAAGCAATTGCGGATGCAGGGTGGAATCTTTGAGGACGTCGTCCAGAATTGTCCCGGGCAATGTGCGCAAGGTTTTCACCGCACTCGTCTTGATCTCTGCATCGGAGCTGTTGCAGAGGAAGAAAAGCACCGTCAGGAAATCCTTGCCGGCAAGGGGAAGAGCCCCTCGTGCAGCCGCCATTTGGGCGTCACGAGGGGCTCCTGGTCTGACAAGCCGAGCAACCTCGGGAGAGACCTTGAGGCGCACGGTGGTTGATTCTGCTTGCGTCATGAAACAGCTAACTCCGTTTATGAATATCTGGAGATTAATTGTAAATCTTAATTGGCAGTGACAACGATGGCCTTCACACCAGCCTTGCCAGCGGCATTTACAGCTGCTGTTGCATCTGCCCTGGTTGCGAAGCTGCCGAAACGAATCCTGCTTAATGTCCTGACAACCTGAACCGGCTCAGGATGCACCTTGACCCCCTCAGCCAGGAAGCGTTTTGTCAACTTGTCTACCGTGCCCTGTCTGAGGAAAGTCCCGGCGTAAATCACATAGCCGTCCCCGGCAGGAGCACTGTATGCACCGGGTTCGATCGATCGTGCAAATTCGAGAGCCTTCTGGACCTCTTGTTTGCGATAGGTTCCGAGGCGCAGCCTCGTCATGTCCAGCTTGGCATCGACCGGTGTGACAAGGGGCTTATAGCCAAGTTTTTTGATCCTTGCAATCAATGAATCACGATTCGACTCAAAAAGGTAAGATCCCGCATCAAGCGCAAAGCCCCCCCCTGCAACCGGTTTGGGTGCGGCGGTCTGTTGAGGAGTTGGCATGGGCTCCGTAGTGGGCGCAACCCTGGCCTCTGCCGTTTGAGCAGGCTTGACTGTGGCTTCGGGCTTAGCTTGCGCAACCGGCTGGACAGCCTGTTGCGGTTTCGGTGCCGGGACAGCTATCTGTACGGCAGGCTTGGCGGATGCATCCTGTGCTGGCTTTTCTGCAGGTTTGACAACGGGCGCAGGCCCTGGTTTGGAGACTGCACCCTGTTGCTCCGGAGCAGGCTGGGACGGCTCTTCGGCAACAGGCCCGGTTGCTGGCTGAGCCGGTGGTGGCGGGACGGCGACGGAAACAGGCTTGGCCGCGGGCTGCACTTTGGCTGGCGGCACCTTCGCCGGCTGAGGCGGCAAGGCAACTGATTTTTGCGCCTTTTGTGCCGGCACCGGGACAGTCGGCACGACTGGAGCTGTACCGCCCAGGTCCATGAAGTAGTAAGCTCCGGCACCTCCGGCAACCACCAAAAGCAGGATCAGCAGGAGGATTCGCGTTCTGGAACCGCCAGACCCTGAGGGTTTATCAGTGTCCATACTCTTCTGTCCTTCCACCTGTTCAGGCTCTTCCTGAACACCAGGCGCCGGGTTGTCCGCCTCGAACTCGCCATCTGAGAAAGCGGAACTCAAGTCAGCTTCCGGAAAATCATCCTTGTCATCAAAAGTAAACTGGTCCTTGTCAGACATATGAATCCTCCCGTTTAACTACTCAGTTGCTCCAAACTACCACGATTTATAATCTGCTCACTATTCTTCAGTTTTCTTGATTTCCTCAAGCAACTTGGCCGTCATGTGTGAAGGGACTTCTTCATAGTGCGAAAACTCCATGGTAAAGAGCCCACGGTCGGAGGTCATCGAACGAAGTTCTGGTGCATATTTCAGGACTTCGGACATGGGAACCTGGGCTTTGACGACCTGACTGGAGCCCTGCGGATCCATGCCGAGCACTTTACCGCGGCGCTGGTTCATATCACCAATCACATCACCGACGCATTCGTCCGGCACATTGATTTCCATCTCCACGATCGGCTCAAGCAGGACAGGATTGGCTGCTTCAACGGCTTTCTTGAACGCCATCGAGCCGGCGATCTTGAACGCCATCTCGGAGGAGTCAACCGAATGGTGTGAACCGTCGAACAGTGTCACCTGGAAATCCTGAACCGGGTAACCGGCCAGCCCTCCCTTCACCATCGATTCCTGGATACCTTTATCGACCGCAGGGATGAACTGGCGCGGGATGACCCCACCGACAATCTTGTCGACAAACTCGTAGCCGGAACCGCGTTCCAGGGGCTTGATCTTGATTGTCACATCCGCGAACTGTCCCTTGCCACCGGATTGTTTCTTGTGCCTGTAGGCCTGCTCGACCGACTTCCTGATGGTTTCGCGATAGGGGACCTTCGGGGCTTTGAGGAGGACCTCGGCGCCGAATTTGCGTTTGAGTTTTTCAACCGCGACCTCAACATGCACCTGTCCCATACCGGAGATGATCATCTCCTTGGTTTCCACGTCGCGCTGGATATTCAGCGCCGGATCCTCTTCCGTCAGCTTGGAGAGTCCGCTGAAGATCTTTTCCTCATCACCCTTGGTCTTCGGTTCCAGGGCAAAGGAGATGACCGGCTTCATGCTGACCGGGCTTTGGTAAACAATCGGCTGTCCCGCATCACAAAGGGTGTCACCGGTTTCCGTCTCCTTGAGCTTGGCAACGGCAACGATATCACCGGCAACCGCTTCGCTGACCGGCTTCTGTTTTTTGCCTTCCGGCAACAGGATCTGGCCGAGACGCTCGTTGGTCTCTTTGGTGGAGTTGTAAACGGTGCTGTCGGATTTCACCGTGCCCGAATAAACCCGGAACAGATTCAGTTTGCC
>Ga0316187_10004430_pt1 | contig 12161 bp, 8 predicted proteins | sample CroRivburrow1_MG_FD_204927 | JGI IMG/M metagenome (GOLD analysis project Ga0316187, IMG submission 204927) | Coastal sediment microbial communities from Maine, United States - Cross River worm burrow 1 | ecosystem: Environmental > Aquatic > Marine > Coastal > Sediment | place: USA: Maine...
CTAGACTTTGATGAATATCTTAATAAGGATAGTCAAACCGAACTCTACCACTTTATTGGTAAAGATATTATACGTTTTCACGCACTTTTTTGGCCGGCGGTATTAGCAGGCAGTGGTTATAGAACACCCACCGCGGTATATGCGCATGGCTTTCTTACGGTTAATGGGCAAAAAATGTCGAAGTCACGTGGTACATTTATTAACGCCCGTGATTATCTTAATCATCTAAACCCGGAATACCTGCGCTATTATTTCGCCGCAAAGCTCAATCACCGTATAGATGATATCGACTTAAACCTGGAAGATTTTCTCTTACGAGTAAATTCGGATCTGGTTGGCAAACTCGTTAATATTGCCAGTCGGTGTGCAGGTTTCATAAGCAAGCGTTTCAACAGCACCTTAGGCAATGACTGCAGTGAACACGAATTATATAATACTTTCGTAAGTGCCGGAGAACACATTGCCGAACTCTACGAAACCCGTGACTACGCACAGGCAATGCGAGAGGTAATGGCATTAGCTGATTTGGCCAACCAATACATCGACGATAAAAAACCTTGGGTCCTGGCCAAGCAAGACGATACAGAGACCGAGGTATTAGAGGTATGTACACTTGCCTTAAACCTGTTTAAGATCTTGGTAAGCTACCTGAAGCCGGTACTGCCCACTTTAGCCGAGAACGTTGAGAGCTTTTTAAATATAGAAGCGCTTAACTGGAGTAATTATAAATCTCCACTGGCTCAGCACGCCATTAAGAAATTTAAACCCCTGCTAACCCGCGTTGAACAGGAAAAAATTGATGCCATGTTAGACGACACAGAAAAACAAAGCTCGGCCACACAACAAACACAAGCAGACAAGCAAACAGCAAGCGCTTCGCCCCTGCTTGCCGATCCTATTAGCGACACTATTCAATTTAATGACTTTGCAAAACTCGACTTACGCGTGGCAAAAATCATTAAAGCTGAACACGTTGATGGAGCCGACAAATTACTGCAACTAAGCCTGGACCTGGGTGGTGAAACTCGCAATGTTTTTGCGGGAATTAAAGCCGCTTACGATCCAGAGGATCTGGTGGGTAAACTGACGGTTATGGTCGCTAATCTTGCTCCGCGAAAAATGCGCTTTGGTGTTTCTGAAGGTATGGTTTTGGCGGCCGGACCTGGCGGTAAAGAAATCTGGATACTACATCCCGACCAAGGCGCCAAACCCGGTATGCGTATTAAGTAGTCATTATGAAAGAATATTTATTAATTCTAATAAGCACAGTTTTTGTCAATAATTTCGTGCTAGTGAAGTTTCTTGGCTTGTGTCCTTTTATGGGCGTTTCTCGCAAACTTGAAACGGCTACCGGCATGGCCCTGGCTACAACTTTTGTGTTGACATTGTCTTCAGCCACAAGCTATTTGATTAACGAATATTTACTGGTTCCACTTGAGCTGGAATATTTACGTACCATTACCTTTATATTAGTAATCGCAGTGGTGGTACAATTTACAGAAATGTATGTACACAAAACCAGCCCTTTGCTTTATCAAGTTCTTGGTATCTTTTTACCGCTTATCACCACAAATTGCGCCGTATTAGGCGTGGCTTTACTAAATATACAAGAAAAACATAATTTCATGCAATCAGTGGTCTATGGATTTGGCGCGGCAGTGGGATTTTCACTGGTATTGATATTGTTTGCCGCAATGCGGGAGCGCATTGCTGTTGCTGATGTACCAGAAGCCTTTCGCGGACCGGCTATAGCGCTGGTAACAGCTGGCCTAATGTCGTTGGCGTTTATGGGTTTTTCAGGGTTAGACTAATGATTTCTGCACTTCTTGCGCTGTTTTTATTGGCTCTAATATCCGGACTGATATTAGGATTTGCTGCGATTCGCTTTAAAGTTAAAGGTGATCCTTTAGTTGATAAAATAGACGCCATACTGCCACAAACCCAATGCGGTCAATGCACCTTTCCGGGCTGCCGCCCTTATGCTGAAGCCATAGCAAAGGGTGAAGCGGACATTAATCAATGTCCTCCGGGTGGCGAAACCACCATTATCGCATTGGCCGACCTTTTAGGTAAAGACGCCAAACCACTCAATCCCGATAATGGCGAAGAAAAACCCAAACGCGTGGCTATTATAGATGAAGACATTTGTATTGGTTGTACCCTTTGTATACAGGCTTGCCCAGTCGATGCAATTTTAGGCGCAGCCAAACTTATGCACACCGTTATTGAAGCCGAATGCACTGGCTGTGATCTTTGTGTGCCACCCTGCCCGGTTGAGTGTATAGACATGGTTGAGCTACCCACTACCACTGAAACCTGGAAGTGGGATTTCCCTCAACCACTACCGGAGAATGTGACTCAATTGCATAAAGCCGCACACACAGATCAAGCGAATCAGCAAAGCACAAATCCATCCATCACGAAAGACAATGAGAAAAGTGCATGACTCGTCGTCTTTTTGATTTTCACGGTGGTGTTAACCTAACACAATATAAAAAGTTTTCTACATCAAAGCCGGTGATGCCTGCCCGTTTACCTAAAAAACTTATATTGCCATTACAACAAAATATTGGCGAACCAGCGGAGCCCTTGGTGTCCATCGGTGACAAGGTTCATAAAGGACAAATCATCGCCAAACCTAGCGGTAGCGTGAGCGTGCCCGTACACGCCACTTCGTCAGGAACTGTAATTGACATTGGCCTTCACAGCGTAGCTCAAGCTTCTGGTATTAAGGCACCCTGTATTATTATCGAAACCGACGGACTGGATCAGGAACGCCGAAAAGGTAGGCGCTTTATCGATTACAAGGATCTGAGCCCCGTCGAGTTGCGTAAAAAACTTCTTTACGCAGGCATTGTGGGGATGGGTGGCGCCGGTTTCCCCAGCTTCATAAAACTGGATCCCAAAGAGAAGGAAGTTGCGACCTTAATACTCAATGGCGCAGAATGTGAGCCTTATATTACATGTGACGATATGCTAATGCGTGAGCAAGCCGTTGAAATTATCGAAGGCCTGATCATTATGCGTTATATGTTAAATGCTAAGCAATGTATTGTAGGCATAGAAAATAAAAAGAAAACGGCTCTCGCATCCATAAAACAAGCTGTTGCAAATGCAGGAGTAGATTATATAGAGGTTGTGGAAGTCCCCACAGTATATCCTGCCGGTGGTGAAAAACAGCTAATCCAGGTCCTTACTGGTAAAGAAGTGCCCTCTCAAGGCCTACCTCTGGATATCGGAATTGTATGTCAAAACGTAGGAACCGCCTATGCAGTGTGCCGGGCAATAGAACATGGTGAGCCCTTGATTTCGCGTTACGTCACCGTAGCAGGTAGTGTGGCCAAAACCCGTAACCTCGAGGTTCGCATCGGTACCCCCATTAGCGATATTATAGAGGAATGTGGTGGCAATAGACGTACCCTAAGCCGCGTTATTATCGGTGGGCCTATGATGGGATTTGCCATCCATGACGACCAGGCTCCCGTTATTAAAACCACAAATTGTATTTTGGTTAACTCGGTAGTGAGCGATGTACCTCTACCTTCACGCGATAAACTAGCAATGCCTTGCATACGATGTGGGGCATGCGCTCAAGCCTGCCCCGTTGACTTATTACCGCAACAACTTTATTGGTACGCACGCTCCAAAGAATTTGACAAAATTCAGGACTACAATCTATTCGACTGTATAGAATGCGGCTGCTGTGATTACGTGTGCCCCAGCCATATACCACTCGTTCATTATTATCGATACGCCAAATCTGAAATATGGATGCAGGAACGGGAAAAACAATTATCAGACTTATCCCGACAACGCCATGAGTTTCGTCTCGCGAGACTTGAGCGTGATAAACAGGAACGAGCCGCAAGACATAAAAAGAAACGCGCTAAGGTCGAAAAAGATACCGGCACAGATGACAAAAAGGCCGCTATCGAAGCCGCTATGGCGCGCGTGCGCGACAAACAAAAGCATAGCCAGGGCGCACCCAAAAACATTAACAATCTGACTGCAGAACAACAACGGGAAATAGATGAGGTTGAAGCACGCCGAGCTAAACGCAATGAGTTGTCAAAAAAAATCAAAACTCCCAATTCCGATGACTCGAAAACGCAATAGGATAAAGTAAATGTTCTTGTCTACCCCAACTTCACCACACATACACGCACATACTAGTATCACAATGGTGATGATGCGCGTATTGCTTGCATTGATACCCGCAATCATCGCCTACATTTGGTTTTTCGGGTGGGGCTTGGCCATTAACATTGTCATTGCTATTGCAGTGGGTTTGAGTTGTGAGGCAGGCATGCTCAAACTTAGACAACGCCCGCTTAAGCCCTTTCTTACCGATGGTAGCGTGATAGTTACCGCAATACTATTGGCGTTTTGTCTTCCTTCGCTGGCACCTTGGTGGCTAGCCAGTATTGGTATGTTTTTCGCGGTTGTTGTTGCAAAACACCTATATGGCGGTTTGGGCTATAACCCTTTCAATCCTGCCATGGTGGGTTATGTTGTTCTACTGATCTCTTTCCCCAGAGAAATGACATCGTGGTTACCTCCCAATTTATTAAACGACCTTAATGTGGGATTTGTTAACACACTAATTGCTATTTTTACGGGTGTTTTGCCCTACGAGCTGACTATTGACGCCATTACCAGCGCAACACCACTTGATACCATAAAAACTAATTTGGGACTTAGCATCACTGTCGGAGAATCCATTAATTCCAGCGCTCTGTTTGGTGATTTTGGAGGCATCGGTTGGGAATGGATCGGAAACTGGATATTTCTTGGTGGCGTTTGGCTCATCTATAAAAAGATCATAAGCTGGCACATTCCCATCAGTATGTTGGCTAGCTTATTTATTATTTCCCTGTTGTTTTATCTTGGAGATCCAGACCACAACTCTTCACCCATGTTTCACATGTTTAGCGGTGCCACCATGCTAGGCGCATTTTTTATTGCTACCGATCCAGTTAGCGCCAGCACAACACCCAAAGGAAAAATAATATTTGGCGCGGGAATTGGCGCACTGATATATATCATTCGTGTTTGGGGGGGTTACCCCGACGGAGTTGCCTTTGCGGTATTATTAATGAATATGGCGGCACCCACAATTGACTACTACACCCAACCGCGCGTATACGGACATAGCAAGGATTAAGCTCAAATGTTATTGCAACACATGCTACGCACCTCAATTTTATTGGCATTATTTGCTGTAATTGGCACCGGCCTGGTGGCTTATACTCACGACAGTACAAAAGCGAAAATAGCCTATAATGAGAAACAGTCCCTACTTAAAAAACTACACGTTATCATTACACCTGATGAACATGATAACGAACTATTTCAAGATGTCATTTCAGTTACATCAGAAAGCCTGTTCGGGACCAAGAATAGTGTAACGGCGTATCGTGCCCGTAAAAATGGAGCTCCGGTTGGCGTTATAATAGCACCTATTGTTCCCGATGGTTATAATGGCGAAATTAAATTGCTTGTGGGAATATATTATGATGGTAGCTTGGCCGGCGTAAGAGTCTTAAGCCACAGAGAAACACCGGGTTTAGGAGATCGTATCGAGGAAAAACGTAGTGATTGGATATTGGCTTTCCGATCACGTTCACTGGAAAATCCTGACGCCAAAGACTGGCGCGTTAAAAGAGATGGTGGTGCGATTGATCAATTTACCGGCGCAACGATTACACCAAGAGCCATCGTCAAAGCCGTAAAAAATTGTTTACTCTATTATACCGACAACAAGGAACTGTTATTCAGCCCGCTTATCATACCGAATGACGAAATCGTACCGACTAACAGAAATGAACCCTAAAAGGTTACAAGAATGGAAAACAAAACAATCATTAACGATGGATTCTGGAACAACAATCCTGGGCTGGTGCAACTATTAGGCCTTTGTCCCTTATTGGCAGTTTCTGGAACCGTTGTCAATGCACTGGGATTAGGCATCGCGACGACATTAGTACTCATTGGTTCTAATGTTTGCGTGTCGATGATACGTAATGTGGTTCGTCCCGAATTACGTATTCCTGTCTTTGTACTAGTCATAGCCTCCTTGGTCACTGCGGTCGAACTGGCCATGAAAGCCTATATGTATGAGTTATACCTGATTCTCGGTATTTTTATCCCTCTAATTGTCACCAACTGTGCCATTATCGCTCGCGCGGAATCCTTTGCCTCCAAGAACAACTTGCAACGCTCTTTTCTTGATGGATTATCCATGGGTCTGGGTTTTACCAGCGTGTTGTTGGTATTGGGTGCTCTTCGGGAGATTATTGGCCAAGGCACTTTATTTGACAATATAGAACTCATGTTTGGTGAGTCAACCCAATGGATGACGATTACCTTCATGGAAGATTATAACGGCTTTTTACTCGCCGTATTACCCCCCGGTGCCTTTTTGGGTCTGGGCCTTTTAATCGCTGTAAAAAATGTTATCGACAAACGCTACAAGGCACGCAATCCTACGCCAACAAATGTGCAAGAGCCATCATTAGCCACTGAATAATACCTTCTACTTCATCACTCGGTCACGGTTTGATAGCCCGAAAATCAGACACTTACAATTTTTATGGCCCACTTTGCATTAGCAAAATTAAACAAGTACTTGTCAGCATGACTTTGACCTGAAAAACACCTACCACGTCACAAATTATCACTTAAGCACTTTTTTATTCCCAAAATTAGTCTAGTAAATGGACAAACGGGCAGATAAGCACGATAAACGGTAAATACTAATCTCTCAATACCCGTATAATAGACTTATTGTTTTCTGGGTGAGGTTTATCCGTTTATTATGAAGTGCACCACAACACGCAGTGCCCTTGGCTTTACCCTCATAGAGGTATTATCGCAGCACTCAGCAATTCCCGTTCTGGTGGTTAACAATAAAGTTACTGACACTAACAAGCGCGCGGCATCGATATGAGGTTCGAACACAATAATTAAGGGGAGATAAGTGCGGGGGGAGATAATAAGTCGTCTTGAATCTCTGGTTTAGACGTATAATGAAGTAAACTATATTCAGGCTAACGTTTTTCAACGTTAGCTTTTTTTTTGCCCGCCCAAATGCGTATTGATGGTTACGATTTCTGTTTGATTAGCACGAGCAATATCCTTTGGAAATCGGCGTGGAAAATATGGGGGATTTCGCTGTTGAGAGGGTAAACTATTATTACACTAAAGATCTCAAACAGTTATTGCGTACACCTCAATCGTTTCTAAAAGTACTATTAAAAACGTCTAAAGAATTTAATACTCGCCTGACTACCCCTTCCATACTCAACTTGGAGCAGAACCAGCTCATTTCCACGTCCACTTCGCAGTCCTCTTCGCAGTCCTCTTTCCAGTAAAAAAGGCCTTAACAGCAAGCCACATACGAGGTTTTTTTGTTATAAAGTGGATCACTATTGATGAATGAGCCAGAAGAAGCTAATATTTCTTATACTGTTCAATGTTTTATAAACGTATTGATTGCTATTTATGCCATTTAAAATTATAACTTTACGCACTATTCTTTCTATTGCAGCGGGATTAATTGTCTCTTTATCGGCATTTGCCCAAAACCAACTGAATCACGCCTTCGAAATTGCTATAAGACCTACTCAATCCTACATTAAAGTAAAAGATCTCATCACCCTAAGCGACGATCTTGGGCAAAAAAATGAATTTCGCTTTTTATTACACAAGGATATGATAATTGAGTCACCTGCCGGTTTAAAACCACAGCTAATCATTAGTACGCAGCTGCAGTCCATTGCTGAAAAAATTAATGTGCCATTGCATCAATACAATATCCCTCTTACTAATAATCAAAAACAACTGACCATAAGCTACCGTGGCAGAATAAGTCATTCATTGACCAAGCCCGAAGAAGAATCGGCGAGAAGCTTTAGTGAAACTTCCGGCTTAATTGATAAAGAAGGTGTGTTTTTAGCCAAATCCACCGCCTGGTATCCATTAAGCGAACAAGAACTGGTCACTTTTTCTGCACAAATCGAGTTACCCTCCAACTGGGATATGGTCAGCCAGGGCAAGCGTACCCAACATAGCCTGTCAGATAAGCATCGTAAGGTCAGCTGGATAGAAACCCAAGCTCAAGATGATATCTACCTGGTCGGTGGACAGTATACGGAGTACAACCAATCCATGGGCGCCGCCCAGGCAATGGTGTTTTTACGCAAAGAAGACAATGCCTTAGCAAAAAAATATCTTGATGCTACCTCCCAATATATAGGCATGTATAGCCAACTGTTAGGCCCATATCCTTATGCCAAATTTGCTTTAGTGGAAAATTTTTGGGAAACAGGTTACGGCATGCCTTCTTTCACCCTTTTGGGTCCAAAGGTCATTCGTTTTCCTTTTATTATTTATTCGTCTTATCCACATGAAATTTTGCATAACTGGTGGGGTAACGGTGTTTTTGTTGACTATGATACCGGTAATTGGGCAGAGGGATTGACGGCCTATCTTGCTGATCACTTAATAAAAGAACAACGTGGACAAGGCTTAAAATATCGCCGCAGTGTATTGCAAAAATACACCGACTACGTGAGTCAAGGCCGAGACTTTCCATTAACAGAATTTAAGTCGCGTCACAGCTCTGCCTCTGAGGCGGTGGGTTATGGCAAAACACTTATGATTTTTCACATGTTGCGCAGGCAATTAGGTGATGAAAAATTTATTCGTGCATTGCAAAAATTTTATCGCACGTTCAAATTTAAGGAAGCTACATTTAAAGACATCGAAGACATATTCAGTGAAGCAGCGCAACAAGACCTCAGCAAGTTTGTCAATCAATGGGTGACTCGCACCGGTGCGCCAGAGTTACGCGTAAGTCGCGCATTAGCTCGACCCACCGCAAGGGGTTATCGCTTGACTGCGGTGCTGGAGCAATTTCAATCCGGTGAGGCTTATCAACTATTTATCCCCATAGCCATTCAAGTTGAAGGCAAAGAATACGCGGTGCAAAACACCATGTTAATGAATTCCAAGTTTCTGGAAATATCATTAAACTTGCCTTCTAGACCCTTACGCTTGGATATCGACCCGGAATTCGATTTATTCCGACGCCTGGATAATAGTGAGATCCCAGCTTCATTGTCTCAAGGATTCGGTGCAGAAAATGTGTTAATCATCCTGCCCAAAAAGGCGGACAATCCTTTACTAAACGCCTATCACAAGTTAGCTCAGCAGTGGCAATCCAATCAACAAGGAAAATGGGATATCGTTTTCGATTCCGAGATCGAAGAATTACCTAAAGATAAAACCGTTTGGCTACTTGGCTGGGAAAACAAATTCGTAGATTCCGTGGCCAAAGCGACAGAAAAACACCAGGTATTGCTGGACGAGGACAATATAACGATCAACAAGGACAGCTATTCACGCGACAATCAGTCTTTTGTGCTAAGCGCTCGAAATCCTAATGACAGAAGTAAATCTCTGTTATGGCTAGCAACCGATAATATTGCGGCCATCCCTGGGCTAACCAGAAAGCTGCCGCATTATCGCAGTTACAGTTATCTAGTATTCAGAGGCGATGAACCCGTTAATTCAAACAAAGGCCAATGGTCCGTGTTAAATTCACCCATGACCATTGGCATCAAACAATCAGACGAAAAAGAAACACAAGACACGATCACCAAACTCAGATCGCGTCAGCCGCTGGCACAACCGGCAGTGGTCTTTTCTGAGGCGCGCATGCGTGCTGACGTAAAATATCTCGCCAGCAACGCACGACGCGGACGAGGGCTGGGAACTAAGGAACTAAATGAGGTGGCCAATTATATTGGCAACGCCTTTAAGACCGCGGGACTAAAACCCGGTGGAGACACGATTAAAGGCAAGGGGAAACAATATTTTCAAGCGTGGAACGAGCAAATTGGTGAACCATCAAAACAGTTGCAGCTTAAAAACATTATAGGTTTTATTCCAGGCACAAATCCAAAATACGACGGTGAGAGTGTCATCATTAGCGCCCATTACGACCACCTGGGTACGGGCTGGCCTGATGTACATGCCGGCGACGAAGGGAAAATCCATCCGGGTGCAGACGATAATGCCAGCGGTGTTGCGGTTATGTTAGAGTTGGCGCGTTTAATTGGCAAGAAATGGCAACCGGAACGCAGCATTTTGTTCATCGCCTTTACGGGCGAGGAAGCGGAACAATTAGGCTCGGCCTATTACGCTGCCCACCCAAAGCAATTTCCCATCGATAAAATTATGGGTGTGCTTAATTTAGATACCGTTGGTCGTTTAAACGACAATCCCTTAACGGTATTGGGCACCGGTTCTGCTAGTGAATGGGTACATATTTTTCGCGGTGCGAGTTTTGTGACTGGCATTAATGTTAATCCAGTAGCAAATGATTTTGGCTCCAGTGATCAATCAATCTTTCATGCCTTAGGCGTGCCAGCAGTGCAGTTTTTTGGTACGCCTCATATGGACTATCATCGGCCAGGAGATACCATTGATAAAATTGATACTGGCGGCATGGTAAAGACTGCCGCTATTCTCAAGGAAGCGGCCGAATACCTGTCCAACCGTGAACAGCCTTTAACCGTTACTTTAGCCACCGCTGACAAACCCATAGCTAAGAGTCCTGCTTCTAAAAAAGAGGGCAGGCGTGTCAGTGTTGGCACCATTCCAGATTTTACCTTTGAGGGCAAAGGCGTCAAAATCAGCGGCCTTATCCCCAATTCTCCCGCAGAAAAGGCCGGTCTTAAGAAAGGTGATATCCTGGTTGGCTTTGGCGACATTCCTATTAACGATTTATCCAGCTATTCAGAGATCCTTAAAAACATGCAAGCTGGTGATACTGCGGTGTTAAAATTTCTGCGCGAAGGCAAAGAACTCGAAGTTAGCATTACTACTGCCGTACGATAAGTTGATGAAACTGTTTGCACCGGTCAGGGGGGTAGCCCTTTTCAAAACACCCTTATGCGACGCTTGAAAATCCGCTGTTGAATTAGTGGTCGGGGAAATTTTGAAAAGGGCTACCCCCCTGACCAGCGCAAACGATTACTTTTTGTTTCTTTGACTCATTCCCACGCTCCGCGTGGGAATGCATACCAACCCTGATCCAAGGCGCCTATGCCCTACTTCTCCGCCTTTTGCTCAAGCACCGACAGACACAATTCCATAATATTCTGCTTCACGTCCGTTTCCAATTCCGAATACTGACTATTGACCAAGATTTCCACTGACTCCAATAACTTTTTGGTATCAAGCTTATCTGAGCCGTCCTGCTTACTACTACTTTTATCACTAGTGTACATGTCATCCACTGCCTGAGACATTTCTTTAAACTTTATCTCCAGATCATGGTAGCGCGCCTCCCATGGAGAGAGCGATGTCGAGTCAATGACTTCTTGCGTATCGGAGTCTTGCGTGTAATTTGTGTACGCATAGCCCAACACAAACCCGATAGGTAAATACAACAAACCCAACATTAGCAATCTTGAAAAACTCATTTCGTAAACCTCAATAATTAGTTTTTGGCGTCTATAGACATTAATAGTAGCACCTCAACCCTTAACGGCCTTGACTCAAATCACTTTAAAATTATGGGAACTGTTTGCACCGGGCTGGGGTGGTCGCCCTGTCAAGACACCCTTAGGCGACGCTGTAAAGTCCGCTGTTGAATTAGTGGTCGGGGAAATCTTGCCAGGGCGACCACCCCAGCCCGGTGCAAACGGTTACTTTTAGCTAGCAACCAAGAAACAAACAGCAAGGCTTGAGCAAGCAGCAATGGGGAAGGCTTTGGCTAGATTTCCCTGACCACTAATTCAACTAAGACCTATCAAACGTCGCTTAAAGGTATCTAGACAAAGCCTACGACGCACAGGGAAGTGCTAATGCAGCGAGAGGGCACGACTGCATGGATGCAGGAGGTAGAGCACCAAAAGTAGGCGCCTCTAGGCGACGCATGGAGCAGTTGCCGAGGACGCCCGTAGTGGCCCCACCGCTGACCAGCCCAAACAGCTGCTCTTTAGTCAACAACCAAGAAATAAACAGCAAGGCTTGAGTTGGTGGGAGGCCACTACGGGCATCCTACCCTCTCGTGGCATTAGCACATCCATGTGCGTCGAGGACTTGGTCTAGATTTCCCTGACCACTAATTCATTTGAGACCTACCAAAC
>Ga0316187_10004432_pt1 | contig 12160 bp, 13 predicted proteins | sample CroRivburrow1_MG_FD_204927 | JGI IMG/M metagenome (GOLD analysis project Ga0316187, IMG submission 204927) | Coastal sediment microbial communities from Maine, United States - Cross River worm burrow 1 | ecosystem: Environmental > Aquatic > Marine > Coastal > Sediment | place: USA: Maine...
CAAAAATGATCAGCGCGTCTTCCCCCTTGTCGAGAAAGTACTCGCCCATGGACGTGCCAGAATAAGGAGCGATGTATTGCATCGCCGGGCTGTCGGCAGCAGTGGCCGCAACAACGATGGTGTGGTCCATCGCCCCCTCTTCCTCGAGCTTGCGGACAACGCCGGCAACCGAGGACGCCTTCTGACCAATTGCAACGTAGATACACTTGATGCCAGTGCCACGCTGGTTGATGATCGTGTCGACAGCAACCGCGGTCTTACCGGTCTGGCGGTCACCAATGATGAGCTCTCGCTGACCACGACCGATCGGCACCATCGAGTCGATTGACTTCAGTCCCGTCTGCACCGGCTGACTTACCGATTGGCGCTCGATAACGCCCGGGGCAACCTTTTCGATTGGCGCACTCAGATCCGTTTCGATAGGACCCTTGCCGTCAATCGGCATACCAAGCGCGTCAACAACACGGCCAAGCAGAGCGGTGCCAATCGGCACCTCAAGAATGCGGCCCGTCGTCTTAACCGTGTCGCCTTCTGAAATGTGCTTGTAGTCGCCGAGGACAACCGCACCAACCGAGTCCTGCTCGAGGTTCAGCGCCATGCCGAAAGTGTTCTGCGGGAACTCGAGCATTTCGCCGTAGCGAGCATCGGCCAAACCGTGAATACGAACGATGCCGTCCGTTACGCCGATAACCGTGCCAACATCACGCGCTTCCGCCGATGCCTCGAAGTTCTCGATGCGCTCTTTAATCAGCTGGCTGATTTCAGAAGCTTTGAGTGCCATTTTCTTTCCTCTTATTTGGCCAATGCGGTCGCGAGGCCAGCAAGCCTTGCTCGCAAAGATCCATCAATTACGACATCACCCGCGCGTATTACTGCGCCGCCGATGAGGTCTTCGTCTATTTCTGTCGTGATAATCACATCACGGCCCAGGCGTTCTTTTAATGCTTTAGCGATCTCGTCTGTCTGCGCCTGGCTCAGCGCAACCGCTGATGTCACAGTCGCATCGACGCTGTTCTCGACATTCGCTTTCAATGCTTCGAAGTGTTCGGATATTTCCGGCAACACTGCGATGCGCCGATATTCGAGCAACAGCTTCAGGAAGTTGATGCCTTTCTTGTCCTTGCCGCCGAGAACGTCAGCACCGACCTCTACAAACAGACCGGTCAGGAACTCGAGCCGTTGTTCATCGTTGAACTTCGGGTCGCCGAGATACTCGACAACCTGTCCATCTGCCAATACCTGGCTGGCGACATCAAGCGCCGCAGCCCAGGTCGCAAGATCTCCAGACTCACTGGCAACATCGAAGATTGCTTGTGCGTAAGGGCGCGCGATTGTGTTGTTGTCGGCCATTGTTTCTTACAGCTCGCTCGCCAGCTTGCCGAGAATGTCTTCATGCTGCTTGCCGTCGATCTCGCGACGCAGAATCTTTTCGGCGCTCGCAACAGCAATTGCCGACACCTGGCCACGCAGTTCTTCGCGCGCCCGGTTCGCTTCCTGCTCGATCTCGGCCTTGGCTGTGATCAGCTGCCGCTCGCGCTCTTTCACGCCATCGGATTTACCGTCAGCCACAATCTCATTAGCGCGGGCATGGGCCTGATCGAGAATGGCTGTTGCCTGCTTGCGAGCTTCGTCAACAATGCCCTCAGCCTCGACTGTGGCCTTCTCCAGCGATGCCTGACCCTTGTCGGCTGCTGCGAGCCCGTCAGCTATCTTCTGCTGGCGCTCCTCGATTGCCTCAAGCAACGGCGGCCAAATGTACTTCATACAGAACCAGACAAACACGATCATCGCGATCGTCTGGCCGATTAAAGTCGCATTAATATCCACGGATATCTCCTGGCATCGTGCCTTGTTCGGTCGCGGTCAAAACCGCGCCCACGACACAATGGTGGGTTTATCAGCCGCCGGTGGCGTTTTGCAGCTGAGCAATGAACGGGTTTGCAAACGCGAAGAACAGCGCGATACCAACACCAATCATCGCAACGGCGTCGAGCAGTGCGACAACGATAAACATCTTCGTCTGCAACATTGGGGCAAGCTCTGGCTGACGTGCAGCACCCTCGAGAAAGCGGCCGCCCAGAAGGCCCATGCCAATGCCGACGCCAAGAGCGCCGAGGCCAATCAGAAGTGCCACAGCGATAGCCGTGAAGCCAATAACAGTTTCCATCAGTTTCTCCTACCCAGGACCATGTCCTGCTTATTGAAATTAAACGTAAAAATTATCAGTGCGATTCCGACGCAAGGCTTAAATAGACTATGGTCAGCATCATGAAAATAAAGGCCTGCAACGTGACGATAAGCACGTGGAAAACAGCCCAGCCGAAATGCAGCGGCAGCTGATACCAGCCGATCAATGCAATCAGGATAAATATGAGTTCGCCGGCAAACATGTTGCCAAACAGTCGCAACGACAACGAAACCGGCTTGGCAATCAACGCGACGCTTTCAAGAATCAGGTTGAACGCGATGATGAATGGCGCGGCGATCAAGCCCCAGCCCTTCATCGGCGGCGCGATCGGGTGCAGCGTCAACTCACCGATAAAACCGAGCACGCCCTTGTTCTTGATTGTGTAGAAAATAATTAAGAAGAAGACAGCGATCGACATGCCGAACGTGACATTCACGTCAGTCGTCGGTACGACCTTCATATACGGCACGCCTACAGCACCGGCGGCCATCGGAATCCAGTCGACGGGCACGAGGTCCATCAGGTTCATCAGGAACACCCAGACAAAAATCGTCATCGCCAACGGTGCAATCAGGCGGCTCGTGCCGTGGAACGTGTCCTTAACCGAACTATCCACAAAGTCGAAAATGATTTCCACAACGGCCTGGAATCGACCGGGCTTGTCGACCGTCGACTTCTTGGCAGCACTACGAAACAGCGTGATGAAGACCAAACCCAGCAGCACGGACCAGAACATCGAGTCGACATTGATCGCCATCGGGTTACCGGCGCAGTGATTCCAAACCCATTGCCCTGCGTCGTCCTGACAGACCTGCAGGTTCTGCAAATGGTGCTGGATGTACTCGCCGGAGGTTTGCGGGCCGTGGCCGCTTTCACTCGCCATTCTTAATTACTCTATTTTCCGTCTTGTCTTGTCTGTCTTGCAGCAAGAGACCGGCAAGGGTCGCGAGCTGCGTTGCAATAAATACTATAAAAAGCGGTGCCGCCGCGAGCGGTCGCACCAGGGCGAAAACGAGGCTAAACATCAGCACAGTTATCGCCAGTTTTCCGAGTTCACCGATGTAGGCAGCCTGGATAAGCGCGCGTGCGCCCGGGTCCCGGCGTGGTACTACGAGCCGTAGCGCAAGAAAGGCGTTCGGAATGACGCAGGTCAGGCTGCCTAGCAGCGCTGAGTAACCCGCGACGTGTCCCTGTATTGCCCAAAACACGACGGCCAGAACCCCCCCGATTCCTATCTGAACAGCCAGTACCTTGAGCATTTACACTAATCTCCGGCACTAAAAACGCCACGTCCATCGGTTTATCCGGCGGCTTGTGGCGCTTGTCTGATCGGTTTTTCCAGGTGGGCCTGTAAACAGCCCGCGCATTATAGTGTCACCCCCCCGGCATGGCAACCGATGTAGGGCCAAATCGAGCGCTTTATCGAGGTAGCTTTTGCCCAGTATTTCCCTGTATTTAGCGTGATTTTGCGCATTGCGACGCACGGCGCAATCAGCGGCTGACCCCGAACGGGCCGACTGGGGCGCTTTTTATTTTATGTGCTTCAGAATACCGTCAAGCTCGTCAAGGTTGTTGTAACCAATTACGACCTTGCCCGACCCTTTCTTGGTGTGCTTGACAGAGACCTTGGCGCCGAGCTTCTCGGAGATCTCGATCTCGAGGCGACGAATGTCGGCGTTGCCCGTAACTGCCGCTTGCGGCGCTTTTTTAGTATCGCCCTTGCCGAGCATCTGCCTGACGAGACGTTCAGTCTCGCGCACCGAGAGGCTCTTTTTCACAACCTGCCTTGCGGCGTCATGCTGTTGCACGGCGCTGCTGATCGCGAGTAAGGCACGTGCATGCCCCATCTCGATTTGTCGCGACTCAAGCATGGCTTTGACCTTCTCGGACAGTTCCTGCAGGCGCAGCAGATTGCTGACCGCGGCACGTGACCGACCTACCGCCGTTGCCGCTTCTGCATGCGTCAAATCGAACTCACGAATCAGGCGATCGAGCGCGCGCGCTTCTTCGAGCGGGTTGAGGTTTTCGCGCTGAATATTCTCGATAAGGGCCATCGCAATTGCGGCCTCATCGGGAATGTCTTTGACGACTGCCGGGATTTCGGCGAGCCCTGCAAGCTGTGCCGCACGCCAGCGCCGTTCACCCGCTACGATTTCGTATTTCTGCGTACCGGTACCGGCGATCGGACGGGCAACGATGGGTTGCACCACACCCTGCGCCTTAATCGAGTTAGCAAGGTCCTCAAGCGTGTCCTGGCGAATATCGACGCGCGGCTGATACTGCCCGCGTTGCAGCAATTCGACCGGTATTTGCCGCAAACTATCGCCGCTTGCGCCGCCGGCGGCAGCCGTCTGAGCGGCTGGTTTACTGAGCAGTGCGTCGAGGCCTCGGCCCAATCTTTTCTTTGGTGACATTAGTGTGTTCCTACACGGCCTTTAGCCGACCCTCGCGAGCATCTTCTCTGCGCAGGATTTCGCCAGCTAAAGCGAGGTACGAGATTGCACCGCGCGACGATCGATCGTGCAGCAGGGCCGGGCGGCCAAAACTGGGCGCCTCGGCAAGCCTGATATTGCGCGGTATAACGGTGCGAAACACCTGCCGATCAAAATGTTTAATGAGTTGCATAGATACTTCGTTGGACAAATTAATGCGTGGATCGAACATCGTCCGCAATATGCCAAACACTTCAAGCTCCGGATTGACGGAGTCCTTAACCTGTTCAATGGTGTTCAACAGCGCGCTGAGCCCCTCCAGCGCATAGTACTCACATTGCATCGGTATCAGCACGCCGTCGGCCGCGGTCAGTGCGTTGACCGTCAGCATGTTGATCGACGGCGGGCAGTCAATGAGGATGAAGTCGTAAAGGCCGGCGACGGGTGCCAGCGCTTTCTTGAGCTTCATCTCCCGTCCGATTTCCTGCAGCAGATTTACCTCGGCCAGGGTCAGGTCTTCGTTACCCGGCATCACCGCGAAGCCACCTTCCGGTGCCGACACAATCGTATCTGCCGCGGTTGCCTCACCCAGCAGCACGTTGCAGCTTGTGTTCTCGACATCCATCTTGTTGATGCCGCAACCCATCGTTGCATTGCCCTGTGGATCCATATCCACAAGCAGCACACGCCGCTGCGTCGCGGCCAGTGACGCCGCCAGATTGACGCAGGTCGTCGTCTTGCCGACCCCACCTTTCTGGTTAGCTACTGCAATGATGCGCGTCATAAAGTCACTTTCGTTCGATCAACACGGCGTGCCGTGAGCCCGCCTCGAGCCCCGGTACATTTATTTGCCTTACGCTGCTTTCCCACGTATCGGGCATTTGTTCTAGTTCTTCTGCCGGGTAGCGCCCCTTGAGCGCCACGAACACCCCGCCCTCTCCAACGTGATGCCCGGCAATTTCGACGAGCCTCGGCAAAGCGGCTACGGCCCGGGCAATCACGGTATCAAAGCCCTTGCCGGGTGCAAAGCCTTCTGTTCGAGCTTTTACGGCCGTTACATTGGCCAGCCCAAGCAGTCCGGCGATGTGCTCCACAAACATGACCTTCTTGTTATTGCTGTCCATGAGCGTGAATGACCGGTCCGGCTCGACGATTGCGAGCGGCAATCCCGGAAACCCGGCGCCGGTGCCGACATCCAGAACGCTCTCGCCGCGTAGAAACGGCCGCGCCGACAGGCTGTCGAGCAGGTGTCCGGTGATCATTTCCTGTGGATCGCGAATGGCCGTCAGATTGACGCGCTGATTCCAGCGCGCGAGCTCGTTGAGCAGCGTCGTCAGGTTTTCGGCCGTATCCTCAGGGTAGCTTTGTCCGAGTTCGGCGAGGGCTTTTTGAATCGCGGTTTTCAGACCACCAATAATGCCATGAAATCGTCAACTGCCGTTGCTGCCAGTTTGTCACGATCTGCGCACAGCGCATTCAGCGTGTCCCACTGATTGGCAGCAAGCTTGGGCGACACGCTATCAACGAACTTCTGCTTCAGAACCGGGATACCTTCAGCGCGCCGCTCGCGATGGCCAATTGGAAAATCTACTGCAATGCGATCAGTGCTGCTGCCATCCTTGAAGAACACCTGCATTGCATTGCCAATGTAGCGCTTCTCCGGATCGAAATAGTCTGTCGTGAATTGTTCGTTCTCGCGCACCTCCATCTTGTCACGCAGCACGTCGATGCGCGGATCACTCGCCACGTCATCCTCGTAGTCGGCCGCCGTTAAACGACCGAAAATCATGGGTACTGCCGTCATGTACTGGATGCAGTGATCGCGATCCGCCGGATTATCCAGCGGTCCGGTCTTGTCTATGATGCGCACCGCCGCTTCCTGCGTTTCGATAACAACTCTTTCGATTTCATCGATGCGATCTTTCACCTGTGCGTGCAACGTCATCGCCGCCTCGACCGCTGTTTGCGAGTGAAACTCTGCGGGAAAAGATATTTTGAACAGCACATTTTCCATGACATAACTGCCATAGCCGCGCTGGAAGGCAAAGGGATTGCCTTTGAACAACACGTCGTAGTAACCCCAGGTTTTCGCCGAAAGCGCGGACGGATAACCCATTTCGCCCGTCATTGCGATCAGCGCGAGACGGACGGCGCGGCTCGTTGCATCACCGGCGGCCCAACTCTTGCGCGAACCGGTATTTGGCGCATGTCGATAGGTGCGTAACGCGCCGCCATCAATCCACGCATGTGACAAGGCGTTCAGGACTTGTTCTTTGGTGCCACCCAGCATGCGCGTCACAACCGCGGTCGATGCAACGCGCACGAGCAAGACGTGATCGAGGCCGACGCGGTTATAGCTGTTCTCGAGCGCGAGCACGCCCTGAATTTCGTGTGCGCGAATCATGGCGTCAAGGACATCATGCATCGTCAGTGGATCCTTGCCCGCCGCTCGGTTCTGTCGGCTCAGATAATCTGCGATGGCCAAGATGCCGCCGAGGTTGTCTGACGGGTGACCCCATTCGGCCGCAAGCCAGGTGTCATTGAAATCCAGCCAGCGATTCATCGCGCCGATATTGAAGGCCGCCATTACCGGCTCGAGCTCATAGGATGTTCCCGGAACCCGCGCACCACCAGGAAGTGTCGCACCGGGAATCACCGGGCCAAGCAATTTGGTGCAGGCTGGATAGTCAAGCGCCTGGAAGCCGCATGCGAGCGTATCCATCAGACAGTAATGCGCGGTCTCGAAGGCGAGATCGCTTTTAATGGCTGTGTCGCAAACGAAGTCTGCGATGTCGACCAGCTCCTGGTCCCATTCGGCGCGCTTCGCCGAGCGAATATCTGCGTTAGACATGCGGTCTCCGGTGTCGTTATTTATTGCGCTCAGGCGCGATCGTCGATCGCTATCCACGGTTGCAAGGACGGGCCAACGTAATCGGCGGCCGGGCGGATCAACTTGTTGTTCGCGCGCTGCTCCATGATGTGCGCGGCCCACCCCGTGATACGCGAGCATACGAAAATAGGCGTGAACAGGTGCGTCGGAATGCCCATGAAGTGGTACACACTGGCGGCAAAGAAGTCCGCGTTGGCAAACAACTTCTTCTCGTCCCACATGACTTTTTCGACCGCCTCGGATACGGCATACAGCTTCGTATCACCGGCCTCTTCGGACAGCGTCTTGGACATCGCCTTGTTTACCGAGTTTCGCGGGTCCGAGGTTGTGTAGACGCGATGGCCAAAGCCCATTATCAGGTCCTTGCGCTCCAGCATGCCGAGCACGCCGGCTGTTGCTTCTTCCGGCGTGTCGAATTTCTGGATCAACTCCATCGCGGCCTCATTGGCCCCGCCATGCAGCGGCCCGCGCAAGGCACCGATCGCGCCGGTGACGGCAGAGTGCATATCGGACAATGTCCCGGTAATAACGCGACCGGCAAAGGTTGACGCATTGAATTCATGCTCGGCATACAGAATCAGGGTTGTGTCCAGCGACTTGCGGTGCAACTCGGACGGTGCCTTGTCGTGCAGCAGGTGCAGGAAATGTCCGGCAACACTGTCATCATCGGTTTCGGTGTCTATGCGTTTACCGTCCGTATGATAGCGATGCCAGTACAGCAACATGGACGGCAAGCACGCTAACAGGCGGTCGGCCACGTTGGACTGGTTTGAAAAGTCGCCCTCGGGTTCGATATTGCCGAGAAATGATACGGCCGTGCGCAGAACGTCCATGGGGTGTGCGTCCGCCGGCACCATTTCGAGCACGGTCTTCAGCGCGTCGGGCAGGCCTCGCTGTGTTTTCAGTTTCGCGATGTAGGCGTCGAGTTCCGCGCGCGTCGGCAAATGACCATGCAACAGCAAGTGCGCCACTTCTTCAAAGGAGGCGTTTTCTGCAAGATCATAAATGTCGTAACCGCGGTAAGTCAGGCCCGCGCCTTCCTTGCCGACCGTACATAGCGCTGTGGCGCCAGCCGTAACGCCGGCGAGGCCGCCTGTTTTGTTTTTCGATGTCATTTTATTTGTCCTCTTTGGCAAATAGCGCGTCGAGTTTGTCCTCGTATACCTGGTAACCAAGCACGTCATAGAGCTCCATGCGCGGCTGCATTTTGTCTATTACGGTGCTTTGGGTGCCTTCTTCGCGCACGGTTTTATAAACATCCAGCGCGGTTGCGGACATCGCTCGAAATGCCGTTAATGGATACAACGCCATACGAATACCGACAGATGCGAGCTCTGCCGTTGTAAAAAATGGTGTCTTGCCGAATTCCGTGAGGTTTGCCAGCACCGGCACGTTGATCGTATCGGTGAACTGCTGGTACTCGTCCAGCGTAGTAAGCGCCTCTGCGAAAATCATATCGGCGCCTGCTTCAACATAGGCAGCGGCGCGATCTAATGCTGCCTGTTGCCCCTCAACCGCGTGTGCATCCGTGCGCGCCATGAGGACAAACTCTTCGTCGATGCGGCCGTCAACGGCGGCTTTGATGCGATCACACATCTCCGCCGTTTCTACCAGCGCCTTACCGGGACGATGGCCACAACGCTTAGCGGCGACCTGGTCCTCAAAGTGACAGCCTGCGGCACCTGCCCAGATCATCTCGCGCATGGTGCGGCCAATCATGAAAGCGCTGCCCCAGCCCGTGTCTGCGTCCACCAGCAGCGGGAGATCGCTGACAGAGGTGATGCGGCGAATGTCTTCACACACATCGTTCAGCGTCGTCATCGCAAGGTCTGGTAAGCCGAAAGACGCGTTGGCGACGCCTGCGCCAGAAAGATAGATCGCGCGGAAACCGGCCCTTTCAGCGAGTAGCGCCGTGAAAGCATTGATTGTGCCGGCGATTTGCAACGGCTTCTCAGCCTCAAGTGCGGCCCTGAAACGTGCTCCTGCGCTCATGTTTTCCTGCTCCTGGATAGTTTCACTGGAAATTTTAATCAATATTAAAATTTCGTGGATGGGGATTCTAAACCACCGCAGGGTCGTTTCCCAAATGGAGCGATCGCTAAATTTAAAGTGCGACTACGGTCCGTCCGGTTACGCCGCCGTCAAGGTAGGCCTGGAAAGCATCGGCGAGATCGTCAAAGCCAATGGTCGTATGGCCTATCGTGTCCAGATGCTGTGGTTTCAGGTCACCACCAATCCTCGACCAGACTGCCAGCCGCAGCGCGCGGGGCGTATCGACCGAGTTGATGCCGAGCAAGCAAACCGCTCGCAGGATAAACGGCAGCACCGTCGTGTTGAGCTCGTGGCTTGCCGCCAGGCCAATACTCGCGATATTGCCGCCGTAGTCCGTCGTGCGCGTCAGCCAGGTCAGGTAATCGCCGCCGAGATTATCGATGGCGCCAGCCCACTGCGCCTTTTCCATTGGCCGCTTGCCAAGGTCAAGGTCATCCCGTAACAGGATGCGACTCGCACCGATGCTCTGCAGATACTCGCCTTCATCGGCCTTACCGGTCACCGCGACAGCGTCGTAGCCACGCCCTGCGAGCATGTCGATTGCAATGCTGCCAACGCCACCCGTCGCTCCTGTGACGACGATTGGGCCGTTTTCGGGTAGCTGGCCGTTCTGTTCCATGCGATGAATCGCCAGCGCCGCCGTGTACCCGGCCGTACCGATTTGCATCGCCTGTGCCGCTGTCATGCCGGCGGGAACGGGGACAACACTGCTACTGTCCACGCGCGCATATTCCGAATAACCGCCGTCAACGGTTTCGCTCAAGCCACAGCCATTCACGAGCACTGCGGCACCCACCGGGACTTCAGCCTCTTCCGAGCTCACGACCGTTCCCGCCAGGTCGATACCGCCGTTAAGCGGATAGCGCCGCAATATTCTGCCCGCACCGGTCGCCGCCAATGCATCTTTGTAATTAATGGTCGAGTGGCTGACCTTGATGACGACGTTACCTTCGCTCAAATCATCAAGCGTCAGCTCCTGGTAATCGGCTATGACCTTGCCGTCCTGTTCATCTATGCGGTACGCACGAAACTTATCCATGAGAAATCCTGTCGCGACTAACGCCGCTCCTATGGTTGTTTACTTAGCCAAACCTCCAGACCTTGCGCGTTAAGCTCAACGTCGATGCCCAACACCGACCACATCGCGTCACGATCGCCCACGTAACCGTGATCGGCCAAGCGTCGTTCATAATACCCGAACATACTTTCTCGCAGTGCGGCGGCAAGATCGTCATCCTGCGCGTGTTTCTTTGCCATGCTGACGTAGGCGTCGAGACCTGCGTGCATTTGGGTCGCGAGACGATCGAGGTTACGCACCCGGCTGTAATGCGTCAGATAAAGCTGCTCCGGTTCGCAGGCCATTATTCGGTCGACCGACAAATGTGCCTGCTCAGGATCAAATTGGACTGGCGTAGACGTTGGAAAAACAATTTCACCTTGCGCGGTATCGAGCTCTCGGTATGACACACCAAAACTATCGCCGGTAAAAACGCCCTTCGACTGTGGGTCATGCAGAACGTGATGATGTCGCGCGTGGCCCTCGGTATTGATGGTCTGCAGCGGCCGGCCGTTCAACTCGAACCATTGTTCGTCGTCAGGAATAACCACCCGCCGTTCGTCAACAGGCACGATGGTGCCGTAGGTAGCGGCCGTTTGTTCGATGCCGTACACGGCCTGAGTTCCTGCTACCAACCTCGCGGGGTCAATCATGTGCGGTGCGCCGTAGCGATGCACAACACACCTCGCATTCGGCAATTGCTGCATCAACGCGCCGGCACCACCCGCATGGTCAAGATGCACGTGCGTCAGGATAACGAAGTCAACGTCGCCAACATCGAGATTGCGTTGCGCCAGCGCATCGAGAAGCAATGGCACGCTGCTATTCACACCGGTATCAACGAACGCGGCCCGGCCACCTTCGACAATCAGATGGCTCGCGTCCTGAAGCGAGCGTGCATATTCAGTGTCGACGGCGAAGATGCCGTCATTAAGCATCGTGATCTGCGCTTGCCTTTCTGTCATTGGCCGCGCGGGTCGAGCTTACTCCGCCTCAAGTGTTTCGAGGCCATCGAGGCTCGAATAATATTTCGCCAGCAAGGCAACATCAGCGTCGGTCAGCGCCGCAACCATCGGCGCCATGATCGCGTTTTCACGCGTGCCATCACGGTACTGATTCAATGCATGCACAAGATAGTCTTCGTGCTGTCCTGCCAGCGTCGGCCAGGTGGGCGACAGGCTGATGCCATTCTGTCCGTGACACGCAGTACAGGCGTTCGATTCGGCGGGACCTACCCCCGGAGAACCGCCTGCCGCGACCGTGTCGGCAGACAGGGTGGCGAGGTACGATGAAATATCTTCGATTTGCTGATCGCTCAGGCTGGTGGCCTGCGCGACCATTGTCGGGTGCGGTCGCGTGCCGTCACGATAACCATTTAGCGCTACCACCAGATAGGCCGCCTTTTGTCCGCCGAGCTTTGGCACGCGATACGACGGGTAAGCGTTACGATAGCCGTCGATGCCGTGACAACCCAGACAGGTATAAGCCAGGGTTTCTCCGTCACTCGCATTGCCTGCGGCGCTGGCGGAAACTGGCGCGCT
>Ga0316187_10004433_pt1 | contig 12159 bp, 17 predicted proteins | sample CroRivburrow1_MG_FD_204927 | JGI IMG/M metagenome (GOLD analysis project Ga0316187, IMG submission 204927) | Coastal sediment microbial communities from Maine, United States - Cross River worm burrow 1 | ecosystem: Environmental > Aquatic > Marine > Coastal > Sediment | place: USA: Maine...
ATTAACAGCCTGTTGGGCGGCGGCGTTGTCGTTCGTAGGAGCCTTTGGTATAGAAGCAGGCTTAGTATCGACACCCAAAAGTTTATTAACTGGCTTTAAAATGGACTCAATAGGGTTACTCGACACGACGACCTCCAATGGATGATATCTGGTATATTTTAGGAAACACTATTTACCTCAAAAAGTCAATGGATCATAATTTGAAGAAGTATATGATGGCCGGCGCTGCCTATCAGGATTGTAACTTTTGATAACAGCCTTCCCCTCTCCGCCTCCCAAAAGCCCGTATTGCAAAGCCTCAGCAACGTGAGAAAGAGGCCCCTTATCCGGCTTATCGTGGTATCTAACACCACCCCCAACATTCAATTTTTTATATTTATAACCGCCATTACAAGCTTTTCGCAGCGCCTTGCATTTCGGACCAACAGAAAGCCCAGGCCGACCATCGATCAAGCGACCAAGCGGCGTATTGACCGCCTCTACCCGAATTGAAAAATCATTTGTCATGGCGGCACTAGCATAGATTCCCTCGCTTTTTAACATCTGAAAAGCAGTCTTCTCGTCTGTTTGGCTTCGCTGATCACCAGCCGGATCTCCAGTTATCGTAATTTTTTTACGAGGATATTCAGACCGGATTTTCTGCGAAAGCAATCTTCCAAGCGTTTTGGCTCCAGCATTATCCAAAACCAATTCGTCAATAGCAGACCACCTCCAAAGAACGTCTTTTTGCAAAAAAACAGCCGCAGGCGTTAAACCAAAATCTATCCCCACAAAAAGCGGTAAATTTGAGTTATAAAACAACCTGTCATCAAAGTGGATATCGTCTTTGTAGGCCGTGTAGATAGGCTTACCGTCACTGATAAACCCATAATTACCATGGACATAAACATTAACCCAGTCAGCATCTTTACCAGCCATCATTTTCTGATAATATTGCTTAGGCAGGTTCTCAATATTCTCAGCCCCATCAGACAAACCGCCAGGCTGGCGCCAGAATTGCCAGCCTTGAGGAGTTTCTTCTTCTGCAAATCTATACCACCAGTGCGTATCGTCAGGCGGGTTAGTGTCCATAATGATGCCGCTCCAAGTACAACCACCATCCTTATTGGATGGGTAGCGGCCAACACGGCCCGTACCAGCGTCAACAATCTCTTTTTCAATTTCGCGTGCCTCGTTAAACCAAATACCAGTACACTCAAAAGACAAAAGCTTTTTTACGTCCTCAGGCTTATCCAAGGCGATAAAAATAACCTCCATTTTCACATCACTATATTCGATATAGTGAGTGTAGGGGGGTTTACCTGTAAGGCGACCAAATAAAGACGGCGGAAACCAATCAACCCACGTTTTAATTGTAGTCGTCTCAAGCTGAGGCAAGGTATTTCGCACAACCAACCACCTAGTTTTCCTGAATCCATCGTTGCCAGGCTCTTGCTGTTGAGCTCGCTTAAAAATCTCCATGCAGCACGCCACCGATTTACCCGAACCAACCGGCCCCATCAAGCCACGAACAAACGCATCGGAGTTATGAAACCTAGCTGCAGTTGGAGCAGCGTTGTACGTGATAACTTTATTGCCCATCGGCAACAACCTCAATACTAACCCCATCAATATTCTTAACAGGCGCGTCCTCTCCGCTACCGCCTATGTTAAGCTGAACCATAACGTTCGTTGAAGTACCATCACCATTGCCGGAGCCAATTTTCCCACTAGCTTTAAGGGCAGTGTCACTCATTTTTGCAAGCACACCAGCCATTTGACCTTTATTTTTGCCGGCCACCTTATCGTAATGATCTTCAAATTTTTGCATCATTCTCATATGCTCTCCAGCAGTAAATCTAGCCGTCATTCTATTTTCATACAACCATGCTGTATTAATTTTTTCGATCTCCGCCAAAACAATTTCGCTATCAAGAAATACGGTCTTGTCCCTGTACCCAGCCGCCTTAGCGGAAGCATCGATATCAAGCGTTTCCGCATAATGTTTCAGCCCGACAAATTGCTTTGTTGTCAGAGTAACAGGCTTCCCATTTGCGCTAATCGCTGTTTTTTTTACAGGGCGAACAACAACATTTTTTGAAGAATCATCTTTCGCCATCACTAATCACCCACTCGTATTTTTGAAAGGGGTGAGGACGTAACCCCAACTCCTCTAAGCGACTTATCACCACAGGATCCTTCATCATTTGAGCAGCCTTAACCCTCTGAGCCTTATACGCAGCCTTTGGCGTGGCACTGTTCTCACCAAAACCAGCCATGGCGGCAGCGCGAACCTTTATTCCATGGATAGTCTCCCCATCCTTGACACGCCCCCTAAAGAGCCTATTATAGGCCTCAGCGAATGCCAAGCGCATCTCTATACCGCGCTGAGTCCTCTTTTTGTGGTATTCACTTTTCACCATTTTAAAAACCTTTTCAAAAATATTACCACACAAAATACAAATGTCTACTGGTTAATTCGTCACGCTGGTGCTACCAAATATGAATTTTCGGGCGAGTACAATTCAATATTATCCTTAAAAATCAACAGTGTAACAAGATGTAACAGGTTTGTAACACAGATTACCCTTTACTTTCAGTGCTTTAACCCTTTGTAACAGTTGTAACAGTTTTTTCTACACCCCCAAAAATAGGGTGACGATTTTTCGACTTATTTCAGAAAGTCGAACACTGAAGATATTAGGGGGGTGTTACTACTACTACTTTTTGTTACAGATAGATAGATAGATAGATAAGGGGTTGTTTTATAATAAAAAAACAGTGTAACAAAAACTGTTACAAATGCGTTACAGCAGTTGCAATGCTAACCAATAAAATAACCTTTTGATTTCAGTAACTTGCTATGCACTTTTACAAAAAAGTTGTTTTTTATACACAGACTGGTTAGCATTTTTGCGCCGCTTTTTTCTCGCCGGCAAGAGTTTAACTCGGTTAGCATTTTTTTACAAAAACCAGAGTTCGGTTAGCATATTTTTTATTACCGGTTAGCACAATTTTTTCCCATATCCGGTTTTTTATACGTCAATCACCTACATATGGAAGCAGCCAGGAAATTTGGGGGGTAGGGGGGGCAAAACAAGAATCAGCGCAAAGTTGCGGACAATTCAAAAAAGCAAGGCTTTGCCTAGAAATATGTAAATAACCGTACCGTTGCTAACACAAAACACCCCAAAAACACCACGAAAAGTGCACTATATAGCCGGCGCGGTGACCAAACGACACCACCAAACAGACGCTACAACAGCTAACCGGACACAAAACACCCCAAAAACACCAAAACCAACCGCCATATATTGATAGCTTGAAAATTCATTTTCAAAATATAAAGCAGCGCAAAATTGACAACTGAAGCCGCTTTGCGCTTTTTGTTAAAAAAAGAGTTGCGTTCTTTTGTGGCACGTGCTACTTATTGTTATCAGTTAGCATTTACAACCAAGCATAGGAGGCTAGAACAATGCAACAGAACGCAACAAAATCATTAGGGCAACTGGCATATGAGCAAGAGCTTGCCATATGGCCACACTACCACGACGGCGAACAACGCAAGCCATGGGATCAACTGCCAGATTATGCAAAAATGTCATGGGAAAAAAACCCATTGCCACGCACACAAGGCTTTTTAGCCTCAATCTAGCAATCGAAACGGGTGCGCGAACCTACTACCTACACACTACCTCACGCGCGCCCGTCTGCATCAACTGGCCTCGATGCACTGACGAGATAGGCCACAACAAAAGCATAGGAGAATAAAACATGTGGAACTTAGACGAGAAACGCGGCTCAAAAGATGCTAAGAATTATTGCCAAAAAAATGGCTATGACAAAAACACCCATAAAAAGTTTAAAGTCGGGGAAACAATCCAGTTTATGACAGGCTACAACGACGACATACCAGCACAAGCCAAAATAAAAGGCCTAAACGGCGATGAAATATACGTTTATAATGACTGCTACTGGTTTCCCATAAAAGACACTAAACGATACAACATCAAACAATTAGGAGAATAAAACAATGTCATCTAAACATTACACAACACAACACCACAACGGGCGGTTATATGAAACTTGCCTATCATTCATTACCGAAAAAGAGGTTAACGACTTCTTAGAAAAAAATGACGACTACGGGCTTTTATATGAATTCCCCATAAAAACCGTAGCACTAAAAAGCGAAAAAGGTAAAAAATACGTTAACACATTTTTAAATATGTTCAAGCGTCATGCGCAAACGTGGAGTGATGACAACATTCACAACAACGAGCTATCACTTTATTTTGATAACGAGGAAGATTTTAAACGCACTTACAAGCAACTAATGACAACCACACTTGCAGAATGTATACGCGCCTTTAAGTCACCAAAAGATTCGCCCAAACAATTGCAATACACAATCTTTATTGAGCGCCCATTAAGTGACCACTTCACCCAAAAACCACAGGCGATTGCAACTGAAAAACTGTTAAAATCAATTGGCATAGACACATTGCATGTGGGCTATTTCGGTGCGGGACGGTGCGTTATGAAAACCCGCACATACTGGACGCTAGAAAACATCAAAGCGCGCTTGAAAGAATACGGGATAGAAAACAAGCTAACTGTGGAAGAGCACCCGCTAACCAACCTTGCTGCACATTATTTTGAGGTGCGATAACATGAGCACGAAAACGAAAATAATAGCGCTAGCTTTTCTGGTGTGCCTGGCCTTAATCGCAAGGCTAGACACACTAGAAAGCGTTATGTGTGATGGTGACTTTTGCAAGCGCAATGGTTGCTTGGTAGACGAAAACAACAACTATATAGAGGATTGTGAATATCATGGAAACTAAACACTACATAGGCAACCTTTTATGCACGCATGGCGAATACACCGCCGCCCATCACTTCAGATTTAAAACTAGCCAAGACCCGCAAGCAATGCTGGAAGGCTTTGCGCGGACATGGTAGGGGCATGAAGACGTTGAAGATATGAATGGAACGTTTTACTCTAATTGCGGGTGCGTTGCGGTAGAGCCGGATAGACATAAACAAATAATCGAAACGGGTGCGCGAACCTACTACCCACTACCTACACACTACCTCACGCGCGCCCGTCTGCATCGGCTGGCCTCGATGCACTGATGAGATAGGCCACAACAAAAGCAAAGGAGAATAAAAAAATGGAACGATATATAATTCACAAGCACCAACCTTTCCAGGGATCAGTTAGATCAGCGACCTACATTGATAGCGCCGGCATAGAGCGCGTCCAATATAGCGGCTATCTATCAGGAGCCGCAGAAGATTTAACACTAGAAAATTATTTAGAAGAGCGGGCAAAAGAGGGCGAGGAGCTGGAGGTTATAACATCAAAAAAAGCAGATCAACTTTTTGAGCAATACGAGCGCGGCTTTATTACAAAACCGACCGAATGCACCGAGAATGATTATACCTATGTCCTAGAGGTTTTACCGCCCAAGCGCTACCAGAATGGCACATTCTGCATGATAGAGCACTTGTTCGGCAACATAACCAAATGGTACGCCCAGAGAAACGGCAAATACTACACATGGCAAGATTTTGCCCATGCAAATCCACAAGAAGCGCTAGCAGGCATAAATGCACAACAGGCCGCCAACTAAGGAGGAGCGGAAAGAGCGGGCTATTCAAGCCATAGCCCGCAACCTTCGCAAGAAATACCCCACCATGAGCGAAGTGGAGGCCAAAAACCGCGCTCAAAAAACATTAAAAGAAAATGGACGCTAAAGCAGTGTCTCAGTTTAAAATTAGTATGGAAAACATGAATGCAAAGTGATAGAATTCATTTTGGTCTACGCGGTAAGCTGGTAAGCAATCCAGCCTCACTAACGCAGTAAAGGGGCGGCTACGCCGGAGGGTAGCAGAGATGCTAGGCACCAATTCCTTCCGCAACGTTGCAAAGTCGCACCGTAAGTCGTGCAAAAGCGGCGCTCTCGGTCTTACGGAACCGCGTAGATTTTTCAAACTGAGACATTACAGACGCTAACAAAAACTTGACGAACAACCGGCGCCATGATTATTTTTAACCCTCTTGTGCTGTCCGCCGCAATGCCTCCTATGCTAACAAAAAAGCATTGTGCGGGCAGCACTCACAAAGACACATCATGTACTATAAAAACCTGAACAAAATTCCCAAACGACACCTGCGCCTAAAAATATGGCTGTTTGGAAAAAGAATGACAAGCCGCGACCATGGCAGCAATTTAACAATCAACTATATCACGTACAAAGGCGCCCACTATATAACAGGATTTACGCTAAGTGGTAAACGGCACTGAATTAAGGCCGCCGTCCCGCGCATGACCCTCGACTAACATCTTTGCCTCTTCTAACGAAGAAACATTCCGAACGGCGACACTCACGCCACCTTGGCGCAAATCCATCACACAAAAACCCCCTTCAGCAAGATCGATGACATAACGCGAAGCCATGGCAGCAAACACACGCTCTTGGCTCTCATAATTAAAAATAACATCATACACCGCCGCTGAAAAATTATCCTTCCTGGCCTCCTCAAACGACACCTGAACAAGATCCTTCCACACACGGAGATATGATTGCTTTGATATGCAAGACAAGCGCGCACGCAGATACTCATCAGCCCGGCCGCCGTTGATAATATCACGGTAATAATCTTTCCTGGCAATCAACGATGTATAAAGGCCGGGATACTCTTTTAGCGCCCGCATTGCTGGCAAAACCTCCGCCCACACATCTCGAAGGTCCATCACAGATCCACGCCCCCACAAAACAGCATCAAGTGATTCAATCACCTGGCCACTCAACACCAAAGCGTCTTCCTCGCAACCCACATCAACATTTTTAGCGAAGTTTTCCATCACAACATCAGAAAGCCAACTCAGGCTCGTCATCAGCACCATTCAGAACCACACTAATAGGAATAGAAACCGCCCTGGAAACAGTGCCATCAGCAAAACGGATCGGCTTCCTTTCTTTTTGCGCGCCCTGGCAACGCATAAGCAAACGATCCCAACTATTGTAACCACCCTTAAACATGATTTCCGCCAGCTTGACATGAGAACACGCCACATAAACGAGCTTAACATTTATATCCACGCGTATACCATAGCGGCGAAGCGCACCATCAGCCTCTTTCGCCCGGGATGCCATGCCAACCTCAGCATTAGCAACCATGTGGATCAACTCACCGATGCTTCGCTCAATATATTTTCCATCATCCTGCACGCGAGCAATATAGGCACACATATTCCTCAGACACTTATCGTGATCCTTATCCTCACCAACCGGCGTTGAAAGCGTCCAGTCCTGCTGATTAACCCAAAATGCTGCGTCCTCAGTTTCCACTAGCCCATTGTGCTCCAAACTATACGCACCAGCGCACAATATGCCTAATTGATCGCCTAAACGAGCAGAACCAAGTTTTTTAGTTACCTCATCACCAAAAATTTTGGCGTTCTTCTTGATAACAGGCAAAAGCCGGAACGTCCGCATATGCAAAGCATTAACATAATCATCAGTCAACACACTGCTCAGCACATTAGTGAACTCAGTAAACCTATCAATACGCTCCTCTTTTTGCTTTTCAGTTGGTTTTTCCGGTGGATCTTTCAGCGTCAAAACGGTGATCCGACTCGCATCAGCGTAGTGCTGTATGTTCACGTTAATGGCCGAGAAGGCGAAACTCGATCGAACCTTAAACTCCACCGCATCACCGCTACTACTCCCCTTGAGCATCAACGCCCCACTTTCAGAACTCGCTTGCCGCGCCAGATCCAACGTTTTCTGCAACTCATCCAAACGCTTAGCTGTCTCACCCTCAAACTCATCAAAAATAACAGGGATGGCATCAGATCCCAACCTCTGCCGGATCCCCGCAGCAGTAGAATCACCCTGCACAAACAAACTCATTTTACTGCACACACGCTGGAGCACACGCGAAATAACAGTCGTTTTACCAGACCCCGCCGAGCCCGTTACCCAAACGTGTGGGCGCCAATCCAAACCGCCACACATAGGGGCGACCACAGCAAAGCCGGCAAGCAGCTTTCCGTAAACAGGACTGTCCCAGTCCAGCCATTCGCAAATTTCAACCAGCCGCTTTGCACGCGGCACCGTCAACGATTTAACACATCTGACGCCTAAATCCTTAGTGGCCTCATACATATACTCACTGTCAAAATCATTTACGTCATAAACATCATCATCAACCAGCAGCTTTTGCCCCATGTGCAAAACATGCCTACCGTCCGGCTCCACCCAAACACCAGCACCACGCACAACATCCGGGTTAAAGAATCCAACAGCATCAGCCCATCGCTGTAATGTGTTGCTGCAATCATGCTTATCAAGCCCACCACCTTTCGCGGGGAAAAGATCATACCAAAACGACAAGGGCATCAGGCTCATTAAATGATTAATGTTACCAAGCTGGTCCGGCGAAAGAGCAACCACAATCCCACGGCGCTTAGAGATAAAAAACACCTTATTTTCCGCTCCATAGCCAAGACAACGGAGATCCGTCTGATTCGCAAGCGTTTCAGCGCTTATCGTCATCACATCAGCATTTCGGCTACCCTTTTTCTCGCTTCCGGCCGAGTCATTAATAGCAGATTCCTCCATTTTCAGCTCAACCGAACGCAATGACGTTGCTGTCTCAAGTATATACTTACGAACTTCTGCCGGATCCTCCTCGTCAGCAATATCCCAACCACCCGGATGAATATCGTCCTTTAGCATCTCCCAGCAGATCTTCACGCTATTATTTGTCTTCTTCAGGCGATTCGCTATCTTTACAGCCGCCTTCTGCCCTGGCTCGTCATAGTCAGGCAAAATAATCACATCACGCCCAGAAAGCGCACTCCAATTCGTCTTCTCGACGGCGTTAGATCCACCACGCCACGTCACGGCAGCATATTCAGTTAAATTCTGAATAGTGTAAGCCCACGTCTTCTCCCCCTCAACCACCAACACCGGCGCTTCCGGCCGTCGCCACACATAATCAATACCGCATAAAGGGCGAGACTCCGGCAGATCTTTATTATGCCAACCAACCGTATCAATAATTTTTCCCGTCTTAACGTACTTCTGCTCCTCCTTATCCCAAACCTCATCTTCTCTTTTCCATCGACACCAACTTGTAGGAATAGGATATTTACGCTTCGTTTTAGTATTGCGATAGGTTTGCACCCGGTATACCGGCTTTCCCTCAAAATCCCTGTATATTGTAACCGGATAAAGCTCATCCCCACTATTCGGATCAACAAAATCCGGGTTGGTTTTTCTGCCCTTGGGCTTAGGCATAGCGGGGATCTCCGCCGGAAACTCCCTATACTCAACAACCTCCTGAAAACCCACCGGCTTTTTGTTGTCCTTATTCTTGGCGTACTTAATGGCCTGCGGATCCCCGCCAGATAACTCTTGATACGCCAGCTTTTGATCTAAGCCGCGCAAATACGCATAGAGCGAGATAAGGTCCCCACCCCCCTCACCCGTGGCAAAATCCTGCCACTTCCCAGTGCCGGTATTGACCTTAAAACTACCAGGCTTAGAATCGCTGCGCGTGGGATTAACACTAACCCACTCACGCCCCTCGCGAACACCGTCAGGCAGCCACGATGAAAGCAATGAGTCGCAACTAGCAAGCAGCTCGCGCGCCAATCCTTTAAAATCATACTGATTGGCCATACACTAACCCCCCACAGCTATGCCATGAAGGATCCTGTAAAGGCGTATGAGCGTAGGCACCTCAGGATATGCCTTACCGTTCTCCCACTTAGAAACCATCGACCTGTTTACATTCAAAAGCCGCGCAATATCCTCTTGGCGCAACCCCGCTTTCTCACGAGACTCCCTCATATCCAAAAGTGTTTGCTCAATATCGTGCCGTGGCAGCTTTCGACCTACCATTAAATCAATTCCTAACGTAAAATTAAACCAAGTTTTTCGCGGATCTCTTGATTAATACGCTTAACAACAAATTGCCATGCAGCAAAAACCTCCAGCTCATATTTCTTTTTAGAAACACCCTTAGCAACCGCCGCATACATAATCAGCCCCTCGATGATGTGCTGAATATCGTCCTCATCACCCACCAAAAACGCTTTATAAAAAGTGCTGTCAAACGCAAAGCATATTTTATGCTTCCGCACAGAAAACCGGCGATATCGCTTCAAATCGTACACAACAATCAGATGCGGATACGGATACTGGTCATGCCACGCCATCCGCTCGCCATAACCATCATCTTTCACGACAAAATACTTAACATCCTGCCGGAAAAACGCCTCAAGCGACCTATCACCCATCGCCTTAATATTACTTTTTATATTCTGTGCGGACATCACCACCCCTTTCATGCTTAGCTATAAGATCTTGCAGCCCATCCGAGCGCTCAGGCTTGCCGTAAACACGATTGCGAGAATCACCCTCAAGATCGACATACTCCAAAATTTCAATTTTACCATCACGGCTAATTACACGCGGAAGAAAATGAGGGTGCACGCAAACCACCCCTCCGACAAAAACAACAAACCTCCAAGCAACCTGACTGTTAGGTAAACAACCAACATATTTAAAACCATTCACATTATCACCCGGCTTCATGCCCCCACCCCTTCATCCACATCACCATCTCCAGCGATTTCTATAGTAAACTTAATCTGAGGAATTCCATCCTCACCACCCTCACGCCCCCACACAAAGCTCGTTTTGTCCGCTTGTCCAGTCATAAGCATGTGCACACATTTAGCGATCACATCGTCAAGAACCATTACTTAACCCCATCATACCAAGGAAACATTTTGCCGTCCCGCTTAATGATCTCATCGACAGAGAAGCCGTGAAAAACCTTGTTGTTATATAGCTGATAAAGCGTCGCACCAGTTCTACTGTGATACCGAATCACATCATCCAGCACCGGCTTAAAAGCATCAGCGCTAGCAGGACGCACAAACAGCAATGGCTTGCGATAAATTCCGCCGTCCAGCTCATCATAATAAAACAGGTTGCAGTCAGGCATAAATTCCAACGGCCTCCCCGCTTCATCCTCAAGCTTTATATCAAAATGCTTTGCGGCAATTCCCGCCTTTAAATCACATTCGTAAAAAAATCGTTGTTGTTTTTCGTTCATTGACTTCTCCTTAATTGTTGCAACTGCCGCGAAACTTCCGCGGCGACCTCCTCACACGTGCGCCACCAGATTGACGGCCCAACACTAAACTCCCCCTCATAAACCAGCCGGCACACCGGCACCTCCATACCAAGGTAATCAACGTAAAGCTGCTGATAGTCCACGATATACGCATACGTCACAAGAGTACCAAATACATCAAGAAGCACGGCCGGAACCCCCCCCTTCTCGCATATTGCTGCTCCCTCTCCTCATCAACCGAAAAACCTTTATCTTTCGGAACAATCTCAGCACGCACATGACCAAAACAATTAATATGAACGGCCTGGCAAGCATTCCCCGTCGTCGGGCTCTTTATCGTCTCCAGACGCAGACCCCCTGTATCCTCACCAATGGCAAGCAAGTATGTCTCAATCGCATCACGCGGGCCACGAGCGTAATAATAAGCAAGCACAACCTCCCCCTCGCAGAGGATCCGGTATTTATAGTAAGATCGCCCGTTTATGTTATACATACGAATCCCCAAAAACGTGGCAAAAACGACCAACCATTTCCGCCACCAAACCATTTACTCTGCAATCTGCCAGTCATTCGCGAGCATGTCCGCTTGGGATGCAAGCCACCCAGGCTCAAAGTCATTTAACGCCGTGTACAGACAAATATGCCCATTAATATGTACATGCGATTGCCCTCGCGCCCCGTCGTTTAACGCAGCATGGTAAGGCGTACCCTCACGCAATGCACAATCTGACGTGTCCGGCACAAAAATTAAAAACATCCCCTTACCATTCCAGCCTGCACGAGCAACCCTTTTGCCCTCCCGCATCGCCAATAGAGCATGCCCGAATGACATAGCATCCGTTGGCTGGTAGGCATTTTCAAACACACCTTTTGGCGACCAGCTCACATAGCCATCAAAGCCCGGCACGTTTGCCTTTCCGCCATCCAAATACTCAACCAGATAACCCTCGTCGTCTGGATTCTCATCATCAGGCACCGTCCAGCCACGAAGCTCGTTATAATCACCTCGGCTC
>Ga0316187_10004436_pt1 | contig 12155 bp, 7 predicted proteins | sample CroRivburrow1_MG_FD_204927 | JGI IMG/M metagenome (GOLD analysis project Ga0316187, IMG submission 204927) | Coastal sediment microbial communities from Maine, United States - Cross River worm burrow 1 | ecosystem: Environmental > Aquatic > Marine > Coastal > Sediment | place: USA: Maine...
TTGCTTATGGGGCTCTCAGGCCACCAGAAGTGGTTTTGTTCGGGCCCGGAGGCGGCCTGCGCCGGCAGTGTGCACAGCAGCGAGGTCACCAGCAGGCACGGAAAGACAGCGGTTAACTTGGTAAACATGGCCTTTTCCTCCTTTTGGTCGTTTAGCGAACCATCATCAGTTCAATTGCAGCTTATACCGCGCGGTCAAGCGAGTCTTGACGCTTTGTTGACGATGTTCTGACGGTACCGTGACCATGCCTCAAACCGGGTTTGAGGGAGTTGATCACTGCCGGTTGTTAAGGTTGCCGAGACATGAAATACTGGTAGCTCAACGTATACGACTGTTGAACCAGGTACGGCCCCAGGCCAGGAAAATTTTCGTGAACGAACATCGTGAATACCGTTTCGATGACTTCCTTGTCAAACCGGAAGCCTGGAACCTGTATCGCGATGGGCAGGTCATTCACCTCGAACCAACAGTACTCAAGCTCCTGGTGTTCCTGATCGGAAATCGCGACCGGCTGGTCACCCGCGAGGAATTGATGGATACCGTGTGGGGCGGCACCGTCGTCTCCGAGTCCGCGCTCAGCAAGGCTGTCGCGCGACTTCGCAAGGCATTGGATGATGACCCCGGGGCACCCAGGTACATCGAAACGGTGCATTCGCGCGGCTACCGGTTCGTGGCGGAAGTCGAAGAAACGGAGCTTGACACCAGGTCGCCGTCACCGTCGTCCAAGTTCGGTCGCCACGGAGCCACTGCGGCGGTCTTCTCTGGGTTGTTGTTGATCCTGTTGTTGCTGTTCGGCCGGAGTGTATTCGACCAGGGCGCCGGGCAACCTGTCGGGCAGGGGGCAGACCAGATAAAGTCGCTGGCCGTGTTACCGCTGGACAACCTGGCCGGCAGCCCAAGCCAGGACTACTTTGTAGAGGGCTTGCACGAGGTCTTGATTACCGAACTCTCAAAGATTAGCGGGCTGCGCGTGATATCGCGCCAGTCCACCATGCGCTTTGGTGATAGTGAGTGGTCGCTGCCCGAGATTGCAGGGGAACTGGGGGTGGACGCACTGGTAGAGGGGAGCGTCATGCTGGTCGGTGAGCGCGTCCAGGTCACCGCGCAACTGATCCATGGCCGAACGGACGCACACCTCTGGGCGCATACCTATGAGCGGGATACCAGGGACGTGCTGGGGCTACTCAGCGAAGTGGCGAATACCATCAGCACCGAAATCGAGTCCACTCTGCGGACGCCAGGTGCGAAGCAACCGGTCGCTATCGGGCCGGTGGACCCGGTTGCCAGCGAGGCCTACCTGAGGGGCTTGTATCACCTCAATCGCTTTGGCCTGCAGAGTTTCAAGCGATCCCTGTCGTATTTTGAACAGGCGATCGCGGCCGACCCCGATTTTGCGCTCGCCTGGGGCGGGCTGGCAGGCGCCCACCTGATGTTGGCCTATTTCGGTGAAGAATCACCCCGGGAGGCCATTATGCAGGCCCGGGTTGCCGCTCTGGAAGCGCTGAAACTCGATGACCAGTCCTTTACCGGCCATGCGGCCCTGGGCTGGGTGCGATTATTTACCTGGGATTGGCCGGGTGCCGGTCAATCCTTCGAAGAAGCACTCCGGCTTCATCCCAATCACGCGATGACACTGCATGGATATGCCGACTACCTGATGCTCACCGGGCGTCCCGAGGATGGATTGGCACAGGTCCGACGTGCACGGCTGATCGACCCGTTCACGCCAACTTCCAATGTGCCGGTTCCATTCCACCTTTACCTGATGCGCCGCTATGAGGAGGCCATTGCGGATATCAGGCAACTGCAGAAGCGGACTCCCGATTATGCCATGCATCGGCTACTGGCTTTGGCATACTGGCAGCAGGGACGGCTGGAGGAAGCGCTGGAACAGGAGCGGCAGGAACTTGCGCTGCGAAAGGATGTGGAATTGTTGGCGGCGCTGGAACAGGGCGACGCCCGCGGCGGACCACGCGGGGCGATGCTGGCCATGGCGGAGGCCTTGGTCAGGAGATCAAGTACCACCTACGTGGATCCATTCACGATCGCCGTGACCTTCGCCCGGGCAGGGCAGTCCGAGTCAACCTTGGACTGGCTTGGCGCCGCCGTGGAACGCGGTTCCCTGGAATTGATGTATATCGGGTGGCGACCGGAGTTCGATCCGCTGCGAGACGATCCGAGGTATGCAAAGCTGGTTCAGCGATTAGGCCTTCCCGGGGGGTGAAAGCGTGTCGATTGTCCCTGAAGCCGACGACGATCGTGAAAAGAGTGCCTGATTTAGGTAATTTCTCTCGCCAAGACTAGACCGGCCACAGGGGAAACGTCACACTCTGCACTTCATGACTTCGAAATTTATTCAATATCGTTTTTTACTGATACTACTGGCCACAGTTGCCGCCTGCCTGTTGCTGTCACTCTCCTTGCCAAATAACCCTCACCACTACCCCAGGTCAAAAGCTGAATGAACACAGTCCTTCACAAGCTCCTGTTGCTGCTGGTCATCCTCGCACCATTGCCATTGGGAAGTAACCGCGACCGGGGCAGGGACTGGGTGTACCCTGCCACCGGCGTCGCGGCAACATTGCTGGTTGGTATTCACTCCTTCTTCGATTTCAGCCTGCAAATGCCAGCCGTTGCCATCACCTACGCCTGTATTCTCGGTGTAGCGTGTGCACAATCATATTCTTCGCGCTAATAACAAACCCAACACCTGGCAACATCATCCCCGCGAAACTAATCAGACCGCAGGCTAACCAGGCCAGCCTCGGTCAATTTATCCAACAAGTCACTCACATCACTTTCCAGTTGTTCCCGGCTGACATCGTACTCACCAGATAGTGTATCCACCATCCCGGCAACCGAATGCTCAGACTGAAGCAACTGCCAGATCCGCGTACCGACTTCGTTAAGCCCAAAATAAGACTCCCCTTCGAGATCCAGCAAAACGGTTTCGCCGTTGACCTCCTGCGAGAGAACCTCGTTGGATAATTTAAAATGATCAGTTGATTGGAATTTCTATATCCCTGCCTGTGGGGACAGGTGAACTGGACAAGCAAGACAATCGGCCTACCTGCGATTGGGTGGGTTTTTCTTCTAATCCACCGGCCTCGAGAGTTTTTTATTGGTTACCTTTCTCAATATCCATTTGAAGTGGCGTTCTTTAAGGCCATACCACTCAGTGTTGTAACTCTGCAATTTCTTCAAATTGATAGTTTCCCCGGTGTCTTCATCCACCAATTGAGAATATTTCAATATATGCTCTGGTGCTTGCCAGGACAGTTTCAGATCACTCAGTTTTTCACTTGTCTTAACAACAAAGTGCCATTCGCTGCGCTTAACGTCATCCACTGAATGGTAGTCAGAGCCATAGTCGCCCGCTCTGTCACCCCAGTCAGGATGTGGAAACACCATCGTCATATATGGGGCACGATCCGGTGGGAGTTCCCTAAGGTCGTTACGGTCATAGTCAATTGATGCACTTGCTCGTTGTCCCAGTGTACTTACCGGATCAATATAAGGCCCCGCACTTACTTTCAGGTACACAGCCCAGGCCTCTGCAGGCGCTGCTTTCCTCTCCACCGCCGATCTGTCCGCTTTATCCGCCGTGACCGTACTTCCACTTTCACAGGCACCACCGATACGCAACTGAGCATTTGTCTCACTGTTATCCGGTACCCTGACCCAGAACCCTTCACCTGCCGCAATTGTGCAGGGTGGATTAGTACCCGTGTCATCACATACGGTATAACCAGCGCCATTGTAATAATTGATGGCGTTATCAATGACACCCAGAGAACCGGCAGTTGCTGCGATAGAAGGACTGCCATAACAATTGCCATAAGTATCCAATACCAGCGTATCTTTCCAATCCAGTGTTCCATCGGTTGGGTTGCCCACCATATTTTGTTGACCCGAGTTGCCATCATGAGCCGAGGTCAACGGGATCTCGAAAGGCTCCGCATTAATGGCGTTGGTTGTTTCCATCGACCAACTACCTGATCCGTTCACCTTGATCAGCCAGTAACCCAGGCCGGGACTCAGGGCAGCACTATCTGCAAGGAGATTGTAGCTACCACTTGATCCCGCGGACTCGTCAAACTCAAACAAGACCCAATCCGCACCATAAACGGCGCCTAGATCATCACCAAATATATCGGCAACAGTGTTATTGGCTCCGGGATCGCAGGGTAGGGAGATCATTTGCCACTGTCCATCAGGAACACTATACGAAGCGCCACCACAACCAACCTTCTCATAGGCACCGATTTCACAGGCACTGTCACGCGTGTAACCCCGTTGATCAAGAATTTCACAACTGGAACCTGCACCTAATGCCGGTGAACCTGCCATTGGCGCCATTGTCTTTGTGTAGCCGCCATTGTCAGCCAGAGCACCCAGAAGTGGATCTCCGGTTAGCGCAGGGCTGCAACTGTCGTCTTCGATGAGATTATTTGAATTGGTGTCTAGTGGGCTGCGCGGAGTGTAACAATCATCGCCGTATTGCCCGCCCAGAATCGAATTACTGAGATGAAATTCTCCGGCAAAATGGTAAATATTCGAGCCAGAGCCATGATCGACTTTGTAGCCGTAGGCAACATTGTCATAGAACGTGCTGTTGCTGATCGTAAGAACTGTAGCAGTTGTACCCGAAGAATCTCCAATAGCTCCACCGATGCCCTTACTTGAATTGTCCGTGAAGGTTGAATTAGCGATAGCAAGATTGGAGTTCCGGGTATAAATTGCCCCACCGGTGCTGTTACTGTAAGCCCAGGCTTGGTTGTCGAAAAAGGTGCTGTTTTGTATTGACGTTGGTGCGCCGGAGTTGCCATTAAGGTACAAAGCCCCACCGAAGCCTTCAGCATGATTGCCGAAGAAAGTACTGTCGATGATAGTAAGAGGGGCCCAATTTGCACCGTAATACAAGATCGCACCGCCGGAGTCCGCCGACGAGTTTGATACGACCATTCTTTCCAGAGTTAAGTTCTCAAACTCTGAAAATATCGCCCCGCCAGCAGAGCCGTCTAAGAAACCTTCGGTCAATGTAAAGTCACGCAGAGTGACAGCGAGAGTTGAGCCAGATCTATATACGTAAAAAATCCGTGTGGCCTTGCCACCACTAACTGTAATCGTACGATCACCACCATCAATCGTTATGCTCTTGTCAATCGTGATCTCGGAGCCCGGGGTGAGTGTAATAACACCATTCACCAAGGCCGAGTCGAATGTTATCGTTCCACCAGAATTTACGGCCGCAACAGCCTCCCGCAAAGTACATTCACCATCACTGCTGATGGTATCTGCAAGGCTATTAACACTAACGCTAGCCGCGCTCGGACATTCACCCTCCCCGGGAGTCTCATCAACAACAAAATCATAGTCTGAAATATCGAAAAAATAATGGTCTGGCAAATCGGCGCAGCTTACACGCACACGGGCAGCGGCCGAAGTCAGGTCGGGAACCGTGACTGCTTCTGAACCATCGTTCACAGTACTGCTATTCAATGGAACCGGGTAGGTGAACCCACCATCAACAGACAGATCAATAGCAACAGTATCGCAATCAACCGTGGTTCCATCACCAGTACCCGCCACATTCCAGGTGACTGTTTCCGTATCACCGGGCACCCAGCTAAGCGTACCGGTGTTGGGTGAAGTCACCTGGAATGGTCCGACTCCTACAGCACCGTCTACAATCACCTCGGTGTTGGGAGTATCGTAGCTCACACCTCCCCGGCCATCGTAGACATGCAAACGGAAATTCAGGGTCTGGTCATCACCGGGTAATTTCTCACCCTGCGTTTCGGTTCCATTGACGATATCGGATAATTGCGGGAAGGTACGCTCGGCACTATCCCTGGGTGCGAAGACCCGGAAAAACGGTGCTGTACCGGTGTTTGGTGCAACCTCAGGCCCGAGGGTATAGTCCTCCCAGGAATAACTCAGATCATCACCGTCCAAATCGGTTGCGGAACCAACCAGCGTAAACGGGGTGCTTTTCGGTATAGTAATACTGACTGTTCCGCCATCAACCGCCGGTGGCGTGTTACCGGATGCCGTTAGCGCGTGGCAGGTACCCCAAACCGCAATATAGTCATCGGCTTCTTCATAGCTATTGACGTGGAATTGCAACAGGTCGCCCAATAAATTGTCAGTGCCGCAGGTGCCGGCATAAGACATGATGCTGTTACCCGCACCAGGTTCATATGCGCTGGTGGAGGTGCGCTGGGAGGAAAATTCACAATTGTTCCATGAATGGTACATACTGAACATATGCCCGATCTCATGGGCCACGGTGTCTATGGACGCATTGGAGCCGGACTGACCATCTGCTTTGCATTCGCTATAACAAACCACACCAATATAAGCGACGCCACCGCCATATTCCCACAGAAAGAGATGGCCGAGATCATATGCCCCGGAACCGATGATCGCGTCGATATCATCGGTAATATTGGGTCCGCCGCAGGCAATATTCTGGGTCGTGTCGCTATATGGTTTATTTAGTAATAAATCATTATTGCCGACAAGCGTTAAACGTACCGATAATTCTCGTTCATAGATCGCGTTAAGCTGATTCACTTTACTTGTGATCGCAGCCATGACCAGAGTGTTAGTGCCCCCGTTGTTTGTAAAGTATTCCTGCGAAGTGGTAATCGCGATGCGGTAAGTCCGCCAGTTGCTGCCACTTGATACATCTTCAAGGGCCATATGCTCGGCACTTTGCAGTTGTGACCCCGAGTCTTTCGATTTTGATTCAAGCTCAGAACGGGAGAACGACGGCAATTCTTCATTCCATGGTTCAGTAGGCAACGCTTCCGAAGCATAACCAATGTAATCGGAAGTACCGCTACCAGGCTCGAACGGATCAATAAAATACGTTCCGCCAGAACCTATAACAATGATTTCGATACCCCTGGGCGTCCAGGAAACACGCAAAGTGGCGGTGGGGTCGTCAACCCCAACACCCGTATAAGTCTTGAATTCCGGAAATTTCGCGGCTAATTCCGGTTCCATCATGCTGGTTTCACTAATACTGTAGGTCTGAAACCCACCATCTGCAGTTGGTAGTGTTATTTCGACCCCTTTCTTACGCTGCCAGACATCTTCGGCTGGTGCTCTACGCAAAATAGCTTCCAGCGCTCTGACATTTAACTCCAGCATCCGGTATTTTCGTGGAAGGCGGCGCTTCTGTTTTGAAGCCTTATTCGCCTTCTTGGCCGGAGCTGCAAACTTGCTGACCCCTTGCCATAAACCATCCCGGCTTACCCCTGCCATAGGCATTATTTCGGAATCAGCTACCGGGTTGATTTCATTGGGTTGGGCCGCCCAAACAAGCGGGGCCATAAGGAGTAATAAACAAAAAGATATAAAGGTGACTGGTTTGTTAGCAAGGCGAATTAATTTATTACCCATATCGAAACTTATCATCCTTGAACGTTTCATATCGTCCCCTTGTTTGGTACTGCGGCTTTGCCCCTCACCGCCTGTACCGAAAAATACTGTGGCTTCCTGCTCCAATCAGCACGTGTCTGAATCAATTCAGGCACCGCTAATTCACGAATTAATGAATCCTATCAGAAACATATCACCTTTGTCATCGCAATCCCCGGTTCTACCTACCCCAACTGCAACATGCACAACATCGCGTCATGATCATCCATTTTTTCACCTCCCCAGCAACATTCGCCAGTTTGCGGGGTGATACGGATGCCCAAATCATTATTCTCGGTCATAAGTGAAAACACGTTTCCGCGGAAACGTCTTTCTGCTCGTGGAAGTCTTCATCCAGAATCGACTCCAGCACCTTCTTAATCACCATGCCTTGCTCGGGTGTAAACCGCCCTTTTAGCAAAAAGCTGCCATCATCATCAAAATGCCAATCCAACTGCCTTAATGAATGGCGTTCGTTTTCTAACTCCAATGCCTCAATACGTTTTACCTTGCGGTACTGCCGCACCAGTCGTTCAACATGCGCCGCAGTACCATTACGTGCAATCTCCAGCAGATACGTTTCATTTTGTTGTGTCGCAACACGTGTCATCGCCCGGACCTTGGAATAACTGACCTCACCACGACGAAACTTTTCACTTATGCGGGGCAGTTCCGCCAACGCATGGGCCACTCGAACCTTTTCACGCGCTGCGCCCAGGTTGATGCCGCACTTCCAATTCAACCAGTGTGCGCATGAATTCAAACCCGGGCCGCACCAGCCCTTGGAATCGTCATATTCACGTATCAGCTCCAGCAACCGCCAGGTGGCCGCATGAATGTGCGCGGCGAGCTCGGTAATCTGGTCTTCAAGACGCTGGCAGTGCGCCGGGCTATACCTGGAAGGCTCCGAAAATGTTTCTGAAGCAGGTGAAATTTGCAGTTGTGTTCATGATGTAAATCCAGTTCGCCTATATACTGTATAAATATACACTAAAAATGATATCCAGTCAATGTAACTAACTGTATATAAACATAATATAAGGAATTTTTTGCTCAAAAACATCAATCAGATCAGGTGGCACAAATTCCCTGTCCGTTAGATATAAAATTCCACCCTACCACTCACTTCCATTAAGATAGACGCAGGCAAATATCGCCGGGGGCGAGCAAAAATGACCAAACGCATTTTCATTGCGGGCCACGGCGGAATGGTTGGTTCTGCTTTGCGACGTCAGCTTGAAAAGGACAGCAGCAACACCATCATCACCGTCAATCGCGAGGACCTGGATCTGTGCAACCAGCAGCAGGTGGCCGCCTTTTTTGCCGAAACCGAGATTAATGAAGTCTACCTGAGTGCTGCCAAGGTCGGCGGCATCCACGCCAACGCTACTTACCCGGCCGAGTTCATTTACGACAACCTGATGATGGAATGCAATATCATCCACCAGGCCTGGCAAAACGGTGTGAACAAACTGCTATTTTTGGGTAGCTCGTGTATTTACCCAAGGCTTGCCACCCAGCCCATGAAAGAAACGGAACTGCTAAGCGGCCAACTTGAGCCCACCAACGAGCCCTACGCCATAGCCAAAATCGCCGGCATCAAGCTATGCGAATCGTATAACCGGCAATACGGCACCGATTACCGCAGCGTCATGCCAACCAACCTGTATGGTCCGGGTGATAATTACCACCCCGAAAACAGCCACGTGATCCCGGCCCTGCTAAGGCGCTTTCACGAGTCGAAACTGAGTGGTGCAGACAGCATCAGCATCTGGGGCAGCGGTACATCGTTACGTGAGTTTTTGTATGTGGATGACATGGCGCGCGCCTCCATCCACATCATGAATCTGCCGCTGGATGAATACCAAAAAGTCACCACAGCAAGGCTATCGCATATCAACGTGGGCTCCGGTGTGGATTGCTCCATCGCCGAGTTGGTGGCGTTAATTGCAGAAGTGACCGGTTTTGAGGGTAGTATCAACTACGATACCAGCAAGCCGGACGGCGCCCCGCGTAAACTGATGGATAGCAGCCGGTTAAAAAGCCTGGGATGGCAACCGCAGTATGAACTTAAAGAAGGATTGACGAATACCTACCAGTGGTTCGTCGAAAACTATGAGAAATTAGGTTAAGAAGGGATTTAAAAACAATGAGTAAAAAAGTCGCACTGATTACAGGTGTCACCGGACAGGATGGTTCGTACCTGTCAGAGTTTTTACTGGAGAAGGGTTACGAGGTGCACGGTATCAAGCGCCGGGCCTCATCATTTAATACCGAGCGGATCGATCACATCTACGAATCCCCCTCGGTAAAAAACCGGCAGTTCATCCTGCACTACGGCGACCTGACCGATACCTCCAACATCACCCGTATCATCCAGCAGGTACAACCGGATGAAATCTACAACCTGGGTGCGCAAAGCCACGTGGCTGTCTCTTTTGAAGAGCCGGAATACACCGCCGATGTCGTTGGCCTTGGCACATTGCGTGTACTGGAAGCCGTGCGGTTACTCGGCTTGAGTCAAAAAACCCGTATCTACCAGGCATCGACTTCCGAACTCTTTGGCCAGGTGCGTGAGTCCCCGCAAACCGAAGACACACCCTTTTACCCACGCTCACCCTACGGCATTGCCAAGCTGTACGGCTACTGGATCACCATAAACTACCGTGAAGCCTATGGTATGTATGCCTGCAACGGTATTTTGTTCAATCACGAGTCTCCTCGCCGTGGCGAAACCTTTGTTACCCGCAAGATCACACGCGGCCTGTGCAATATTTCACAAGGCATGGAAGACTGCCTTTACATGGGCAATATAGATTCGCTACGCGACTGGGGCCACGCCAAGGATTACGTAGAAATGCAGTGGTTAATGCTGCAGCAGGATGAGCCCGAAGACTTCGTCATCGCCACCGGCAAGCAATACACGGTACGCGACTTTATCAATAAATCAGCAAGCGCACTGGGCATTACCCTGCGTTTTGAAGGCGAGGGGCTAAAAGAGGTAGGAAAAGTAGAAAGCATTGACGCAAGCATCGCAGCAAAAGACATCACCCTGAAACCGGGAGACATCATCGTAGCAGTAGACGAGAAATACTACCGCCCCACCGAGGTCGATACACTACTGGGCGACCCCACCAAAGCCAAAACAAAACTAGGCTGGGAAACCCGCGTAACGCTGAATGAAATGATCGCAGAGATGATCGAAAACGATCTGCAAATAGCGAAGAGAAACCGGCTGTTAATCAAGAGTGGTTATGATGTGAACCAGCCGTTTGAGTGACCTCAGACTTTCAAAAGGCGCTGGAAGCGCCAGAAAGCAGCTAATGGCTTAGAGCTTTCAATACTGCTTTTGGTGGCCGGGCACCTTATGAAATTCTCAGAGAGAGGTTACAATAATTCGTAGGTGGAGTGTCCCGGAAGGACGTGTATATTACAGTTATAGCTCTCATCCTGTGCCTGCACGCTAAAGGCAAGTGCCATAGCGCAGACACCGGTGAAAATTCGAATGCTTAATTTGGTCAAGGAATGCCCCTTTTTAAATAGGCCTGATTCTATTCAATCTATTAGTCTATAACAACTTCTAGTGAAATGGATTAGGAAATTTGCACAATCGGTTAATGATGAAGCAGATAAACCCAACCCGTAGAAGGGTGCGTTGCTTTATAACGCACCGTTTACCCCCGTAGGGTGCGTTGCTTTTTAACGCACCGTTTACCCCACCGATTGTCTGCTACAATAATTTTTAATGGCTTTTACGCATGACTAAAATACCCTGGCTAAAAAGAATTGCCATTGCTGCACTGGCGGTAGAAGTCATTTATGTCATTGCGTTTAACCTTGCTTTGCAGTTACCGCTAACCCAATCACTGATCAACCAGATCAGGCCCGATAAGGTTCATGTTAGCTGGGAGAAAGCCTGGACCTGGTACCCCTTTCGTTTTCATATCCGCAATGCCTCGGGCAATGGCCAGGCCAGGTCGCAGCAATGGGCGTTTGAGGTTAACTCTGTTTCGGCGTCCATCGATGTTCTGCCGCTGATATTCAAACGGGTGTGGATCGATGGTGTGCGTGTGTCGGATGCCAACTATTATCAACGGCCCAGGCTAAAATCCGGAAAGGATTACACTGATCTGTTGCCGTATTACCCGACAATCGGTGATCGTGAAGTTACCAGTGCCGTTACAACACCCAGGAAAAAGAAGCGGGCCTGGCACGTGGAAATTGACGATATAAAGCTCGACGGGCAGTTCAGCTATTGGATTCATCAGTTCAAGGGTCGCGCAACTGGCACGTTGGATGCCGATCTCAGTGTCGTTAACCGTGGTGGTTTGTTGTCACTGAGTGTGCCGGATATCAATCTCGAGCTTGATCCACACTCAATCAGGTCGCGGCAGATATTTCAGCGCGGCCTGGTGACGGGTGAGATGGGCTTAGCGCCTTTTGTGCCCAGGGATAACAAGGGCATTAAGTTTTTACGCTTCCTGCTCGTTGATGCCGATGTGAATATCAATGTAAACGATCTTTCATTCATCGATCTTTACACCCAAAAGTTCAAGGATATGAAGATAAACGGAACAGGTCTGGTCGATGGGTATTTGCGCATGGAAGGGGGCAGGGTGTTGCAGGGCACTGATCTTTCGATTGATGCCGGCGACCTCGACGTGAACCTGTTTTCCCACAAGATAACCGGCGATGGAGAAATAGAGATTGATGTAAAGCCAGAC
>Ga0316187_10004437_pt1 | contig 12153 bp, 17 predicted proteins | sample CroRivburrow1_MG_FD_204927 | JGI IMG/M metagenome (GOLD analysis project Ga0316187, IMG submission 204927) | Coastal sediment microbial communities from Maine, United States - Cross River worm burrow 1 | ecosystem: Environmental > Aquatic > Marine > Coastal > Sediment | place: USA: Maine...
TACCTCACCCTGGACCGGAGCGCGGATACCCTGTCCGGCGGCGAAGCGCAGCGGATCCGGCTGGCGAGCCAGATCGGCGCTGGCCTGGTCGGCGTGATGTACATCCTCGACGAGCCTTCCATCGGCCTGCACCAGCGCGACAACGAACGGCTGCTGCGCACCCTGACCCACCTGCGGGATCTGGGCAATACGGTGCTGGTGGTGGAGCACGACGAGGAAGCCATTCGTACGGCCGATCACATCGTCGACATCGGCCCTGGTGCCGGCGTGCACGGCGGCGAGATCGTCGCGGCCGGGAATCTCAGCAAGATCCTCAAGTGCCGGAAATCGCTGACCGGCCAGTATCTTTCCGGAAAAATGCAGATCGACGTGCCGGAATCACGCACACCGTACGACGCCGAAAAGGTCATCCGTCTGATCGGCGCAACGGGCAACAATCTGCAGAGCGTGACCGTCGATGTCCCCTGCGGACTGTTCACCTGCATCACGGGGGTATCCGGATCCGGCAAGTCCACGCTGATCAACCACACGCTGTACCCGGTCAGCGCGACGGCGCTGAATAAAGCCAGCACCCTGACCGCGGCCGAGCACGAAAACATCGAAGGGCTCGAGCACCTGGACAAGGTGGTGGACATCGACCAGAGCCCCATCGGCCGCACACCCCGTTCCAATCCCGCCACCTATACCGGGCTGTTCACGCCGATCCGCGAGCTCTTCGCCCAGACCCAGGAGGCTCGGGCCCGCGGCTACAAACCCGGCCGTTTCAGCTTCAACGTCAAAGGCGGACGCTGCGAAGCCTGCCAGGGCGACGGGGTGATCAAAGTGGAAATGCACTTCCTGCCGGACATCTACGTGCCCTGCGACGTCTGCAAGGGCAAGCGCTACAACCGGGAAACCCTCGAGGTGCGCTACAAGGGCAAGAACATCCACGAGGTGCTGGACATGACGGTGGAGGATGCCCGGGAGTTCTTCGACGCGGTGCCCATGCTCAACCGAAAGCTGCAGACCCTGATGGACGTAGGGCTTTCTTACATTCGACTGGGTCAGTCCGCGACCACCCTGTCAGGCGGAGAGGCGCAAAGGGTGAAGCTGTCACGGGAACTCTCCAAGCGGGATACTGGCCAGACGCTCTACATCCTCGATGAGCCCACCACGGGTCTGCACTTCCACGACATCGCTCAACTGCTCGACGTGCTGCATCGCCTGCGCGATCACGGCAACACCGTGGTGGTGATCGAGCACAACCTGGATGTGATCAAGACAGCGGACTGGATCATCGATCTGGGGCCGGAGGGCGGCTCCGGCGGCGGTCAGGTCGTTGCCGTGGGTACGCCGGAGGAGCTGGTCAAGAAGAAGAGATCTCATACGGGGCGTTTCCTGAAGCCGCTGTTGTAGGCGCGCTCTTTTTTTTACGGCCGCCCTTTGGCGGCCTTGGCGGCGCTATGCGCCGCTCGCTCGGCGCTGTTCTACTCGCTGCTCCGTTGACGCTTCAGGTCTGTTGAGCAGATCGTTCTCGGTCAGCTAGAGCGTCCCGTCCTGGATATTTTGCACGGCGTAGTCCACGGCGCGGGCGGTGAGCGCCATGTAGGTGATCGACGGGTTCACGCAGGACGATGAGGTCATGGCGGCGCCGTCGGTGACGAAGAGGTTCGGCACGTCGTGGGCCTGGTTGAAGCCGTTCAGTACGGACTCCGCCGGATCCCGCCCCATGCGCGCCGTGCCCATTTCGTGGATGGCCGATCCACCCACTTTCTTGGCGTTGTAGGTGGAAACCTGGGCCGCACCCGCCGCCGTCAGCATGGCCGCCGCGTCTTTCTGAATCTGCTCGATGATGTTGAGCTCGTTGTCTGACCAGCTGAAGTCGAAGCTCGCCTGGGGAATGCCGAAGCGGTCCACCTTGGTTGGATGCAGGGTCATCCGGTTGTCAGCACGCGGCAGCACCTCACCGAAGCCGCCCAGGCTCATCACCCAGGGACCGGGCTTTCTGAGCGATTCTTTGAACTCAGCACCGAAGCCGGGCGTGAGCCGAGCCATGGTCTGCCAGCCCATCCGGCCAGCGCCGCCCTGAAATGCATAGCCCCGAACGAACGGCAGCTCTTCATCGTCGTTCAGGTTCCGGTAGCGGGGGATATAGATACCATTCGGCCGGGAGCCTTGCGGGTAAAACTCGTCGTAGCCGGAGAACACGCCTCGCGCACCGGCGCCGTAGGTATGGTCCATGACGTAGCGGCCAAGCGCGTCGCTGCGATTGGCGAGGCCGGTGGGAAATGCTTCACTTTTCGAGTTCAGCAGGATCTGGGTGCTGCCGAGCGCAGACGCGCAGAGGAAAACCACCCGTGCCGTCACCGTCCGTCGGTCCCGGGTTTCCGCGTCGATCACCTGCACGCCGCTCACCCGGCCAGTCTCGGGATCGTAATCTAGCCCCGCCACCACAGCATTCGCCTGCAGGGTCAGGTTGCCCGTCGCCTCTGCTGCCGGCAGCGTCGAGGAAAGGCTGGAGAAGTAGGCGCCCACCGAGCAGCCTCGATGGCAGGGGCCGCAGTAGTGACACACCCCCCGGTCCGAGTGCTCGAGGGCTTCAGTCAGCACCGCGACCCGACCGATGGTCATGGTCCGATCGGGAAAGTTCTCCTCGATGCTCTGTCGGACATGTCGCTCGAGCACGTTCATTTCCATGGGCGCCAGAAATTCACCGTCCGGCAGATGGGACAGCCCTTCGGCCTGACCGCTCACCCCGATGAACTTCTCCACATAGCTGTACCATTGGGCGATGTCCGCATAGCGGATCGGCCAGTCGATGCCGTACCCGTCCCTGATATTGGCTTCGAAGTCCAGGTCGCTCCAACGATAGGTCTGACGCGCCCAGAGCAGGGAGCGACCGCCGACCACGCCGGCTCGCAGCCAATCGAAGGGCTTGTCAGGGTTGTAGTCGTATGGGTTCTCCGCATCGTTATTCCAGAAGTGACGCGTCCGCTCGTCAAAGGCATAGCTCGTGCTCTGGATCGGATACTCTTCGCGATAGAGATCCCGCAGCGGCAGGCCTCGATGCTCGGTTTCCCAGGTCGGTTGATGCTCACCCGCATAGCCCGCGCCATGCTCGAGCGGTCTGCCGCGCTCGAGCACCAGCGTTTTCAGGCCCTTTTCCGTCAGTTCCTTGGCCGCCCAGCCGCCGCTGATGCCGGAGCCGACGACAATGGCATCGAACTCCGAACTTCTTTCAGATGCCGTCATCTCAGCGCACCCACTGCCGGCCCACTTCCTCGAAGCGGGCGTCGCCATCGTAGTGTCCGGGTACTGGCTGGTAGTCGAGCTCAGTGCCGGCGGCGGCCTGGGACGTGTAGTAACCGAGCACGGTCAGCTCTTTCAGCTTCAGGTAGAACGGCAGGTCACCGGAGGCGCCGGCTGGCATGGTTGTCAGACCCTGGCCGTCACCTTCGCTCGGCGGCTCCAGCTCGGCGAGCACCCTGGACTGCTGCTCAGCATCCAACTTGCTGAAAGGCGCAGACCAATGCGCCCTGGCCACCGTATCCAGTTCGCCGAGGCCATCGAGAAATATCTGCTGCTCGGCGGGCGTGTACCAGTCGATCACGATCTGGTGAATGAATTCAGGGACACCGGCGGCGATGGCGCCCGGCGTATCCGTTTCCGGAATGATAATCTCGGCAAGCGTCGAGACGACCTCAAGCTGGTCTTCTGACAGGCTGCCGCTCAGCGGTGGTGCCGACAGATCCACGTCGGATTCCAGCGCCCGCTGACAGGAGGACGAAATGGCAACCCCGGCGGCCACGCCGATTGCTTTCAGCAGCGCACGACGATTGAGCGCAGTCTGTTTGCTCATGATGCCGCCTCTGATTCCAGAGGCACGGGCTGGTAACCGCCTCTGCGCCTGTCCAGCCACCATATGATGCCGAACACCGGCAGCACGAACTGAATGGCCATGCCGGCCTCGATGGCTTTTGCCGTCGCAGCAGCGCCCAGCATATCGTTGACGGTCACGTGATTCGGCTCCCCAATCCCTCAATGCGCGAGGTTATCACCGTTTGAAGGTTCTGAAACGAAAACGCCCGAGGCGGGTGACCGCTTCGGGCGTTTCAGGAGACGAGCGCGAACGCTCGACGGCGCGGAAATCGGCTACTTGGCTTCTTCCGCTTCCGCCTCGACCTCCTGTTCTTCGGCGCTGTCTTCCGTCAGCTCCTCATCATCGTAATCCAGGTCCTCTTCTTCCACCCGCGGGCGGTCGACGAGCTCGATGTAGGCCATTGGGGCCGCATCGCCGGCGCGATAGCCGCACTTCAGGATCCGCGTGTAGCCGCCAGGACGATCCGCATAGCGCGGGCCGATCTCGCTGAACAGCTTTCCGACCGCCGCCTTGTCACGTGTTCGGGAAAAGGCCAGCCGCCGGTTGGCGACCGAGTCATTCTTGGCCAGGGTGATCAGGGGCTCAGCAACCCGCCGCAGCTCTTTGGCTTTGGGCAGGGTGGTCTTGATCACTTCGTGCTCGATCAGCGACGCCGCCATATTCCTGAACATCGCCTGGCGATGGGAACTGTTCCGGTTCAGCTGTCGTCCACTCTTGCGATGACGCATTTCTAATTCCTCTTGTCGTCCGGAGTATCGTCCGGCGCTAGTCGTCGGCGCGCAGGCTCGCCGGCGGCCAGTTTTCCAGGCGCATGCCCAGCGACAGGCCGCGGGAAGCCAGAACGTCTTTGATCTCGGTCAGCGACTTCTTGCCGAGATTCGGCGTCTTCAGAAGCTCAACCTCGGTGCGCTGGATGAGATCACCAATGTAGTAGATGTTCTCCGCCTTCAGGCAGTTGGCAGAACGTACCGTCAGCTCCAGATCGTCCACCGGACGGATCAGGATCGGATCGATCTCGTCTTCCTTCTCTTCGGTCGGTGCGTCCTCTTCGTTCTCCAGATTCACGAACACGGCCAGCTGCTGCTGCAGGATCGTGGCCGCCCGTCGAATCGCATCCTCAGGATCGATGGTGCCGTTGGTCTCCAGATCCAGAATCAGCTTGTCCAGGTCCGTACGCTGCTCAACCCGGGCGCTCTCGACGCTGTAGGCCACACGGCGCATCGGGCTGTAGGTAGCATCGATACGCAGGACGCCGATCGGACGGCTCTCTTCCTCGTCTTCCTCGATGCTGTCTACCGGCTGATAGCCACGACCACGGGTGACCCGTGCTTCGATGCGAATGGCACCGTTGTCGTTCAGGGTGCAGATCACGTGATCAGGATTGGCGATCTCGACGTCCTGAGTGAGCTGGAAATCACCCGCCGTGACCTCACCGCCACCATCTTTGGCCAGGCTGATGATGGCCTCGTCCTGGTTGTGCAGAACGGCGGCAATGCCTTTCAGGTTCAGCAGGATGTCGATCACATCCTCCTGCACGCCCTCGATTGTGCTGTACTCGTGGAGCACGCCATCGATCTGCACCTCGGTGATCGCGCAGCCAGGCATGGAGGACAGCAGGATCCTCCGCAGGGTGTTACCCAGGGTGTGTCCGAACCCACGCTCGAGAGGCTCCAGGGTGACCCGGGCGCGCGTCTTCGCCATCTCCTGGATGTCAATGTGGCGCGGGGTCAGAAATTCAGTTACGGACTGTGACATGTAGTTCACTCTCCTTGAGCCTGCTTACTTGGAGTAGAGCTCGACAATGAGGTTTTCGTTGATCTCGGCGGGCAGTTCTTCCCGATCCGGATGGCGGCGGAATACGCCTTCCATCTTGGTAGCGTCCACGTCCACCCACTCGACGGGGGCACGCTGACTGGCCACCTGCAGCGCCGCCTGGATGCGAAGCTGACCACGGGACTTCTCTGCCACAGAGACCACGTCCTCGGGCATTACCTGGTAAGACGCGACGTTTACCGACCGACCGTTCACCAGAATCGCCCTGTGGGATACCAGCTGACGTGATTCGGAGCGCGTTGAGCCGAAGCCCATACGGTAGACCACGTTATCGAGCCTGGATTCCAGAAGCTTGAGCAGGTTTTCACCTGTCGCACCCTTCTGACGATCCGCCTTCTTGTAGTAGTTGCGGAACTGCTTCTCCAGCACACCGTAAATCCGACGCACCTTCTGCTTCTCACGAAGCTGAATTGCGTAGTCGGACAAACGGGTCCTGCGGGCTCCATGCTCCCCCGGCGGATTGTCGATCCGGCATTTGGAGTCGATGGGCCGCACGCCGCTCTTGTGGTACAGATCCGTACCTTCGCGTCGTGCCAGTTTGAGTTTGGGTCCTATGTAGCGGGCCATTCCCTACCTCTTTCGATGTTTTTGCAGCTTCGCCCTTATACGCGCCGCTGCCTTTTCTATACGCGCCGCTTCTTTGGCGGCCGGCACCCGTTGTGCGGAATCGGGGTGACGTCAGCGATGCTGTTGATCTTGAGTCCAGCGGCGTTCAGCGCCCGGACTGCGGACTCGCGGCCCGGTCCAGGCCCTTTCACCAGCACGTCAACGCTCTTCATGCCGTTCTCGACGGCGACGGTCGATGCCCGCTCGCAAGCCACCTGAGCGGCAAACGGCGTGCTCTTCCGGCTGCCACGGAAGCCGGAGCCACCGCTGGTCGCCCAGCACACTGCATTGCCCTGGCGATCGGTGATGGTGATGATCGTGTTGTTGAAGGAAGCGTGGATGTGGGCTACGCCATCTACCACGACTCGCTTCGTACCCTTTTTCTCAGCCATGAATCTTTACCTACTTACGGATCGGACGACGAGGGCCCTTACGGGTCCGTGCGTTGGTCCGGGTACGCTGCCCGCGAACGGGCAGGCTGCGGCGATGGCGGATGCCACGGTAGCAACCGAGGTCCATCAGGCGCTTGATCGCCATGTTCTTCTCCCGACGCAGGTCGCCTTCGACCGTCATCCTGGAGATCTCGGTGCGGATAGCATCGAGCTTGTCTTCACCCAGGTCCTGGATCTTCTCGCTCGGGTTCACTCCCACCGCCTCGCAGATCTTCGCTGCGGTGGTGCGCCCAATCCCGAAGATATAAGTCAGCGAGATGCCCGCGTGCTTATTGTCTGGGATGTTGATACCGGCAATACGTGCCATGCGAAACGCTCCTTATTAACCCTGACGCTGCTTGTGGCGAGGCTCAACGCTGCAGATGACCCGCACGACGCCATTTCGCTTCACAATCTTGCAGTTGCGGCAGATTTTCTTAACTGATGCTCTGACTTTCATTTCCTACCTCTCAAACACCCGTCAACGAACGCGGGCGTTGCGGCCGTAGCCTTTCAGATTCGATTTTTCCATCAGCTTTGCGTACTGGCTGGACATGAGGTGCGACTGCACCTGGCTCATGAAGTCCATGGCCACGACCACCACGATGAGGAGGGCCGTACCACCAAGCTGGAAGGTGATGTTGAACGCCACGATCATGAACTCCGGCAGCAGGCAGACGGAGGTCACGTAAAGTGCGCCGAAAACCGTCAGGCGCGTGATCACGTCGTCGATGTACTTTGCCGTCTGCTGACCCGGACGGATGCCCGGCACATAGGCGCCCTGTCGCTTCAGGTTATCGGCCACATCCTTTGGATCGAACATGATGGCCGTATAGAAGAAGCTGAAGAATATGATCCCGCCCGCAAACATCAGGATGTAGAGCGGCTGGCCCGGCGACAGCACCAGCGAGATCTGCTGCAGCCAGTCCATGCCCGGCGAGTTGCCGAACCACTGGGCGATAGACGCCGGCGCAAGCAGCAGGCTCGACGCGAAGATCGCAGGAATCACACCCGCCATGTTGATCTTCAGCGGCAGGTGCGAGCTCTGGCCCTGGTAAACCCGCCGGCCCTGCTGGCGCTTCGCGTAGTTCACCGTGATGCGGCGCTGGCCACGCTCCACGAAGACCACGAAAGCGATGATGCCTATGGCCAGCAGACCGATAGCCAGCAGCACGATGATGTTGATGTCGCCCTGCCGCGCCGCCTCGAACGATTGCCCGATAGCAGACGGGAATCCGGACACGATCCCCGAGAAGATGATCAGAGAGATTCCGTTGCCGACCCCTCGCTCGGTGATCTGCTCGCCCAGCCACATCATGAACAGTGCGCCGGTCACCAGCGTGGTGGTGGCGACGAACAGGAAGCCGAAGCCGGGCGCGAATGCCAGGCCCTGGTTGGCCAGCGTGACAGACAGTGACGTCCCCTGAATGAGGGCGATCATCAGCGTGCCGTAGCGGGTGTACTGGGTGATCTTACGACGCCCGGATTCACCCTCCTTACGGAGCTGCTGCAGACTCGGGTACATCATGGACATGAGGTTCATGATGATGCTCGAGGTGATATAGGGCACAACGCCGAGCGCCAGGATACTCATCCGCTCCAGCGCGCCACCCGAGAACATGTTGAAAAGATCCAGGATCCCGCCCTGCTGCTGATCGAACAGCGCAGCAAGCCGCTCCGGATTGATTCCGGGCACAGGGATGTGCGTGCCGGCTCGATACACGAGCAGCGCCATCAGCACGAACAGCAGGCGATCGCGCAGCTCGGAAAGTCCCGCTGCAGCGCCTGCCAGTTGTCCCGGATTGCTTGCCATTATGCTTCTACCTTGCCTCCGGCCGCTTCGATCGCCGCCTTGGCACCCTTGGTGATTCCAAGTCCCTTAATCGTTACTGCACGCGCGATCTCTCCGGAAAGGATCACCCGCGCCCGCTTCATGTTGCGGGAGATGATGTTGGCCGCCTGCAGCGCTTCCAGGTCGACGGTCTCCGCGTCCATGCTGTTGATCTCAGAGAGGCGAACCTCCGCAGTGACCAGGCCGATACGCGAGCGGAAACCAAACTTCGGGACCCGCTGCTTCAACGGCTGCTGACCACCTTCGAAGCCAGGTCGAACACCGCCGCCTGAGCGGGCCTTCTGGCCTTTCTGACCACGAGCGGCCGTCTTGCCCCACCCCGAGCCCGGGCCGCGCCCGACGCGACGCTTCGCTTTCTTGCTGCCCGCTGCCGGGCCGAGACTGTTCAGCCGCATGGTCATTCTCCTTCCACCTGCAGCATATAGTTCACACGATTGATCATGCCGCGCACGGCAGGTGTGTCTTCCACCTCGACCGTGTGGCCAATGCGGCGGAGGCCCAGACCTGCAACGCAGGCTTTGTGCTTCTTGAGCCTGCCGACCGGGCTCTTGACCAAAGTCACGCGTACGATTTTTTCACTCATGACTGCTGCTACCTCAAAACTGCTCTAACGCTTACGCTCGATGCCTCTCGAATACAGAGGGTTCAAGCGCCTATTTCTTCGACCGTCTTGCCGCGCTTGGCCGCAACCGACTCCGGCGAGCGCATGTTCTGCAGCGCATCGAAGGTGGCACGTACCACGTTCACCGGATTGGTGGAGCCGTAGCTCTTGCACAGCACGTTCTGGACGCCTGCGGCTTCGAGCACCGCTCGCATGGTGCCACCCGCGATCACACCGGTACCTTCAGAAGCAGGCTGCATGTAGACCTTGGACGCACCGTGACGGCCGACTGAGGCATACCAGATGGTCGAGCCGTTCAGCTCCACATCGACGATGTTCTGCCGCGCCGCCTGCATGGCCTTCTGAATGGCCAGTGGCACTTCACGCGCCTTGCCGCGGCCGAAGCCGACCCGACCGTCGCCGTAGCCAACCACCGTGAGCGCGGTGAAGCCGAAGATTCGACCACCCTTGACCACCTTGGCTACCCGGTTCACCTGAACCAGCTTCTCGACCAGGCCTTCTTCCTGAATCTCGTCGCTATACGCCATGACTTAAAACTCCAATCCGCCTTCGCGGGCGGCTTCTGCCAGGGCTTTCACCCGGCCGTGATACTTGTAACCAGAACGATCGAACGCGACAGCGGAAACGCCCAGCGCCTTGGCCCGTTCGGCGATGAGCTGACCCACTTTGCCGGCCGCTTCCACGTTGCCCGTGCTGCCGCTGCGCAGGTCCTTATCCAGAGTCGAGGCGGTTGCCAGAACCTGGTTGCCTTCGGGGGCGATGATCTGCGCGTAGATGTGCCTGGGCGTACGATAGACCGACAGGCGAACTGCCTGCAGTTCACGCATCTTCGCCCGACCGCGACGTGCTCTTTTCAAGCGCGCTGACTTCTTATCCATCTCTTTACCTGTCGAATCTCTTTTTGAGGCTCGTGAGTTGAGGCTCGTTCCTACCTGCTGGCCGCCCTTCGGACCGCCAGACAATTATTTCTTCTTGGCTTCCTTGCGCCGTACCCGCTCATCCGCATAGCGCACACCCTTGCCCTTGTATGGCTCCGGCGGACGAAAAGCGCGGATCTCAGCGGAAACCTGACCCACCAGCTGGTTGTCCATGCCCGAGATCACGATCTCGGTCTGACTGGGTGTTTCTGCAGAGATCCCTTCCGGCAGGTTGTATTCAACCGGATGGGAGAAGCCGAGCTGCAGGTTGAGCTTCTTGCCCTGAGCCTGCGCACGGTAACCAACGCCCTGCAGCTGCAGGCGGCGCTGGAAACCGTCAGATACGCCAACCACCATATTGCTGACCAGGGCCCGCATGGTGCCGGAGAGCGCCTTCGCCTGCTTGCTGCCACCCTTCGCCGCAAAGGTCAGCACGTTGTCGTCCTGCTTGACCTCTACGTCCGAGTGAACGTCCATCTCCATCGTGCCCTTACCGCCCTTCACGCTGATGCGCTGACCGTCGATTTTGATCTCGACGCCGGAAGGCAGTGCCACTGGATTGTTTGCGATACGAGACATTTCAAGTACCTACCTAAAGTAATTCTCTAGAACACCGTGCAGACGACTTCGCCGCCCACACCAGCTTCCCGGGCCGCCCGATCTGTGAGCAGGCCTTTATTCGTGCTGACGATGGCTACACCCAGCCCGCCACGAATCTTCGGCAGGTCTTCACAGGCCTTGTAGACCCGCAGGCCCGGCCGGCTGACCCGGGAGAGCTCTTCGATCACCGGCGAACCATTGTGATAACGGAGGCTCACTGACAAAGTCGGCTTGTCGCCTTCCTCGATGGAGTAACCATCGATATAGCCTTCCTCCTGCAGCACCTTGCAGACGGCAACCTTGGCCTTGGAGCAGGGCATGCTCACATCCGGGTGGCTCGCCAGCTGCGCATTGCGGATGCGAGTGAGCAGATCGGCGATGGGATCCTGCATAGACATGATCTTCTCCTTGCTTACCAGCTGGCCTTGACCAGACCGGGGACGTCCCCGCGCATGGCCGCTTCGCGAAGCTTGTTTCTTGCCAGACCGAACTTGCGGTAAACCGCATGTGGACGACCCGTGATACCGCAGCGACGCTGCTGACGCACTGGAGATGCATCCCTCGGCATCTTCTGCAGCTTGATCTGCGCCTCCCAGCGCTCTTCGTCGCTGGCGTTCCTGTCGCTGATGATTGCCTTCAGGGCAGCGCGCTTGGCCGCGTACTTTGCCACCGTCTTGGCGCGCTTCTTTTCCCGCTCGACCATCGAGTTCTTAGCCATTTCTAATCCTAGTTCCTGAACGGAAAGTTGAAGGCACGCAGGAGGGCCAGGCCGTCCTCATTGGTGCGCGCTGACGTTGTGATGGCGATATCCATACCGCGGATCTTGTCGATCTTGTCGTAGTCGATCTCGGCAAAGACGATCTGCTCCTGAATGCCCATGGCAAAGTTGCCACGGCCATCGAACGATTTCGGGTTCAGACCCCGGAAGTCACGCATCCGCGGGATGGCGATGCTGATCAGCCGCTCCACGAAGTCGTACATGCGCGCGCGGCGCAACGTGACCTTGCAGCCATTCGGGTAGCCCTGGCGGATCTTGAATCCCGCTTCCGATTTCCGGGCGTTCTGCACGACCGGTTTCTGGCCTGCGATCAGCGTCATATCGTTGACCGCGTTTTCCATGATCTTCCGATCGGCAATGGCATCACCCACGCCCATGTTCAGCGTGATCTTTTCAAGCCTTGGTACCTGCATGACGTTCGTCAGCCCAAGCTCCGTCTGGAGGTTCGGCCGGATCTCATCGAGGTAACGTTGATATAAATCTGACATTTCTTACTCGAAGACTTATTCAGTCGATTGCTTTGCTGTTGGACTTGAAGAAGCGGATTCTTTTGCCGTCTTCCTCGCGGATGCCGACCCGATCAGCCTTGTCTGCCTCATCGTTCCAGATCGCAACATTGGACACATTGATCGGCGCTTCCTGCTCGACGATGCCG
>Ga0316187_10004438_pt1 | contig 12151 bp, 8 predicted proteins | sample CroRivburrow1_MG_FD_204927 | JGI IMG/M metagenome (GOLD analysis project Ga0316187, IMG submission 204927) | Coastal sediment microbial communities from Maine, United States - Cross River worm burrow 1 | ecosystem: Environmental > Aquatic > Marine > Coastal > Sediment | place: USA: Maine...
TCCCTTGCCAGCTCAGACATGGCCTTGAGGTCATCAGGAGTCGCAGATTCACGATCCGCACCGCGCTGTCCCATGACGTAGACGCGCAGTGCGGCATGCGGAAGCTGGCTGCAAACGTCCATATCAAAAGAGCGGCCGGCAAGGTAGTCGAGATACTCGGGATAGCTCTCCCAGGTCCAGGGCAGACCGTCCACCAGCACCGGGTGTGGAATATCTTCCACTCCCTCCATCAGCTGAATTAAAAGTTCGTGCTGATCAGCACGACATGGTGCAAAGCCGACACCACAGTTGCCCATGACGACGGTGGTCACACCATGAGCCGAGGAAGGCACCAAGTGATTTTCCCATGTGACTTGGCCATCGTAGTGGGTGTGGATATCAACGAAGCCCGGCGTAACCACTTTGCCCCGGGCTTCGATCTCTTCACGCCCTGCTTCTCGGACCTCACCGACTTCGACGATTCGACCTCCGTCAATTGCGACGTCGGCGCAAACCGGCTCGCCACCATTTCCGTCGACGACCTGCCCGTCCCGAATAACCAGATCAATTGTGCCTTTCATGATGCAATCCCCTGAAAACCGACACGGATAATCCGCCCCAACTTGCTCGGTTTCCACCATGATCCAATGACTGATCAGAACGCCTATGTAATCCTTCGAGCAGCGACAGCTAGGATTTCATAAAGCCTAGCTCATCAGCCAGGAAAAAGACGAAAATCTTGGGATCAGCCTAGAGTTGTAGAATCCCATAAACGACTCAAGGGAGTCTGGGGATCAGAAACGCCAGTCGACTGGCTATTCACGCATGAAACGTGGCATGCCAACTCAGCTGAGCCCACGAGAACGTCAATCTAGAGGAGTCCCTCTCAGAAACTGCCAACCAGGATGACGGCAATTGATTAGGCGAATTCGTCGGCAGTCCTCGTTCACAGTTTCCTAACTCCGCAGAAAACGCAGCAATACTACTCCAGGCAACAGTTCTGGCCGAACCTTTTCCTGGGGCGGTGGTTCAAGGGGATAGCCTTCCAAAAGTTCAAGAAATGAATGAGTTAAGTTTCGGGTAGAACCAGATGCTCACGCAAATCAGGATGTTGGGCTATGCGGGGAGAGACTCGAACTCTCTTCGATTTTCGCTGCGGTTAAATTCTGCAATCGTCACAATGCTGTGTCACTGCCATCTCAGGCATTAATTCCCAAACAGAAAAAACGACATTGGCAATGGTGCGATTGCTAATGCCAACACTGCGATGTACGTACGGTATCCTACGATAATGCTCATGCCCGCGATGAAGCCAATGCCACCGCCTCCTCCGATGAGTGCATTGCCCGGAACATTCACTGCAATTGCGATCGCAAGGTATCGATGTCTGAGAGCAAATGGTGTCAGTTTCGAGGGGGCCTTCGCGTGCAATCGCTCCAGCCGCTTCTGGTGGCTGAGGGGTTCCAGCTCAGCGATCAGTTCGCACGCCTTAAACAAGCGTAGCCAGTGGAACAACTGAGATGCCACCTGAGGAGGCACAACTCGCCCAACGATAAAGCTGATGGTCAGGGCGATCAGTGTGCATACGTATGCCAGTACGGCCCCCGTGCTCCCCAGCAACAACATTAGACCAAGACCCACCTCAATCGCAGGCATGAACGGAATGGCCATCAGTAAGATATACGCAATCACGGCCAGCAAGAGCATTGCGTCCAACATTGGCCCGCGATAGGGGATGATCTGCAGGTTGACCTGACTTGCCATCCAGCTTCCGCCTGCACTCAATAGCAAAGCAATGGCCAGAATCAACGTCAATTTGAAGTACAGAGGGAATCGACGGCACGCCACCGGGACACCAGTCTCCCTGTTCAATTTGTCACTTCGTAGAAAGACGTCCCCGGATTTCATGGTTGACCACGGCTCAAATATATCGTGGTCTTGCCGGGCTTTCCTTTACAGCCGCCGACCGACCAGGAAGCTACCGGTAATTGGTTCCCAAGGTCAGTGCGACATGCCATATCCATACTTCTTGCGTCCAATTTGGTGGTGATCTCCATCAAGGCTTCAGGTACGCGAAACCTTCCTTCACCTGAAGCCTGGCGATTTCCGAGATGCCCGATGGGACGATTTTCACTTCCCCGAGAAGATCCGTTTTGTTGATCTGCCGTGCCGTGAGAGTTGCATTGCAGACGCGAAAATCCACACCCTGCTCGACTAGGCGAAGGACTGCGTAATCGTAAGGATTGTCGCGATGGTCCTTTGCATCCTCGAGTAGAAAGTCGACACCGGGACCATAGGTGACAAAGACGATCTTCGCTGTAGGCACGTCATCGAGGTATGAACTGGCGAGCATCAGGGCCCAGCGTGCATTTCGCGTTTCATCCACGTGAAAGACCACCCTGTCCCATTTGCCTTCTGATTTCTCGGCATAAACCGGTACGAGCAGCCCGACCAGTAGCGCAGCTAACAGGCAGCTTTGAGCTAAGCGATTCACAGTGTTCATCTGTTACTCCTCCGTTCGGTTGTTGGAGAGCCAACACAAGCAGTCGGGCCTTCGAAAGATCCATCCTTGAATACCGGCTCCGCACTGGATACTGGCCCTGGCGGCACGTCCCTATGCCGCACATGTCATTCCACAGATTGATGCCTTTTTGACTCAGGCTTTCTCACTTATAGGCCCCAACACCACAGAAAAACCCGTCATCGTTCGTGGCTATGTAGCTGGTCTTCGGTCTGATCTCGTCAGTACCAGGATAAGGCCATCGGTAGTCCACCCAGCCGGAGCCTGACTCCTGGGCTACGTTGATCATGTCCTGAAACAGCAGATCACCATATTTATTGAAATTGAACATGTTTCTACCGACCAGTTCCGGTTTGATCGGTTGCGATAGGAGCACGCCGTCCATGTCGATGCAGAACACATACAAGTCCCTGTCCCGAAACGCGCCCTTCGGGTCAGCAAAAGTGGAAAAGGCCTTTTCGCGACCCATCGCGTTGACCGCTTCCTGAGCCTTCAGACTCATAGCCTTGGCCTCTTGTGGTGTCGCCATATTGGTAGCGGAGACACTGCCCGCCAGGAAGATGGCAAGTAATCCCGATGACATGTGTTTCATCTCTCTCCTCCATCTGTGTGTAGCTGTGTGCAGGCCTGAATGCGAGCCCACTATTGGACGCGTTCCCCGGCGCTTTTAAAAAGATCTGACTAGACCGTGCGGCGCTGAGGGAATCGCTGAAGTTGAAAATAGCGCTATGCTCCCGCAAGAAGGCGATATTCCTCCGACCTTTTCCGGAAGAATTCACGACTCGCCAACAATCATCGGTTTATCAACAGCTTGCGATCAGGGATAGCGAACTTGACTGAAAGGCCGTTTACCGAAATTGCCCCATTCGAGGTCGCCGGCAATCCGGTAGACCCCGCAGGCCTTCGGGTGACGATCGGTGGCAGCGAGGTCAGATTGGAGGCCAAGGCCATGCAGGTGCTGATCTACCTGGCAGAGCGGGCTGGGCGCGTGGTCAGCCGCGCCGAACTTGAGGAACACATCTGGCCGGGCCGCATCGTCACAGAGGACTCGGTCGTCAAGGCGATCGCGAAACTGCGGCGGGTGTTTCATGACAATGCCCGGGAACCAAGGATTATTGAGACACTCCCTAAGAGCGGTTACCGACTGATTGCACAAGTCTCACGAGCTAATGAAGGTGACCGGCGAACCACCGTAAGCTCAGATATCAAAGGAAGATCCGCTTTACGGCAGCGCGGTCCTGTCCTCAAGTGGATTGCCGGCGCCGGTGTGATGGCGCTTCTGCTGTTGGGATTCTGGGGTGTGTTTGATCGGAACAGTCAGGACCATACGTCTTCGCCTCCGGTCCCCGAGAGGCCCTCAGTTGCTGTAATCCCTTTTAGCAACCTAGGACGGGCGCCGGATGATGACTATTTTGCGAACGGCATAACCGCGGACCTGATCACTGATCTGTCCAAGCTCCAAAGGCTTCTGGTCATCGCTCCCCAAACTACGTTCGCCTATCGCGGTACCGACACCGATCCGGCGCTTGTTTCTTCTAAGCTGGACGTCGACTATCTTGTGACCGGCAGCGTGCAGCGGCTCGAACAGACCCTGCGGATCAATGTCCGTCTTACCGAGGCGCAGGGAGGGCGAGCACTCTGGGGTGAGCGCTATGTCGGGAAGTTGAGCGACGTCTTTTCCATGCAGGACAGGATTGCGACCGCAGTAGTTTCGACCCTCGAGTTGGAGCTGGCACCGGACGAGCGGAGAAAACTGGCGAGCCGTTCAACCGCTAGCATTGCCGCCTACGATGCTTACCTGCGCGGCCTCGAAGCTCACGGCGGCCGCAGTGAGATCCAGAATCGCGTTGCTCGGAGTCACTTCGGCGAGGCGGTCGCGCTCGACCCTCAATTCGCTCGCTCCTATGCTGGTCTTGCGCTTACCTATTCCCGCGAGGCAATTGATGGGTGGACATCCAATCCGTCGAATTCGCTAATACAGGCGGCGCGCTATGCGGACAAGGCGGCCAGCATAGATTCGTTGTTGCCGCAGGTGCATTTCGTCACTGGCCAGATTCGACTCTTTCAATACCGACACGCCGAGGCCGTTGCAGCCGCAGAGCGCGCCATTGAGGTTAATCCGAACTATGCTGATGCCTTTGCCCTACTGGCCTGGACACTCAATTATGCTGGCCGGTCCGAGAAAGCCATTCTCGCTTTGAATATGGCAATTAGGCTGAATCCGCGACCACCGGCCTCCTATCTGGAAATCCTAGGTGAGATCTATTTTGCACAGGGCAGGTACGAGGACTCAGCGGATACCTTTCAGAGCGTGTTGGACACCAACCCGGCGTACCTGCGCGCACGGCTCTGGAATGCTGCAGCCCTGGTCCGCGCCGGATCGCCAGATCTTGCGGAATGGGAGATCGACGAGGCAATGGTCGCTAGCCCGCAATTGACCCTGACGCGCCTTGCATTAGCTTTTCCATTCAAAGATCCCCGTTTGCAGGATACGGTTTTGAGCGCGCTGCGCCACGCGGGGTTGCCGTGATCCTGGTGTTTGGGAAGGAATTCAGCCGGTTATGTCGATCGGTTGATGCTTTTGAACGCAGGCGCCCAAATGCAAGCCGTCAGCGAATTCGTCGACAGCCCTCATCCTTACCGCCTTAACTCCGCAGAAACCGCAGAGAAGCCAAGCCGGGAACAGTGCTGGCCGAACCTTTTCCTGGGAAGGTGGCTCAAAAGGTGGTCCGCTTTGCTCCAAAGAACAGGCACTGGCTCAATTGTTGATGAACGGCTGGTTCTGGCCGGGAAGAGACGAAACAGCCGCCCATCGAGGCGGCTTTTCTTTTGCTGCACCGCGCTAAATCATTGTCGACCCAGATCGGACTTTCATACAACCACTGCAAAGAAGACACTACCAGGCCGAATCATTAGTATCTGTATCTGAATGCGTTTTGGCTGTTAAATAAGGAAGGGAAAAATTGACGACTCTTGTGGTTGGGGCAAGTGGAGCGACCGGACGACAACTCGTGAAACAGCTACTTGATCGGGGACAGCACGTAAGAATTGTTGTTCGATCAACTGAAAATCTGTCCAAAAGCGTCATGAGCCACGAAAACTTGTCCGTGATCCATGCAAGCGTCCTAGATCTTAGCGATACCGAGATGGCCCAACATGTTCATGGGTGTGACGCGTTGGCCTCGTGCCTTGGGCATAACCTGAGTTTCAAAGGAATGTTCGGCGCCCCGCGCAGGCTTGTGACCGATGCCACTCGACGATTGTGCAGTGCCGTCAAAGCGAACCAGCCAAAACAGCCAGTCAAGTTTGTGCTCATGAACACGACCGGTAACAGCAACCGTGATCTCAACGAACCGATATCGTTTGGCCAGAAGTGTGTTATCGGTCTTCTTCGTCTACTGCTGCCTCCACATGTGGACAACGAGAACGCAGCGGATTATCTGCGCACCGAAATTGGCCAAAACGACGGGGAAATCGAATGGGCTGTGGTGCGTCCGGACAGCTTGGTCGATGAAACGGAGATAACCGAATATGCGGTGCACCCCTCGCCAACGAGAAGCGCAATCTTCGATGCGGGTGTGACCAGCCGAATCAATGTAGCTTGCTTCATGGCTGATCTGATCGGTGACGATGACACATGGAATGAGTGGAAGGGAAAAATGCCCGTGATATACAACCAAGGACAGGAAGCAGCAATCGCGGACAACGCTTAGAATTCCGTTCCTGGCCGACTGCTGTCTTTAGGCGGCACGAGGTGGTCGCAGTCAAGTGTCAGCTAGGGTGAAAGACAGCAAACGACACCAAGCCGTCCTTAAGCATTTCCTGATTGATGCTATCAGAATGCTTTACAGCAAATCCGGCCCGAATGGCTCAAATCGACACCAAGCGGAAGTTCGGAGGCGGGCCACGGGACGGCAACAATCAACACTTTACTTCAGGTCAGCGCGCATCGCGGCCAATAGGCGCTTTCGAGTGTGAACGCGGAACACTACCGACTCGTACATGTGACGGGGAAGCAAATTTTCTTCTCCGGGATATCCTTTCGCTATCAATCTGCTTCCAACTTGTCTGCGAGCTTCCTCAGAAGCGTGCCTCCGTCACCCTGGTATGCACTCCCATGCATGCACGCAAGAATCCGAGGTTCAAGTGACGCCAGATTTTCCAGGACTTGGCGCGTATTAGCCCCATGAGCGTAGTAGTCCATTATCGACCTCATGGCCTCGCTGGCTTCGAGAACGCCGTCGGACGTCGGCTCATGATCCGCTCCGCCCTGCGTAAACAAATCGCCGCAGAACAGTGTGCGTGTACTCTCCTCGAATAGAAATCCATTCTCCCAGCCATGCGGGACATGCGGTGCGTCAATCCATTTCACCCGATGTTTCCCAAGGGAAAGTGCCTCGCTATTAGCGAGTGCCCGCGGAGGGCGATTCGCCATATCGGCGACATTCGTCATGGCTGCAATCTGGCTGCAGACGGGCACGGCTTGCGGTGCAGAGGCAAGAAACTGATTGAGAGCGCCGCATTCGTCCGCCTCTACGTGGCAGAAAGCTATGTACCGCAACTTTTCGACTGGAAGCACCGACTCGATGGCTGTGCATACACTCTCAAATAGTGCACGTTGCCCTGTGTGAAATAGGAGCGGGGCTTCATCCAGCAGCAGGTATTGATTGAAGCTGAAGCCGCCTGGCATGAGTTCCGGAGGAAAGGCAGTGCTGATACGGTAGAGGCTTTCGTCTATCGGGTCGATACGCGTTATCGGCTTGCTCATTACGGGGCCTCGAAAAACGCAGCTAGAGCTGCGCAAAAGCTGTACATAGTGGACCAAATACATATCTTTGATATCAAGGATAGCTTGGATTCGCAAGGCGGCTCGCGACGGACTGTGGTCTACTGCACCGCAACATTCTCGAATCGGTGAAACCCTTGCGCTGGCCCGTTAAAAGGGTGCTATCGACACGAATCTGCCAATCAAGGGGGTTAGTTGATTCGGCAGAAACCAACACACTCCCGCCAATCAGTGCGTCATAGATAAGGGGCGCTCACGATGATTAACGGTAAGTCGCCGAGTGGGTCGATCCGGAAGGCAACAATACGAAGACTCCCTTCCGAATAGCCTACCGATCACAACGAACCTCGGCTTCGCAGAATGGGCCGAGATCTTCGGTGATCCGAAGATGACAATTGCCTTGCTGGACAGGCTCACACACCACTGCCTCACCGTCGAGACCGGCACCGACAGTCATCGATTCAAACACAGCGCGACTGCCGAAGCAGCAAAGGAGAGGAGAACCAAGAAATTGTCCAGATCCTGAGCCATACTCAGGCTCAGTAAACCGGGTCAGTTTTCAACGCAAAACCTGAGTCACTATTCGCTGCAATTCGACACAGAACAAAAACTCTGGGGGAAAATCATGAAAGAAATCCCGATTCGTTCGCTAAGTGGTGAAGCTGTGGTCTTCGACAACCAGACATTGGACGATCTTCGAGCACGAGTCCGTGGCCAGGTTATTTCGCCCAGCGACTCCACTTATGACGAGGCGCGTGAGATATGGAACGCAATGATAAATCGCCGTCCCGGTCTCATCGTGCGCTGTGCCGGAACAGCCGATGTGCTTCAGGTGGTGCGGTTTGCCCGGCGGCATCAGCTACTGACATCCGTCCGTGGGGCGGGTCACAATATTGCCGGAAAGTCGCTCCACGACGGTGCATTGCTGATTGACTTGGGAGCCATGCGCATGGTCCAGGTTGATCCTATTAGCCAGATAGCCGTGGTCGGTCCCGGAGCTACGCTAGGGGATGTGGATCACGAAAGCCAAGCATATGGGTTGGCTGTGCCCACCGGGATTAACTCTACGACAGGTATAGCAGGACTGACACTCGGCGGTGGTTTCGGTTGGCTCAGTCGCTCACTCGGTCTGACTGCTGACAACCTCATCGCCGCCGAGGTTGTTACCGCCGAGGGAGAGCGTCTGCGGTGTGATGAAAATAACAATGCGGATCTGTTCTGGGCCACCCGCGGCGGTGGTGGGAACTTCGGGATCGTGACTTCGTTCGAGTTCAAGCTGCACCCCGTTGGTCCGGAAGTCATGGCCGGCCCCGTTGTCTTCCCCTTCGACCAAGCCAGTTCGGTATTGCGAAAGTACCGCGAATTCTGCGCGAGCTGCCCTGAAGAGCTCACAGTATGGGCAGTTATACGTGACGCACCCCCGCTCCCGTTTCTTCCCCCATCGGCGCATGGGAGCAGAGTGTTGATCTTGGCCGCTCTATACAACGGCCCCTTGGATGCAGGCGAAAAAACCCTGTCCTCTTTGAGGCAGCTGGGGCAGCCTATTGCCGATGGCTTCGGACCATATCCCTTCGCTGGATTTCAGCAAGCTTTCGACCCACTGCTGACACCTGGCGCACGCAATTACTGGAAGTCGCACAACTTCACCGAGCTGGGCGACGGCTTGATTGACACTTTGGTCGACTATGGATCCAGACTTCCCAGTCCGCAGTCAGAAATTTTCATTGCCCAAATGGGAGGTGCGACCAACCGGGTTGCACCTGACGCCACCGCATATCCACACCGCGATGTTGAGTTCATTATGAATGTACATACCCGCTGGGACGCAGCTGACCAAGACAGCGTCTGTATCGCGTGGGCACGTGAGTTCTACGACGCCACAGAGCCCTTCGCTACCGGGGGCGTATACGTCAATTTCATCAGTGAAGATGAAGATCGGATTCGAGGTGCCTACGGCGCAAATTATGCTCGGCTGTCGGAAGTGAAAGTCAAATACGACCCAGATAATTTTTTCAGTGTGAATCAAAATGTCAGGCCAAGTTGATCGGATGGACGCCCGGGTAGGTGCAGAGGACGTGAGCGTGTGAGTTAGCGCATGGTCATTCGCCACCTCGACCCCGCTTCGGCGGGGCTTTTCTATGGCTGTCAATTGTCCGCTTGTGGGTGGTTGCAGTCCTAACGGCAAAGCCTGAGCGATTCAGTCAGGCATGCGGAAGCAAACGACACACTGCTGCCGGTAGACCCGGTCTGCTAAACGGCAGGTGATTGATACGAAGCGGACACGGCCCCCGACATAGGTAAGCGTGGCTAGAGTCGCGCAACCCACCAGAAGGTCTCAGTCCGATCACTGCGAGCGAATGAGCACTTCGGCAAGGGAGCTGCCGGCTCCTGACGTATAGGTGATGCTGTGCGGGCGCTAAGATCCCAACCCTCGAAATCTCCGGAATAATCCGCCATTCGCGGCATCGGCAATACACCGCCGCTCCGTAATTCATTCCAACGTACTTCACTATCGACGACCGTAGTGTTCTGCTATCGCTCAGAAATGCCGATGATCTAAAATTTCGGTGCACTAATTGTCGTTTTTGCGGTAAACAATTTCTCGTTCTGATCAACGATCGCAGCCAGTTTGGCCTGATTGACCAAATAGACGGTAACACCCTCCACATATCCATCACTGGAATTAAGAAAAGCAGATATAGACTCACCACAATTTTCGTCGATATGGTTTAAAGGCCCGATCACAGCAGCCTTGTTGCCTTTCCAAGCTTTCATCTCGGGATTCATTTCAGGTAGGTAAAGGTTGATCTCGGCTATACGAGATAGTTCAGAATTGATAGCGCAGCCAGAATTCAGCCTGAGCCCGCTGCCGTTATTCACCCAACCATAGATTGCGGCTGTCGTTTTTTGCTGATTCGCCGGCGGTTCGCCACCATACTTATCGAACAAAGCCTGAATCACGGCCTCAGTCTTTGGTGCACCCTTTTTAATGTCGAAAGTCAAAGATCGCCACACGCTCGTTACCGAATTCTTTGCGGCCGGCGGCTCTACCTTGACACCAATAACTTCACGCTTGTCAGGTGCTTCGTAACGCACATGGGTCAAACCACGATCCCAGGGCTTGGCTGCTCCGGCACGCTGGTCATATTCGACTCGCCTCATGTCCTGACGATGTGCCTGAACTACTGAGTCCACCTCCTCAAGAGTCATTCCCAGTTTGATGCCCAATACATCTGCCTCCGCAACCTCGGCATGACCGTTGGGATCGAGTTCACTTGCGATACGTCCATCGAATACCTTCCCCGCACGCGTGAAGGGGGTCGGTGCCAGACGATACGGGATAAGTTTTTTGCCTTTCTTTCCGTAAAGTTCATAGAAGGTCAGCAAACCGTCACTTGTGCGACTGACCGCGATGCAGTCACTGACGGCAATCTCGGAGCCTTCCTCAAAACAAACAAGGCTCCCGTCTATGCGGTAAGCAGCCTTTTTTGGCTCGCGTTTCCAAAGTGTCTCAGTCTGACCATCATTCCCGAAATAGGCTGCCCAAGGATCACCGACGATCGTCTTGCCCACCAGCGCCTGTTCAAGTGCCGGGCCACTGAGAAGCACAACCCCGCTGGGTGCCGCGATGGTGGGCTTCGCGACCTGCTTAGATGAGCTCATGGATTTGTCTATGCTCGGCAGTTTCAGAGTGGTGACATATTCGAAGTTGCCGGGAGAGTAACCTCCGCCCTGTTTCTTGACCGCGTAGAGTTCTATCTCGTCGATGGAGACCTGGGGCATAAGGCCTAGTTTTCCCTTATTCGAGTATTTTTTTACCCCAGTTATTCTGTATTCATACTTCGGGTAGAGTTCTCGGGTCGACCCCAGCTTGCCGGATTTAAGGAGCTTGTCGGCAGCCGCTGAATCCATCGGCAGCCAGCCTGTACCCTTCTGGATCTCGGCTATTTGGGGGCGGGGATCATATTTGCCAAACGGGAATGTTAGCTTGCTCGACCTGATTAAGAATGCCCCTTGCCCGAAGTCGTATTTCCCCAGAACCCACCGGTGAGAAGATGGATTCCCCCAAGGACTAATCGCGAACGTGAGCGGCGTGTCTTGGATTTCCGCCAGGATGCGCTGCTTGAACTCGGCCTTGCGCTTGTTCCAGGCGAACTCGTCTTTCTGCATCGCCTCGCTATCCTTCGGATACATCGCATTAATAGCGCGGCGCAGCCAATCCTCGCTATCAAGGGCCTCTGGCGCATAGTGCAGGGCCGCTCTCTCAATGCCGGCAAGGGTGGGTTCCACCGCGTCGGTTGGCAGCTTCGTTGAAACTCCACTCTCTGGAGTTGTAACTGCGGAGGCTTGCGGCGAGGCGGCTTGGATCGCCGCCGCTTCCAAATTGCCAAGCAATGCGTTGCTCGGTACGCCGTCGACCGGAAGCCCCTGCCGTTTTTGGAACTGCTCGATGCCATTGCGCGTGCCGCCACCATAGATCCCGTCTGCGGCACCAACGTTGATTCCGACCGCGTTGAGTTTGGTTTGAATCTGCCGCACAAGCTCACGATCGTAAACCGGTTTTGCAGGCTTCACGACAAGCTCGGGTTCTGCCGAGGATGTGGGTGTCGGTGATGTTTCGGGCGTTTGCTCTTCGGCGCCGCCAATTGTGGCATCAAGCGCCTTCTCGTAGGTCTCTTGGGTTGTCTGCTTGGCTTTATCGACTAGATCATCAAAAAAGCCGCCCGAAACAGGGGTTACTAAAAACGAAGCCAAGGCGATTGCGAAGAGCCGCCCCGTCGTCAAGTGGGATCGTGATTTGGTCATATCCTTCCCCGCCTTCGATGATTCGTTACTGGTGCAACGAAAAACTACCGCCGAGTTGA
>Ga0316187_10004439_pt1 | contig 12149 bp, 12 predicted proteins | sample CroRivburrow1_MG_FD_204927 | JGI IMG/M metagenome (GOLD analysis project Ga0316187, IMG submission 204927) | Coastal sediment microbial communities from Maine, United States - Cross River worm burrow 1 | ecosystem: Environmental > Aquatic > Marine > Coastal > Sediment | place: USA: Maine...
GAGTCAAAGTTTGCCCGTTGCTCGCGGTAGCTCACCTCCAGCCTGTTCAAGTAATTGCGAACATGGAAGGAGCCAATATTGGCAAGACTGTCTGCAATGCGCTTGGCGCGGAATGGGTTCATAACAACCTCCAGGGGACAAGGTCTCTGGTTTTCAGAAGCCTGATTTATATATCGCTTGAAGATTAATAAGCATGAATTGTGCCGAAAGTGCATCTGATGCATTCAAGCCCTCGAAAAACGCTGTCGGATGCGTATAGTTGCGCGCCCGAGGCTGATGATGACGACAGATGTGACATACAATACCGATGATTTACGCATTGTTGGCGAGCACGAAGTGGTTGCGCCAGAAGAACTGCACCGCGAGCACCCGATTACCGAGCTGGCAGCAAAAACGACTTATGAGGCGAGGCTGGCTGCACATGCCATTCTCCAGGGCGAGGATGACCGCCTGCTGGTCGTCGTTGGCCCTTGCTCCATCCACAATCCGGATGCAGCCCGTGAATATGCCAGTCGTCTGGCTGCCGTGCGCGCCGAGTTGGGAGATAATCTTCTGATTGTCATGCGCTCTTACTTCGAGAAGCCCCGCACCACGGTGGGTTGGAAGGGCTTGATCAACGACCCTAATCTGGATGGCACTTTTCATATCAACAAAGGCTTGAAGCTTGCCCGCCAGCTTTTGCTTGATATCAACGAAATGGGCGTTCCCGCAGGCACCGAATTTCTTGATCTAATCAGCCCGCAGTATGTGGCGGATCTGATCAGCTGGGGTGCAATTGGCGCCCGAACAACCGAGTCGCAATCGCATCGCGAGCTGGCCAGCGGTTTGTCATGTCCGGTCGGGTTCAAGAATGCAACGGATGGTGGTTTGCAGGTTGCTGTGGATGCGCTGCGCGCCGCATCCCATCCGCATCACTTCATGTCACTGACCAAGCAAGGGCGTTCGGCAATATTTTCCACTTCCGGAAATAAGGATTGCCATGTCATTCTGCGTGGTGGTCGCCAGCCGAATTATGATGCTGTCAGTGTCCAGAATGCATGCGCCGAGCTTGAGGCTGCCGGTCTTCCAACGCGCCTGATGATTGATTTCTCACATGCCAATAGCAGCAAGAACTACGAGCGGCAGATTATCGTTGGTCATGATGTGGCGAGCCAGATCGCACAGGGCAACCACGCGATTAGTGGCGTGATGATTGAAAGCCATCTAAAAGCCGGCCGACAGGATGTGGTTCCCGGACGGGAGCTGGCCTTCGGCCAAAGCGTTACCGATGCCTGCATCGGCTGGGACGATACGCGCACCCTGCTTGAAGATTTGGCTACGGCGGTTGGTCAGCGACGCAGCGCATAAAACAACGGCACCCCTATAGAATCAGGGGTGCCGTGAACGATCAGTACATTGAAACGGCTACGATGCAAAACAGCACATAGCCATACGTATCATCCCATCTTTTCTATGCAGACATCTCTTTGAGCCAGCGCTCGAGGAAATGAATGTTGAAATCACCACTCTGAAACCCCGGATTGGCCAGCAGCCGGCGATGTAGTTCCTGATTGGTCGTGACGCCGATAATGGCCAGCTCATCAATAGCGCGCTGCATGCGACGAATGCACTTCTGCCGGTCACGGGCATGGGTGATGACCTTGCCTATCATCGAATCATAGTAGGGCGGGATCGTATAGCCTGTATAAATCGATGAATCCATACGCACGCTGCGCCCACCAGGAGCATGATACAGCGAGATGGTTCCCGGAGACGGCGTGAACTTGAATGGATGCTCGGCATTGATACGGCATTCAATGGCATGTCCTTTCATCTTCATGTCCTTCTGGGTAAAGGCGAGTTCTTCCCCCGCAGCGACACGAATCTGCCATTCAACAAGATCGACACCGGAAATCCATTCGGTCACCGGATGCTCCACCTGAATACGCGTATTCATTTCAATAAAGTAGAATGATTTATCCGGATTCATCAAAAACTCAATGGTGCCCGCACCGACATAATCGACGGCCTTTGCTGCGGCCACGCCAGCATCACAGATAGCTTTACGTGTTTTCTCGTCGACAAAAGAACTTGGAGCTTCTTCCAACACCTTTTGATTGTTGCGCTGCATCGAGCATTCGCGTTCGAAAAGGTGCACGACATTGCCGTGTGTATCGCCCAGCACCTGGACCTCGATATGCCGTGGTTCCTCCAGAAATTTCTCAATAAAGACCATGTCATTGCCAAAGGCTGCCGCCGCTTCGCTCTGACACATATTCATGGCGCCACCCAGGGCCGGATCAGAATGCACGACCTTCATGCCGCGTCCGCCGCCACCGGCCGAAGCCTTGATGATAACCGGATAGCCAGCTTCGTGGGCGATCCGTTTGGCATCCTCGAGCTCAGTCACGGCACCATCAGAGCCCGGAACGAGAGGAACGCCTGCTTCGCGCATTTTGTTTTTAGCGGAGACCTTGTCGCCCATAATGCGCATGGACTCCGGGGAAGGACCGATCCAGATGTAGCCGGACTCTTGCACGATATCGGCAAATTCGGCGTTTTCAGAAAGGAAACCGTAGCCGGGGTGTATGGCCTCGGCATCGGTGATTTCAGCCGCAGCCATAATGGCCGGGATATTCAGATAAGATAGAGCACTCGGAGCTGGTCCGATGCAAACGGCTTCGTCAGCCAGGCGGGTATGCATAGCCTCGCGGTCGGCCTCGGAATAGACGGCAACTGAGCCAATGCCCAACTCTTTGCAGGCCCGAATGATGCGAACAGCAATCTCACCGCGATTGGCGATTAGAATTTTATGAAACATCTCTATCCCCTAAGCCGTCGGGGTGATGACAAACATCGCCTGTCCATATTCCAGCGGTGAGGCATTATCGGCCATGATTTGCTCGACTATGCCGTCATACTCAGCTTCGATTTCATTCATCATTTTCATGGCTTCAATGACACACAGGGTATCACCCTTTTTGACCTTACTCCCTTCGCTTACAAAGGGCTCGGCATCCGGTGAGGATGAGCGATAGAAGGTGCCGACCATCGGCGAGGAGACGACATGCTTCTGTTCCTCCGGCGCTGCTGCGGCTGCAGGTGCGGGTGCCGCGGCAGGAGCCGCCGCAGGGGCTGGAGCAGCATGAGCCTGTGGCATCATGATGTGTTGCACGTCGGAGCTTGGGCCGCGACGGGAAATGCGTACGGTTTGATCCCCTTCCGTGACCTCGATTTCAGTAACATCGGAATGTTCAATAAGCCGCATTAGTTTACGAATCTGTGTAATGTCCACATGGATCTCCTTAAATTAAGTTTGAAGTTATTGGCTGCGCAAATGATCGCATAGGCCGCGCAGCGCCAGGGTGTAAGAATTCGGTCCGAAGCCGGCCACAATGCCGGTGGCAATATCGACCAGCAGGGAGCGATGGCGGAACTCCTCGCGGCGATGAATGTTCGATAGATGCACTTCAATAAATGGAATATGGCAGCCAAGCAATGCATCACGCAGTGCCACGCTGGTATGGGTGTAGGCCGCGGGATTAATCACAATGCCGTCCACTTCATTGGCGGCCTTATGCACACGCTCTACCAGTTCGCCTTCATGATTACTCTGAAAGGTGGTCACCGCACAGCTTAGGGAATCGCCCAATGAGATGAGGGATTCGTTGATCGAAGCCAGGTTCTGCAGGCCGTAATGTTCCGGCTCTCTTGTGCCAAGCAGATTCAGATTGGGGCCATGCATCACTAGAATATTAAGCGGTGTCATGCTGTTGTCTCCTGCATTTCGGAATGTTGCCATTTTTCCCGCATGGCAAGGAGCTCTGCATCGTCGGGTTGGCGTAGCATGAGCTGTTCGAGCATGGCTCGCGCCCCACCCTCGTCTCCTTGATCCCACAACAGACGGGCCAGGCGGGATGATGCAGGCGCTTCGTCGTTGGCGTTCCTGTTCCGATAGCAACAGTCAGCTCGTTCAAAACATTCCAGAGCCTTGGCGTGGCGCCCCTGAGCCTGATGGCTACGGCCGAGAAGATGCCAGGTCTTGCCCTCCATAGGCGCAAATTCAAGCAGCTGCAGGAGCGTGTCCTCGGCTTGGGTATAAAGATGCTGCTGCAGTAAGGTGGAGGCTTCTTTCAAACCCTCCCCGACACCGCACCAATTTTGTGGTGTGGGCGGCAGCCTGTCCGCCAGAGGCGAAGCTTTCTCACCCGGCTTGGTTTGCGGGGGATTGGGGACGGTCACCGATGCTGTTAGCATAGGGCCAAGCTACGCAGTGAAAAATTGGCGGTCAATTGAAAATGCAAAAAAATGCCACTTATTCTCTAAAAACAAGCTAAAAAGCGTCTTTTTTTGCACAAAACAAACCGGGGTTAACCTTCATGCATATCTATTTGAATGGGGAAGAACGCAATACTGATGCCAGCAGCGTCAGCGAGTTACTTGCCGAATTGGACGTGAAAGGGCGCATGATTGCCATCGAACGCAATATGGAGGTGGTGCCGAAGAGCGCCTATACCGACACTGCTTTGGTAGAGGGCGATCGCCTTGAGATTGTGCATATGATTGGTGGTGGCTGATATGGGAGAAGAAATGTCTGAAGATACATTGAAAGTTGGAAGCTATACATTCACCTCAAGGCTGATTGTCGGGTCGGGCAAGTATAAGGATTTCCAGACCACCAAGGACGCCACGGAAGCGGCTGATGCGGAGATGATTACCGTGGCTATCCGGCGTGTGAACATCACCGACCCCGAGAAGGAAAACCTGCTCGATTATATCGATCCGAAGAAGTATGTAATCCTTCCTAACACAGCAGGCTGCTTTAATGCCGAGGATGCGGTGCGCACTTTGCGCCTGGCCCGCGAGGCTGGCGGTTGGGATCTGGTCAAGCTGGAGGTTCTGGGTGATACCCAGACCCTGTATCCGAATGTGGTGGAAACCATCAAAGCGGCGGAAACGCTGGTCGCCGAGGGTTTTCAGGTGATGGTCTACACCAACGATGATCCGATTGTGGCAACCCGCCTTGAGGAAATCGGTTGTGTGGCCGTGATGCCGCTGGGTAATCCGATTGGTTCAGGCAGAGGCCTGGCCAACCCGTTCAATATTCGTGTGATTAAAGAGCGTGCGAAAGTACCGATTGTCGTTGATGCAGGCATCGGAACGGCCTCGGATGCGGCTAAAGCCATGGAGTTGGGAGCCGATGCGGTACTGATCAATACGGCGATTGCCGAGGCAAAAGATGAGTGCATGATGGCGCGGGCCATGCGGGATGCAGTGCTCGCCGGGCGAGGTGCATATCTTGCCGGGCGTATGCCCAAGCGCGCTTTTGCCAGTGCCTCCAGCCCGACCGAAGGCTATATCTGGGACTAAAAACTATTAACCGCAGAGAACACAGAGATCACAGAGAAAAAGAACATGTTTCACTCGGTGCTCTCGGAGTCCTCTGTGGTGAGAAAAGGGAATTTACATGACTGAATTGAAGAATGATCTGTTTTTGCGTGCCTGCCTGCGGGAAGATGTGGAGCGCACACCGGTATGGATGATGCGCCAGGCCGGGCGTTATCTGGCCGAGTATCGGGCCACGCGTGCTAAGGCCGGCGGCTTTCTGAATCTGTGCCGTTCACCGGAGCTGTGCAGTGAAGTCACCTTGCAGCCGATCGATATTCTTGACGCCGATGCGGCGATACTTTTCTCCGATATTCTAGTGGTACCGGAGGCCATGGGTATGGAGCTCACCTTCGGTGTAGGCGAAGGGCCGAAGTTCCCTGATCCGATCACCTGTCGCGGCGATGTTGAGAAGCTACCCGTTCCCGATCCAATGGTGGAATTGAAGTATGTGATGGATGCAGTGAGCACGATTCGCAGAGACTTGAACGGGCGCGTGCCATTGATCGGTTTTGCCGGATCTCCGTGGACTTTGGCTACTTATATGGTTGAGGGCGGCGGTTCTAAAAACTTCTCCAAGGTGAAGGCCATGGCTTTCAACGAGCCGGCCACCATGCATCTGCTTTTGGAAAAGCTGGCTGATTCTGTTGCTGCTTATCTCAATGGACAGATTGCCAGTGGTGCACAGGCCGTGCAGATATTCGATACCTGGGGCGGCATACTTTCCACCCGCGATTACAACGATTTTTCACTGCAATATATGAAACGGATTGTCGATCAATTGACGCGTAGCAATGAAGGCCGGCGTGTGCCGGTGATTCTCTACACCAAGGGTGGCATGGGTTGGCTGGAAGCGATAGCTGATACCGGTTGTGACGTGGTGGGTCTGGATTGGTCGATTGATATCGATGTGGCCAAGGCGCGCATCGGCGACCGCGTTGCGCTGCAGGGCAATATGGACCCGACCATGCTCTATGCAAAACCGGAGCGTATTCGCGAAGAGGTGAAGGATATTCTGTCCCGCTTCGGGCATGGCAATGGCCATGTGTTTAATCTGGGGCATGGCATCACACCGGATGTTCCACCCGAGCATGCCATCGAGTTTTTCAAAGCGGTGCGCGAGGAATCGGTTCCTTATCATACATAAGTACATCATGGTCGGATCATTCCGACCGGCAGGCAAAGCAGGAGAAGCGCATGAACGGTAAAAATGATTCCCACAATATGGCGCTTTTCTGTGACTTCGAGAATGTCGCGCTCGGCGTACGTGATGTAAAGCTGGCCGCCTTCGATATCCAGCGTGTGCTGGAGCGCCTGCTTTTGAAAGGAAATATTGTCGTTAAAAAAGCCTACTGCGATTGGGCGCGCTATAAAGAATTTAAAGCGCCGATGCATGAGGCGGCTTTTGAGTTAATCGAAATCCCCCATGTGCGGCAGAGCGGTAAAAATTCCGCCGATATCCGCATGGTCGTTGATGCCCTCGACCTGTGCTACACCAAAGAGCATGTTGATACATTCGTGATTATTTCCGGCGATTCGGATTTTTCGCCCTTGGTATCCAAGCTGCGCGAGAATAATAAGCTGGTTATCGGCGTGGGTGTGAAACAGTCCACCTCCGACCTGCTCACCTCCAACTGTGACGAGTTCATCTATTACGACGATCTGGTGCGCGATTCTGAGAAGCAGGTTAAGTCCCGCCGCCGTCGTTCATCGAGCAAGCCCAAGGCGAAGTCCAAGAGCGGAGGCGAGGATGCGACTTCCGATGAGGCAACACTCCGGCAGGAAGGCATCGATCTGGTGCTTGAAACGGTGGAGGACCTGTTCAAGGAGCGTGGTGAAGAGGACAAGGTTTGGGGCTCCATGGTCAAACAGACCTTAAAGCGCCGCAAGCCTGGCTTCTCCGAGGGTTATCATGGCTTCAGCAGTTTCGGTCAGTTGCTGGAAGAGGCGGAAAAGCGTGCTTTGCTGACCTTGGAAAAGGATGAGAAATCCGGCGGCTATATCATCCAGAGCTTCGCTCACGACGAATAGGCCGGGGTAACACCCTCCATGGCGTGATGCCCTGACGGGTAGCCGCAGCATCAGCTCCCAGCATTCCCTCACCTTTTTCAACGCAACCGCTTTGTGCTGCAGCTCTTTGTGGTCTACACTGGTCTGCAAGAGGCTGCCCCAGCCTCGATGACAGGGAGGGATCCTATAGTCGTATGAAGTCGTTCAGTCTGAAAAAACGCATCATGATTCCGTTCATTGCAGCGGGTCTGGCCACGTTTCTTGCAGGCGTGTTTTTTGTCACCACTTTGGAAGAGAGCCAAAAGAGTGAGGCTGTGCTACAACAGGCCGCAGCCTTGCGAAGTCATCTGCAATCAATTCTGGCCGCCAAAGCCGAGTCCATGGAAGCCAGCCTTCAATTCATTGTTCAGGACAAGGCTCTTGTGGATGGCCTGAAGGCTGCTAATCGCGGGCGCTTGCTGGCTATCGGGGCGCCTGTTTATGAGCGATTGAACCGCGAAAACAATGTCACACATTTCTATTTTCACAGTGCAAAGCGCATCAATCTGCTGCGTGTTCACAAGCCGGAAAAAAATGGCGATACAATCAATCGCTTTACCACTCTAGGGGCCGAAAAAAACGGTGAGGTGTTCTCGGGGATTGAGCTGGGCCCACTTGGCACCTTTACGCTGCGCTCCGTGCTGCCTGTCCTTGAGAATGGCAAACTACTTGGCTATCTCGAACTGGGGCAGGAAATCGATAGCCTGATTACTCAAACACACTTCATGTTCCATGTTGATCTCTTTATGTTGATTGATAAGCAATATCTCTCAAAATCCTCTTGGGAAGAGGGTATGAAAATGCTCGGGCGGCCATTCGACTGGAATATGCTGTCCAGCTCAGTGCTGGTCTCCCAAAGCCTGCCAAATGTACCCGTTGAGGCATTTAATATAATCAGCAATGATGCGGCTTCAGGGATAAGGCTTGGTCAGGATGTTGATTTCCAAGGCTTAAAATACTGGCCCGCCATCATATCCATAAGAGATGCTGGTGGTCGTCCGGTTGCCAAGCTGGTTATGTTGCGCGACATGACTGCCTTCCTTGCTAACTCAAGGCTGGAGTTGGCAAGATTCACCGGCATTTCTGCTATTTTGGGCTTGGCTATTCTCATTATATTTTACTTCGTTCTGGGGCGAACCGAAGAGGTCCTTAAAGAGAGTGAAGAGGCAACCGGGCTTCTTCTCGATTCAGTTGGCGAGGGTATCTATGGCGTTGATATTCAAGGTGATTCCATATTCGCCAATCCTGCTGCCTGTAAGATGTTGGGTTATGAAGAAGGTGAGCTTATAGGTCAGCCCATGCACGCGGCCATTCATCATAGTTACCCTGATGGCACACCTTATCCCCGTGAAGACTGCCATATGTACAAGGCCTTTGAAGATGTTCATACCCACCATGTCATGGATGAGGTGTTGTGGCGCAAGGATGGCTCCAGCTTTCCGGTTGAATATTTAAGCACCCCCGTATTAAAAAACGGAAAAGTTTCGGGGGCGGTGGTGGTTTTCTCCGACATTACCGAACGCAAAAAGGCTGAGGAGGCCATCGAGCGCTCTATGAATATTCAGCGTGTGCTGGACAGGATGCTGAATATTTCTCTGCCGCCGCTAACCTTGAAGGAGGTGTTGAGTACATCGCTTGATGCCATCCTTTCTGTTCCATCTTTTGCGATACTCAATAAAGGGGCCATTTTCCTTGCCGCGAAGGATGGGGAGATTCTGGAAATGATGGTGCACAAAAACCTGCCTGACTCTCTGTTGCAATCCTGTTCCCTGCTTCCCTTCGGTAAATGCTTATGCGGTAAAGCGGCAGCGACGCGTGAAATCGTGTTTTTCGACCACCTGAGCGAGGAGCATGAAATTAAATACGATGGCATCCAGCCGCATGGGCACTACTGCATTCCGATCATGCTGGAGAAAAAGCTGCTCGGGGTGCTGAATATTTATGTGGCTGCAGGCCATGTCAGCGATGAGGAAGAGAAGCTCGGTCTTAAAACCGTGGCAGATACCCTTGGTGTTGTCATTGAGCGCAAACAGGCCGAGGAAGCGCTTAAACAATTGGCGCATAATGACATCTTAACGGGACTTCCCAACCGCATCCTGTTTTATGATCGTATGGAGCAGGCACTGGCCCTTGCCCATCGACACGAAGAGAAATTTGCTGTTCTGTTTTTAGATCTTGATCATTTCAAGGAGATCAACGACACGCTGGGTCATGATATGGGAGATGTGCTGCTCAAGATGGCAGCTGATCGCCTGCTTGGCTGTGTGCGTGCCACTGATACCGTAGCTCGTATGGGTGGGGATGAATTCACCGTGATTCTTACCGAGACGAAGGTGCCCGATAATGTGGAGCTTGTTGCCAATAATATTCTAAAGGCTCTTTCGGATCCATTTGAGCTGAACGGGAAGCCTCACAACATCGGCAGCAGCATTGGCATTGCCATTCATCCGGATCACGGCCGGGATACCGAAACACTGGTCAAGCACGCGGATATTGCGATGTATAACGCCAAGCGGAAGCGCAATTGTTATTGCTTCTTTAGTGATGACCTAAAGGGTGAAGCGTAAGCTTTAATCGATTTCTTCTGCTTCGCCTTTTACATCTTCGCCCCTCACATCTTCAATCAGGCCACGAATCTCTTCGATAGCCGCCGTGTTGCCGGCATCAATCAGATGGATGATGGCGTTTTCTATGGTGCGAGGCAGAGCCGTGGGTTCGTCCAGCGGGCCGCGTGAGTAGATAATAAATCCATTAAGAAAGCCCTCAAAATGCTCATCGGATAGCTTTTCAAAGTTCTTGTTTTGCGAGCCGGCCATGAAGGACTTGATACGGCTGCTGCTGAATGCGAAGCCGCCTTGTTCGAAAATATCCTTGATCTCGAAATGCCGGAGATTGTTGGCGATGCAGATCTTTTTGAAAATAGTGTTATTGGTCATGCCCCTAAGCTACTGGAAAAACCCACATGCTGGAAACACCTTCGTGTGTCAAAAAGAAGGGCCGCAGCATAGCTGCGGCCCAGAGTTGAAGCCTTATACCTAGAAAAACGCAGCTTAGCTTGTAGCGGCAGCCAAAGCCTGATCGATGTCGGCCAGGATGTCGTCGATGTGCTCGATGCCGATGCACAGGCGAATCATATCCGGTGTCACACCGGCAGTTTCAAGTTCTGCCTCAGTTAGCTGGCGGTGGGTAGTCGAGGCTGGATGCGCGGCCAGCGATTTACAGTCACCGATATTCACCAGACGTTTGAACAGGCCCAGCGCATCGTAGAATTTCACTGCTGCATCAAAGCCACCCTTGATATTGAAGGTAAGCAGCGCCGAAGGACGGCCGTTGGTGTATTTCTGAGCCAAGTCGAAATAGGGCGAGCTTTCCAGGCCGGCGAACTGCACCGATGAAACAGCCGGGTGCGCTTCCATGTGTTTGGCTACGGCAATGGCATTGTCGCAATGCCGCTCCATGCGCAGGGCGAGGGTTTCGATGCCCTGCAGAATAAGGAAGGCATTGAACGGGCTGATGGCCGAGCCGGTGTTGCGTAGCGGCACAGTACGGGCACGCCCGATAAATGCCGCTTCACCCAGCGCTTCGGTATAAACCACGCCGTGATAAGACGGCTCCGGATTGTTCAGCATCGGGAAGCGATCGGCATGTTCTGCCCAGGGGAATTTCCCAGAATCGACAATCAGACCACCCAAGGAAGTGCCGTGCCCGCCCATGTATTTGGTCAGCGAGTAGACAACAATCGATGCACCGTAATCAATCGGCCGGATCAGCATCGGGGCAACGGTGTTGTCGACGATGACGGGAATGCCGTGCTTGTCGGCCATCTTGCAGATACCTTCGAGATCGACGATGTTGCCAGCCGGGTTACCGATGGATTCGCAGTAAATGGCCGAGGTTTTGTCGTCGATCAGTGCCTCAAGGGCTGCCGGGCTATCGTCCTTGGCAAAGCGCACATCGATGCCCTGCTTGGGTAGCATGTGGGCAAACAGGGTGTAGGTGCCGCCGTACAGCATCGGCACAGTGACAACATTATTACCGATCTCCGCGATGGTCAGAATCGCGTAATTGATGGCTGCGCTGCCTGAACTCACAGCAAGACCCGCGATACCACCGTCGAGTTCGGCAACGCGTTTTTCCAGCACGTCGGCGGTCGGGTTCATGATGCGGGTGTAGATATTGCCCGGCACAGCCAGGTTGAACAGGTCGGCACCGTGCTGCGCATTATCGAATTCGTAGGCCACCGTCTGATAGATCGGAACGGCGACCGATTTGGTCGTCGGGTCGGTTTCATATCCGGCGTGGATGGCAATGGTTTCTTTTTTCATATTCTCTCCTCTGGTTGTGTGTTTAAGATGGACGGGCTAAGCGGCCGCGAGCTTTGAAATCGGTGTTTTCATAGACCATGCCGAGCCAGTTGTTAACGATGCTCTTGGCTGTGTCGCGCCAGGTGTTGTCGAGCAGCGGTTCAAGATGCTCTTCTGGAAAGGGTGGCATGGCCTGGCCTGCCTTTTTGGCTTGTAGCACGGCGCGGCCATATCGCTCGGCAATGGCTGCTGCATCGTCGTTAAAATAATGCTCGGGATAGGGTGGATAATCATCGCGTTCATCAGCGAAAAAGCGTTTCACCTCGCGTTTGTATTCCTTGAGCAGGCTGTTGGTATCGTATTCGGGATGCCCCTGAAAATAGACGATGCCGAACTGATCCGGGCTGACCGCCATATGCACGCCTGATTCAG